>LXNJ01000718.1_pt1 | contig 21858 bp, 20 predicted proteins | sample 809081 | NCBI WGS metagenome assembly LXNJ01 (sample SAMN04870510, study PRJNA318959) | sponge metagenome | biome: sponge; feature: marine sponge reef; material: water | host: Petrosia ficiformis | place: Greece: Milos, Mediterranean Sea | collected 2013-05-29 | depth 5-7 m | reverse complement strand
CGAGGAGTCGGTGGACGAGATGAAGCACGCCGACCGGCTGATCGAACGAGTCCTGTTCCTGGATGGTCTGCCCAACCTGCAGGATCTCGGCAAGCTCCGAGTCGGCGAGAATGTTCCGGAGATGCTCAAGTGCGACCTGGAATTGGAGCAGGACGCGATGCCGCTGCTCCGCGAGTGCGTGGCCTACACCGAATCGATCAACGATTTCGTCAGCCGGGAGTTGTTCGAGGACATCCTGACCTCGGAGGAGGAACACGTCGACTGGCTGGAGACGCAACTGGAGTTGATCGACAAGACGGGCCTTCAGAACTACCTGCAGTCGCAGATGGGCTGACTTTGCCACGACCGTACCGCGCGCTCGCCGACGCCATCGCCGGCCGTGACAAGGCGGCGCTCGCCGCGGCGATCGATCGCGACCCCGAGGCTGCGCGCCACTGGAAGCCGATCGTCGATGCGGCGTTCGCGGGCCGCGCCGACATGGTTCGCCTGCTGCTCGACGCCGGCGCCGACCCGAACGTGGTCTCGGGTACGGGGAGCCGGCACACGCCCCTGACGCGGGTGACGCAGCACCACGCGACGATCCCTCGCCACGACGGTCACGTCGACGCGGTCAACGCGCTGCTCGAGGCCGGCGCCGATCCGGATCTTCGCGCCGGGCCGTATCACATCGAGCCCTTGGCCTACGCGGCGATGGCGCCGCACAACGACTTCGTGGCGGCCCTCCTCCGCTCGGGCACCACGATCAGCATCCACCTGGCGGCCATACTGCTCGACCAAGGTCGACTTGAGGGCTTTCTCCACGACGACGGCCTGGTCCGGGCCGGCGACGCCCGGGGGCGAAAGGCGCTCGACTACGTCGCCTGGTCCGGATTCTGGAAGACCGCGGAGCGAGACTCCCTGGCTTGCGCGACGATGCTCCTGGCGGCTGGCGCCGGTGTCGATGACGGTGAGGAGATCGTCGAAGGCAGCGAGGTGTTCACGGCAACGCCGTTGTGGCGGACGCTGTCCTGGCAGCGCAACTACCCGCTCGCCGAGCTGCTGCTGCAACATGGCGCCAACCCCGACAACGCGGTCTTCAGCGTCACCTACCAAGGTGCCGTGGAAGGCTGCGAATTGCTGGACCGTTTCGGGGCGAATTGGGAGCACACCTTTGAGGGTCGCACACCGTTGATGGACTTGATGTACTTCAAGAAGCCGGCCGGCAGCGTCTGGCTCATCGAGCGCGGGGTCGACGTCCAGGCCGCGGACACCCTGGGCAAGACGGCCTTGCACTACGCGGCCGCACAAGGCGTACGCGCCGACTACGTGGAGCGACTGCTCGCGGCAGGCGCGGACCCGCGCGCCACGGACTCGGACGGCAAGACGGCGCTCGACTATGCCAGGGAGAGAAAACGGAGCAAGCTGATCGACTTGCTGCGCTAGCGGGCTGCGCCCCATCCACAACCCGTCAAGGTCCAACGGCCAGAAACTTCGCTCAAATGCACAGATGAACCGCGGTCGAGAAAACTAGCGGGACTCCGCCCCAGCAAGGAGCACGGACGTTCGGCTATGCGCCGTTGGACTTGCGCACGTAGAGCACCAACTCGTGATGCACGAGTTCGTAGCCGGCGTCCGTCGCGATCTCGCGTTGCAGGCTCTCGATGCGCTCGTTGACGAATTCCGTCACCTGGCCGGTATCGACGTCGACCATGTGGTCGTGGTGGACGTCGCTCGCAAGCTCGTAGACCGCATGGCCGTCATCGAAGTTGTGTCGCTCGACAATCCCCGCGGCGTCGAACTGCGTGAGCACGCGGTAGATCGTCGTGATCCCGACGGATTCGTCGTCCTTGAGCAACTCCCGGTAGACGTCCTCGGCGGAAAGGTGGTGCGGGTCGGCACGCGTCAGCACTTCGAGGACCTTGAGCCGTGGCAAAGTCACCTTGAGGCCGACTTTCCTCAGTTCCTTTTGGGGCAGGTCTTGTGGCACCGTGCGCCTACGCGGCCGATCGCTGGGATTGGCTCCACGGTAACTACCGCCGATGGGCACGTCAATGGACCTCTCACAGCCTAGGGTGCTGGGCGCCGTCTTCGAGGAACTCGCATCGCATCGCGTCGCGTCCATAGCCGGGCTCGACCGGCCGTGTCTCGACCAGTTGCAGGCGCTCGGCGTGCACGTCCGGGACGAGGCCGTCCTACCCGCGGACGTGGATCTCCTGTCGGCCGCGACGATCCGCGAGGCGCTCACGCCCTCGACCGCGGAATGGCTGCGCGAACTCGCGGTGCACGCCCACATCGGGAGCACGAACACGGCCCTGTTGGGCCGGGCCGACACGGACGATGTCGCGGGGCGCGTGGTGACCGCCGAGGTCCAGACCGCGGGGCGCGGACGCCGCGGGCGGGAGTGGCTGAGTCCCTTCGGACGCAACCTTGCCGTGTCCATCGGCGTTGCCATCGACCGCTCGCCGGGGGAGCTTGGCGCGCTGAGCCTCGTCGTCGGGCTGGCCGTCCGCGAGGCGCTCCTCGCATACGGTCTGGAGCAGATCGACTTGAAGTGGCCGAACGACGTGCTGATGCAAGGGCGCAAGCTCGCCGGCATCCTGATCGAGTTGGCGCAGCCCACCCGACCCGCGCAGGTGGTCATCGGCATCGGCGTCAACGTCGGGTGCCGCCAGGCGATCGCGGAACGGGTGGAGCAGGCCGTTGCCGACGTCGCCGAGCAGGTCGAACGGCCATCGAGGAATCGCCTGCTTGGTGCCTTGCTCAACCGTGTCGTTGCCGCATGCCGGCGCTTTTCGCTAGAGGGGTTCGTGCCCTTCCGTGCCCAGTGGGACGCTGCCGACCACTACCATGGCCGGGAGGTGACCCTGACCTTGCCGGGTCCGAGCAGCCGGGGCGATGCGATCTCGGGAACGGTGATGGGTGTGGCCAGGAACGGCGCGTTGCGCATCGCGAGCGTCGCGGGCGTGCACGAATACATCGCAGGCGAAGTCTCGTTGCGCGCCGAGGTCGGGTCGGCCGGGCAACCCGAACGTGAGTGACACGATGCCGGCAGGTGGCGGATCCTAGGATGGGCGTAGCCCCCCTGGATATCGACATGGGCAATACGCGCACGAAGTGGCGTTGCGGAGACGAGGCGGGGGCACTGCCCTCCCCGGAACTTCCCCACCCGGCGGCCGTGCCGGAGCGTGTCCGGGTGGCCAGCGTTCTCGGCAACCGGGGTGACATTGCGCAAGCGATCAGGAAACGCTTCGGCGTCGAGCCGGAAGTCGCGGCGACGTCGGCCAGTCTCGCCGGCGTGTCCTGCGGCTACCGCGAACCGCATCGACTGGGTGTGGACCGTTGGCTCGCGGTGGTTGCGGCTTGGCAGCGCAGCCGCCACGCGCTCGCCGTGATCAGCGTCGGCACGGCGGCTTGCGTCGACTTCGTCGATGCCGATGGACGCCACGCCGGCGGCTATATCGCCCCCGGACTGAGGCTGCTCGTCGACGCCTTGGATCGGCGCACCGCGGATGTCCGTCCGGATCCGCGGGCCGAGCCGCGCCTGGAACCGGGAACCGATACGCAGCAGGCGGTGGCGGCGGGGACGTTCCTGATGCTTAACGCTTTCGTCGATGCGGCGATCGCGCGCCTCCAGAGCCGCAGCGCGCCACCGGTCGCCGTCTACCTCACCGGAGGCGATGTCGGGCTCCTGGCGCCGCGCTCGGGTGTAGACGTGCGTTGCGAGCCGGAACTCGTCCTCGAAGGTCTGGCGATCGCGTTGCCGTGACCGTTCGTGGCTGGCTCTGGGTTGGCTTGGCGGCCCTTGGTGCCGCCAACCTGGTCGTTGGTGCCGCCTGGCTGGGTCGGAACGGACTGGCGGCGGCGGGCTGGCTTCCGCAGCCGGACGCCGCGCGCATCGATTTGCCGCCGCAGACGTTGCCACCGGCCCCGGCCCCTGCCGCGGCCGCGGACAGAGATTTCGCCCAATCGGGGACGCCGGCAGCGCCGCTCGAGCCGCTGCCGCAACCCCCCGCCGCGCAGGGCAGGACGTGCGTTGTCCTCGGACCGTTCGACACCGGGGACGAGGCCACGGCTCTCGGCGAACGGATTGTCTCGGGTGGCGGCGAGACGCTTCTGGTCGAGGAGACCGAGGTGGGCGAGCCCGACTATTTCGTCTATGTCGAACCGGCCGCGTCCCGGGCGCTTGCACATCGCACGTGGCGGGAACTGGTGGCGCAAGGCGTCGACGCGTTTGTGATTCCGCGAGGCGAGCGAGAGAACGGCGTCTCGGTTGGCGTCTTCACGCGCCGCGAACTGGCCGAGGCCCAGAGCGACCGCGTATCTGAACTCGGCTTCGCGGTGGAAACCCGAGCCGTCCGACACACCCACGTGGCGTACCTGTTGCAGGCTTGGGATGCACCGGCCGGGGTCGTGGCGGACCTGGCAAGCAGGCCTTGTCCGCCGCCTTGAGGAGCCGCCGGGGGGTTCCAAGCGTCCACCGGCGGCTCGGGGCCCACGCGGCGGCGTCCGATGTTGCCGCAGGCCAGCCCGGTCCCTAAACTGCCGGCGCCAAGCGCCGCCATAGCTCAGGTCAGGCAGAGCAGCTCACTTGTAATGAGAAGGTCAGAGGTTCGATCCCTCTTGGCGGCACCAACGTGACGTGCGCGGACGTCCATGCCGGCATGCCGGTCATGCGGTCCCGTGCCTGACCCAAAGGGGGCCGCGGACCCGCCAGGGCGGTCGTTTCGTGCCGTCGGGAGACTAGTTTGCGTGACCGCGGTTTAGCCGCGCAGTCAGGTTGCATTTTCTCTTAGCCGTATGACGTCCGTGCTCCTTGCTGGGGCGGAGCCCCGCTGGGGAAATCGCGCCATTTTCGCGTTGACAGGCGGCAACGCCATCGGCATAGTTCCGCGTCCTTTAATCTGCGTGGTCTGGAGGGGTTCCCGAGCGGCCAAAGGGATCAGACTGTAAATCTGACGGCTCAGCCTTCGTAGGTTCGAATCCTACCCCCTCCACCAGGCGGTTGGACGTGGCTGCGGGGTGGCTCAAGCGGCCCTGCGGTGGCGGGTTCCGCGCGTGTGGCAGCCATGCGATTCGCGGCGCGGCGGTGGGCCCGCGCAGCGCGGCGCGGTTGCAAAATACACGGTTGCGGGTATAGTTCAGTGGCAGAACCTCAGCCTTCCAAGCTGATGGCGCGGGTTCGATTCCCGCTACCCGCTCCAGGCGTCAAGCTATGGTCCTCGGGAGCGCTCGACCGCGAGGGCATGAGCAATTGGAACCGGAACCGCTCACATAGCTCAGTCGGTAGAGCACTTCCTTGGTAAGGAAGAGGTCATCGGTTCGAATCCGATTGTGAGCACCATCTCTTAACCGCGCTTGAGACGATTAAGCAAAAGGCAGTAACGGCAACCGGCCCGGCACGGGGCCGAACGGTAAGGCTTGACAACCGCGGCGCGCGGGTAAGCGCCAGGGTTGTTTCGGAGTAAGGAGAAGGTCCAGAAATGGCCAAAGAGAAGTTTGAACGCACCAAGCCGCACATCAACGTCGGCACGATCGGACACGTGGATCATGGCAAGACCACCTTGACGGCGGCGATGACCAAGATCTGTGCAGCCCGCCAGGGCGGCGAGGTCAAGGAGTTCGACGAGATCGACAATGCGCCCGAGGAGCGCGAACGCGGGATCACGATCGCCACCACCCACGTGGAATACGAGAGCGCCAACCGCCACTATGCGCACGTCGACTGTCCGGGTCACGCGGACTACGTGAAGAACATGATCACGGGTGCGGCGCAAATGGATGGCGCGATCCTGGTCGTGTCCGCAGTCGACGGCCCCATGCCGCAAACTCGGGAGCACGTGCTGCTCGCGCGCCAGGTCGGCGTGCCGCGCATCGTGGTCTACATGAACAAGGTCGATCAACTCGACGAAGACGAGCGCGAAGAGTTCGTGGAACTCGTCACTTTGGACGTCCAGGAAATCCTCACCCAGAACGAGTTCGACGAGGACACCCCGATCATCGTCGGTAGCGCCTTGCAGGCCCTCGAAGGCGACACCTCGGAGATCGCCGAGGGCAGCGTGCTGAAGCTCCTGGAAACCCTCGACGAATACATTCCCGAGCCGGAGCGCCCTGTGGATCAGCCGTTCCTGATGCCGATCGAGGACGTGTTCACCATCCAGGGACGCGGTACCGTGGTTACCGGTCGCGTTGACCGCGGGGTGATCAAGGTCGGCGAAGAGGTGGAGATCGTCGGCATTCGCGATGTCCAGCACACGACGTGCACCGGCGTCGAGATGTTCCGGAAACTGCTCGATGAAGGCCGGGCAGGCGAGAACATCGGCGTGCTGCTGCGTGGGATCAAGCGCGAGGACGTCGAACGTGGCCAGGTGCTGGCCGCTCCGGGCAGCATCACCCCCCACACGCAGTTCGAGGCCGAGGTCTACGTGTTGTCGAAGGACGAAGGCGGACGCCACACGCCGTTCTTCAAGGGCTACCGGCCGCAGTTCTACCTGCGCACGACGGACGTCACGGGCAGCGTCGATCTGCCGGAAGACGTCCAGATGGTCATGCCGGGGGACAACATCAACATGGACGTGGCGCTGATCAGCCCCATCGCCATGGACGAAGGGCTGCGGTTCGCGATTCGAGAGGGCGGGCGTACGGTCGGTGCCGGCGTCGTCACCAAGATCAACCAGTAATCGGCCCTGGAAGCGGTCGCAGCGCTCGGCAGATCCGAGCTTTGGAGCTTTGAAAGGCACGGGACGTTTGGAATAGGCCAGTAGCTCAATCGGCAGAGCAGCGGTCTCCAAAACCGCAGGTTGGGGGTTCGATTCCCTCCTGGCCTGCCACACCGGGCGAGAAGCAGTCGGCGTACGTCGCCGACCGATCCCGGTCAACGAGGCGGGAAACAACGAGGACGTGCCAAGGCCCATGGGGCGCGGCGCACAACGGAGAGCGGACTTATCGGCGATTGGCTGAAATGGGCGGTGGTCGTTGCGCTGGTCGCGGGTGGCGTCGTCGGCAATTGGTACTACGCCGACTACTCGCTGCTGATTCGAGCGCTTGCGCTGGTCGCGGTCGCAGCGGCGGCAGGCTATGTCGCATCGCGCACCGAGCGGGGCCAACGTGTCATCACGCTCGGGCGCGAGGCGCGCGCGGAGATTCGCCGTGTGGTCTGGCCGACACGGCAGGAAGCCACGCAGACCACGGCCATCGTGCTGATCCTGATCCTGATCTTTTCCGCGATCCTCTGGGGCCTCGACACTTTGCTGAGTTGGTTCGTGCAAATGGTGATTGGTTAGACGAAATGCGTTGGTACGTGGTGCATGCCTACTCAGGCTTCGAAAAGGCGGTCGCTCGTTCGCTCGCGGAGCGGATCGGTCTGTCGGACCTCAAGGACTACTTCGGTGAGGTGCTCGTGCCAACCGAGGAAGTGGTCGAGATGCGCGCGGGCAAGAAGCGTCGCAGCGAACGGAAGTTCTTTCCGGGCTACGTCCTCGTGCACATGGATCTGAATGACGCCACGTGGCACCTGGTCAAGGAGACGCCCCGCGTGATGGGTTTCATCGGCGGCAAGGCCGACGCGCCGGCCCCGCTTTCCGAGGCCGAGGCCGATGCAATCCTGGCACGCGTCCAGGAAGGCAGCGAGAAGGCGACGCCGAAGACGGTATTCGAACCGGGCGAGTTGGTGCGTGTCGTCGACGGTCCATTCAACGACTTCAACGGCGTTGTCGAGGAAGTGAACTACGAGAAGAGCCGCATGGTGGTCGCGGTCACGATCTTCGGCCGGTCGACGCCGGTCGAGTTGGACTTCTCCCAGGTGGAAAAAGGCTGAGGGCCCCCGGGCTCAAGGCGTCCAGCGCTAACGGAACACGAGAGAACTCTTAAAAGCATGGCGAAGAAAGTACAGGCCTACGTCAAGCTGCAGGTACCCGCGGGGCAGGCCAATCCGAGCCCGCCGGTGGGTCCAGCGCTGGGGCAACACGGCGTCAACATCATGGAGTTCTGCAAGGCCTTCAACGCCCATTCACAGAACCAGGAACCCGGTCTGCCTATTCCGGTCGTGATCACGGTGTATGCCGACCGGTCGTTCACGTTTGTCACCAAGACGCCGCCGGCGGCCGTGTTGCTGCGCAAGGCCGCGGGCATCGACAAGGGCTCGGGTACGCCGAATACCGACAAGCGGGGCTTGGTCACGCGCGAGCAGCTCGAGGAGATCGCGCGCACGAAGATGCCGGACCTGACGGCAGCCGACATGGACGCCGCGGTCCGCACGATCGCCGGGAGCGCGAGAAGCGCCGGCATTGAAGTCGAGGGAGTGGTGTAGAGGATGGCCAGGAACAGCAAACGCATGCGCGAGATCGCGCAGAAGGTCGATCGCGACAAGGCCTACCCGATCGAAGACGCCGTGACGCTGCTTGCGGAGCTGTCGCGAAAGAGCTTCGCGGAGTCGATCGACGTTGCCGTGAACCTCGGGATTGACCCGCGCAAGTCCGACCAGGCCGTGCGCGGCGCGACGACGTTGCCCCACGGGGCGGGCAAGGACGTGCGCGTCGCCGTTTTCGCGCAAGGTGCCGCCGCCGACGATGCCGTTGCCGCCGGGGCCGACGTAGTTGGGCTTGAGGACTTGGCCGAGCAGATGCAGGGCGGCGATCTGAACTTCGACGTGGTCATCGCAAGTCCCGACGCCATGCGTGTCGTCGGACGCTTGGGCCGGCTCCTGGGACCGCGCGGGCTGATGCCCAACCCCAAGACCGGCACGGTCGCTGCCGACGTGACCACGGCAGTCAGGAACGCCAAGGCCGGGCAAGTTCAGTTCCGCGCCGACCGTGGCGGCATCGTGCACGGCAGCGTGGGCACCGTCGCCTTCGAGCCTGCCCAGGTCAAGGAGAACATCGAGGCCTTGCTCAACGACTTGAAGAAGGCCAGGCCCGCTTCGGCCAAGGGCCACTACGTGAAGAAAATCACCCTGTCCACGACCATGGGACCGGGCCTGCACATTGACGAATCGACCTTGGCGGTGTGATCTCCTATGGCATTGGGACTCAAACAGAAGCAAACGATCGTCGCCGAGGTCCAAGCGGCGGCGGGGGACGCGTTGGCGGCGGTCCTCGCGGATTACCGCGGGCTGAACGTTGCCGAGATCACGGACCTGCGGCGCCGTGCCCGCGAGTCCAACGTCTACGTCCGCGTGGTGGCCAACACTCTGCTCAAACGTGCGGTCGCTGGCACCGAGTACGAATGCCTGCAAGAGGCCGCGAGCGGGCCGACTCTGCTCGCGTTTTCACGGGAGGACCCGGGTTCGGCAGCACGCCTGTTCAAGAAAGCGGCGGATGAACACGAAGCCCTCGACGTCAAGGCGGTCGCCATCGGCGGTCGCGTCTACCCGGCGGCGGACATCGACCGGCTGGCTTCGCTACCGACAAAGGAAGGCGCCATCGCCATGCTGGCGAGTGTCCTACAGGCACCGATCACGGAACTGCTGCGGGCCTTGAACGGCGTACCGGCCAACCTCGCCCGGGTCTTGGCCGCGGTTGGCGAGCAGAAGGGCCAGTAGGCCCAGTAGGCGAGGTGCCGGTAGACGGGACGAAGAGCCCAAGAGGGATCAGGTACAGCACGTCGCACATTTATAGGAGTCAGCAGGCTGCGCCAATGGCGTGGCGTTGTTTACGAAAGAGCGCAAAAGCGCAAGCAAGATGAGGAGACCATCACAATGGCATTGTCGAAAGACGATATCCTGAATGCGATTGCCGACATGAGCGTCATGGAGGTCGTGGAACTCGTCCGTTCCATGGAGGAGAAGTTCGGCGTGACGGCTGCGGCCCCGGTAGCGGTTGCTGCGCCGGCGCCGGGGGCGGACGACCAGAACGGAGCGGCCGAGGAGCAGACCGAGTTCACGGTCGTGCTCGCGGATGTCGGCGCGAAGAAGGTCAACGTCATCAAGGCGGTTCGCGCCATCACGGGCCTGGGGCTGAAAGAGGCCAAGGGACTCGTCGACGGCGCACCGTCGCCGATCAAGGAAGGCGTGGACAAGGACGAAACAGAGGAGATCAGGAAGCAGTTAGAGGAAGTTGGCGCGTCGGTCGAGGTCAAGTAGGCGCGACCCTAAGTGGTCGCTAAGGATCTTAGCCGCGCGAGTGAGTTTGCCCGAGGCCACCTGCGCTTAGGTGGAGGCGTGAAGGGCAGTTCGGGCCGTGCCGGCGCTGAACGGATGGGCCTGCCCCATGTGCACCGTAGGGTGCGCCTGTGGGGCAGGCTTTTGGTCGTGGAACGTGGGTCGACGTTGAGGCGGCGCCCGCTTGTCCCCCACAGAACGTAACGAGGGATCGGAATCGAATGGCTTATAGCTTCACAGAGAAAAAGCGCATCCGCAAGAACTTCGGCAAGCTGCCGGAAGCCGTGGAAATACCCTACCTGCTCGAGATCCAGGTGGAATCCTACAAGCGGTTCCTGCAACAGGGCGTGCGCCCGAGCCGGTTGAAGGACGTCGGTCTGCACGCTGCGTTCCGCTCGGTTTTCCCGATCGTCAGTTACTCGGGCAACGCCGCCCTGCACTACATGGACTACAAGCTCGGCGAGCCGCCGTTCGACGTTCGTGAATGCGTGATGCGCGGCCTGACCTACGCGGCGCCTTTGCGCGTGCGCGTGCAACTCCTCCTCTACGATCGCGAGTCCTCCAACCGGGAGGTGAAGGAAATCAAGGAGCAGGAAGTCTACATGGGCGAGATTCCGCTCATGACGGACAACGGGACGTTCATCGTCAACGGTACCGAGCGCGTCCTGGTCTCGCAGCTGCATCGTTCGCCCGGCGTCTTCTTCGACCATGACAAGGGCAAGACGCACTCGTCGGGCAAGATCCTCTACAACGCCCGCGTGATCCCGTATCGGGGGTCGTGGCTCGATTTCGAGTTCGATCCCAAGGATGCCGTGTTCGCACGCATCGACCGGCGTCGCAAGTTGCCAGCCACGGTGGTGCTCCGGGCCTTGGGTTTCTCTTCGGAGGACATCCTCGAGATGTTCTTCGCCAAGAACGTCTTCCACGTGAAGAAAGGCGGCTTCTCGATGGACCTCGTGGCGGAGCGGCTGCGCGGCGAGGTCGCGACCTTCGATATCCGCGACGGTTCCGGCGAGGTCCTCGTCGAGATAGGCCGCCGCGTCACCGCACGCCACGTGCGGCTGCTCGAACGCTCCGGCCCCAACCGTCTCGACGTGCCCCGCGAGTACCTGATCGGTCGCGTCCTTGCCCGGGACATCGTGGCCAAGGAGACCGGCGAGATCGTAGCGCCGTGCAACACCGAGGTGACCGACGAGTTGCTCGAGCAACTCGTCGAGGCGGGCGTCAAGAAGATCGAGACGATCTACACCAATGACCTCGACTGCGGTCCGTACATCTCCGACACGCTGCGCCTCGACGTGACGAGCAACCGTCTGGAGGCCCTGGTCGACATCTACCGAATGATGCGGCCCGGCGAGCCGCCGACCAAGGAGGCGGCGGAGAATCTGTTCGGCAACCTGTTCTTCACGCCCGAACGCTACGACCTGTCCGCCGTCGGCCGCATGAAGTTCAATCGACGGCTCGGGCGTGACCGGATCACGGGTCCGGGGACGTTGACCAACGACGACATCATCGATGTGCTGCGCACGCTGGTCGGCATCCGCAACGGCAAGGGCTCCGTCGACGACATCGACCACTTGGGGAACCGGCGGGTCAAGTCGGTCGGCGAAATGGCCGAGAACCAGTTCCGCGTTGGCCTCATCCGGGTGGAACGGGCGGTCAAGGAGCGGTTGTCGCTCGCCGAGTCCGAAGGGCTGATGCCGCAGGACATGATCAATGCAAAGCCGGTCGCCGCCGCGGTGAAGGAGTTCTTCGGTTCGCACCAGTTGTCGCAGTTCATGGACCAGACGAACCCGCTGTCGGAGGTCACGAACAAACGGCGGGTGTCGGCATTGGGGCCGGGTGGGCTGACGCGTGAGCGCGCGGGTTTCGAAGTCCGCGACGTCCATCCCACGCACTACGGGCGAATCTGTCCGATCGAGACCCCGGAGGGCCCGAACATCGGCCTGATCAACTCCTTGGCCGCCTACGCGCGGACCAACCAGTACGGGTTCCTGGAGACGCCCTACCGCAAGGTCGTCGACGGCAAGGCCACCGGCGACATCGTCTACTTGTCGGCGATCGACGAGGCCGAGTACGTGATCGCCCAGGCGAACTCCGAGCTCGATGATTCGGGAGGCTTCGTGGCCGACTCGGTCGATGTGCGGCATCTGAACGAATTCACCAAGGCCGCGCCGGAGAGCATCGACTACATGGACGTTTCGCCCAAGCAGTTGGTTTCGGTCGCGGCGGCACTCGTGCCGTTCCTCGAGCACGACGACGCCAACCGGGCGCTGATGGGCGCGAACATGCAGCGTCAGGCGGTGCCGACGATTCGCACCGAGACGCCGCTGGTCGGCACGGGCATCGAGCGCCACGTGGCCCGGGACTCCGGGGTCTGCGTCATCGCCGTACGGGGCGGCGTGGTCGATTCGGTGGATGCCGCTCGGGTCGTGGTCCGCGTGGACGACGAGGAGACCACGCTGGGCGAAGCCGGCGTGGACATCTACAACCTGGTCAAGTTCACCCGCTCCAACCAGAACACCTGCATCAACCAACGACCGCTGGTGAAGGAAGGCGACCGCATCGCCGCCGGCGACATACTGGCCGATGGTCCGTCGGTGGACACCGGCGAACTCGCGCTCGGCCAGAACATGCGCATCGCGTTCATGCCCTGGAACGGCTACAACTTCGAGGACTCGATCCTGATCTCCGAGCGCGTCGTGGAGGAGGATCGGTTCACGACCGTACACATCCAGGAACTCACCTGCAGTGCCCGGGACACCAAGCTCGGGCCTGAAGAGATCACCTGCGACATTCCCAATGTCGGCGAGAGCGCGCTCAACAAGCTCGACCAATCGGGGATTGTCTATGTCGGCGCCGAGGTGGCGGCTGGCGACATCCTGGTGGGCAAGGTCACACCCAAGGGCGAGACCCAGTTGACGCCCGAGGAGAAGCTCTTGCGGGCGATCTTCGGCGAGAAGGCATCGGACGTGAAGGACACTTCGCTCCGCGTGCCCACGGGCGTGCGCGGCACGGTGATCGACGTGCGCGTATTCACCCGCGACGGCCTGCCGAAGGATCAGCGTGCCTTGGACATCGAGCGCATGGAACTCGCGCAGGTCAAGAAGGACCTCGACGATGAATACCGGATCGTGGAAGGGGCGACCTACGAGCGGTTGCGACAGGCGCTCACCGGCAAAGCTGCGGCGAATGCTCCCGGCTTGAGCCACGGCGATCCGGTGACGGTCGACTATCTCAAGGACCAGCCGCCCGACCAGTGGTTCCGACTGCGGATGGTGGACGAGGGGCTCAACGAGCAGCTCGACAAGGCCGAAAAGCAGTTGCGCGCCCGCCGTCGCGAACTCGACCGTACGCTGGCCGACAAGAAGAAGAAGATCGAGGGCGGCGACGATCTGCGCCCGGGCGAGCTCAAGTACGTGAAGGTCTACCTTGCCATCAAGCGCCGCATTCAACCCGGTGACAAGATGGCGGGACGGCACGGGAACAAGGGCGTGATCTCGGTGATCAAACCGGTCGAGGACATGCCCTTCGACGAACACGGCGAACCCGTGGACATCGTGCTCAATCCGCTCGGCGTACCGTCTCGGATGAATGTGGGCCAGGTCCTCGAGACGCACCTTGGCTGGGCCGCGAAAGGCATCGGAGAGCGCATCGGCGCACTCCTCGCGGAAGCGGCGGAAGAGCACGAGCGGGCCGAACGCACGCGTCGGTTCTTGAACGAGATCTACAACGAGACCACCGTCGGTCGCGAGCGCGTCGACGTCGACTCGCTGTCCGATGCGGATGTCCTCGAACTTGCGGGGAACCTCAAGAATGGCCTGCCGATCTCGACGCCGGTGTTCGACGGTGCCAGCGAGGACGACATCAAGGGCTTGCTGAAGCTCGCCGGACTGCCCACCAACGGTCAGACCTGGCTGTACGACGGCCGCACGGGACAGCGCTTCGATCGTCCCGTGACCGTCGGCTACATGTACATGCTGAAGCTCAACCACTTGGTCGACGACAAGATGCACTGCCGGTCCACGGGGTCCTACTCGCTGGTCACGCAGCAGCCGCTCGGCGGCAAGGCGCAGTTCGGCGGTCAGCGTTTCGGCGAGATGGAGGTCTGGGCGCTTGAAGCCTACGGTGCCTCCTACACGCTGCAGGAGATGCTGACGGTGAAATCGGACGACGTGGCTGGCCGTACAAAGATGTACAAGAACATCGTCGACGGCGACCTCGGGATGGAGCCCGGGATGCCCGAGTCGTTCAACGTCCTGGTCAAGGAGATCCGCTCCTTGGGCATCGACATCGAACTGATGAGCGACTAAGCGTAAGAGGACACCAAGGGAGCTGACATGAGAGACCTACTTAACATTCTGCGCCAGTCCCAAGGCTCGGTAGAGGATTTCGATAGCTTGCGGATCGGCCTGACCTCCCCGGACATGATCCGGTCGTGGTCCTTTGGCGAGGTCAAGAAGCCCGAGACAATCAACTATCGGACGTTGAAGCCAGAGCGGGACGGCTTGTTCTGCGCGCGCATCTTCGGGCCGGTCAAGGACTACGAGTGCTTGTGCGGCAAGTACAAGCGGCTCAAGCACCGCGGCGTGGTCTGCGAGAAGTGCGGCGTTGAAGTGACGCTGTCGAAGGTGCGGCGGGAGCGCATGGGGCATATCGAGTTGGCGAGCCCGGTCGCGCACATCTGGTTCCTGAAGAGCCTGCCGTCGCGCATCGGACTGTTGCTGGACATGACCCTGCGCAACATCGAGCGCGTGCTCTACTTCGAGTCCTTCGTCGTCGTCGACGCGGGCCTCACCGACCTCGAAGTTGGCCAGTTGCTCACCGACGAGGAGTACTTCGCGGCGCTGCAGGAACACGGTGACGAGTTCGTGGCCATGATGGGAGCGGAGGCGATCCTCGAACTGCTCGGTGCGATCGAGCTCGACCGCGAGATCGCGAGACTGCGCGACGAGATTCCGGAGACGCGTTCCGAGACCAAGATCAAGAAACTCTCCAAGCGGCTGAAGCTCATGGAGGCGTTCCAATCCTCGGGCAACAAGCCCGACTGGATGATCATGACGGTGCTGCCGGTGCTGCCGCCGGATCTTAGGCCGCTCGTGCCGTTGGACGGTGGCCGCTTCGCCACCTCGGACCTGAACGACCTCTACCGGCGGGTGATCAACCGCAACAACCGCTTGAAGCGCCTGCTCGACTTGAACGCGCCCGACATCATCGTACGCAACGAGAAACGCATGCTGCAGGAAGCCGTGGACGCGTTGCTGGACAACGGTCGACGGGGACGGGCGATCACGGGCTCCAACCGGCGCCCCCTCAAGTCGCTCGCCGACATGATCAAGGGCAAGCAGGGCCGGTTCCGCCAGAATCTGCTCGGCAAGCGGGTCGACTATTCGGGCCGTACCGTGATCGTGGTTGGACCGACGCTCAGGCTTCACCAGTGCGGCCTGCCCAAGAAGATGGCGCTCGAACTCTTCAAGCCGTTCATCTTCGGCAAGCTCGAGGCGCGCGGCCTGGCGACGACCATCAAGGCCGCGAAGAAGATGGTGGAACGGGAAACGGCGGAGGTCTGGGACATTCTCGCGGAGGTGATCCGTGAGCACCCCGTCCTGCTGAACCGCGCGCCGACCCTGCACCGGCTCGGCATCCAGGCGTTCGAGCCCCTCCTGATCGAAGGCAAGGCGATCCAGTTGCACCCGCTGGTGTGCGCGGCGTTCAACGCCGACTTCGACGGCGACACCATGTCGGTCCACGTGCCGCTGACACTCGAGGCGCAGCTCGAGGCACGGGCGCTGATGATGTCGACCAACAACGTCCTGTCCCCGGCCAGCGGCGAGCCCATCATCGTGCCGTCGCAGGACGTCGTCCTCGGCCTCTACTACATGACGCGGGAACGGGTGGGGGCTCGCGGCGAGGGACTGGTGTTTGCCGATGTCGCCGAGGCGACAAGGGCTTTCGGCGACGGCAAGGTCGAATTGCATGCCAGGATCAAGGTGCGCATCGAGGAGATCGACGAGGAGGGGGTGGCCGTATCCCGGCTTACGGAGACCACGGTGGGCCGTGCGCTGCTCTACGAGATCGTGCCGCGGGAACTCGCCTTCGAGTTGGTGAACCGGCCGATGGGCCGACGTGCGATCTCCGACGTGATCAACGCCTGCTACCGCAACGTCGGTCTCAAGGAGACAGTCGTCTTCGCGGACCAGTTGATGTACATGGGATTCGAGTACTCGACGCGTTCCGGCGCGTCGATCGGGGTTGAGGACTTCGTCATCCCCGAAGACAAGGGCGAGATCATCGGCAATGCGCAAGCCGAGGTCGCGGAAATCGAGTCGCAGTACGCATCGGGCCTGGTCACCCAGGGCGAGAAGTACAACAAGGTCGTGGACATCTGGTCACGCGCGGAAGGCCTGGTCGCGCAGTCCATGATGGACGGCATCTCGCGCGAAACCGTGGTTGGTCGCGGCGGCGAGGAACTCGAGGAGGATTCGTTCAACTCGGTGTACATCTACTCGGACTCCGGAGCGCGGGGATCGCCGACGCAGATCCGCCAGCTTGCCGGGATGCGGGGGCTGATGACGCGCCCCGACGGCAGCATCATCGAGACGCCGATCGTGGCGAACTTCCGCGAGGGACTGTCGGTGAACGAGTATTTCATCTCGACCCACGGCGCTCGCAAGGGTCTGGCGGACACAGCCCTGAAGACGGCCAATTCCGGCTACCTGACGCGGCGCCTGGTCGACGTCGCCCAGGACCTCGTGGTGACCGAAACGGACTGCGGCACGGATGGCGGCCTGCGCATGGCCGCCTTGATCGAAGGCGGCGACGTGGTGGAACCGCTAGCCGCACGCGTCCTCGGCCGCGTTGTCGCCGAGACGGTGTACGACACGCTCGGCGAAGAAGAGCTCATCCCGGCTGGCACCATGCTTGACGAGGCGTGGGTGGAGCGGCTGGAGAACTTGGGCGTCGACGAGATCGCCGTCCGGTCGCCGATCACCTGCGAGACCCGTTACGGCGTCTGCGCGGAGTGCTACGGCCGCGACCTGGCACGCGGACACAAGGTCAACGTGGGCGAGGCCGTGGGCGTGATCGCCGCGCAGTCGATCGGCGAACCGGGGACGCAGTTGACGATGCGGACCTTCCACATCGGTGGCGCCGCCTCGCGGGCGACGGCGGCGGACAGCATCCAGGTCAAGCACGGCGGCGTGGTGCGGATGCACAACGTCAAGACCGTGGACCGGTCGGCTGACGAGCTGGTTGCCGTGTCGCGATCGGGCGAGATGGCCATCGTCGACGAACACGGTCGCGAGCGCGAGCGTTACAAGCTGCCGTACGGTGCCGTGATCTCGGTGCAGCCGGACTCGGCCATCGAGGCCGGCCAGGTCATCGCCCAGTGGGATCCGCACACCCGTCCGATCATCACCGAAGTGATCGGCAAGGTCGTTTTCGAAGACATGGAAGAGGGGCTCTCGATCAACCGCCAGATGGACGAGATCACGGGCCTGTCGAGCATTACCGTGCTCGACATGAACGACCGGCCGAGTGCGGGCAAGGATCTGCGCCCGGGCGTGAAACTCGTCGACGAGAACGGCGATCCGGTCAACCTCGTGGGAACGGATGTGCCGGCCCACTACCCGTTGCCGGAGAAGTCGATCCTGAACTTGGAGGACGGGGACCAGGTCGGCGTCGGCGACGTCATTGCCCGCATCCCGCACGAGGGTTCCAAAGCCCGCGACATCACCGGCGGCCTGCCGCGTGTGGCCGACTTGTTCGAAGCACGCAAACCGAAGGAGCCGGCGATCCTCGCCGAGACGACGGGAACCGTCAGCTTCGGCAAGGAAACGAAGGGCAAGCGTCGCCTCGTGATCACGCCGCCGCCGGGTCCGGATGGCGTCCCGTCGGAGCCCGTGGAAACGCTGATTCCGAAATGGCGCGAGATCTCGGTCTTCGAAGGCGAACACGTTGAGCGCGGGGAAGTGGTCTCCGAAGGTCCCGAGAGCCCTCACGATATCCTGCGCCTGAAATCGGTCGCGGAACTCGCCCGGTACATCACCTCGGAGATCCAGGAGGTCTACCGGCTCCAGGGCGTGACGATCAACGACAAGCACATCGAGACGATCATGCGGCAGATGCTGCGCAAGGTCGAGGTCGTCGACGCGGGCGACTCGGACTTCATCCGTGGCGAACAGCTTGAGTACGTCAACGCGTTGGCCGAGAACGAGCGCCTGGTTGCCGAAGGCAAGGCGCCGCTCGAGTTCGAGCGCGTGCTGCTTGGCATCACGAAAGCGTCGCTGGCGACCGAGTCGTTCATCTCGGCGGCTTCCTTCCAGGAGACGACGCGCGTGCTGACCGAGGCTGCGGTCACGGGCAAGCGCGACTTCCTGCGCGGGCTCAAGGAGAACGTCGTCGTGGGTCGCTTGATCCCGGCGGGGACCGGGCTGACGTACCACAAGGAACGCCGGCAACGCCGCGAGGAGGAGACGCAGGCGCGGATCGCACGCGAACAGGGTGCAACCGCGGACGAGATCGAGCAGGCGCTCTCGGAGGCGTTGAGTTCGAGTTGACCTTCCCACCGTCGGCCGGAGCTTGTCTCCGCCCGACGGTGTCGGTCATCCCGACGAGGCCGACCAGGCTCGTTGTCCGGGTGCGGGCGGTTCCTCCGGGCCGCCCGCGAAGCACTGGGCCATGGCCATCCAGCGCTTGGCCGTTTCGCCGACGACGACGAGGTCCGTATCCAGGACGTGTCGTCCCTGGGTGACGACATGGCAGAACTCGACCGCGGAGCCTTCGACCCGATCTTCGGCTTCGGGCTCGCCCCACGCCCAGATGGCGCCGGACGGCGCCGTCAGCCGCACATGAGGCACGACCGCCGGCACTTCGAGGCCGCGGTTGGCGAACGTCCAGCCAAACGTGCGCACGCCGATGACCGCGATGTTCTTGATGCGATCGGAGTTCGCGCGCGGCGTCTTGAGGAGGTCGTAGATGTCTTGGCCGTGCGCCCAGGTTTCCATCTGACGCGCGGTCGCGAACATGCGAGCGCTCATGTCCGGCCCGAACCAGGGTATGCGATCCCGCGGATCGACGCCGGCGAGCAAGTCGCACAGTTCGCCGAGGTAGCCATGCCAGCACTCGCCAAGCTCGGGCCCATCCGGAAGCTCGAATCGATCACTGGCCGACCCCTGGCTCGAGATGGCCTGCTCGCGTCGCCTGGCCATGGCGCGGAATTCGTCGGCGTCGGTGAGCGCCAGGTGGGCGACGCGATCCGTGGTATGCAAGTGGGCGATCACGTCGTTGACCGTCCAGTTCTTGAACGGTGTTGGACGCTGCCACGCGTCGCGGTCCAGGACACGCACGAGTTCATACAGTTCGGCGCCCTCGGCGCGTAGGTCATGGGCTTGTTGCATGTGGGGTCTGCTTGTCGATTGCTCTTCGAAGTGCCGATGGTCTCCGTCGGTGCCGAGGACCGTGCCGCCTTATCGTACACTGACGCCAACCGAGCAAAGTGGACACGCGCATGCGCCTTCAGCTTGCACTCAACGTCGACAATCTCGACGAGGCCATCGCCTTCTACCGCAAGGCATTTGGTGTGGACGTGCACAAGCGACGCCCCGGCTACGCCAATTTCGAAGTCGAGTCGCCGCCGCTCAAGCTCGTTTTATTCGAGAACCCCGGTGCGTCGCGCCTGAACCACCTCGGCGTCGAGGTGTTCGACGAGGCCTCGGTAGCCGCCGCTGCCGAACGTCTGCGCGAGGCCGGCCTCGCTCCGGTGGCCGAGGAGCGTGAAGTCTGCTGCTTCGCCGAGCAGAACAAGGTCTTCACCCACGATCCGCAAGGCATGCGCTGGGAGTGGTACCGGATCACGGACGACGCACCGGACGCAGCGCTCCCGCCGCCCGACCGCTGTGCGGACTCGGTCGGCAGCGAGACCGGAACCGCCGGCGCCGATACGAACGCCGTACCTTGTTGTCCGACGAGGTGAAGGTCGGCCGCAACTGCAGGTCACGCAGCGCCAGCAGCGCCGATGTCTTCCCGGTCGGACAGGGCGTCGTAGCGCATTCAACGCGCGAACGACCCGGGGCTCTCAGGCGAGGAAGTTGCGCTGCCGCAAGGCGGGCGTCACATCGGCAAGACGGATGAAATCTCGGTCGTGGTGTAGCAGTGTCAGGTTGGACTCCATGGCGCACTGTGCGATCAGACAGTCGACGCCCGAGCGGATCGTCACGCCGCGCCTCCGGCAGTCGAGGAACATCCGGGCTGCCGCTGCATGACCGGCGAGCGGTTGCTCGAACCCGACGAATCGCTGGCCGCTGAAGTACTCCTTCAGACGAACATAGGATCCCTGATCCCGCGCCCCCTGCAGGATCTCCATGTAGACGAGATGGGTGATGTTGACGGCAAGCGGGTTGGCCAGCAAATCACGCAGCAAGCTCACGTGTGGCTCGTCGCGACCACGAATGAAGTCGACCCACACAGAGGTGTCGACCAGATACATGGCGATGCGGCGTCAGTTCGCTGGCGCGCGCAACGCCTTGTAGTCGTAGTCGGGGTCGAGGAGATCCGCGCCTTCGAGTTCTCTCAGGTCAAGGCGCTTGCGGTGTGCAACGAACTCCACGAGGGCCTGGTGTACGAGGGCCCGTTTCGTCTTGATCCCTGCGAGTTGCTGGGCCTCGCGAACGAGGTCCGGATCGAGTTCGATGTTCGTTCGCACACTCATGCACCACGATCTGTGTATGGACATGTGTAGCATTACGAGCGAATCCCGTCAAACTTGGCTCTGCACCGTTACGGCACCGTACAAGGTTCTTGTATGCCTTGGGGAGTCAGCCTACAATCGCGCGCCACCGCGGACGCTGGCGGTTTTCTTGCCCGCGTCTTCGCCAACAAATCCAAGGAGACCTGATGGCAACCATCAGCCAGCTTGTGCGCAAACCCCGTAAGCGACGGATCGCCAAGAACATGGTGCCGGCGTTGCAGCGCAGTCCGCAGAAGCGTGGAACGTGTACGCGGGTCTACACCACGACGCCGAAGAAGCCGAATTCGGCCCTGCGCAAGGTTTGCCGCGTCCGGCTGACCAACGGTTACGAGGTCAACTCCTACATCGGCGGCGAGGGGCACAACCTGCAGGAGCACTCGGTGGTGCTGATCCGTGGCGGGCGGGTCAAGGACCTGCCGGGCGTGCGCTACCACACCGTGCGCGGCGCCCTCGATACGGCGGCGGTGGCGGATCGGCGGCAGCGCCGGTCGAAGTACGGCACCAAGCGACCCAAGTAGCGCGTAACACGGCTTCACGCAAAGCCTTTCCGGAGACCATAAATGCCAAGACGCCGAGTCGTTGCCAAGCGGGAAATCCTCCCGGACCCGAAATACGGCAACCAGACCGTTGCGAAGTTCGTTAACCACGTCATGGTGAGCGGCAAGAAGTCGGTGGCCGAACGCATCGTCTACGGTGCGCTCACCCACATCGAGGGCCGCGACCGTCGGGATCCCATCGAGACGTTCGAAAAGGCGCTCGAGTCCGTCGCGCCGTTCGTGGAGGTCAAGTCGCGCCGGGTCGGCGGCGCGACCTACCAGGTGCCGATCGAGGTGCGACCGAGCCGGCGCCAGGCGCTGGCCATGCGCTGGCTCGTGGACAGCGCCCGGGCGCGCAGCGAGAAGACCATGGCGGCGCGTCTCGCCGGGGAACTCGTGGATGCGGCCGAAGGACGCGGCTCGGCCGTACGCAGGCGGGAAGAGACCCATCGCATGGCGGATGCCAACCGCGCCTTCGCCCACTACCGCTTCTAGGTCAAGTG
>LXNJ01000717.1_pt1 | contig 21866 bp, 18 predicted proteins | sample 809081 | NCBI WGS metagenome assembly LXNJ01 (sample SAMN04870510, study PRJNA318959) | sponge metagenome | biome: sponge; feature: marine sponge reef; material: water | host: Petrosia ficiformis | place: Greece: Milos, Mediterranean Sea | collected 2013-05-29 | depth 5-7 m | reverse complement strand
GGCGGTGTCAAGTCTCGGGACAGACTTGATCCTGTGTTTCGCTGTTTTGCATACGCTATACCGCCGACAAATCGGTCGGGCCGACCGGATCCGCGGACCGGCGCCGCGGCTTCCGGAGCGGTGCCCTATCGGGCGAGGGCTAGACCGAAAGCGGCGGACGCGGCTTCCGGCAGCCGGTCCGGAAGATCGTCGGCCAGGAGGCCCGGCCCGCACCGCCGGGCGGCCTCGGCATGGCACCACACCGCGGCACAGGCCGCCTCAAACGGCGGCATCCGTTGGGCGCGCAGGCCCGCGACCGCGCCGGCCAGGACGTCGCCGGTCCCGGCCGTTGCAAGGATCGGCAAGGCGTTGGGGTTGATCGCAACCCGCCCGTCCGGCGCGGCGATCACCGTGTCGTAGCCCTTGTGGACGACCGTCGCGCCGGTTCTTTCGGCGACGCTGCGCGTCCGCTCCACTTTGCCGGCGCCGGCACTGTCCGGCCCGGCGATTTGTGCGAATTCGCCGCTGTGGGGCGTCAGGACCGTTCCTGAGCCCGCCGGTCCGGACCCGGCGTCCATAGTGGATACAACGGCAAATAGTGCATCTGCATCCAATATACAGATTACCGGCAATCGGGCGATTTCGACCAGATTTTGCTGCCGCCCGGCAGTGCGGCCAAACCCCTGTCCGGCAAGTATTACTTGCACCCTCCGGTCGCGGCAGAATTGCCCCAGATCTTCGATTCCCTCCAGTTCCCGCCGAAGAAAGGCGGCCGGGAGTTGCGCATCGAAGAATGGCCGGACCGCCGCATCGTCGTTGGAAAACCAGCCGACCGTCACCATTCCGGCCCCGGACCGCGCGGCGGCGCGCGCTGCCAGAGCAGACGCCCCGGGCATCTCTCCGGCAACGACCAAGACATGGCCGCGGTCATATTTGTGGTCTCCGGGCGACGGCGGCCTCACAGCGCTTCTCCACAGGGCGGGCGCATTGACAACGACCTTCGGCGCGATCGCATCCAGCACGCTTTCTGCAATGCCGATATCGTGGACGGCCAGGGTGCCGCACATCTCCCGGCCCGGCAGCAGAAGGTGACCCGGTTTGGCGCGGAAGAAGGTGACGGTCAGGTCGGCCGGTGCGACCGGCCCGCGGCAGGCGCCGCTGTCGCCGTCCACGCCGCTCGGCACATCGACGGCGACGACCGGCGCGCCGCCACTCCGGCGCCGCTTTGCCGTCAGGGCGAGCAGTTCAGCCGGCGTCCCGGATACCGGGCGGGTCAGGCCGGCGCCGAACAGGGCATCGACGATCAGCCCGGCCCGGTCGAGGCCATCCGCCGCCCATTCCGAGGTTTCGGCAGACTTCCCGCCGGCCCGGGCCGCCTCGATCCACCGCTCGAAAGCAGTCCGGGCGTCGCCGCCCAGTCGTTCAGGACACGGCGCATGAAACACCGAGACGGGCCATCCCGCTTCGAGCAAAAGGCGTGCAATCACAAAGCCATCGCCGCCGTTGTTGCCCGGTCCGCACAGGATTGCTGCCGGCCGCGGCCGCCAGCGCAGGCGGACTTCGCGCGCAACCGCCGCCCCGGCCGCCTCCATCAGGTCGATGCCCGGCGTGCCGGCTGCGATTGCCGCGCGATCGGCCGCGGCCATCTCCGCCGTCGTAAGCAGGCAATGGGCGTGCCGGTCGTTTGCTGTCATCGTCCGTTTCTTTACAACGAGGGAGCGAATTGCGCGTTAGCGGGGTTGCCGGAGCCGCGTGCCGCGCCCGTTCCCGACCGGCAGAAAAGCGCCTAGAGTGGCCCGGCACAATCCACAAATCGCCCCGCCGGGAAACCGTGGGAATACAGCGGCCGCAACAATGCCCGACGAACCTCCGCCCGCAGCCGATGGCGCCGAGCCTCCGGATCCCGACGTCCCGGCCCGGCCCGGCCTGTCCGGCCGGATCTGGATTCCCCTGCTCGGCGCCGCCCTCGTCCTCCTCCTTCTGGCCGTCGACCGGGCACCGGTCTCTTCCTGACCGGGGCCGGCGCCGCCGCGGGCGGCCGGTCTGCGGTTCGATCCGCCGGCCCGGCGGATCTGCAGGCTTTGCCGCGGGGTATCTCGCCATTCGCGGCTTGACGCTACCCGCCCCCGCAATAGACTAATGCCAGTGGTCCACGGCGGTCGAGGGGGCAGGCGCCGGAAAGCGCAAGTCCGCACGTCTGCGGTGAAATCTGTGAAACGTGTTTCTGGGAGAAGCGCTTCATGACTGTATCTGTTTCGTTGACGGTTAACGGCGAGGCCGTTTCCGCCGACGTCGAGCCGCGCACCCTGCTGGTGCAGATGCTGCGCGAACAGCTGGGCCTTACCGGCACCCATGTCGGCTGCGACACCAGCCAGTGCGGCGCATGCGTCGTCCATGTCGACGGCGAATCGGTCAAGGCCTGCACGTTGCTGGCGGTCCAGGCCGAAGGCGCGGAGGTCAAAACGATCGAGGGCGTTGCCGACGGCGACACGCTGCATCCGATGCAGCAGGCGTTCCACGAAAATCACGGCTTGCAGTGCGGTTTCTGCACGCCGGGGATGATCATGAGCGCGCTCGACCTTGTGAAGAACAATCCGGATCCCAGCGAACGGGAAATCCGCGAGTGGCTGGAAGGCAATCTGTGCCGCTGTACCGGCTACCACAATATCGTCAAGTCCATCGACGCCGGCGCCCGGGCAATGCGGGGCTGACGCACGCCGGGCCGTCCCAAATAAACCGCCGACGGAAAACGGATCTCCCCGAATGGAACCGACCGTCTCAAGCGCAGTGAGGAATTCATGACCGAGCAAGGCATCGGCGCCGCCGTCGCGCGCCGCGAAGATCGCCGTTTCGTGACCGGTCAGGGTCACTATACCGACGATATCAACCGCCGGGGCCAGACCCACGCCTGTTTCGTGCGCTCGCCCCATGCCCATGCGACGCTGAACGGCGTCAACACCGATGCCGCCCGGGCGATGCCCGGCGTGCGCGGCATTTTCGTCGGCGAGGACATGGCCGAAGTCGGGCCGCTGATCTGCGGCTGGGCAATCACGGATGTGAACGGCGAGCCCCACAGGGCGCCGCCCCATCCGGCGCTGGCCATCGGCAAGGTAAATTTTGTCGGCGACGCCGTCGCTGTCGTCATCGCCGATACGCTCGAGCAGGCCAAGGACGCCGCGGCGGCTGTCGAGGTCGATTACGGCATACTGGATGCTGTGATCGATCCGGCCACGGCCGCGGCTGACGGGCAAATCCAGATCCATGAGACGGCGCCCGGCAACCTGAGCTACGAATGGGCGATCGGCGACCAGGCCGCCATCGACGCGGCCTTCGAAGGCGCGGCCCATGTAACCTCGCTGGAATTCACCAACAACCGCCTGGTGCCGAACGCCATGGAGCCGCGGGCCTGTATCGCGGAATACGAGGACGGCACCGGCGACTACACGCTCTACCTCACCTCGCAGAACCCGCATGTCCACCGGCTGGTGATGTCGGCGTTCCACGGGTTGGCGCCGGAGCACAAGCTTCGCGTGGTGGCGCCCGATGTCGGCGGCGGTTTCGGCTCGAAGATATTCATCTACGCCGAAGAAGTCGTGCTCACCTGGGCGTCCCGGCATATCGGCCGGCCGATCAAGTGGACGGCGGAGCGCACCGAGAGCTTCCTGACCGATTGCCACGGCCGCGATCACGTGACCAAGGCGGAACTGGCGCTCGACGGCGACGGCAAGTTCCTCGCCATGCGCGTCAACACCATCGCGAATATGGGGGCCTATCTCTCGACATTCGCTTCTGCGGTGCCGACCTATCTCTACGCCACCCTGCTGGCCGGCCAGTACACGACCGGCGGCATTTACTGCAACGTCAAGGCGGTGTTCACCAACACGGTGCCGGTCGACGCCTATCGCGGCGCCGGGCGGCCGGAAGCCGCCTACGTCGTGGAACGGCTGGTCGAGGCGGCAGCGGCCGAAACCGGCCGCGATCCGGCCGAGCTGCGCAAGACCAACTTTGTGCCGACCGACGCCTTCCCCTACGAGACGCCGGTCGTCATGCAGTACGATTGCGGCGACTTCGCCGGCTCGATGGATCAGGCGCTGGATCTGGCCGGCTATTCCGGCTTCCAGGCCCGCAAGGCGGAATCGAATGCCGGCGGCAAGCTGCGCGGTGTCGGATTCTCTTCATACATCGAAGCCTGCGGCGTCGCGCCGTCGGCGGCCGTCGGGTCGCTGGGCGCAGGTGTCGGCCTGTGGGAATCGGCGAATATCCGTTTCAATCCAACGGGTAATGTCCAGTTGTTCACCGGCTGCCACTCCCACGGCCAGGGCCACGAAACGGCCTACGCTCAGATCGTCGCGGACAAACTGGGCGTGCCCTACGAGCAGGTTGAGGTGATTCACGGCGATTCGGCGAAGATCCCCTTCGGCATGGGCACCTACGGTTCCCGTTCGGCCGCTGTCGGCGGTTCGGCCATCGTCAAGGCTGCCGACAAGGTGATCGAAAAGGGCCGCAAGATCGCCGCGCACGCCCTCGAGGCCTCGGAAGACGATATCGAGTTCGCCGGCGGCAACTTCACGGTTGCGGGCACCGACAAGGCGATGAACATCGCCGAGGTCGCCTTTACCGCCTATGTGCCGCACAACTATCCGGAAGGCCTCGAGCCGGGGCTGGACGAAACAGCGTTCTACGATCCGCTCAACTTCTCCTTCCCCGCCGGGACGCATATCTGCGAGGTCGAGGTCGATCCGGAAACCGGCAGCGTCTCGATCGAAAAGTATGCCGCAGTCGACGATTTCGGCGTGCTGATCAACCCGCTGATCGTCGAAGGCCAAGTCCATGGCGGGATCGGCCAAGGCGTCGGCCAGGCCATGCTGGAACATGCGGTCTACGACAGCGACGGTCAGTTGATCAGCGGCTCCTACATGGACTACACGATGCCGCGCGCCGACGATGTGCCGAGCTACGATGTCGGCTTCAACGGCGTACCGTCCCCGCTCAATCCCCTTGGCGTGAAGGGCTGCGGCGAGGCCGGGGCCATCGCGGCGCCGGCGGCGGTCATGAATGCGGTGCACGACGCGCTGCGCGATGTCGGCGTCGGCCATATCGAAATGCCGGCAACCCCGTTGCGCGTCTGGCAGGCCATTCAGGACGCAGCGGCGTAGACGCGGGTCAGGCCGAACTCATCGAACCGGAACGGACCGGGCCCTCACCCGGGCAGGAAGGAACCAATCCATGTACAATTTCGAGTACAAGAAGGCCGGCAGCGTCGATGAAGCAGCCGGCATTATCGGCGCAGACGACGAGGCAAAGCTGCTCGCCGGCGGGATGACGTATATCCCGACGCTCAAGCAGAGGCTCGCCGCGCCGACGACCGTCGTCGACCTGAACGGTGTCGGCGGCCTGGACGGTATCGCAGTCGACGGGAACGGCGTTACCGTCGGCGCCCTCGCCCGGCATGCCGCGGTCGCCGCATCGGCAGACGTGGCGGCTGCCATCCCGGCCCTGGCCGATCTGGCGAGCCACATCGGCGATCCGCAGGTGCGCAACCGCGGGACGATCGGCGGCTCGATCGCCAACAACGATCCGGCGGCGGATTATCCCGCCGCCCTTGTCGGCCTCGGCGCTACCGTGCAGACCAACAAGCGGAATATCGCGGCGGACGACTTCTTCACCGGCCTGTTCGAGACGGCGCTGGGGCAGGACGAGGTCGTAACGTCGGTTTCCTTCCCGAGGGCCGGCAAGGCCGCCTATATGAAATTCCCGAACCCGGCTTCGCGCTACGCCATCGTGGGCGTCTTCGTCGCCCAGGCGGCAGACGGCGTCCGGGTTGCGGTGACCGGCGCGGGTCCCTGCGTCTTCCGGATCGGCGAGATGGAAGCGGCCCTTGCCGCGAACTGGTCGGCCGACGCGGTGGCAGGCATCGCGATCTCCGCGGACGGCCTGAACGAGGACATCCACGCCAGCGCCGAATACCGCGCCCATCTCGTCACCGTGATGGCCAAGCGCGCCGTGGCGAAAGCGGGATAGCCTACCTTTGCCCGCAGCACCCTCCCCGTTTACGGGGAGGGTGCATAGGCTGCTCTAACCTCTTGGTTCTGAGGAGAAACGCCGTATCCGGCATGCGTTGACCGGGCGGTACGGACCTTGATGAGCAGCTCAAATGCCGGAAACGGGCGCGCTACCGGTCGAGGCAGGAGTCGAAACCTCCACGCCGAATTGTGCGCCGCCGGAACATTTCCCGTCTCTGCCGGACGAATGCCCAAAATTCGTGGTAGCAAGACGGACTGCCGACTGTATTCCGTTCTGGAATGAGCATGTCAAAAATAACCGCCCTGCCCAATTCCGTCGACGCGACCGAAACGCTGCTCGCCGCCGGGGCCTATGTCGCCGACCGGTCTCTGGCGACGGCGCTGTACCTCGCGCTGAAGCTCGGCCGGCCGCTGTTCCTCGAAGGCGAGGCCGGCGTCGGCAAGACGGAGATCGCCAAGGTACTGGCGGAGTGCCTCGACCGCGACCTGATCCGGCTGCAATGTTACGAAGGGCTGGACGTTTCGAGCGCCGTCTACGAGTGGAACTATGCCCGGCAGATGATCGAGATCCGGCTGGCCGAGGCGACCGGCGATACCGGCGGCCGGACCGGGCGGGCGGCACTCACCCGGGACGTGTTTTCCGAAGAATTCCTGATCAAGCGCCCCCTGCTCCAGGCGTTGGAACCACGGGACAGCGGTCCGCCGGTGTTGCTGATCGACGAACTGGACCGCACCGACGAACCCTTCGAGGCCTTTTTGCTGGAGGTTCTGTCGGACTTCCAGATCACCATACCGGAAATCGGCGTCTTCGGCGCCGATAGGCCGCCCATCGTCGTCATCACCTCGAACCGGACGCGGGAAATCCACGACGCCCTGAAGCGGCGCTGCTTCTACTACTGGGTCGACTACCCCGACGCCGAGCGCGAACTGGAAATACTCGGCAAGAAGGCGCCGGAAGCCGGAGAGGCGCTGCGCCGCGATGTCGTCGCCTTCATTCAGAAATTGCGCGACGTCGACCTGTTCAAGCTGCCCGGCGTCGCCGAATCCATCGACTGGGCCCAGGCCTTGGCACAGCTCGATGTGGTCGCCCTGGAGCCGGACACGCTCAACGCCACTCTCGGCACGCTGCTCAAGTACCAGGACGATATCGAACGCATCCGCGGCAGCGAAGCCATGCGCATCCTCGACGAGATTCGCACCGAGGCCTCCCTCAACCGGGTGCGCGGGTCCTAGGGCAGCGAGACCGGATCGGGCGCCGCCATGCCGTTCGATACCCCGCCCGACCCGGAACGGTCCCGCCGTGGCGATAACGCCGGCGGCCGCCTGCCGGAAAACATCATGCATTTCGCCCGTGTGTTGCGTGCCGCCGGCCTTCCGGTCGGCCCCGGCCAGGTCATCCGGGCGGTCGAGGCTGCCGAAGCGGTCGGTATCGGCACACGCGACGACTTCTACTGGACGCTCCACGCGGTCTTCGTGAATCGCCGCGACCAGCGCGATCTGTTCGACCAGGCCTTCCATGTCTTCTGGCGCAATCCGCGGCTCCTGGAGCGGTTGATGACCGTCATCCTGCCGACAACGGAAGCGCCGGCCGACGAGGAAAGGGAGGAGATGTCGCGGCGGCTCGCAGAGGCGCTGAAGGGTCTGACCGAAGCGGCGGGACAAGCGCCGGAGCAGAACCGGGTCGAACTGGACGCGGTGATGACCTGGACGGACCGCGAGGTCCTGAAAAGCCGCGATTTCGAAAAGATGTCGCAAGCCGAAATCAATGCCGCAAAACGGGCACTGGCCCGGATGCGCCTGCCGGTGGAGCGGGTGGCGACCCGGCGCTTCCGGCCCGACCCGGCCGGCCCGCGTATCGACATGCGCCGGATACTGCGACGCAGCGTGCGCAGCGGCGGGGACACCATCCTGCTCGCGCGCAGACGGCGCAAGACCCGGCGACCGCCGCTCGTGATCCTGTGCGACATTTCCGGATCGATGAGCCGTTATTCGCGCATGCTGCTGCACTTTCTGCATGCTGTCACAAATGACCGGGACCGCGTGCACACCTTCCTTTTCGGCACGAGGTTGACCAACGTCACACGCTACCTGCGCTACAAGGACGTCGACGAAGCGCTCGACAAGATAGGCCAGGTCGCCGAGGACTGGGACGGCGGCACGCGGATCGGCCAGACTCTCGGCGAATTCAATCGACTGTGGTCTCGCCGGACCCTCGGTCAGGGCGCCATAGTGCTTCTGATTACGGATGGGCTGGACCGGGACGGCGGCGCCGGGCTGGAGCGGGAAATAGACCGGCTGCACCGCAGTTGCCGCCGGCTGATCTGGCTCAATCCCCTGCTGCGCTACGAGGGGTTCGAGCCCAAATCCGCCGGCATCCGGGCCATGTTGCCCCATGTTGACGACTTCCGTACCGTGCACAATCTGGAGAGCCTGGAGCAGTTGGGCGCAGCGTTCGCCCAGCCCGGAGCCCGGCAGGACAGGAGCGTGACCCGATGGCTGCCGATGTTGAGACCCTGACGCTGTCAAGCGACGAGGTGTTGCGCCGGGCCGCGGCGTGGCGGGATGCCGGAAAGGACGTGGCCATAGCCACGGTCGTCAACACCTGGGGTTCGTCGCCCCGTCCGGTCGGCAGCCAGCTCGCGGTCAGCGGAGCGCAGGAAATGATCGGTTCCGTTTCCGGCGGATGCATCGAGGGTGCGGTGGTCGCCGAGGCTCAGGACGTCATTCGCAACGGCGCGCCCCGGCTGCTCGAATTCGGCGTCGCCGACGAGGATGCCTGGGCGGTCGGCCTGGCCTGCGGCGGCCGGGTCGAAGTGTTTGTCGAACGGCTCGACTAGATGGACCGGAAACTGATCGACAGGCTCGCGGCCGCCAGGGCGGGGCACCGCCCGGTTGTCGTTACGACGGATCTGGCCTCCGGCGAAAAGACCTGGATCGAGGGCGGTTCTGCCGCCGGGCCGGTCGTTGTCGATGAAACCCTGCTCGCCGCCGCTGACGCCGCACAGCGGGACGACAGGAGCCGAACGATCGAGACAAACGACGGCCGCCGCCTTTTCCTGCATGTCTTCAACCCGCCGCTGCGTCTTCTGATCGTCGGTGCTGTCCATATCGCGCAGTCGCTGGCGCCGATCGCCGCGCTTGCCGACTATGCCGTGACGGTCATCGATCCCCGGGGCTCATTCGCGACCGCAGACCGGTTTCCGGGTATCGTCCTGACCGATGACTGGCCCGATGAAGCATTGGCGGCGCTGAAGCCCGACGCGCGCACCGCGATCGTTACCCTCACCCACGACCCCAAGCTCGACGATCCGGCCCTGCACAGCGCCTTGCGTTCCGATTGTTTCTATATTGGCTCCCTGGGCTCCCGCCGGACCCACGCCTCGCGGGTCGGGCGTTTGCAACAGGCGGGCTTCCGGGAGGAAGAGATCGCCCGTATCCGCGGGCCGATCGGCCTCGACATCGGCGCCTCGTCGCCGGCCGAGATAGCACTCGCAATCATGAGCGAAATCACGGTTTCCCTTCGCAGACCGCAGGCGAAGGCCGCCTGATCGGAACGATGGATTTCGGGTCCGTTCCGACGAAGCAGGCCGAAGGCGCCTTTCTCGCCCACGCCGTCCGGACGGCCGCCGGCCGCCTCGCCAAGGGAAGGCGCCTGACGAAAGACGACCTCACGGCCATCGCCGGCGCAGGCTTTGACAGGATCGCGGTTGCCCGCCTAGGACCGGACGATCTGGGCGAGAATATAGCGGCGGCCCGTATCGCCGCCGCTCTCGTATCCGACAGTTTGCGCACCGGTCCGGCCGCGAACGGCCGCTGCAACCTGTATACCCGGCACGCCGGCCTGGCCCTGGTCGATGCCGCCGGCGTCAGTGCGGCCAACCGGATCGCGGAAGCGCTCACCCTGGCTACGCTTCCGGCGCTATCGCCGGTCGTTCGGGACCAGCTCGTCGCGACCGTCAAGATCATCACCTTCGGCGCTTCGGCCGCAAGCGTCGAACAGGTCGCCCGCGCTGCCGCGGGTACGGTATCGGTTGCCGCATACCGGCCGCAGACCGCGGCGCTGATCCAGACGCGATTGCCCCACACGACGACCGGCCTGCTGACAAAGACCGAGCGTTCGACGCGCGAACGCCTCGCCCGGATCGGCGCGGCCGTGACCCATGTCCGAACGACGGAACATCGCGAAAGCGCCCTTGCCGATGCTCTGGCGCAGGTGGCTGAAGCTGCAGATCTGATCGCCGTTATCGGCGCATCGGCCATCGCGGACCGGCGCGACGTCGTCCCCGCCGCCATCGTCGCAGCCGGCGGAACCGTCGAGCATTTCGGTCTGCCGGTCGATCCCGGCAATCTCACCCTGCTGGCCCGGATTGGCAAAGCGGCCGTCGTAGCAATGCCGGGCTCGGCGCGTTCACCTCGGGAACAGGGCTCCGACTGGTTGCTCGAACGGATCGCTGCCGGCCTGCCCGTCGATGCCGAGACCATCGCCGGTTTCGGCGTGGGCGGCCTGCTCAAGGAAATTCGCTCGCGCCCGATGCTGCGCGACCGCGAATTGCGCGCCGAACCGAAGCCCGAACCGGTCGTCGACGCCATCCTGCTGGCGGCCGGGCAATCCATGCGGATGGGCGGACCCAACAAGCTGCTGGAACCGATCGGTGGAACGCCGATGATCCGACGTGTGGCGGTTGCCGTCCGCAGCGCCGGAATCCGCCGTCTGGTCGTTGTGACCGGCTACCAGGCGAACCGAGTGCGCGATGCGCTTTCCGGCCTGGATTGCGTGTTTGCCGATAATCCGGACTACCGCTCCGGCATGGGCTCGTCGGTCGCCGCTGGTGCGCGGGCGGTATTCGAAACGCCCGATCCGCCCGATGCCGCCATCGTTTGCCTTGGCGACATGCCGGACATTGCGCCGGCAATGCTGGACACGCTGATCGGAAATTACGATCCCGCTGCGGGTCGCATCATCGTCGCGGCGGCCAGCAACGGGCGGCGCGGCCATCCGGTGCTCTGGGACCGGCGTTTCGCGGACGATCTGGCGAGCCTCGGCGGCGATACCGGCGGACGCGATATGCTGCACGAACATGCCGGCCAGATCGTGACCGTGGAGATGGACGACGATGCCGTGCTGCGCGACCTCGACACGCCGGCGGCGTTCGAGGCCTATCGCGAAGGCTCGGGTGACGATCCGGCCGTCTGAGCCGCCAGGTTCAGTTGCCGAGACTCAGTTGGCGACCAGAACAAAGTCGAATTCGACCTTCTTGTAGGGCGCGGTGACACCGTAGGCGCTCGCCTCCTCCGCATCGGCGGCATCGTTGAAATCGACCCGCAGGGAATCGCGCACGGCAAACACCGCGTCGCGGTCGATCCAGTCATCGTCGCCGGGGAAAAGCTCGGTCACCAGGGGACGGTATCCGTCGGCATTGACCCAGACATGGTAGTGCGCCGGGCGCCAGGCTGTCCTGCTCGTTGCATCGAGGATTTCGCCTGCAGGGCCGTCGTCCGGCACCTTGTACGACACCGGTTCCACCGTGCGCACGCCGAAGCGGCCGTCCGCTCCGGTAAACTGGTAGCACCGCAAGTTGGGAACGGCCCCCTCATGAGTCTCCTGCACGTCGTACAGGCCGTTCGACTGGGTCTGCCAGAAGTCCAGGCGCGCGCCTTCGACCGGTTCGGACAGTTCGTTCAGCACACGTCCGGTCAATACCACCTCCGTGCCCGGATCGTCGCCGGCGAGATTGCCCTCGACCCGGACTTCCGGCGCGCCGTCGACGAAGAAGGGGCCGAGCGCGCTGTATTCCGTTCCGCTCGTCACGCCGCGGCCCTTGATCATGTCGACCAGCGAAGACAGGCCGAGAATATCGGAAGTCAGGATGAACTCGTTGCGCTCCGGCGTCGAAATCTTGCCGGCGTCGTAGAGATACTGGATGCCGCGCATCCACTCATCCTGTTGCAGGCCTACTTCCCGGGCAAAGTCGTGCATATGCTTGACTAGGCCGGTCATGAGTTCCTTAAGGCGCGGGTCTTCCGTGCCCGCCATGGTCTGGAGGACGGCGTCCGTGATGTTGTCTTCGTTCAGATTCCGCATCGGTCTTCCCTTGCCCTTGCGCTGCGTCGTTCGGTCTATAGAGACGCGGCGACCGCGGGCCGTCAATGCCCGGACTGGTTATCCGGTGTAGATGTTCGTATACCGGTCGCGCAGCGCATTCTTCTGGACCTTGCCCATCGCGTTGCGCGGCAATTCGTCGACGATGAAGAGCCGCTTCGGCTGCTTGAACCTGGCCAGTGTGTCAGCCAGGCCGGCCAAAAGCGCTTCGGGGTCCAGTTCGGCCGACCCGTCGGGCACCACCACTCCGGTCACGCCCTCGCCAAAATCCGGATGGGCAATGCCAAACACCGCGGACTCGCGGACTCCCGGAAGCGCATCAAGACATTGTTCAACCTCTTTGGGATAGACGTTCAAACCGCCGGAAATTATCAGGTCCTTCGCGCGGCCGACGATGGAGACCCGGCCGGTTTCGTCCATTTTCGCCATGTCGCCGGAAACGAAGAATCCGTCGAGACGGAACTCCTCCGCGGTCTTGTCCGGCAGGCGCCAGTAACCGGAAAACACGTTCGGGCCGGTCATCTCCAGCACGCCGACGCCGCCCCGCGGCACCTCGCGGCCGGCCTCGTCGGCGATGCGGACAGATACGCCGGGAAGCGCAAAGCCGACCGTGCCGGCAATGCGTTCTCCCTCGAGCGGATTGCTGCACGCCATGCCGACTTCCGTCATGCCGTAGCGCTCCAGAATCCGCTTACCGGTCCTGGTCTCGAAGGCGGCGAAGGTCTCCTCCAGCAGGGGCGCCGAACCGGAAATGAACAGGCGGACGTTGCGGGCCGACTCTGCCGTGAAATCGGGCGTATCGAGCAGGCGGGTATAGTAGGTCGGCACGCCCATCATGACGGTTGCCTCCGGAAGACGCTCGATCACGTCCGCGACGGCGAAACCCTTCCGGAAGATCACCCGCGCGCCGCTCAGGAGCGCACAGTGCAGCGCCACGAATAGGCCGTGGACGTGATAGATCGGCAGGACGTGCAGCAGCACATCGCTGCCCATAAAGCCCCAATAATCCTTCAGAACCAAAGCATTGGACGCCAGGTTACCGTGGGTCAGCATCGCGCCCTTGGGCCGGCCGGTCGTCCCGGAGGTGTAGAGGATCGCTGCGAGATCGTCGGCACCGCGCACTGCAACCTCAGCTGCGGCCGGCGCTGTCCTGGCGGCTTCGAGAAGCGAGCCCGAACCGTCGCCCAGCGTCAGAACCGCGCCGACATCGGCCTTGTGCGCCAACGCTTCGGCCGGCCCACGATCCGAATCCCGGCACACGAAGACGGCCGCTTCGGCGTCCGACAGAAAAAAGGCGACCTCCTGCGCGGTGTAGGCGGTGTTAACGGGCACGAAGACCAGCCCGGCGCGCAGGCAGGCCAGGTAGAGCATCACGGCGTCCGGCGACTTGTCGACCTGGGCAACGACCCGGTCGCCCGCCATCGCGCCGTGTGCGGCGAGCGCCGTGGCAATCCGTGCCGCCCGCCCGTCGATGTCGCGATACAGCAGCGGCGGGCCGGCCTCGACCTCCAGAAACGCCGCGGCTGGATCGGAAGGAAACTGCGCCGCGATCAGCGCGTAGAGATTGTCGGACATGCTTTCCCGAATGCGGCCTGGAAACTTGCGCATTCAGTCTTGACGATGGAGCCAACTCAAGCGGGCAAATCGCCCGTCCCGCCGGTCGCCGCCTATTCGCCCTTCTCTTCCAGGAGCTGCCTGATGCGCGCGGCGAAATCGGGCCGGTCCGCGACCAGCGGCAGCAGCCTGCGCCAATAGGATTTGCCCTCGGCCACGCGCCCCAGATCGAACGCGTGACGGCCGAGGTAATACAGCGCAAGCGGATGGCGCGGCTCCAGGGCATGCAGGCGTTCGAAGAGTTCGAGCATTTGCGGATCGACCGGATCGTCCGGATTGCGCAGGCGGAGCACGGCCATCGTGTAGAGCGTCAGGACCCGGACATTGTCCGGCGCCAGCGCAACGGCCTTGCCGTAGGCATCGGCGGATCGGTCCAGCTCGCCGAGCACGCTGCGAGCCCGGCCGAGGCGCAGCCAGCCGGCAAGATCGGCGGGGTTTTCCTCCAGCCGTTCGGCCAGTCCGGCAACCATGCCGCGGATCATCTGCTGCCGCTCCTCCGGGGTCATCCGTTCGGCGGCGCGCATGTCCTCGGCGCTCGGGCCGCGCGGTTGCTCCTGCACCGTCAGCATGCTGCGGTCGGCGAGATCGGGACGGCCGAGCACGGCGTAAAGCGCGAGGCTGAGCGCCGGCACTGCCGCCGCAAGCAGCAGGATGGTCGGGCGCGACAAGGATTGCGCCGTGCCGGACGTTCCCGCTTCCCCCCTGCTCTCGGCGGCCAGCGCCCGCCGACGGATTTCGTCCCGCGCCGCCTCGGCCTCCGCTGCCTCGATCGTGCCGCGCGCGAGATCCCGGTCGAGCTCGCGAAGCTGGTCGCGATAGACCTCCAGGTCGTATTCCGCCGCGCCGGCAACCGGCGCAGCTTCAGACCCGCCCCGCGGATAGAGACGCCACAGGATCGCAGCGCCGGCCGCAATGCCCAAAGTCGCAGCGACCAGCCAGATCACTTTTCATCTCCGTGGTCCCGGAGCAGCGCATCAGCGCGGGCGGCCTCTTCCGCCGAGAGTCCCGCGGCTTCCGTCGCCATTTGCCGCCGGCGCAATCGCCGGTGCAGGAACAGGAGCGCGGCCAAAAGCGCTGCCGCCGGCCCGAACCAGAGCAACCAGGTCCGTTCGTCGACCGGCGGACGCAGCAGGACGAAATCGCCGTAGCGTGCGTGGACATAGGCGACGACCTCCCGGTCGTCGTCGCCCGCGGTCAGCCGCTTGCGCACCAGACGGCGCAGGTCGCGCGCCAGCGGCGCGTCGGAATCGTCGATCGACTGGTTCTGGCAGACCAGGCAGCGCAGCTGGCGGCCGATTTCCCGGGCGCGGCTTTCCAGATTGGCATCTTCCAGAGCCTCGCCTGGTCCGATGGCCGGCGCCGGCGGAGTCTGCATGGCGATTGCTGCGCCAAGAAACAGGGCAAGCAGGACCGTCACGGTGCGTCGGCTCATTCCATCAACGCCCTGATCGCTGGCAGGAATTTCTCCTGCAGCACCTGTTTCGTTATCGGGCCGACCTGCTTGAACCGGATCCGGCCCACACGGTCGATCAGGAAGGTTTCAGGCACGCCGTACAGGCCGAATTCCGGCGCAATTTCTCCGTCGGGATCGACGCCGATGCGCGCATAGGGATTGCCGTGCCGGTTCAGCCACCGGACCGCGTCCGCCGGTTTGTCCTTGTAATTGATGCCTACCAGGGTCACCCCGGCCGTCTTCGACAGTACGGTTATCTGCGGATGTTCGACCAGGCACGGCGTGCACCAGCTGGCAAAGAAGTTGAGGACCGTGATCCGCCCCTTGAACGAAGCGCTGGCAACGCCCTGCCGGAGGGTCTTGCCGTCGAGTTCCAGCCCGGGTGCGGCAAACACCGGCGCCGGCTTGTCGATCAGCGCCGAAGGCAGCAGGCGCGGATCCCGTCCGCTCGCCAGGTAGAAGGCTGCAGCGACCGCGATCGCCAGGAAAACCGCCAGCGGCGCCAGATATAGCAGTCGGCGAGACCGCATGATCGGCTCAGGCTTCTGCAGGTTGCGCCGGCGCCGGTCGGGCCGAGCGCCGCGGCGCGCCGACACGATGGCGCCGGTCGGTCAGCGAAATCGCGCCGCCGAGGAACATCAGGACGGCGCCGATCCAGATCCACGGCACCAGCGGGTTGTGATACAGGCGCACAGCGTGGCCTGCCTCGCCGTGGGGATCGCCGAGAACGATGTAGAGATCCGCAAACCACGTTGTGCGGATCGCCGCCTCGGTCGTCGGCGTACGCTGCGGCAGGTAGACCCTTTTCTCCGGCCATAGCGAGGCGATGGCGACTCCGCCTTCGGACAGGACGAAATGCCCCCGGCGGGCGAGATAGTTGCCCGCGCGGACTTCGCGCACGCCGTCGAATCCGATAGTGTAGCCGGCAACCTCCACCCGGTCTCCCGGTTTCATCACCCGGATGACCTCGGTCTGCCAGACGCTCGATACCGTGATCCCGGCAACGACAATGCCGGCGGCGGCATGGGCCAGCGTCATGCCCCAGGCGGAGCGCGGCATGGCGGTGGCGCGACGCAGGGAGTCGCGGAGCGGCGCTCGGAACAGCCTGATTCGCCCGGAGAACTCCGTGAGAGTCGCCCCGATCGCCCAGACCGCCAGGCCGAGGCCCAAGGCGGCCGCAAAACTGTACCGGTCTTCCAGAAAGACGACCATGGCGGCGACAACGACGGTAACGCCGGCGATCAGCTTGAGCCGGCCGAACGCGGCGGCGAGATCGGCACGCTTCCAAGGCAGGAAGGGCGCGATGCCCATGGCAAGGATCAGAGGCGCCATCAGGGGCACGAATGTGGCGTTGAAATAGGGCGGGCCGACGCTGATCTTGCCAAGGCCCAGCGCATCGACGATCAACGGATAAAGAGTGCCGAACAGCACGGTCAGCGCGGCCACTGTCATCAGCAGATTGTTGAGAATGAGCGCGCCTTCGCGGGATATCGGCCGGAACAGGCCGCCGCCCTTCAACGCCGGAGCGCGCCAGGCGTAAAGGATCAGCGCGCCGCCGATCGTGACAGCCAGAATGGCGAGGATGAACAGACCGCGTTCGGGGTCGGTCGCAAAGGTGTGGACCGAAGTCAGCACGCCGGAGCGAACCAGGAAAGTGCCCAGAAGGCTGAGCGAAAAGGTGAGGATTGCCAGAAGGATAGACCAGCTTTTTAAGGCGTCTCTCTTTTCTGCGACAATGGCGCTGTGCAGCAACGCGGTGCCGACCAGCCAGGGCATGAAGGAGGCATTTTCCACCGGATCCCAGAACCAGAATCCGCCCCAGCCCAGTTCGTAGTAGGCCCACCAGCTGCCGAGTGCGATGCCGAGGGTAAGGAAGCTCCAGGCGGCAAGTGCCCAGGGCCGCACCCAGCGCCCCCAAGCGGCATCGACCTTCCCTTCGAGCAGCGCGGCAACGGCGAACGCGAAAGTCACCGAGAAGCCGACATAGCCGAGGTAGAGCAGCGGCGGATGGAAGGCGAGCCCCGGATCCTGCAGGATCGGGTTGAGGCCGCGGCCGTCGGGCGGCATGGGATTGACCCGGTCGAACGGATTCGAGGTCAGCAGGACGAATGCGAGAAAGGCGAGGCCGATCATGCCCTGCACCGCGATCACCCGGGCGCGCAGGCCGGGCGCGATATTACCGCCGAACCAGGCGACGCAGGCGCCAAACAGGCTGAGGATCAGGCACCACAGCACCATGGAGCCTTCGTGGTTCCCCCAGACCCCGGTGATCTTGTAGAGCAGCGGCTTCGCGCTGTGCGAGTTCTGGACCACGTTGGCAACCGAAAAATCCGACGTCACGAAGGCCCAGGTCAGCGCGCCGAACGCGATCAGGACAAAGACGAACTGGCCGGTCGCCAGCGTGCCGCCGAGCGCCATCAGCGCACCGTGGCGCCGGACCGCCCCGGCCATCGGGAAGACGCTCTGGCCGAGCGCCAGAATGGCAGCAACGATCAGGACGAAATGGCCGATCTCTGCGCTCACGCCGCCGGCCTCCGGATCAGGATTTCGCTTCGGCGCACGGTTTGCCGCCGCCCTCGGCGTGCCATTGCCCCTGTTCCTTCAGTTGATCGGCAAGGTCTTTCGGCATGTAGTTTTCGTCATGCTTGGCGAGGATCGTGTCGGCCCGGAAGACGCCGGATTCCTCCAGCCGCCCGATCGCCACGACGCCCTGCCCTTCCCGGAACAGGTCCGGCAGCACGCCCTTGTAGACGACCGGCAGGCTGCGGATGCAGTCGGTGACGCGGAAGGAGACGCTCACACCGTCTTCCAGCGTTTTGCGGCTGCCTGCCTCTACGAGCCCGCCCAGGCGAAACTGCTGCCCTGCCGGCACATTATTCGCCTCGACCCGGGACGGCGTGTAGAAAAAGGTGACGCCGTCGTCGAGCGCGACCAAAACCAGCGCGACCGCGACACCGAGCAGGACAAGGCCGACAGAAAGAAAAGCCATGCGCCGCCGCTTAGGTCGCAATCTCGGCCTCCGGTTCGCCATCCTCCGCTGCGCCTTCGGGCGTAGCCGACCGTTCGAGCGCCGCCGCCGCGGCTTCCTCGCGCTGCAGGCTCCGTGAGGCGTGCCAGGCCAGCCCGGCCATAACCGCCACAGTCAGGAGAAGCGCCGGCCAGACATAGGCTGCGTAGCCGCCCATGGCGAAGAATTCGGCGATCTTGTCCACTTGTTGCCTCCGGGATCGCTGTCCGGCGTTGCGCCAGTGCCCCGTGTCACCCGACGATTGAGATAACAACGGGGCGAGTTTGCGGCAGCGCGCCAATCATCGCATAACGGGCAGTCGCGCACCGGCTAACCACGCATGCGTGTGCCGGCCGGATCGAACAACGGTTCTTCGAGAATCCTGGCGGCGCAATGCTCGCCAACGATTTCGACATCCAGACGGCCGGGATTTTCCGCCACATCCCGGGGCAGATAGCCGAGCGCCACCGATTGCTGCGCCACATGGGCATAGCCGCCGGACGTCACCCGGCCGACGACGGCGCCGTCGTGCCAGATCGGCTCATCGCGGAACGGATCGGCGTCCGATACCTCGACCGCCATGGCGACGAGCCGCCGTTCGCCGCCCTCTGCCTTTTCCCTGAGCGCCGCATCGCGGCCGATGAAATCGTTCTTCGCCAGGTCGACAAAGCGGCCGAGGCCGGCTTCATAGGGGCCGTAGACCGGCCGGTATTCGAACGCCCAGGCGCCGAAACTCTTTTCCAGCCTCAGGCTGTCCAGCGCCCGGAGACCGAACGGAGTGAGCCCGAGTGGCGCGCCCGCTTCCATCAGCAGGTCGTACACCGTGATCTGGTATTCCGGCGCCATCCAGATTTCATAGCCCAGGTCGCCAGTGTACGAAATCCGGCCGACCAGCGCCGGCACCGGGCCGATCTCCATGGCGCGGAAATCGAGGAAGCGGAAGGCTTCGGCCGAAACGTCGGCATCCGTCACGGCCTGCAGCAGGTCGCGCGATGCCGGCCCGGCAATCATCAGGCCGACGCGATCGAGGCCGAGCGCGCGCACCGCGACCGAACCGTCCGCCGGCAGATGCGCTTCGAACCAGCGCATATGGTATTTCTCCGCCGGGCCGGAGCCGACCATGTAGAAACTCTCGTCGCCCGTTTTGGCCAGGGTAAAATCGCCGATCAGCTTGCCATTCGGGTTCAGCATCGGGCTCAGGATCAGCCGCCCTTCCCGCGGCGTCCGGTTGGCCAGAAGCCGGGACAGCCAGAGTTCCGCGCCCGGACCGGTCACCGAATATTTCGCGAAGCCGGAAGTCTCGTAGAGGCCGACACCGTTGCGCACGGCTGCGGCCTCACGCCCGACATTGGCGAAATCGTTGGAACGCCGGAAGCTCACGATGTCTTCCGCCAGTTCGCCTTCGTCGGCGAACCAGAGCGGGTATTCCAGGCCATAGGCCTCGCCGAACACGGCGCCCCGCGCCTTGAAGCGGTCGTAGAGCGGTGTGGTGCGCAGGGGCCGGCCGGCCGGCAGCTCCTCATTCGGGAACGGGACGTTGAACCGGCGGCTGTAATTTTCCCGCACCTTGGCGTTGGTATAGGCGAGCGTCGCCCAGTCGCCGAAGCGCGCAACGTCCATGCCGAACACGTCGAACCCGGGATCGCCCTCCGTCATCCAGTTGGCGAGCGTCAGCCCGACGCCGCCGCCCTGGCTGAAGCCGGCCATCACGGCGCAGGCGCACCAGAAATTCTTCAGGCCCCGGACCGGCCCGACCAGCGGGTTGCCGTCCGGCGCAAAGGTGAACGGACCGTTGACGATCTGCCTGATGCCGGCCCGGCCATAGGGCGGAAAATGCTGAAAGCCGATCTCCAGCGACGGCGTGATTCTGTCCAGATCGGGCTGCAGCAATTCGTGGCCGAAGTCCCAGGGCGTCGTCTTCGGCGACCAGGGCTTGCCGGCCCGCTCGTAGGTGCCGATCAGCATGCCCCGCCCTTCCTGGCGGGTATAGATCTCGCCGCCGAAATCGAGGGCATGCATCATCTGGCGACCGGTCGATTCGTTGAAAGCGGTGACTTCCGGAATTTCGTCGGTCAGCAGATACATGTGCTCCATGGCCAGCACCGGCAGCTCCACGCCCACCATGCGGCCGACTTCGCGCGCCCACAGGCCGCCGGCATTGACGACGTGCTCGGCATGGACCGTGCCTCTTTCGGTCACGATGTCCCAGCTCCCGTCGGGCCTCGGCTGCAAATCCTCGACTTTTGTCTGAAGATAGATCTCCGCGCCGCCGATGCGGGCAGACTTCGCGTAGGCCTGGGTCACACCCGACGGATCGACATGGCCTTCCACCGGGTCGTACAGGCCGCCGACGAAGCAGGCGGGATCGATCAGCGGAAACAGCTCATAGGCTTCCTGCGGCGTCACCAGTTCGGTATCGAGTTTCATGTGGCGGCCGATCGCGCGGGCAGTCTTCAACCAGTCCATGCGATCGGGCGTGTCGGCCAGTATGACGCCGCCGGTCAGGTGGACGCCGCAGGACTGGCCTGAGATTTCCTCGATTTCCCGGTACAGGTCGATCGTGTAGCGCTGGAGCGCTGAGACGTCCGGATCGCCGTTCAGCGTGTGCATGCCGCCGGCGGCGTGCCAGGTTGAGCCGCTTGTCAGTTCGGAGCGCTCGAACAGGGCGACGTCTTTCCAGCCGGCCTTGGTCAGATGGTAGAGCACGCTGGCGCCGACGATGCCACCGCCTATCACTGCCGCCTGCAGGTGAGATTTCATGGGCTGGCTCCAGTATGCCGCGCCCCGGTCGCGTGAGGCGGCGGCCGATGGCTAGAAATCGGTCGGCACGCCGCCTTCTTCCTTGCGCCGGGCGACAAAGGCGTCAAGCTCCTCGCGCGCCGCCGGGTCCATCGGCGGCGCCCGGTATTGCGCCAGTTTTTCCTTGTACAGCCGGTGCAGATGGTCCCCCGCGGTCGGCGATCCGGCGGCGGACCAGGCCTCGAAGTTGCGCCAGTCGGACACCATCGGCGCAAAAAACGCCGTCTTGTAGCGCGACTGGGTGTGCTCGGCCCCGAAATAGTGGCCGCCGGGCCCGACCTCGCGCATGGCGTCGAGCGCCAGCTCGGCCTCGTCGACCCGGAACGGCTCCAGGAACGAAGCCACCATGTCGAGCAGGTCGGCATCCAGCACCATCTTTTCGAAGGAAGCCTGAAGGCCTCCCTCCATCCAGCCGGCGGCGTGCTTGAACAGATGGGCGCCGCCCATCACAGCGCCCCAGAGCGAGAACACGCTCTCATAGGCCGCCTGGGCGTCGACCGCGTTGGCCGCGTTGACGTTGGACGATCGGTACGGCACCCGGTAACGCCGGGCGAACTGGCCGCCGACCAGGGCGGATTTCATGTATTCCGGCGTACCGAAGGCCGGCGCCCCGCTGCGCATGTCGACGTTCGAGGTGAAGCCGCCGTAGACGAAGGGTGCGCCGGGGCTGTTCAGCTGGTGGAGCGTCAGGCCGGCAAGGAATTCCGCGTTCTGCTGCGCCACCGCACCGGCCAGCGTCACCGGGGCCATGGCGCCGGCCAGGGTGAAGGGCGTCATCACGACCGGCTGGCCCCGGTCGCCCATGCGCAGGATGCCTTCGACCATCGGCAGGTCGAGCCGCAGGGGCGAACTGGAATTGATGACCGTAATGACCGAGGGTTCGCGCTCCAG
>LXNJ01000714.1_pt1 | contig 21890 bp, 25 predicted proteins | sample 809081 | NCBI WGS metagenome assembly LXNJ01 (sample SAMN04870510, study PRJNA318959) | sponge metagenome | biome: sponge; feature: marine sponge reef; material: water | host: Petrosia ficiformis | place: Greece: Milos, Mediterranean Sea | collected 2013-05-29 | depth 5-7 m | reverse complement strand
TCGGAGGATTGTGCGGCTTGGATTTTGTCCATATATGCTTGGTTGTATCCCATCAGTTCACAATAGACGAAATCGCCGCCACCTTGCCAATTGACTGATTCGGAGATACCAGCCGATTCACCTTTAATTACATCAACAAGACGTTTACGAAGAATATTAATTTGCCCATTAAGTTGTTCAACGGCGATCCAACGGCGTTTTAGTTTGTGTGCGGTTGAAACAGTTGTTCCGCTTCCAGAGAAGAAATCAAGAACTAAATCCCCTTCTTGGGTTGCGGAATTTATAATTCTTTCCAACAATGCTTCTGTTTTCTGAGTGTCAAAATCCAACTTTTCTTTTGATGTTGGCAATTGCTGAAAAGACATTATGTCTGACCATACATCTCCAATTGATTTTCCCTTTTTAATCACATCCCGTAAATATCTTCTCTCGCCTCTGCCATCAAAATATTTTTCACCCTTTTCGTCTTCTTTATCAAATCGGGCTAAATATTTCTCATCATGGGGAACAGAAAGTTTGTTAAAGTAAAAATCGGGTGTTTTTGAATAAAATAGAATAGTTTCATGCCCGCGAATCCAATTTTTTGTCAAAGTCTTATACCCTGACAGAACAGAAATATCCCAAATTACTTCTCTCTGAAAGTTTTCTCTCCCAAATATCTCATCCATCAAAACCTTACAATAGTGTACTTCGTTGTAGTCAAGTTGAATGTAAATTGATCCGTCAGGAGTAAGTAGTTCACGAGCAATCTCTAACCGATTTTTCATGAACGTCAACCAACTGGAACGATTGAATCTATCGTTATAGCCAAAACTATCATTTCCCGTATTATATGGAGGATCAATATAAATCAGTTTGACCTGCCCGCGGAACTGCTGTTTGAGGGTATGGAGTGCGATGAGGTTATTGCCTTTGATGATAAGGTTTTCACGTATCGTGCCGCTGTCATCGCGCTTTATCTCGGTTACGTCCTGTTCACCTGCAGCAGTGTGGCGTTTCCAGTTGGTAAGCACCTTCGGATCAAACATCCGATTGATTTCGTCTTGCGCAAGGATTTCATTGAAGAAAATCTCTTTACGTTTTTCTTCTTCCTTTGTCTGTCCACCTTCAAGCACACAATCTTTGTAGGGCCAAACGAGTGATACTTCGCCGCGTTCACGCAGAAACTTACCGTCAATATTCAAGCCGATTTTGTTGCGGAATTGGGTGTAGGAGTTGGCGAGGAAGTTTTTAGCGGTGATGTAGTCAATAAAGGTGTTGTGATTGAAAACCCAATGTCCGTCAATTTCGTCAAAGAAGGTTGTTTTTATCTCTGGGTCGGACAGCAACAACCTGATGAGGTTATGGTCAAGTTTCCATGCATGGTCTTTGACTGCGGCGGGGAGGAGTTCGTCTGATTCGTCAGTAAAGTCTGGGTTGGTTTTGAGGAGTGCGATCAGTTTTTCGTTGAAGTTCTGTTTTGACATAGATGTGGTATCTTTCACAGTCCGCCTGTTTTTACTCAGGAAATGTTACGCGATCATAAATCTCACGTAAAGGGAGTTCGGATTGGACTGAATTAAGTGGGAGGAGTTCTTCAAGGTTTTGAAAATCGGTGAGAATCCAATTGTTCTCTTGTCGACGGAAGATCTCAACACAAATCTTGTCTTGTGCAACAAGGATGTATTCCTGTAAAGATTCAATCTGTCGGTAATGGATAAATTTTTCACCGCGATCATAAGCCTCTGTTGAAGGTGACAAAACTTCTACGAGAATAATTGGGTTGAGGAGTATATCAAAAACATCATCTTCAAAACGTGGTTCTTCACAAACGACAACAACATCAGGGTAGAAATAGGATGAAGTACTGGGTGTGCTTACCCGCATTTCGTTAGCGATCGCGACACATCCACTGTCTCTCAAGCGAGCATGCAATCCAGCAGATATGTTTGCTGTAATCAAATTATGTGCGAAACTTGCTCCAGACATTGCGATTATTTTCCCCTTAACGTACTCACTTCTAACTGTTTCTACGTCAGGTATCGCCTTGCGTTCTAAAGTGATATATTCTTCGGGTGTGAGGTATGTTTGTGCTGCAGAAGTTGCCATGGGTTCCTCCGGTAATTCACTGATAATTCATTATAGCGTAACCGGAAGTGCGTGTCAAGGTTGGAATTAATTAGATTGTGTTGAGGCAAGGCATAATAACTCAGAGTTATTTTATATTCAGATGTTTTAGGATTAAATTGAATAAATCATTCTACTCGCTTCTTCAAATTCGGGTTCAAGCGGGTCCGTAGACAAGTACAATTTTTGATAGGGTTCATACAGTTGGATATAACTCCAATTTACACCACATAGAACTTTTCCATTATTGACGAGTTTGATAAATCTTCCTCGAAACTTTGCGCGGGTACGTTCAGGTGGCGCGTGCATCGCATGCCGAATCTGGGCATCATCTAAAATCCTTTCTGTCAATCCTCGTTTTTCTGCTTTATAATAAACCCCGGCATCTTGCCGAATGTTGTGGTATTCTAAATCTAAACGTCTCACTTCTGCGGAATCCCAGTTTAAGGAGCGGTGTTGGACGTAAGTTTCAATCCACTTCCGCTTAATGACCCAATCAAGTTCACGTTCCAGTTGCATCGGATCATCTTCAAGGCAGGTCATCACATATTCCCAACGTGCCATAACCTCGTCAGTGGTCGGATCAGATTCAGCCTGTTCAAGGTACCGTTTTGCACATTCAAAGTATTGCCATTGAAGTTCAACAGCAGAAAGCCTCTTCCCGTTCTCAAGTTCAATAAGTCGTTTGCAGGTAATGTCTTCAGAAATTTCGTGTATCGCTTGCACAGAATTACGCAGGGCAAAACGTTCATTGATAAAATGATCTTCAATCATGCGGAGAACGATTCCGGTTGTGCCGACTTTCAAAAAGGTTGAAAATTCGGACATATTGGAATCACCAACGATGACATGCAATCGCCTATATTTTTCTCGGTCAGCGTGGGGTTCATCGCGCGTATTTATGATACCGCGTGCGGTCGTTGTAGCAATGGAAATTTCTTCTCGGATGTGCTGGGCGCGCTGCGAAATCTCATAGAAACCTTGATCGCTTCGCTTGACTTTACCTGCGCCTGAATATATTTGTCGGGTGACAAAAAAAGGAATGAGTTGTGATGCTAACTGCCGAAAACTAACCTTTTCTCGCTCCATGAGATAGTTTTCATGACAGCCATAAGTATTTCCTACCGTATCTAAATTATTCTTAAAAATGGAGATCTTGCCGCGAAAACCGTCGGCGCGCATCCTGCGCTCAGCAGTTGTGGCAAGTCGTGTTACGATTCGCTCTCCTGCTTTATCATGCGCCACCAACTCTATAATATCGTCACATTCTGGAGTGGCATATTCAGGGTGACACCCAATGTCTTGATAAAACCGAGCACCGTTTTCTAAAAATACATCAGGATACATCCGCCCAGATATAATTTCGCGAAACAGATACATAACTACATTCTGAACCGTTAGTTTTTTGCCTCTGTTCTTCTCTGGGGTACAGATTATTCCGTACTCGGTTTCCAATCCGTATATTCTACGATGCATGGTTAAAAATCTCAGCTATATCTTCAATGGAAAACCGACGAAATTTACGGCGTCCAGCGGTTAAGTCAAGACACGCAACTTCTATGGTTTGTGGCGATATCTCATACGGTTCCGACTCTTCTGCTTCAATACGTTCAAGAGTCTGTGAAGCAAGTTGTAATGCTGCGGCTAATTCTAAACCTTCTGTGTAAGTTTCTTTTAGGATATTAGTTATAGATTCTGCCCTGCCACCTATAACTGCAAATTTTTCCTCTTCGTGATAGGTCCCGTCAAAGTCTACATAGTAAATCTGACTACCGACAGCTGGATTTCCATCTACTTCACATACAAGTAGTTCAATCTCTAACGGTTTTGCATCCCATGCCTGAGCGATCGCCCCCATGTGTTGTGAATATAGGTTTGTCAACCATTTTCCAGTGACATCTTCACGGTAGTAAGTATAACCTTTCACTTCAGATTCACGAATACCTGCTACACGAAGCGCCTCATATTCTGCAACACGACCTGTTGAGGCGAGTGCTATTCTGTCATAAATTTCAGAAATTTTAAAGGTCGTTCTGCGCGGGTTTTCGGCAACCATCAGCAGTCCGTCCTTATATTCTAAGGCAACCACCTCTTTCGCTTGCTCAATTCCGCGACGGACAAAATCCTTTTTATCTTCCCAAATCTGTTCGGGCGACACATAATAAGGCGTCGACATTCACAACTCCTCAAGATTTACCGAGTACGTAGAAAAACCCGCCTACGACTGTTCTAAGCGAGCGACTAACTCTCGGTACAACGCTGCAACGGTATCGTCTGGCACCTCTGATACACCTGCTTCTGTAATTAATGTCAAGGTCGGAAAGATTTTCCGAATCAAATCAGGACCGCCAGTCGCAATATCCTCATCTGCTGCATCCCAGAGTGCTTCTGCAACAGCGTTGAGTGCCGATTCTTTGGACATATTCGGTTGATACAACTTTTTTAAAGTTGAACGCGCATCCTTCCCACCGGAACCGATAGCATAATAGGCGTCTTCCTCGTAACGTCCACCGAGCGCATCGTACTTAAAAATCCGTCCTGTTTCACGTTTTAAGTCATACCCAGCAAAAAGCGGCAAAACAATTAACCCTTGCATCGCTAAACTTAAATTCGCTCTGACAAGACTGGACAAATAATTCGCTTGCCCATCCAAACTTAAGGGTGCCCCTTCTATCTTTTCATAAAATTCAACTTGAACTTGGAAAAGTTTTGCTGTTTCAATACAGGGCCCCGCAACACCAGCAACCGCTATTGCAGAGTGTCTATCAATTTTATAAACCTTCTGAATTCGACGTTCTCCAACTTGGTAACCTTCTGTTGCTTGACGATCACCGGCAATAATAACACCGTCATTATACACAAGCGCGAGGACCGTAGTGCCTTCCAAAACATTTTGTGGAAGCGCATCTTGTAATCCGTTAGGTTGGTTCCAGTTACCAACCTGATCGGGGTATCGGTTCTTCAGAATTTGCAAAAAATCGGTAGTTCCATAATCATGGAGTTTGAGCAATCCTACTGCCCTCCCCGCTGGATGTAGTTCTCGACGAATTCCTCGGAGTCTTCTTCCAGAATTTCGTCGATTTCATCAAGGAGCGCATCTAAATCTTCAGTCAACTCATCTACGTTTTCATTGAATTCAGAATTGGGCTGTATCTCCGCAGTTTCATTCGCGGGATGATCTCTGTATTCTTGCTGTTTTTCGCTTGGCATCTTGGACTCCTTTTATAATTACGGGCAACGGAAATTCCGTATACCTTACATTTTCAGCATTAGGGATAAAATCTTATCAACTAAATTATTTGCAGTCAGCTCGGATTTGGTTCACGAGATCAACGACCGTACAGGTGTTTAATAGTTCACCAACAATTTCTTGTGTGCCAAAGTGTGGACGTTCCATCATAATTTTATCAAAACCTGTTGGACCATTAAAAATTATTGAATTCCAACTCACACTATGAATTTCATTAGGAAATTTTCGTAAACATGTGCCTCGAAAATATGCGCGGGTATCTAATGGAGGATGCTGAATTGCATGAACGATTTCTTCATGCGTTAATATACGTTCAACATGCCCATTTTTCAGCAATCGTGCATAAAGTCCTTTATCGGGTCGCAGGTCATGATACTGAAGATCCATCATCCGAACACGCGGGTCAGTCCATTTGAAATCGTGACGTGCGACATAAGCATCAATTAGCCGTTTCTTGATGATCCAATCTAAATGCTGCCCTAAAGACATCGGATCAACTTCTAAACCTTTTAAAACAAAATCCCACTTTTCTAAAACATCCTCAACTATAGGCGTTCGTTCTTCACCCGAAAGATGTTGATGCGCAAGTTCAAGATACGCCCGTTGAACCTCTATTGCTGTCCATTTGTGACCGTCTTTAAGCGCAATTTCGTTTTTGCATGCCAGATCACGCGATACCGATTTTATCACTGCAACAGGTTCTTGTAAAGCAAATTGCTTACCGATAACCCCTTTCTCAATTAATTGTAAGACGATAGCCGTAATCCCGACTTTCAGGTAGATAGCAAATTCGGACATGTTCGAATCGCCCACAATCACATGCAACCTACGATAAAGTTTTGAATCTGCGTGTGGTTCGTCACGTGTGTTAATCAACGGACGTTCAACCATCGTGCTGAGACCGACCTCTTTTTCAAAGAAATCTGCCCGTTGTGAGATTTGGAAATCGGTTTCGTCCGCGCCGTTTTCTGAACCTACCTTACCACTTCCTGTAATAATCTGTCGAGTTACCAAAAAAGGTGTTAACCCGTTAACAATATCCGAAAACGACACCTTACGCGACATTAAGTAATTTTCATGTGATCCGTAACTATGTCCTTTGTAATCAGTATTGTTTTTATAGATAATAATTTCTTGATTATCCAACAGCAACTGCTCTGCAGCGAGCCGGCTTAAATCTAAAATGAGTTCGCCTGCTTTTTCATATTTAACGAGGTCGCGGGCATTTGAACATTCAGGTGTGCAGTATTCCGGGTGTGCGTGGTCAACATAATATCTACCACCGTTTATCAAAATATCATTAATAACATTGTTGTTCTCGTCCTCCATCGATGGATTTTGACCCTCTTCCATAAATCCACGGGCATCCATCAAAGGGCTTTCTTGCCCGTAATCCCATGAAATCGTTGGGATGTTACGGCTTTTATAGGCGTTTACAACTAACGTTGAAGCCGCTATCGGGTCTTGTTCTCGCGCATTTTTGACGGAAATACCGAACTCAGTTTCGGTTCCGATAATTGTTGGTACTGACATATTCTCTTTCGTAGTCAAATAGATACTACAGTTATAAAAGCAATATTAGACCACATGCATGCTAAATCTAAATGTTGGGTTTCGCTACGCTCTACCCATAAATCAACGCTATGAATGCCTTTATGGCATTCAGCGGGTGTCAATTTAGTGTGGTATTCTGTCCTTCTTATCACCTTTCGCTCCTCTGAAACTCTGTGCAATGTAAAATATGATGCTGCTATACACCTTTCGCCTCTCTGAGGCTTGATCCAATCACATATTAGCACCCGCTGAATGCCAAAAGCGCATTCAGCGTTGATTTGGAACATGGTAGTAGGCACGCTCCGCGTGCCGTACACAAGTGATGAGATTACGGCACACGGCGTGTGCCTACTACTATGCAATGCACAACTTTTCCATAAACTAATACTATAGGTATGTTCCACCTTTGCTAACTCTTACCTCTGGCTTTCTACGCACCTCTGGCTCATTAATCAGTGCTCGAATGTTGACAATCTTTTCGCCCTTCCTACCAGAAATCTTTGCCCAATCATCTGGATTCGTGGTATTCGGTAGGTCCTCGTTTTCACGATACTCCTCTCGAATAGCGGACTTCAAATCGTCAAGCGAAATTCCTTTTTCCTTCCCTTCAGAATCTATTAAGCGTTTAATTGCTGTCTTTTTCGCGCGTGAAACAATGTTCCTAATCATTGCTCCGCTAACAAAATCCTTAAAAAAGAGGGTTTCGCGTTCGCCACGGGTGTATGTTACCTCAATAAACCTATTTTCATCTGTAGTCGCGTACATCTCGTCCACAGCAGCGGCTATGAAATGTTCTGAAATACTATCAGTATCACCATCAAATTCATCTATTTCTTTTTTTGCGAACGGAAGGTCCGGTGTTAAATAGATAGCAAAAATATCCTTGGCACCATCAATGTTGGGACGATCAATCTTTATCTTTATGTCAAGTCTACCCGGTCTCAAAACAGCGGGGTCAAGGAGGTCTTGCCGATTACTTGCACCGATAACAATAACATCGCGTAAATTTTCTACACCGTCAATTTCGGCGAGAAACTGTGGCACAAGGGTGGACTCCATGTCTGATGAAATTCCCATGCCGCGCGATCGGAACAAAGAATCCATTTCGTCAAAGAAGATAACAACAGGATACCCCTCTTTAGACTTGTCACGTGCCTTTTGGAAGACTTCTCGTATCTTTCGTTCAGTTTCACCAACATACTTATTAAGCAGCTCGGGGCCCTTGATATTTATAAAATAGCCTCTGACGTCATCTCTACCGGTCTTTTGTCGGATACTTTCAGCGAGGTTATTCGCCACCGCTCGTGCTATCAATGTTTTTCCACATCCTGGAGGCCCATACAGCAACACACCTTTCGGTGGAGTCAGATCAAATTCGCGGTACTCATCAGGGTAAAGGTAAGGCATTTCAATGGCATCTCGAATTGACTCTATCTGCGTATCAAGTCCACCGATGTCCGCATAACTTATATCAGGGACTTCTTCAAGCAGTAAATCGTCAAGTTCGCGCTTTGGAAGTTTTTCAAGGAGCATCCCACTGGTATGATTCAGCAAGACGCTATCTCCTGTCTTCAAAGGTTCATCCTTCAAAGCGGCGGAAACCCGTACAACTTGTTCTTCATCTGTCCGAAGATTCACAATAGCGCGATCAGATTCAAGTAATTCTTTTATCTTAACGACATCTCCATGTTTCTCAGGCGGTTTGATCGCAACGACATTTAAGCCACTATTAACAATGACCTCTTGCCCTATCTGTATTTGATCAGCTTTGATGGCAGGATCAAGATTCACACGCCATTTTTTTCCACTGATGTCAACATCAATCGTGTTATCATCATTCGCACCAAGAAAAATACCGTAATTGTTCGGTGGCGCGCTCAGTTGTTTGACCTTTTCTTTTAGGAGTTCAAGTTTTTCCTTTGCTTCATGGAGCGTAGTTGTAAGTTTGCGATTGCGTCTATGTGCCTGCATAAGTTCACGTGTCATTTCATACAGGCGCGCGTCCACATCTTCATCTGGGGCAGTGCTCAACTGTCTTCTCAGATCCGAAACTTCGTTTTCAAGCATCTCTACCTGCCAGTTTAACTCACGAATCCGCTGTGGATAGTCAACCGTATTATCTGATTCGATCCCTTCAATATCAGAACCTTTCAATAATTCAGATGAAGTCTCTCTTTTGCCAGCCATACGAGATGTTCTCACTTTCCATTGAAAAGATTGATGGTATGGTAAAAAAAAGGTTGGATCTTATCAATACCAACCTTAGTGCATAAAAGTATAGCATGTTGAAAAATTTACATCAAGAAAAAACAAAGAACCATTCAGTTTTTATATAGTCCCATTATAAATCAGGGTTACAAACCCCTCCTACAAGAGGCATCTAATCAAAATCTAATTTTCATCGCCGTCATCAGATGTATCATCAAATTCGGTATCCACCTGTTCATCAATAACATCAACACCCGGGATTTCACCTATTCCAGATTGAGAAATTGAGCCAAGATTTTCTCTAATCTTTTTATCAAGTTCAGCTGCAATTTCAGGATTTTGCTCTAAATAAGTTTTCGCATTATTACGTCCTTGACCTATCCGTTCATTGTTATATGAGAACCATGAACCTCTTTTATCAATCAACTTGGCATCAATAGCGATATCTAAAAGGTTACCCTCTTTTGATATACCTTTACCAAAAGTCACATCAAATTCTGCTTCTCTGAAGGGCGGTGCTACTTTGTTTTTTACTACCTTGACAAGGACTCTGTTCCCAAGCACTTCAGTACCTTCTTTGATCTGCGTAGCACGGCGGATTTCTAAACGCACAGAAGCATGAAACTTCAGTGCGAGTCCACCAGGTGTTGTATCTGGGTTACCAAACATGATACCGATCTTTTGGCGAATCTGGTTGGTAAAAATAACACATGTTTTCGACTTGTTCGTCACACCCGATAGTTTTCTTAACGCTTTAGACATCAAGCGTGGAAGCAACCCGACATGCGCATCACCCATTTCACCTTCAACTTCGGCTTGTGGTGTTAAAGCAGCCACCGAATCGACGATGACAACGTCAATCGCTCCACTTCGGATGAGTGTTTCCACAATCTCTAATGCTTGTTCACCGGCATCCGGTTGCGAAATTAATACGTTTTCGAGATTAACACCGATATTGCGGGCGTAAGTTGTATCCAAAGCATGCTCAACGTCAATAAACGCTGCGATTCCACCCATTTTTTGTGCTTCAGCAACGATGTGTAGTGCCAAAGTTGTTTTTCCTGTACCCTCATGCCCAAAAATTTCTATAATTCTGCCCCGCGGGACACCGCCAACGCCTAATGCCATATCAAGTGCAAGTGCACCCGTTGGGATTACTTCTACCGGTACCACTTCGTTATCAGTAAGACGCATAATCGCACCTTTTCCATAGGCGCGTTCTACTTGAGAAATAGCTTGATCAACAGCCTTTTTTTTCTCTTCAGCAGCTTTTTTCTCTCCCGGACTTCCTTCATTTTCAGGTTTTTTTTGATCGTCATTTGCCATTAGCAACTTTCTCCTTGCCCAATTCACAGAGTTTTAACGGGGTATAGACTGCACCACTCGGATGCAACTCACTTTTGACAAGCGTAATTTTATCTACTGTCAACAAAGTCCCGTCAAGGGTTTCAAATTTCTTAAATAAACTGATAAAAGTATTCAAATTCACTTGGTCTCTTAGTCGCGCGAGCGTTAAATGTGGGTGAAAACGCGTATCTTTCTCAAAACCAAACTTAACAAGTTCATGATTTATCGCACGAGCCAACTTTACTGTTAGTGGTATTCCTTGTTTTAAACCTACCCATAAAACACGAGGACGTTCTAAATTTGGAAATGCTCCTATCCCACCAATTTCGATTGAAAATGGTGTTTGACTTTTCACTATCTTTTGTAATGCTGCACTTATCTCATTGATAGTCCGGCTCTTTACGTCTCCAAGGAACTTCAAAGTCAGATGGAAATTTCCTTGCTTCGTCCACGATGCTTTTTCAATCTTCGGACGAAACGCATCCTGAACTTCTGCCAATAAAGCCTGAATCCTTTCTGGTATCTCAATTGCAGCAAAACACCGGATTGAATCAGGTTTCATTATTATTCCCCAAAACCACAAATTTCACGCATGCTCTAAACAGTAAACGCTTTCCGGTTGCCATAAAGAAATTCTATACCTGAGGCAACAGTCAACACCAAGGGGAGGTACATCATAAAATAAATCGGTCCGTGGAGTTGAATAACATATTGAGAATCTTTAAAAAAGATGAGTAAAACCAAACTTATGAATATCACGATGACTTGGACAGTAGTCTTGTATTTGCCCCAGCGATTTGCAGATATTACCTCACCATTTTTCGCCACACACAGGATTCGCAGCGCTGTGACAATAATTTCACGTCCTATGATAACTAACACCATCCATATTGGAATTAATCCTATCCCATTGTCTAAGTGTTCATGCTGAAAAAGATAGAAACTTATTAGTGCAGTACCTACCAAAATTTTGTCAACGATCGAATCCATGAAACTACCGAAACTGGTAATACCTTGCTTTCGGGCAATTCTGCCATCAAAATAATCTGTCAAAGCTGCCAATCCGAAAATGATTGCTGCAGGTACCATCAATTTTGCACGAAAAAAGAGAAAGAAAGGCAGTGTCAGCAACAACCGTGAAAACGTAAGGAGATTTGCCAACCGTAAATAGGGACGAAAATTCATAAATTCCTAATTCTCAGTAAAATCAATCACCTCAGCATCTTTGGGAATAACAAACTTGAACACGTTTGGGGGTAACTCTTTGTCTCGTTGTATCTTAGATAACTTCACGATTACGTTTCGACGACTTCCATCTTCATACTCAATCACATGACCAAATTGAACGGGAAGCCACTCACCTTCTTTGACCCAAATTTCGAGTATCTCTTTTTCATTGCCTTCAGTTCTATTCACCGAACGGTCTTTTCGGGTTAACTGAATTTGATGTACACCCTTTGCGTTCGCTGCTTCATCAGGAACTAATTTTATATTCCAATTTTCTGATAATCCTTCAAGAGAAGGTCCCATTCCGGGTAAGAGTTCACGCTGCTGGTCATTACTCAACTTTTTCTTATTGACTTGATTGAGCAATCGGGCATAGGACCATACGAACGTACCATCTAAAAGGATGGTTTTTGTAACTTGGTTCGGATCTTTTCGTGAAACATATTCCTTGCGGAGTAGGTTTGGTTTGCCAAAAGTAAATCGCCCGTGAGTAACCCTTTTTTTCGTTCCAAATAGTGTGGTCTCCTCAAATTCTGCACTAAAGTTTTTCGATTTTTCATAAGCCTCTTTAAAATTCTTGTAAACTTCATCAGATGTATAAGTATACCCACTGTTGATAAAACAGAGTGAAAAGCATAGCAGAACAAAACTCCAATATAGGCGGTTCACGACGATTCTCCTATTTTCCGGAAATGAGGGAAATTTATTTTGATTAAGTAGTATAGCATAGCCTATTTTACATGTCAATCTTATTTTTTTCTTTTTCAGTCTGGATTACTTTCTCAACATCTGCTTCTAAAGCATGTAAACGCGTCCAATCAGTCAGTTCTACCGATGCAGCATCTGGTTCATCTAAGGCACAAGCGACGAGACATTCTAAAACGTTTGCAACTTGTGATTCACGAAATAGTGCCTGAAACCAGATGCTAAATGTCTTGAGCGCATCGGACGACTCCGAAAATACCCAAAACACCACTCTACAAAAATCAAGCCCTTCGTCAACCGATTGCTGCGAAATCCATACATCTTTGGGAAATTGGTGAAAAAGTTGTAATAGGTCTGCAATTATAATAGGTAACTCCTGATTAAGATAGGAAATTTCGGGCAAAATATCAAAATGAATCGCATATTTGTGGGCTTCAAGCATCTTCGCCGTATCTTGATTCTGCGTAAAATCTTCTTTTGTGTTCTGCAAAAGATCTGTCTCCTTAATGTGTGTTTTCAACGTTTCCATCGTTGATTAAATTTGAAATGAAATGGACATAATGCTCTGCACATGGTATAATATATATGGCATAATTACCTAACAAACAAGGAAAAATATGGCAGATTCTGAACGGATAATACATCTAAAAAATGAACTAAAGAAACGGATATTGGTCCTTGACGGTGCAATGGGTTCACTTTTGCAGACCTATCGACTCACGGAAGAAGATTTCCGAGGCGACCAGTTTGCAAATCACCCCTCCGAACTCAAAGGATATAATGACCTGCTCTCTATCACCCAACCCGATATTGTGCGTGAAATCCACACAAATTACTGCCAAGCAGGCGCGGACATCATCGAGACAAATACCTTTACCAGCACATCCGTTTCAATGGCAGACTATCAACTTCAGGATCAAGCGTATCAGGTAAACTACGCCGCAGCCCAAATCGCTCGTGAAGTGGTAGACAAATGGTCATCGCCAGACAAACCTCGCTTTGTCGCGGGAAGTATGGGACCTACAAATCGCAGCTGCTCCATCTCTCCGAACGTGAACGACCCCGGATACCGAAATATTACTTTCGCACAACTTGTATCTGCCTATACCACGCAAGCAGAGGGATTAATTGATGGCGGTGCGGATCTCTTACTCGTTGAAACTGTCATGGACACACTGAACTGTAAAGCAGCGCTCTTTGCAATACAAACCCTTGCTGAAACACGAGGCATTGACATCCCTCTCATCGTCTCATCCGACAGAAGTGGCGGCGGTGGACGCAACCTATCAGGGCAAACAGTTGAAGCTTTCTGGAACTCCGTTCGTCATGCAAACCTACTCGCTGTAGGTTTAAATTGTGGTTTTGGTGCACAACAGATTCGCCCATATTTAGCAGAAATGGCAAAACTCGCGGATATTCCTGTTATTTGTTATCCGAACGCTGGACTCCCAAACGAACTTGGGCACTATACACAAACACCAGAGGAAATGGGAAATTGGATGCATGAATTCGCACAAAACGGATTCGTCAATATCGTCGGCGGATGCTGTGGCAGCCAACCTGAACATATTGAAACCATTACCAAAGTCGCCGCAGAATATCCTCCCAGACAACCCAAACCTCAAGAAAGCGCTTGCCGATTGAGCGGCTTAGAAGCATTCAACATCACACCCGACTCTCTCTTTGTTAACGTAGGTGAACGGACAAATGTAACAGGATCACGGCGCTTCGCAACGCTTATCAAAAACGAGGATTACGAAACAGGATTAGAGGTTGCTCGCGATCAGGTAGAAAATGGCGCCCAACTTATTGACATCAATATGGACGCTGGCATGTTAGATGCACAAACCGCAATTGCCAAATTCTTAAACCTAATCGCAGCAGAACCAGATATTAGTCGCGTGCCTATTATGCTTGATTCCAGCAAATGGGAAGTAATCGAGGTAGGTTTAGCATGCATTCAAGGGAAAGGTGTCGTCAATTCAATTAGTTTAAAAGAGGGTGAGAACGATTTTTTAGATAAGGCACGGCTTATCAGAAAATACGGTGCGGCGGTTATCGTGATGGCTTTTGACGAAAAAGGTCAAGCAGACACTTTTGAACGTAAAGTGGAGATATGTCAAAGAGCGTATAAATTATTGACAGAAAAGGTAAACTTTCCACCAGAAGATATTATTTTTGATCCAAACATTTTTGCTGTTGCAACAGGAATTGAAGAACACAATGAATACGCGCAAGCATTTATAAAGGCGTGCCAAAAGATAAAAGAGACTTGTCCATCCGCATTAGTGAGTGGTGGTGTAAGCAATATCTCATTCGCCTTCCGTGGCAACGACACAGTGCGTGAAGCGATGCACGCGGCGTTTCTCTACCATGCAATCAATGCAGGCATGGACATGGGTATTGTAAACGCAGGTCAACTTGCTGTCTATGACGATCTACCTAAACCATTGTTAGAAGCAGTAGAAGATGTTCTGTTTAATCGCCGAGAAGATGCTACGGATAGACTCGTTAATCTCGCAAGTACGCTGCAAGCCAAAGGAAAAAAGAAGCGCGTTAACAAGGAATGGCGAAAATTATCCGTTGAGCAACGGCTAAGTCATGCCCTCGTTGAAGGTATTATCGAATTCGTTGAAGCAGATACAGAAGAAGCGCGCTTAAAGCATGAACGTCCTATACAAGTGATTGAGGGTCCGTTGATGGATGGTATGGATCGCGTAGGTGAACTTTTTGGTGATGGCAAGATGTTTCTACCGCAAGTCGTCAAAAGTGCACGCGTGATGAAAAAAGCTGTTGCACATCTCATTCCGTATATTGAAATGGAACAAACTGAAGGCGGTATTCAATCCAGAGGAAAGATTGTAATGGCTACGGTGAAAGGTGATGTTCATGACATCGGCAAAAACATCGTGGGCGTGGTGTTAGGATGTAATAATTATGATATCGTTGACCTCGGTGTGATGGTGGCAGCGGAAGATATTTTGGAAACAACACGGAAAGAGAACGCTGATATAATTGGATTGAGCGGACTCATTACGCCATCGTTAGATGAGATGGTTCATGTCGCTGAGGAGATGGAACGTGAAGGTTTCCGTATCCCACTACTTATTGGCGGTGCCACTACTTCAAAGATTCATACCGCTGTCCAAATTGAACCTGCGTACAGCGGTGCCACGATTCACGTCAAGGATGCTTCTCGAAGTGTTGGTGTTGTCAGTAATTTGATGAGCAGTGAAAACCAACAAAAGTTGGTTGATCAGACACGAGAAGAATATGCTGATATTCGGGAACGTCGCGCAAAAAACAGGAAACAGACAAGGCTTTTGCCATTTGCTACCGCACAACAACGCAAATTTATTCCTGACTGGAAAAATTATCTCCCTCCCAAACCACAGATGACAAGTATTAAGGTCTTTGACAATTATCCATTAGCACAACTTGTTGACTATATTGATTGGACTCCTTTCTTTACAACATGGGGACTCACAGGAAAATATCCAAATATTCTGGAAAAACCAGATATGGGAGCAGAAGCGCGGAAACTTCTTGAAGATGGCAAAACGCTTCTAAATCAAATCGTTGAAGCGAAAAAACTTTGTGCATCTGCTGTTGTGGGAATCTTTCCTGCGAACGGTGTTGGTGATGACACGCAGATATATGCTGACGAAGATAGAACTGAGATTATTGGCACGCTACATCATTTGCGTCAACAGACCGAGCAACCTTTCTCCAGACCGAACCTAAGCCTTAGCGATTTCATTGCTCCGAAAGTGACATCTCTTCCGGACTATATTGGCGCGTTTGCTGTAACAACTGGAATCGGTGTTCCTGAACTCTGTGCTGAGTTTGAGCAAAATCAAGATGACTACAACAGCATTATGGCAAAAGCATTAGCAGATCGGTTAGCCGAAGCTTTTGCTGAGTGTATGCATCAGCACGTCCGCACAGTCCTTTGGAGTTACGCAACTGATGAGTCATTGGATAACAATGCTTTGATAGCAGAAAAATATCGGGGGATTCGTCCTGCCCCGGGTTACCCTGCGTGTCCCGATCATAACCAGAAACGGGTTTTGTTTGATCTACTGAATGCAACTGAAAATACAGGTATTTCTCTTACAGAGAATCTCGCGATGTTTCCTGCAGCATCTGTTAGCGGGTGGTATTTTTCACACCCGGATGCGCGGTATTTTAGCATTGCCAGAATAGGAGAGGATCAGGTTGCGGATTACGCTAAACGCACTGGAATGGACATTGAAACGACAAGACGATGGCTAAAACCAGTGCTTACATAAATAGTCTCAAGAAATTTGTATAACAAAATGTGTCACTTAATCATAATTATGCTTCATGAATTCCGATAACGTTTCCGCCCGGATCCTGAAACATAGCAAGTATTCCTCTGTTATCAGGAATTTCCTGAGGCGGGATAACAATCTTGCCGCCATGATTTTCTATTTTCTCAAGTGTCGCATGAAGATCATCGACGAGGATATAAATCGTGACATGATTTGAGAAATCCATATCGTCAGTCGTTGGGAAAATGTGTCCTTTTAACCCTTGAGCCGGTGACGCAATCACTCCATAAATGCCGGTGGAAAACGGGATCATCTCCCAATCAAATCGATGAATCTCCCAATCAAAAAGGGAACGATAAAACTCAGCTAACGCCTCACCGTCTTTGCCGGCTATTTCAAAATGCGTAACTGGATTACCCATTGAAATCTACTCCTAAAAATAAAACAGAGTAGCGAAATCTTTTCACCACTCTGTTCTTATTATTCTAAAAGTTCGGAATTTACACTATTTATATTTTCTATTGTTTGTGTAAACCGATAACATTGCCGCTTGGATCGAGAAACATCGCAAAAGAACCCCCGAAATCTGGAATTTCTTGTGGTGGTATTAAAATCTTCCCGCCATTACTCTCTACTTTCGCAACTGCTGCCTGCAGATCATCCACAGAAATATAAACGGTTACGTGGTTTGTATATGGCATCTCATCGGTTGTTTGAAAAATATGCCCTTTTATCCCCTGATCCGGAGATGGATCACACAGATGAACACCGTTGGTCTCCGGTGAAATTTCCCACCCAAAAAGTGAACGGTAGAACTCAGATAATTCCGCACCGTTTTTTCCTGCTATTTCAAACCACATGACTGGATTGCCCATTGGTATTACTCCTTTAAATTAAAAATGAAATTGATTCAAAATATTTGATTCGCTTCTGATATGTTTTATATCATTGCATTGTTTAGGGTTAAAAAGTTAATTCAAGTTTCGTGATACAATAACACCTATATTTGATGTAAACCAACAACATTTCCGCTTGGATCCAGGAACATAGCGATTGATCCCATGCTATCAGGAAGCATCTGCGGCGGCACGAGCGTTTTTCCACCCTGACTCTCAATCTTTTCGAGTGTTTCTTGCAGATCGTCAACTTGTATAAAAATTGAAACACGATTAGAAAAATCTATTTCATCGGATAGTGGATATATATGTCCTTTTATACCTTTGTCCGGTAATGGAGGCGGCGTCGGATCAATAGCAAAAATATCATTTGGAAAGTGTGGTATACTCCAACCAAATGGTAGAATAGTCCAATCAAACAGGTCGCGATAAAAATCACGCAACAATTCACCTTGTTTGCTTGCTATTTCAAAAAACATCACAGGATTACCCATTGATATTACTCCTTTAGTTGATATAAACCAATTCGGTTACCGATTGGGTCAAGAAACATCGCTAATAACTCGCCTTTATCGGATACAACTGTAGGCGGCATAAGAATCGTCCCGTCAAGACTCTCAAGTTTCTCAACCGTAGCATGAATATCTTCCACTGTTACATAAATGGTAACAGTGTTTGCAAAAGGAACATTGTCTACTAAAGGTATTTCATCGTTTGGCGGATATATATGCCCTTCAATCCCGTTATCAGATTCAGAACCTGTCTCAAAGCCGTAATATCCCTCAGCGTACTCTGTCCACTCCCAATCAAATACGGAACGATAAAAATCACCTAATGTTTTACTATCCTCACCGACAATTTCAAATTTCGTCACTGGATTTTCCATTAAGATTACTCCTTAAACTGGTTTGGAATGGATTTTCCACTATGATAATCTTCGTTGCAACAAACCGATGGAGTTTCCACTTGGATCTCGGAACAGCGCGTAGTGGCTTGCATTCCCCGGAATTTCTTGTGGTTGTATCAGGATTTTTCCACCAAGACTCTCCGCCTGTTCCAGACAACCCCAGATATCATAGACTTGAACATAGATGATGACGAGGTTTATGAAACCCATTTCTTCGGTTGTCTCAAATAGATGTCCCTCTATCCCTTGAGATGACGCTGGGTCCGCAATGTATAACTCATCGTTTAACGGAAAAATTTTCCACTCAAACACGGTGCTGTAGAAATCAATCAACTTTTGGACATCTTTTCCAGCGATTTCGAAATGCACGACGGGACTACTCATGATATTTCTCCATCTAAAATTGGTTCTTTATCATAACGAATGGTAAAATGACTTTTGCTTTACAATCACTAAAAAGGTGTCACCCCATTTTCAGACGAACCTTGTGGATAATGAAGCGACTATCTACCAATTGCTGCTTAAGACTGGAACAGACCGAGACAATTACCACTTGGGTCAAGGAACATTGCGAATAAACTTTCGCCATCTGGAATAGGCATGGGTCCCATAATTACCTTTCCTCCATTACTCTCTACCTTCTTCGCAGACGCTTCAATGTCATCTACTTCAATGTAAACAGTAACATGGTTTGTGATCGGCATCTGTTCGGTTGTCTGGACAATGTGTCCTTGAATGCCCTCATCGGATCCTGTTTTTACAGTATTCCCACAATCATCGTCTTGATTTATGTCCCAACCGAACAAAGAACTGTAAAAATCGCATAACGAATCTTCTTTTTTACCTGCTATTTCAAAAATCGTGACAGGATTTGCCATTAGAATTTCTCCTTATTTAAATCGTTTTATGATGAAAACTGCGTGATTGCCGCTGTTCATCATTTCTTGACTTTATACATTTTATGCTTTGTACAAACCGATGCAGTTGCCACTTGGGTCAAGGAACATAGCAAAAGAGCTCCCGCTTCCAGGAATAGTTTGCGGCGGGACAAGGGTTTTGCCACCGTGATTTTCTACTTGTTCAAGTGATGCTTCAAGATCATCTACCTGAATATAAACAGAGACAAAGTTAGATACAGACATTTCTTCAGTAGTGGGTAATATGTGCCCACATATACCCTGTTCTAAATCTGGAACTGGCATTATGTTGTAAAATCCGTCATTGTCCTTTTGTATATCCCAACCAAATAACGAACCGTAAAAATTGCTTAAATTTTCAGTGTTTTTGCCTGCTATTTCAAAATGCACAACTGGATTTCCCATTGAAGTTACTCCTTTATAATTTGAATGTATTATTGCGAAAAAAATAGAGTGGTAAACCTTAGTTCGCCACCCTCTTTTTGTAAGTCTCAAAGTTTCTTACGATTCACGCTCAAGGAAGCATGGATATGGTTAATTTGAATCTGGGAGTCGATACAATCCAATGCAATTATCGCTTGGGTCAAGGAAAAGTGCAAACGCTCCCATGTTCCCAGGAATCTCTTGTGGTGGAATTAGGATCTTTCCTCCAAGACTTTCTGCCTTGTCAAGATACGCTTGAAGATCGTCCACCTCAACATAAAAGGTGACGTGCTTATCAAAGTCCATATCTTCTGTAACCGGAAAAATGTGTCCGGGGATGCCCGCATCATCCGGCTGCGAGTCAACCATATATGCCCCACCATAAGGGTTTTTATCCGTTTTCCAACCAAATATGGAACAATAAAAATCGTTTAACTTTTCGCCGTTTCTACCTGCTATTTCAAAATACACAACTGGATTTCCCATTTAAATTTAGTTTCTCCTATCATATTAAATTCTTTAATCACAAATTGAACGTAAAAATTGAGGGCTTCACTCATTCGATTCTGGTTGTCTGTACAATCCTAAGCAGTTACCACTCGGGTCAACGAACCATGCGAATGACCCTCTGTTACCAGGAATTTGCTGAGGTGGTATAAGGGTATGACCACCAAGACTTTCCACCTTCTGAAGATAGGTTTGTAGATTGTCTACCTTAACGTAAAAAGTGACTTGGTTTGTGAAGTCAAAAAACTCAGGCAACACAAAAATGTGCCCGGCTATTCCCTCTTCTGACTGTGAGTCAATACCGTAAGAGTAAATGCCGTAATCGCCGCCAGGTAATTGTTCTATTTTCCAGCCAAATACGGAACTGTAAAAACCACATAACTCTTTACCGTTTTTAGCTGCTATTTCAAAGTATGTAACAGGATTACCCATTGAATATGCTCCGTATTTTCAATCTTAACATCAATGACTTTGTGATTGATTGCATGCCCATGGAAATGGGCTAAGGTAATAGTGTATGCAGAAAAAATCCATGCGGGTTTTATCTGTTTTCCCAACAAAATATAAAACGATATAATTTGCTGATCGTTGCATCATTTTACCTGCAATATTGAAATTCATGATGAGTTTTCTTCCAAGATATTTCTCTCTTCATTTCTTAGATTTCTGTTGATATTGAGGTGGGTTTTTGTTATAATTGTGAAACATGGCTTAGGAGGTGATTAGCATGAATTTAACTATTGAATTAACAACTAAACAGATTATTGATTTAATTCAGCAAATGCCGCCCGAAGAAAAATTATCGGTCGTTCGCGCGCTTGCATAAGGAGACTCCGGTTGAACGTGAGGAAAGGATGAAATATGCTGAATCAAAGGCACGAAAGGTATGCACCGCACGGGGTCTGGATTGGGATGCTATGGACGAAGAAGAACGCTTAGATTTCATCAATGATTTTGTCCATGAGGATCGTTAATACAATTCAAAGATAACGAAGGAATATCAGGCAAACATCTGTACCTTGAACGCTTAGGAAAAATTGATGCGATTTGCTATTGTTGTCTTATTGATAATTGCCTACTCATTTGTTACTGGTTACCTTGGATACACAGTTTTATCTGATATCACGCTGCTTGTCGAGAATAGAATCCTCTTCTGGACTGTGGTGATAGGTTTATTTCTTTCGGGAAATGTTGTGATCTTCATAGGCGTAACAGTTCGGTACCAAATACCTAAACCAAATACAGCACTCTTTATAGCGAATAAAACAAAAAATAACATTGCATTTGCCGGTGGTCTTTGGGTCAACACCATTATTGATATGATTAGCGAGATTCCTCTTAATACGATCCGAATTGACATTATTGGAGAAGATGTTCTTACCCATGATTTCAGACGTTGTGATGTTGAAGTTGCCTTCTATCTTAGAATTATTCCTGATGAAGATGATATATCCTACACTCCGCAGTTGTTTAATCAGATTTTGAGTATTTATGTTATACTCTTTATATCTTGCATATAAGGAGGTAATATCATTACTCAACCTACTT
>LXNJ01000713.1_pt1 | contig 21903 bp, 22 predicted proteins | sample 809081 | NCBI WGS metagenome assembly LXNJ01 (sample SAMN04870510, study PRJNA318959) | sponge metagenome | biome: sponge; feature: marine sponge reef; material: water | host: Petrosia ficiformis | place: Greece: Milos, Mediterranean Sea | collected 2013-05-29 | depth 5-7 m | reverse complement strand
CGCCATGCGCGCGCCGGCCTCGCGGGACATCAGGAACACCCCGACGAGATTGACCTCGGTCACCTTCCGGAAGTCCTCGACCGAATGTTCGAGCAGGTCGCCGAAGCGCACGATGCCGGCATTGTTGACAAGAATGTCCGGAGGGCCCCCGGCCGCCGTCTCGAACCGGCCCAGCACCTCGCCGACCGAGTCTTCGGACGTCACATCGCAGGTGTAGCCGGCGGCGCCCTCGAGCTCCGCCGCGGCGCGCGCTGCGCCTTCGCCGTCGATATCGGCCAGCGCAACGCGGCAGCCGTCGGCCGCCAGGCGCCGGGCGATGGCCAGGCCGAGCCCGCCGGCCGCGCCGGTCACCAGCGCCGATCTGCCTCCGTCTCCGCTCACGCCGATTCCCCGCCGGCCGCGCTAGCGCTGGTTGGCCGTGCGTTTGACGACATAGCTGTTCGCTTCGGGATTGTAGTAATGCCGGTCCGGCCTGTATTTGCCGGAAACGACCGTGAGCCCCATCGCGCCGCCGTCCAGCGCGCAAAATCCGTGAATGTCCGCCGGCGGCGCCACGATGGCCGACTCGCCGGCGCCCATCACCCTGTCGTCGGTCGCTGCCAGCGTTGCGTATCCCGCAACCGAGCCGTCGTCCGTACGGCGGTACACGGTATGGCGCATGCGCCCGCGATACACGGCGAACAGCTCCCAGACCCCGTGATCGTGGGGCTGGACCCGGCCGCCCTCGGGCACCTCGAACAGCAGGAAGGACAGGTCGCCGTCGAAATAGAGATAGTGCGACCAGTCGACATTGTTGCCCTGCCGCGGAATGCCCAGGCCGCGCAGATCGTCCCGTTCGAGCAGGGCGGCGACCGGCTGCTCGATGGCGGCGAGGAAGGCTTCCGGCTCGCAGCCGTACACGCGCTGTGCCGCGATCACCGCTTCGGCGCAGGCGCGAACCGTCATCTGCGATTGAGAGGCTGCGGACATCCGGGAATCCCTCGGCGGCGAACCGGTTGTCCGTCATGCTGGCACAGTTGGATTTGGCGCGCAAATCTGCCGAAATCCGGCGGCGCGCCGGCGAATTTGACCCATCCGCGGCGCCGGCCATAATGCGCACCACATTGGGACAATCCAGGGCGGAGCACGCGATGACGGGAATCGGAACAGCGTCGGTTATCGATGTGCACGCCCATGTCCGGCTCAATTCCACGACCGGGGCGGCCGGGCGGCACGGGCCGGAATTCGGCGAGGACGCGGACGGCACGCCCTGGTACCGGGTCGGCAATTACAAGCTGGTCGGCGTGCGGCACAAGGCGAGCCCGTTCACCGATCCGGACCTGCGGCTCCAGCGGATGGACCGGGACGGGACGGACTTCCAGGTCCTGTCGCCCAGCCCGTTGACCTATTTTCACCATATCGAAACCGCCGAAGCGGTCGCCTTCTGCCGCAAGCATAACGACGCCTGCGCCGAACTGGTGCGCCGGTATCCCGACCGCCTCGGCGGCCTCGCCTCGCTGCCGATGCAGGATGCCGGCGCAGCGGCCGAGGAACTCCACCGGGCCGTCGGCGAACTCGGGCTGTGGGGCGCAGCGACCGGCACGGAATTCGGCGAGCCGCTGCACAGCCCGGCGCTGGACCCGCTCTACGAGGCCTTCGTGGAGCTGGACGTGCCGCTGTTCTTCCATCCCGCACCCTCCGGCATTGACGGGCCGCCGGGCGACCCGAACCTGAAACGCTTCGACCTCGATGTCGTCATCGGCTTTGCGGCGCAGGAATCGATCGCCGTGGCCACGCTGATCTTCGGCGGCGTTCTCGACCGCCATCCCGACTTCGACATCTGGATCAGCCACGGCGGCGGCGGCCTGCCGATGCTCGCCGGACGGCTCGCCCAGGCCGCGCGCAAACGGCCCTGGGCCGGCGAGGACATCCGCAAGGACGGCGCATTCGAGGAAGCCGTGACCCGGCTGTGGTACGACGCCCACGTTACCGACCCGTCGGCGCTCGCCCTGCTCCGGCAGTGGGTCGGCAACGACCGCATCGTCTACGGCACCAATTTCGCCGGGTGGGACCAGCCGGAGGAGGGCGCACACGGCGAGATCGACCCGGCCTGGGCCGGCAATGCGAGGCGGCTGCTGCGGCAGGGGTAAGCACCCAAATTTCGATTGAATGATAATTCGAAAATTGGTAGGAATTGAACTTGTGGGCTGCCGAAGATTTGTTGAGGTCAATTGTGACAAGCGAAACAAAAATTTGGATTTACTGCGATGAGTGTAATAGACAAAACAATCATGTAGTTCATTGCGAGAAAGTTGTCAAATCTCACCCAAAAGAACACTATCATTGGAACATAACACACTACCTTGCTCAATGCGCAGGATGTGAGAGTTTTTGTTATGCAATATACACCCTTACAGAAGATGATAGGTTTGGAGTTGATGAAGAAGATATAGAAGGCAAGTGGGAAACTTATCCGAGGGCAGAGGGAGAGAGGAAGCCGATGGAAAATGTTTGGCAATTACCGCCAATGATTCGAGATGTATACACAGAGGTAGTTGCTTCGGTAAACGCACAATCGACAATTTTGTCTGCTATTGGATTGAGAGCATTGATAGAATCAATTTGTAGAGAGCAGAAGGTGCAAGGAGGTTTTCTTTATGAATTGATTGATGGTTTAGCGGACAATGGTGTCCTCTCAGTAAAGCAAGCAACAATTCTTCACGGACATCGCTTTATGGGAAATATTGCCGCACATGAAATTAAAGGAGCAAAAAGAGAAGAACTACTCGCTGCATCAAAAATTGCAGAAACAATGCTAGAAACAATCTACATTTTACCTTTATTGTCGAAGAAGTTGCCGTCATACGATAAATGATTTTTTTTTCACGAAATATATGGGGACATCAATTTAGAGTCGCAATTCTTTCGACGGTGTGTGGCGCATAGATTAACCTCATGGCTTTCGCTTCTAAATTTAGAAGGAAGCGTACTTTTTTTCGGGCAAGAAATTAGAAATTACATAGTATAATTCTTGCCCCCCTCAGAACTCCCGCACCCCGCCGAACTGGGCCCAGGTCGACGCCACTTCCCAGCCGGCGTCGACGACGATGTTTTGCCCGGTGATCGCCGACGAACGGTCGGAGGCCAGGAATTCCACCGCCTCGGCGACTTCGCCCGGCTCGACCATCCGGCCGAGCGCGGTGAATTCGCCGGGATGCGCGGCGTAGCGCCCGGAGTCCAGCCGTGCCTCGACCCGCGGAACCAGCGTCGAACCCGGCGAGACGGCGTTGACCCGGACGCCGGCGCGGCCCCATTCGCCCGCAAGGTTCCGGGTCAGGTGGACGACTCCGGCCTTGCTCGCACCGTAGGCCTCCGCGGGCATCGAGCTGAACGCGGCGATCGACGCGATGTTGACGATACTGCCCCGCCGGCGCGCGACCATACGCCGGCCGAACGCCTTGTTCGCGATCAGCGTGCCGGTCAGGTTGGTCCGCAGGACGCGCTCCCACTCTTCGATCGGCAATTCCTCGGCCGGTACAATGTCCTGAAAGGCCGCGGCCGCCACGACCAGCGCGGCGACCGGTCCGGCGTCGCGCTCGATGCGGTCGGCGGCCCGTTCGACCGCCGCCTCGTCGGCGATATCCAACGCCCGGGCAACGCCACCGGTATTTCCGGCCACCCGCCGGGCGGCCGCACCGTCGATGTCGGCAACGGCGACGCTCCAGCCGCGCGCGTGCATCAGGCGGCAGACCGCCTCGCCGATGCCGTTGCCGCCGCCGATGACGGTCGCGACCGGCCGGCCATGCTCATCGCTCATCGGATTTCGCCGCCTTCATCGCTCCCTTCGCCCTTCCCTGACAGGATTCGCGGCGTTGCCGGGCCGCAAGGCGGATGCTAGGTGCCGGCACATCCTGTCCGTATCGCCGCCGGCATGACCCGCCCGCTTTCCCTCTCCTATTATACGGTACCCGAATTGTCGCCGCTTGAGACGGTCGCAGTCGCGGCGCAGGCCGGATGCAGCCATGTCAGCCTCCGCCTGCTCGGCGGCCAGCCCGGCGGCGGCGAGACGCCCCTGCTCCTCGACCGCAGCCTGCAGGCAGAAATGCTGGGCGCGATGGCCGCCGCGGGCATCGCGGCGCTCGATGCGAACACGGCACGGGTCGTCCCCGAAACGCGGGTGGCCGACTATACGCGCTTCCTCGATGCCGCCGCGCGGCTCGGCGCCCGGCATGTCATGGCTTCCGTCGACGATGCCGACAGGGACCGGTCGATCGACAATGTCGCGTGTCTCTGCGATCTGGCGGCCGAGCGCGGCCTGACGGTCGATCTCGAATTCGTGCCCTGGATGGCGCTCAACGGTCTCGAGGCGGCAGTGGAGATGGTCGGGGCCTGCACCCGCGACGTCCTCGGCATTGCCGTCGATACCCTTCACTTCCACCGCTCGGGCGGTTCCGTCGAAGCGCTGGCCCGCCTGCCGCGCCGCTGGTTCCGCTACGCCCAGATCTGCGACGCCTCGGCGACCGGAACCCCGCCATCGCGGGACCGGCTCATCCATGAAGCGACGAAAGAACGGCTCTTGCCCGGCGCAGGCGATATCGACCTTGCCGGCATCCTGCGCGCCTTGCCCGACAACATCCCGCTGGCGCTTGAGATTCCGCAGACGGCGCTAGCGACGCGTATGGGTGCGGCCGGGCGCGTTTCCCGCGCCGTGGCGGCGACGCGGCGATTGCTAGCCGAGGCGGGCGCCGGCTGAAGCTCGGTCCTGCCCGGCGGGATCCTGCACACAGACCCGCTTCATGACCCGGCGCTCGCGGTGCATTTCGTAATTTGCGACGCCCCGGTGCATCAGGCAGCGGTTGTCCCAGATCAGCACGTCGCCGGACTGCCAGCGATGGGAATAGACGAAGGGCGGCTGGGTCGACTGCTCCTGGAGGCGCGCAAGGATCGTGCGACCCTCGGCGACCGGGCGCCCTTCGACATGAGAGGCGTACATGCCGATATAGAGGCAGGGCTCACCGGTTTCCGGATGGGGCCGGACGATCGGGTGGCTGACCGGCGGGGCGTTACGCTTCTGCGCTTCGGTCGGCGGCGGGTTGTCGAGGCTGTCGCGCATGAATTCCAGGCTGTGGACCGCCCGGCAGCCGTCGATTTTCTCTTTGGTCACGTCCGGCAGGGCGGCGTAGGCCAAGCCCATATGGGCAAGCTGGGTGTCGCCGCCGGCCGGCGGCAGTTCGACCGGATGCAGCATCGTCGCCAGCGACGGGACGGCGAGGTACGACTTGTCGGTATGCCAGAAATAGTTGGTGTTGATGTAGGGCCGGCTGGACGGCCGGCCTTCGGCATCGAAATTGGTGATGCAGTGGACGGCGCTCATGATCCGGCCGTCATTGTTCTCGATCAGGTGCTCTTCCAGCGGACCGAACAGTCCGCCGAGTGCGGCGAGATGGGCGTCCTCGACCCTCTGGTCGCGAAAGACCAGCGCGGCGTGTTCGAGGAACGCCGAACGGATCGCTGCCACCGTCCCCGGGTCGAGCGGCCGGGCAAGAACGACCGACCGGGTTTCCGCGCCGAAGGGGGCATTCAGCCTCTCGAACATCCTTCGATCATCCCGATTGGTTGCTATGCACGCGTAACATACCGCCTCAGTGCGACTGCACCCGCAGAAATGGCAGACTTCCGCCGAATGTCGGCAAATCCATCGAGGTGCCGCCGGTGTCGGCAGGCGCAGCCGTTCCGTTGACAGTATGAGGGCGCCTCATATACTGCGCCCGGGTTTGGAGTGCAAAACCGACTTCTGCCAATGTCGTCGACAGGGCGACGGGTAACTGTGTCGGTGCGGTCTGCGGCTGCGCCGCCGAACAGGAGCGGATCGGGGGGAAGGGTAACGCAACAAAGACGAAAAGACCGCAGTCCGACCCCATCTGCACAATTTTCCGACACCATCCCGAATGGGAATGCCCGCCGTTTGAAACGCGGGCCATCAAGAGGAGACGGCCATGTCCATGTTTTGGTGCACCACGCGCATAGGCGCGATGGCGTTCGTTTTCGCTGCGGCGTCCGTCCCGGCCCAGGCCGAGACGATCGTCGCGTCGCATTACGGCTTCCTGTTCAACACCGCGCCGATCGCCGTTGCGATCGAGCGGGGCGAGTTCAAGAAGCGCGGCATCAACATTACACAGGTGATCTCGTCGTCCGGCGGCGGCACGACGATGCGCAACCAGATCGCCTCTGGCGCCGGCTACGGCGTGGTCGGGACGGCGGCCGTGCTCGCCGCATTCCGCGAAGGCCATGACGTCAAGATCGTCAGCGCCAACGTGATGACCCTGGCAGACCTGTTCTGGGTTTCCATGCCGGGCAGCGGGATCAAGTCGATCCACGATCTCAAGGGCAAGAAGGTCTCCTACACAAGGCCGCGCTCGACCAGCCAGACGCTCGCCAAGATGGCGGTCGCGGCGGCGGGCATCAAGCCGGACGAGATCGAGCTGGTTTCGCTCGGCAAGGTCGGCGCCGGGCTGGCCGCGCTGGAGCGCGACGATGTCCAGGCCGCCCTTATCCTGGAGCCGATCTGGAGCGGCCGGAAGGGCAAGTATCAGATCGCCTTCGATCTGAGCAACCTGCCGCGCATGACGCAGACCGTCGGCGTGTCGACCGCCGAATTCGCCAAGAAACAGCCGGAAAAGCTGCGCAACATCATTGCGGCGCGCCGGGCGGCTGTGGACTATCTCTACAACGAGCCGGTCAAGGCGGCGAAGCTGGTCGCCAAGGCCTACGGCAAGAAGGTCTCGGAAGAGGTCGCGATCAGCGCGGTCAAGAATATGGTCAAGATCAACTATTGGGGCCGCGGAAAGTTCGATATCCCGGCGCTCAACGCCATGCTTGACGGATTGCGCGACCAGGGCGCCTGGAAGGGCCCGATCAACTGGAAGGACATCCTGGACGATTCGTTCCTGCCGGATGACCAGAAAGGCATGTAGACCGGCTTTCGAAACCGGATAAAGAAAGGCGGCGCCGCACCCCCGGCGCCGCCTTTCGACATATCGGCTATCCATGTCACCCGAATCGCGCGCCGAAACGAGTTCCGAGGGACCCGCTGCGGCGGCGGAGGCGGCCGTTACGCTCGACGCCGTGGAGCATGTTTACGGCGGCACCGTGCATGCGCTCGGCCCGATCGACCTGGCGCTGCGCCAGGGCGAATTTTTCGCGACGATCGGCCCGTCGGGCTGCGGCAAGACCACCATGATGGATATCGTCGCCGGACTGACCGTACCGACCGGCGGCGAGGTCGTTTTCGAGGGCAGGCCGGTCCGCGGTTCGGTGCCGGAGGGCGTCGGAATCGTTTTCCAGGACGATGCCTCCTTTCCCTGGCTCACCGTGTTCGACAATATCGCCTTCGGCCTGCGCCGCCTCGGCATGGCCGGGGCCGAGGTCCGCGACCGGGTCGACTACGCCATCGACTTCATGGGGCTTCAGGGATTTGCGAAGGCGCGGCCGTCTGAACTGTCCGGCGGCATGCGCCAGCGCGTCTGCATTGCGCGCACCTTCGTCATGGAGCCGCGGCTGATCCTGCTCGACGAGCCTTTCGGCTCGCTCGACCAGCAGACCCGCATCCTGATGGGCGACGAACTGCTGCGCCTGTGGCGCGAGACCGGCGCCACCGTGCTGCTGATCACCCATTCGCTCGACGAGGCGGCCCTGCTGTCGGACCGCATCGGCGTCATGTCGGCCCGGCCCGGCGTCTTTATCGAGGTCGTGGAGACCGGCTGGCCGGTCGACCGTGACAGCCGCATGGCCTCCAAGGACGAATTCGGCCAGGTCACCACCCATCTCTGGGAGCTGCTGCGCGGCGAATCGATGAAGGCGATGGGAGACGGCGGCCCGTGAGGCGGAGTTCGACCAACATCCGGATCGCGCTGCTCGTCTCGGCGGTCCTCCTGCTGGAGATCCTGTGCCAGGCCGGCGCGATCAGCCCGCTGCAGCTCACCGCGCCCTCGCGCATGGTGACGACGCTGGGCGGCCTGATGGGCGAGGCCGGTTTCTGGCAGCAGACCACCAAGACCATCCGCAACATCTTCATCGCGATCATCCTGGCGACGGTCCTGGGCTTCCTGATCGGGCTTCTCCTCTACCGGCTGCCGCGGCTGCGCCGGGCGATGGAGCCGGTGATCGCCAGCTATTACGCGCTGCCCTTCTTCGTGCTCTACCCGCTCGCCATCGTCGTCGTCGGGATGAACGATTTCTCGATCATCCTGATGGGCTTCGCCTATGCGCTGGTCGCCATGATCACCAACACGCTGAGCGGGCTGGACCGGATCCCGCCGGTGCTCGCCAAGACCGGCCGGAGTTTCCGGATGGGCCGGCTGGAGACGGCGGTACGCATCCAGCTGCCGGCGGCGGCGCCTTACATTTTTACCGGCATCAAGCTGGTCCTGGGTTACGGCATGGCCGGCGTGATCGGATCGGAATTCATCCTGTCCAATTCCGGCCTCGGCTTTTCGATCGCCTTCGCCTATGACGGCTTCGAAAGCGAGAAGATGTACGGGCTTCTGCTCTTCGTCATTCTCCTCGTCACGGTCCTGCTGACCGGCGTGCACATCTTCGAGCGCCGCTCGCAATTCACCGCCGGATCGGCCTGGACGGTCTCGACCGCAAAGAAGATCACGATCGAAGGCGGGACGCTGAGCAAGACATTCGACGCCTGCATCGTGATCGTCGCCCTGCTCGCGATCTGGCAGTTCCTTCATTATCTCGTCGGCAGCGAGGCGCTGACCTCGCCGCTCGAAACCCTTGAGCGCGCGGAGATCATGTTTCCGACCGCCCGCTTCTGGGGCCATGCCGAGGAAACGCTGCGGGCGCTCGGCGTCGCGCTCGTCATCGCCATCGTCGGCGGCGCGCTGATCGGTATGATTCTCGGCCTCAACCGGCGCGCCGGCGAGATCTTCGCGCCCCTGTTCGTAGCGCTCCAGGCGACGCCCAAGGTGACGCTCTATCCCGTCATGCTGCTGTTCTTCGGCCTCGGATTCGCCGCCAAGGTCGCTTTCGGCGCGATCCACGGCATCATTCCGATGACGCTGATCACCTACAACGCCGTGCGCTCGATCAATCCGGCGCTGCTCCGCACGGCCAAGAGCATGCGCATGGGCCCGTTGCAGACCTTCCCGCTGATCTATGTGCCCGCCACGATTCCGGAACTCGTGACCGCGACCCGGCTCAGTTTCTCGATCACCTTCCTCGGCGTCATGATCGGCGAGATGTTCGCCTCGGTACGCGGCCTCGGCCACCTGATCATGGGCGGGATCGAGGTCAACGACGTTTCGATGATGATCGCGATCACCGTGCTGATCGGCGTCTTCGCCGTCTCGATCAACGGCTTCCTGCTGGTCCTCGACAACCGGCTGCACCGGCGGTAGGTCCCGGCCCGTGCCGCGGCGGCCGAAACTGATCTACTTCGCCGAGCGCCGGCCGGAGATGGATCGCGGGTCGTTCCGCGCCCGCTGGCGCGAACACGCCCGGCTCGGCATGTCCATGCCGCGCTGGCACAACATTCACCGCTATGTGCAGTGCGATGCCGTCGCGCTGCCGGGCCTGCGCATGCCGGCGATCCCCTGCGACGGCGTGGCGGCGGTCTGGTACAGGGACGAGGAGCACCGTCTGAAACACATCGCCGACCGCAGCGCCGGGCCGATCCTGAAGCGCGACGAACTGGAAACCTTCGCCCGGCCGGTTCGCGCCTTCGCCATCCTCACCGAAGAATATCCGCTTGTCCCGTTCGGCGGCGAACGGCGGAAACTGTTTCTGAGGGTCCGGCGTAACCCGCAGGTCGGCCCCGGCGGTTTCCGCGAATGGTGGCGCGACGCGTTCGGGCCGGCGTTCGCAGGACTGCTGTCGGAAGCGGGCGCGAGCCGGGGCTATGTACAGAACCACGCGCGCCGAACGGACGGCGACGCAGCAGAACCGCTCTGCGATTGCGTCGACGAGATTGCGTCGGCGGAAGCCATGCGTGTCGACGCACTCCTCGCGGGCCCGATTCGGGATTTTCCGGATTTCCCGGAACATGTCCGCGATCTGGAGGGCGTCTGGACGGAGGAAACGGTCCTCCACCCGGCGCCGTGATCCGGCGGTCACCAATAGGTCGCCAGGTCCGCGCGCTCGAAGGGGCGGATTTCCGCGGTCCGGCCGGTACGGACTTTCTCGGGCCATTCCGGGTCCGCCAGGATCGCCCGGCCGACCGCGGCGAGATCGAAATCGCGCCGGGCCAGGGCCTCGGCGACGGGCTCGACGTCGGCGAATTGCGCCGCGATATCCACCTTGTCCCGGAAGACTTTGGACTGGTGGGGCCGGTCGAGGCCGATGCTGCCGACGGCGATCGCCGGCTTGCCCGACAGGTGGCGGGTCCACGCTGCGAGGCTGCGCGGATCGCCCTCGAAAGCCGGCTCCCAGAACCGCCGGGTGCTGACGTCGAACCAGTCGACGCCGGCGGCGACCAGCCGGTCCAGCAACACCCCGAGTTCTGCCGGCGACTCGGCGATGCGGGCGTCGTAGTCGGTCATCTTCCATTGCGAGAAGCGAAAGACGATGGGAAATCCGGGGCCGACGGCGTCGCGAATCCGCTCGACGACGAGGCAGGCAAGCCGGCTGCGATTTTCTATTCCGCCGCCGTAGCGGTCGCTCCGGCGGTTGGTTTCGGACCAGAAGAACTGGTCCATCAGATAGCCATGGGCGCCGTGCAGCGCCACGCCGCCGCAGCCCATCTCGCGCGCCGCGCGGGCGCAGCGGGCGTAGGAGTCCGAGATTTCTTCGCAGTCCCGCTCCGACATTGCCTTCACGACGGCCTTGCCGTTCTCGACGATCTCGCGCGGCCCGAAACCCGGCACGGCCGGATCGTCTGCCATGCCGAGGCGCCTGACCTCGCCGACATGCCACAGCTGCGGGACGAAGAGCGCGCCGGCGCCGCGGACTTCCGCCAGGACGCGCTCCCACCCGCGCAGGGCGTCGCGCCCGAAGAAATGCGGGATGTTGTCGTAGGCATTGCCCTCGTGGGCCTGGGCGGACGGATGGTCGATGAAGGCGCCCTCGCTGAAGATCAGGCCGGCGCCGCCCTCGCCGCGCCGCCGGTAGTAGGCGGCGACCTCTTCGCTCGGCACGCCGCCCGGCGAGCGCTTGCGCGTCATCGGCGCCATGGCGATCCGGTTGCGCAGCGTCGCCGGGCCGAATGGCTGCGGTTCGAACAGTATGTCGGCGGACGCGCTCACGATGCCCGGTCCGGTGCAGCGGAACGCTTTGAAGGAGGGAGCCCATGAAAATCGGTTTTGTCGGGCTCGGCCTGATGGGCCGTCCCATGGCACGCCGCCTGGTCGAGGCGGGCCACGAGGTGCATGTGTTCAGCGCCAGCGCCGAAGCGGTCGATTCCCTGGTTGCGCAAGGGGCCGTGGCCGGGGAATCGGTCGCCGGAGTGGCCGGCCGCGTCGAGGCGTTTTGCGCCTGCCGGGTGACGCCGGACCAGTCGCGCGCCGTCTTCACCGGCACGGACGGCGTGCTCGCCGCCGGCCCCGTGCCGCCGCTTTGCATCGACTTCGCGACCATCGATCCGATGGCGTCCCGCGAGATCGGCCGGGCGCTCGAAGCCGCCGGCGCACGCTATATCGACGCGCCGGTCAGCGGCGGGCCGCACGCCGCCGCATCGGGCACGCTCAGCATCATCGCCGGCGGGGATAGGGCGGCGGTCGCGGCCGCGGGGCCGCTGTTCGACGTTCTCGCCAGGCGGACCTTTCATGTGGGCGGAACCGGCGCTGGCGTGACGGCAAAGCTGTGCAACAACCTGATCACGATAACCAGCCATGCGCTGATCGCCGAGGCCATGGTGCTCGGCGCGAAAGCCGGTATCGATGCAGAGGCGCTCTATGAAGTGCTGTCGCAGAGTTCCGCCTACAGCCGGACGCTCGAGCGCGTCGTTCCCGGCCATTTCCTGCCGCGCGATTTCAAGGCGGCGGCCTCGATCGAGACCATCAGGAAAGACCTTCAGGGCGCGCTCGACCTTGCGGCGGCCGAAGGCATCCGGCTGGCGCTCGGAGAAACCGCCATGACGCTCTTCGCCGACGCCGCGGCCCGCGGCCATGCCGGCAACGACATCGCCTCGGTCATCCTGCCGATGGAAGAAGCCGCCGGCGTCCGGGTGGGCGGGACCGGCCGATAATTCCGGATCGGCTTGCAGGACGGCGCGGGACTGAACGGACGGCACGATGGGCAGGCTTCACAATTGCGGCGCCGACCAATAGCATGCGCACCCGTTCATTCATACGGCGCGGACGGCAGCCGGGCGGGAGGCGGGCGCCGGCCGCAGGAAGCGAGACGCCCGTACGCCCTAGAGATAACGGGAGAGGCCAACATGCCGGATGACGTGGGTTGCCCGTTCTCGGCCGGCACAGCGCCTCCCGCCTTTCCGTTCACGCGCGACCGGCAGTTCGACCTACCCGAAGAATACGCCCTTGCCCGGGAAACCTGCCCGATTGCACCCGTTACCCTGTGGAACGGGCAGCGGGCCTGGCTGCTGACCCGCTACGAGCATTATCAGAAGGTCCTGCTCGACGAGCGTTTCAGCGGCGAATTCGCCCGCGAGGACTTTCCCACCGTCACCGAAGCGCGCTGCGCCATCGACAAGCTGGAGCGCGCCTTCGTCGGCATGGACAACCCGCGCCACGACCGTTTCCGGCGCATGTTCACTCGGGAATTCACGACCAAGCGGATGCTGGCCCTGAAGCCGCAGATCGAGCGGCTGACCGACGGGTTGCTGGACGCGATGGCGGAAAAGGGACCGCCCTGCGATCTGGTGGCGGACCTCGCCGTCGAACTGCCGGCCCTGGTGATGTGCGAACTGTTCGGCTCGCCCTATGAGGACCACACCTATATCCTGCAATGCGCCGCCGGGCGGCACGGCCTGTCCCAGTCGGCGGACGAGGCGGCAAAGTCGGCCAACGACCTAGTCGAATACTGCCGGCAGCTGATCGCTGCGAAGGAACGGCAGCCCGCCGACGACATGCTCGGCCGCGTGATCCGGGACCATGTCGTCCCCGGCGACCTGAGCCGCGAGGATCTGGCCAACATCTGCTCGATGATCCTGCGCGCCGGCCACGATACGACGACCAACATGATCGCGCTGGGCGTGGTTCTGCTGCTGGAGCACCCGGACCAGCTTGCCGCTTTCAAGGCCGATCCGTCGCTCACGGAATCGGCGGTCGAGGAGCTTCTGCGCTTCCTGTCGCCGGTCCAGTTCGCGCCGCGCCGCGTCGCGCTGGAGGATGTCGAGGTCGCCGGCGTGACGATCCGCAAGGGCGACGGGGTGTTCGCGCTGTCGCCCTCCGTCAACCGCGACCCGGGCCAGTTCCCGGATCCGGACCGGTTCGACATCGCCCGCCGGGCAACGCACCACATGTCCTTCGGCTACGGCATTCACCGCTGCCTCGGCCAGGGGCTGGCGCGGGTCGAACTCCAGGTCGTCTTCCGCAAGCTGTTCGAGCGGTTCCCCGATCTGCGGATTGCCGAGCCGCTGGGCCGGCTGGCCTTCAAATACGATTCGCAGATTTACGGTCTCTACGAACTGCCGGTGATCTGGCGGGCGGGGCCGGTTTGACACGCCGGCCCGCCCGGCCATAATCCCGGTCGACCGAACGGCGGCCGGCAGCCGCGGAATCGACCGGAGGGAGAAACAGGGATGAGTTTGCAAGGAGCGACCGGCGTCCGCGAGGCGGACCTGCCCTGGGTCGATATCGGCGTCCGGCCGGGCTACAACCAGCGCTACCGGGGCTTCTTCGACAAGGACCGGCGCATCGCCGCCCGGATCGGCAGCCTCTATGCCGAGCCCTATTACCATTCTCCGCGCCACCGGCACACCTTCCAGCAGGTGCGCTACGTGCTGTCCGGCAAGATGAAATACGGCAGCGAGGTCTACGAAAAGGGCGACTGCCTCTATATCCCCGAAGGCGCCTATTACGGCCCGGTCAAGCCGGTCGAGAGCGGCGAGCAATTGCATTTTGCCGACATCCAGTTCGAGGGCCCGTCCGGCATCCCCTATCCCGAGCCGGACGAAGTCGTGGACGCCCAGCGGCGGCTGGCCGAGGCCGGCACCTTCGAGGAAGGCGTCTATACCTTCCCCAACGGCCGCAAGCGCGACGCCTACGAGGCGATCCTGGAAGAACTGACCGGGGAAAAGATCGAATATCCGAAGCCGCGGCTCAACAGCTATATCGTACTGCGCTCGGGTAGCATGCCGTGGCGGCCCCATGCGGAGCTGCCTGGCGTCGAGGCCAAGGACCTGGCCTATTTCTTCGACTGCGGCCCGAACATCAAGATGGCGAGGATCGCGGCGGGGTCCGCCATGCCCGGCGCCACGCCGGCCGGCCATCGCGCCGTCTTCCTGCTCGAAGGCGACCTGTCCTTCGGTGGCGCAGCGTTCGACACGCTGTCCTATTTCATCCTGCCGGGCGGCGAGGAACATCCGGCGCTCGAAGCCGAGACGGACGCGACCCTGCTGACGATCGGCTGGAGCCCGACTGGCGGGAAGGTGCCGTTCGACCTGTTCTGAGCGGGAAGCGCCCTCCGTGCGCGTCGCCAATCTCGTCCATCGCGATATCGGACATCGGACCCTCGCCTTTGTCGGCGACACCGGCAGCGCATTCCCCGTTCCGGCTTCGGCAGAAGCCGCGGGCGCGGTATTGCCGGCTGCTCTGACGGATCCCCTCGGCTACCGCTGGCTCGCTCCCGAAGGACGGGCCCGCCTCGCTGAGGTCGGGGCGCGGCTCGACGAGACCGACGCCGCGCCCGCCGACCCGGCGGTCTGGCGCTTCGGTCCGCCGGTGCCGCGGCCGGGCAAGATCATCGCCGCCGGGCGCAACTACATGGACCATGTCCGCGAGGGCCAGGAAATCTGGGCCAAGCGCGGCCGCAAGGTGGAAATTCCGACCTTCCCGACCGCCTTCGCGAAATTCCCCTCCAGCCTGACCGGCCCGTTCGACCCGCTGCCCATTCCGGACGGAGTCGACGATCTGGACTACGAGGTCGAGCTCGCCGTCGTCATCGGCGCTCCGGCGCTGAATGTGAGCGCCGAACGGGCGCTCGAACATGTCGCCGGCTACGCGATCTGCAACGACGCCGGCGCGCGCGGCATCCAGCGGCGCGAGATGGAGGCCCAGATCGGCATCGTGCTGGCCAAGAATTTCCCCGGCTTTGCGCCGATGGGTCCATGGCTGACGACAGCGGACGCGGTCGGCGATCCGCAGGCGCTGCAGCTGACGCTGGAGGTCGACGGCGAGGTCCGGCAGGACGCGAACACCGCGGATATGATGTTTCCGGTCGCCGAGTTGATCGCCTGGTGGTCGCGCACCGGGCTTGAGGCCGGCGATATCCTCATCACCGGCACGCCGTCCGGTGTCGCCCTGGCGCGGGACGTACCCGAGAAATACTATCTGCGCCCCGGCCAGACCGTTGTCGCCCGCATCGAGAAGCTGGGAGAGTTGCGCAACCCGGTAGTGTAGGCGACTCTACCCTTCCTCAACCACTATGGCGTTGGCGGGGCATTGGCGGGCGGCCCGGCGCGCGGCGTCCCACAGCGCTTCCTCCGGCGTGTCGGTCAGCAGCATCACGATGCCGTCTTCGTCGTCCTGGTCGAAGATGCCGGGCGCGGTGAAAACGCATTCGCCCGAGCCGACGCAGCGCTCCCGATCGACGATCACCTTCAGCCTGCCCATCGCGGCCCGCTTCCCCTGCCCTGCGCCCTACCAGTCGCCGTTCGCCAGCACGCCGCCGTCGACCGCCAGGGTCTGGCCGGTAATGTAGCTTGCCCGGTCGGACAGGAGGAAGGCAACCGCCTCGGCGACCTCGGCCGGCTCGGCGAAGCGGCGCAGCGGGATGCCCCGGCGCAGGCTGTCCGGATCGACCCGCCCCTGCGCGATATTCTCCCGGATCATGCGCGTATCGACGATGCCCGGCGCGACCGCGTTGACCCGGATGCCGTCGGCGGCCCATTCGACGGCGAGCGTCCGGGTGAGCGCCTCGATGCCGGCCTTTGCCGCGCCGTAGGGCGCGCGCCGCGGCCGGCCGATCCGCGCGCCTATCGAGGAGAAGTTGACGACCGCGCCGCGGCCTTCCGCGAGCGCCGGATGGAAGGCGCGGCAGGCCCGGATTACACCGCCCAGATGGACGTCCAGCAGGCCTTGCCAGGCCGTGTCGTCGATTTCGCTCACCGCCCCGTGGCGGTTGTAACCGGCAGCGTTCACCAGCCCGTGCACCGGTCCGCCGCCCATCGTCTCCACTTCCGCCGCGAGCCGATCCACCGATACGGTATCGGCGACGTCCGCTCGCATAAAGTGCAGGCCGTTCTCCGCCCTGTCCGGCCCGTCCGCGCTGCCCGGTTCGTTCGCTTCCGGCGGATCGAGGTCCGCCACGACGACCCGCCAGCCATCGCGCAGCAAACACCGTCCGACGGCCAGCCCGATTCCCCGGGCCCCGCCGATCACGACCCCCAGTTTTCGATCCGCTTTCCGTGGCGCCATAGGATTCTACCTGAGACTTCCGCCTGCCGCGCATTGCAGCACTGCGGACGCTTTTACGCGCACAACGACCTGCGCTCACTGCGCGATGTGGCCAATCGAGTTCGGAACGTATTGCGCTAACCCATTCCCTCTGGCAGCCGGACCAGAAGCCGGTCGCCGTCGCGGCGAAGGGGATAACGGGCAAGGTCGGACGGTGCGGGTCCGCCGAGCCGTTTTCCCGAAGTGACATCGAACGACGCCTGGTGAAGCGGGCATTCGATCACCCCGTCGTCATAGAAGCCGTCGGTCAGTATGGCAAAGGCATGGGGGCAGACATTGCCCACCGCATAAAATTGCTCGCGATGCCGATAGATGCCGATACGCAGCGTGCCGACCACGACCGAAAGCGGTTCGTCGTCGCTCAGATCGTCCGTCGAGCCGACGTCGATCCAGTCTGCGCTCACGATGCAGGCTCCTGCGCAGCAGCTTTCTTGCGGCGAAGCGCCAAGGCCAGTTGCTCGATCGCCGTTCGAACGTGACCGCGCCCGACATGGACGTGCTCTCCCCGGAGATGACGATGCAGCGCCGGCAGGGCATGGAACGGCACATTCGGGAAAGCGTGGTGTTCCAGGTGAAAGGGCATGTTCCAGCACAGCCACCTGATCGGCGGCAATGTCAGCACGGTGCGGGTCCGGTGTTCTATTTCACCGTCATAATTGCAGCCCACATGCTCCGACAGCCGGATCGTGCTCTGGAACCACTCGCAGGTCACCCGCGGCAGCAGCCAGTAGATCACCGGAGCCCAGGAATCGAGCCAGATCGAAACAGCGGCAATGCCCAGGTACACAAGCCAAAACGCACGGCATTCCCAAACCACGCGCATGACTTTCTCTTGCGGCAAATAAACCGAGGCGGCGGCAGGAATGGTGCGCGGCGATAGGAAGAGGAATTGCGTGCGGACATAGAGCGTAAGAATGTCGTACCCGCTCGCGTACCGCAGCCAGCCCCAGGGCTTCTCGGCCACTGCAAGATTCTGGGGATCGAGCCTCAGGTCCTGGGTATACGCATGGTGGTTCACGTGGGCGTACATGAATCTCGTCGGTTGATTCAGGAGTATCAGCCCGGTCAGCCACGAGGTTGCGCTGTTCAGCCATTCCGAGCGAAAGGCCGAGCGGTGGCTCGCCTCGTGAAACGGTGCGAACAGACAGACGATCAGTATGCCCTGAAGCGCCATGGCCGGGACGATCCACAAGCTGCCGAGCGACAGCTCGATCAGCCATCCGCCGGCGACCAGAGCTGCAAGATGTCCAACAAGAAAGAGCAGACCGGGCAGGTCGCGACGCCGCTTGAGGTCGCGGATCGCGGCTTTGGGCACCTTCCGTTTCATCCCCTTGCTTGAGACCGCCTGCTGCGGTGCAGCCTCTTGGCCGGTGGTTATACTTCGTTCCTCTTTTCCCTTGGCGACAGCGAGTTCGGATGGAATCCCGCCCGGCCCGGCGGGAGTTGTTCGCAGGATCGGGCAGTTCCTGCCGACCCGTTGAATTCTCGTGTCGCTGAATCTCCGCCACGAACCTTCATGCCGTGTGCGGGCGCTTGCCGATCATGTCGTCCTTTCCTGCGGCCGGTCGACTCGGAAACAGGATAGTGGCGTTCCGCCTAAATGTATATGCAACTCGTCTGGTACGGCGCCATTCATGTGTTCCGCCATCGACGGACGGATATCCCAATTTCGAAAGCTGGTCCGATGCGCGGCGATTGCGAGCCGCTGCCCGGAGACTTCCCTGCCGCGCGTCGCGCCATTTCGCGTCTCCCGGCGCTGCATCACGCCGGACGGGGTTTTCTTCCGAGTGCGCGCCAATCCGGGTGTCTCACTCCCGCTCGTGTCCTTACCACATTCCCTCGCGAACAGCGACTGCAGCGCATGCGCAATTGCCCGGAAATCCGCCATCCAAACTTATATATACAACTTGATTTACAGTTTTGCTAGTATCGAAACGGGCGGCGGTCCTCTACTCCCGGACCGTGTGGTGGGGACCGCGGCCATTCAGGGAGGCGGGCATGGCGCATGGACAGGATTCCATCCCGGTGATCGACATTTCCCGGGTCGGGGGCGAGCCGAACGCCGTCCAGGCGCTAGCGGCAGCGATCAGGCAGGCATCTGTCGATCCCGGCTTTTTCTATGTGACGGGCCACGCGGTCAGGCAGGAAACCATCAGCAGGGCGCTCGACGCGGCAACTAGGTTTTTCGCGCTGAACGAAAATCAGAAAAAGGCCATCGGCGTGAACCGCAATCACCGGGGCTATATCGGATTCGGCAAAGCCAGCATGTACGGGAAGAACCTGCCGGATCTGAAAGAGAGCTTCAAATGGGGCTACGAGCTGTCCGAGCATGACCCCGATGTCAGGAACGGGACCCTGCTGCTCGGACCCAACCAGTGGCCGGCATGCCTGCCGGAACTGCGCGAGACGGTCTACGTCTTCTATCTCGAAATGATGCGAGTTGCGCAGCAGGTGCTACGGCTGATCGCAATCAGTCTGAACGTTCCGGAAGATACGTTTCTGAGACATTACACGAAGCCCCTGGCGCGTGGGGGAATCCTTCACTACCCGACCCAGCCGGTCTCGGCCGCTACCAATCAATTCGGCGTCGCGCCGCACACGGACTACGGCGTGCTGACCGTGTTGTGGCAGGACGATAACGGCGGTCTGGAGGTCCAGAACAGCAACGGCGACTGGATCTCCGCGCAGCCGATCGAGAATTCCTTTGTCATCAACATCGGCGACCTTCTTCAACGATGGACGAACGACCGCTACGCCTCCAATCCACACAGGGTGATCAATCGGTCCGGCAACGAACGCTATTCGATGATCCTGTTCTACGACCCCGATCCCAGTACTCCGGTCGATCCGGCGGAATTGGCTTTGCCTGACGGCACGGCGGCGAAATACCCGCCGATCACGTGCGGCGACTACATCAAGGCGCGATTCGTCGAAGCGTTCGACTATTCGGACGCTGCTGCCTGACAGGGGCCTTGGCGCGCCGAAAGCGACACGGGAGCATACCGCACCGGCGGACACCTCAGTCCGGTTTTCCGACGGATCGGTCAGAGGCGCGATACCATCCGGGACGACAGGCAAGGTCCTGTCCGCTACGGCGACGCCCTAGGACAATCGATCGATTACCCGCCGCGCCGTGCCTCCGGCAATTTTCCGCCGTTCGTCTTCAGCAATTCTGGCGCTTGCGAGAATGGCCATCGGATCGGTTCGGAAAATCGGAAAGTCGGTTCCGAGCATGATTCTGTCGGCGCCCAACATCTGCACGGCGAACTCCAGCGACCGGGGCCCCATCGAGGCGGTATCGAAATAGAGGCGTCGCAGGCGATCCTCGGGAAAGGGTCGATCGGGGGTCCGATGCGCCGCGGTTGCAACCATACGCTCGACGAGCATCGGAATCGTTCCACCGAGATTGATCATCTGGAACGAGACGTTGGAATACCGATCGAGCGTATCGGAAAGGATCAGCGTCAGAACGGTCTGCGAAACTGCGCTTTGCAACTGTATCGCCGATCCCCGGTAAATCTGGTTGTCTGCAAAGCGCGGCGGCGGTTCCTGTCCGGGCGCGAGTCCGGGATGCACCATGAAATGGGCGCCCATATCGTCGGCTGCCTTGAAAATCGGCCGCAACGTCTCGAGCGCATCGAGGCTCAGGAGCATGTTGCCCGGCAGAATGGCGCCAAGGAGGCCGAGGTCGCCGCGCAATCGGCGCAGTTCGTCTACCGCTGCTGCAACGTTGGCGAGCGGCAATCCGCCCAGGCCATAGAAACGGCCGGGATGGTCCGCGCATATTTCCGCCAGACCATCGTTGTAGGCCGATATCGCGCCGGCCACTTCCGCTGCCGGCTGCACATCCAGCCCCAGGGCGCCCGGAAACGTCAGGAGTTGCGCTTCGAGGGCGCTGTCCGTCAGGAAGGCCAGACGCGGCGCCAACCCGACATAGTGTTCGCCGAACGGGAATTCGGCCGTCATCGCGCACAGTGTCTCGCCGCCGTCCGCGTGGCGGACCAGTCTTGGAATCTCCTGCCGCCTTCGCATGGCATCCGGAAGGCCCGCACCGTAAAAGTGCGAATGCATGTCGATCGAAATGACCGCCTCCTCGAATCGATCGCTTGAAGCCGGCAGGGCCGCCTGTATAGACAATTTATCCTGCAGCGAATACCTTCACGGGGAGTTGGCCCGGTGTATCGGACGGAGATAGCTTATGGCCGTTCAGACAATCGCCAGGAATTCCCCGGCGGCGGTGCTCGACGCGTTGTGCAGGGACGCGCGAGCGATCCTCGCCGGAGATCCGGGTCCTGGCGGTCAGGAAACGCTCCGCAAGAGACTGCTCCCTGTCCTGACGGACAGCGATTTCCTGGCATCGTACGGTGGACCGGACAAGGCGCCAGGAAGCCACCTGCTTTATACGGATCCGGAGTTGGGTTTCACGATCCTGATGTATGTCGGCCGTGCCGGGCGGGGTGAATCGCCGCCCCACGATCACGGCGACGACTGGGCGATTTACGGGCAGTCGGCGTTGCACACCGATATGCGGGATTTCGAGATCGTATCGGGCGACCGGTTCGACGGCACCGCGGTCGTCAGGGAAACGAGGTCTTATCGTCTGAATCCGGGCGACGCCCACCTCTACAGGGTCGGAGACATCCATTCGATAAACCCGGTGGTCGATTGCCGCTATGTGCGGATCGCGGGTTCGCCGGCCGATCATTTCACTCCGGTTGGCCCGGTCGATGAGGAGACCCGGGCCATTTGGGGGGCCGCGTTTACCGAACGTCCACAGAGACGCTGATCGTAGCTCGCAGCCACTGGTGGAACATTCGGCAGCGGAACTTTTTTTCGGTCGGATCAGGTGAAGCGGAGAGGGGTTGTGTTCAAGTGAACCGATGGCACCCACGACACGATACGAGGCGTCGCAGAACCGGTCGGCACCGTCCGCATGAGCGGTCGGTAGTCTGCGATAATCGCGCCGCACTATGAGCAGGGCGCGGAGTTGTCACAATTCCGCCGATTGTTTGTCGCTTATGGTGTTTCTCCGGCCTTAATGGCGGAGCGACGGCTACGGCTGATCGGGCAGTGTAGGCGACACGCTTTCGGGATTACCGATACGCTGTGCGTCCTCGAGTCCGGCAAGGCGGTCTGGACCGGCAGCGCCGAAGCTGCACGCGAGGATCCGGCCTTGGTCGAAGCCTATTTGGGACTGGCGGGATGAGCGGTCCGGCCCCTGCAGCAGCCTTCGACGCGTCCGGGTCGACGCCGCTCTATCAGCAGGTCAAGGACTATGTCCGCCGCTCGATCCTGACCGGCGACTGGCCGGTCGACCACCGCATTCCATCGGAGAAAGAGCTGG
>LXNJ01000712.1_pt1 | contig 21914 bp, 18 predicted proteins | sample 809081 | NCBI WGS metagenome assembly LXNJ01 (sample SAMN04870510, study PRJNA318959) | sponge metagenome | biome: sponge; feature: marine sponge reef; material: water | host: Petrosia ficiformis | place: Greece: Milos, Mediterranean Sea | collected 2013-05-29 | depth 5-7 m | reverse complement strand
AGGCCTTCTTGGCCGGCGCCGACGACATCCAGCGCTCCGTAATCGAATTCGGCGGCCTGCTCGAATACGCGGTCGCCCGCATGAAGGGGATAGCCCCCTCCCCCCCCGCCCCGACCCGGCCGGCCCGACCGCAGACCATCGCCGAGAAGATCATCGCCCGGAACTGGGTCAGTGGTCGCGGTAACGGCGGCGGGAGCGGCGGGAGCGGCGGTAACGGAAGCGGCACCTTCGTTAGCCCGGGCGACGCGGGGTTCATTCGCGCCGACCTCAGATTCTCCCATGAATACGTCACGCCGATGGCCTCGACGTTTTGGGAGGACTTTGCCGGCGACGCGGGCCTCAACGATCCATCGTCAATCGTCTTCTTCCGTGACCACCTGGCGTTTTTGGACGAGGTGATTACCGAGGAACGCAAGGCGATGGGCCTGCTTGACGCCGCACACGCGCTCCACGACCGCCAGCGGGAGTTCGCCGCCGAAAAAGGAATTCGGTTGCACGGCGAACTGTCCGGTCGGACCGGCAGCGAGGGTATCTGCCACATCATGGTCCAGGACCGTTACGCCCTGCCGGGGCAAGTGATCATCGGCTCCGATTCTCACACCCCCCACTCGGGGGCGCTGGGCGCGCTGGCGTTTGGGGTCGGCACTTCGGCCATCGTCAACGCGTGGGCAACCCGGGACGTGCGCCTGGTCGTGCCCGAATCGATTCTGGTGCGTGTTAACGGGCGGCTGCGGCCCGGCGTGACTGCGAAAGACCTGATGATCGAGTTTTTGCGCCATCCCGTGGTGAAGGACGGGGGCGCGATCGGCCGGATCATCGAGTACGAAGGCCCCGGTGTGACGGCGATGGGCATGGACGAAAGGGCCACGCTCACCAACATGGCCGCCGAAGTGGGCGGTTTCACCGGAATTATCGCGCCCGACCACGAGTGCGCGGAGTGGATCGCCGCGCGGCGCGGACTCGACGTCGCCAACGTTGCGGCGCTGGGCCACGGGCTCGGCAGCGACCCGGGCGCCAATTACGCCAGTGTGATTGAACTCGATGCCGGGAGAATACAGCCCATGGTGGCTGCGCCCGGCGACCCCGGCAACGGGATTCCGGTGGCCGGGCTCGACGGCGAGGTCCCGGTCAACATCGTCTTCGTGGGCTCGTGCACCGGGGCCAAGCGTACCGATTTCGATCTGTACGTTGCGGCCGCCAGGGCCGAGCTGGCCGCGGGACGGCGAGTCGCGGGCGGCGTCCGGGCCTATGCCCAGTACGGTTCGGTTGACGTAGAGCAGTACTGCCGGGACAACGGCTACGAGCAGGTGCTGAAGGACTTCGGGATGGAAGTGCTCGCCCCCGGCTGCGGGGCGTGTATCAACGCCGGTCCCGGGGTCTCGGTATCGCCCGACGACGTCACGATTACATCAATCAACCGGAACTTCCCGGGTCGCAGCGGGCCGGGCAGGGTCTACCTGGCGAGCCCTCTCACGTGCATCTCGTCCGCGGCCGCCGGCCGGATCGTCGCCCCTGCTCCGGCAGGCTAGTGGAGCCCTTGTTCCGGCAGCCTCTTCGAACGGGCCGGACAATCAGCTCGGATAGAACACCGGCACGAGCAGCACCACCGTGAGCGCCAGAATCACAGTCAGCGGGCCTCCCACCCGCACGAAGTCGGTGAATTTGTACCCGCCGGGACCGTAGATCATCACGTTGGTCTGGTAGCCGAACGGGGTCATGAACGAAGCCGAGGCGCCGAACATCACGGTCACCAGCAAAGCGTAGGGGTTGAGGCCGGCGGCCTGCGCGGTCAGCAGGGCAACCGGCGTGAGCATCACCGCCGTTGCGGCGTTTGACACCACTGCCGTCAGGGCCACGGTCACGAGATAGAAAGCCGCGATCAGCCCTCTTTCCCCGAAGTCGCCGGTCAGCGTGGTCACCCCGTCCGCGATCAGGGCGGCCCCCCCGGTGGATTCCAGGGCGATTCCCAACGGAATGAGCCCTGCCAGCACGAACACAACCAGCCAGTTCATCTCAGAGTAGATTTCCTCGATGTGGACACATCGGGTGAAGAGCATGACCATCACGCCGCCCAGCGCCGATGCGACAATCGGAACGATCCCCAGGCCCGCGGTCAACACAACGGCGGCCATGATCGCGGCGGCAACGGCCGCCCGTGGCCTGTTGGCCACCGGCTTGGCGACCTCGGAAAGGGGCACGAAACCCGGTTCCTCCGAGATCCGGTCCAGGGCCGCAGGCGTCCCGTGCAGCAGCAGGATGTCGCCGACCCGAAACACTTCGTCCGCCAGCCGCTCGGTTACCGGGTGGCCGTGGCGCTGCAGGGCTACCACGGTCGCATCGTACCTCTGCGCGAACGCCATCGACTTGAGGCTCCGGCCAACTATGTGGCTCCCGGGAGCGACAACCGTTTCAACCAGACGAGCCGATTCGGCAATTTCCGAGGGACCCTCCCGGGTTCGGTCGGCCGGCGTCTCCAGGCCCTCGCGCTGAGCCATTTCGAGCAGCTGTTCGGCCCCGCCCTGCACGCTTAGAAGGTCGCCCTCCCGAATCACCTCTTCGCCGCGCGGCGCCGTGATCTCCGCCTCGTCCCTGTTGATGTCCAGCACGGAGACTCCGAACCGCTCGCCCCAGCGCAGAGCCCCCATGGAACGGCCGATGGCCGGCGACTCGGGGTGCACCATCAACTCCGTCACAAACGCCCGCACCCCGTACCTACTGGACAGATCGGGCGGGCGGGGGCGGCGGGGCATTAGCCAGTGGCCGACCGTGAACATGTAGGCGGCGCCGGCCGCCAACGAAATCAGCCCGAGCGGGGCAATCGAAAACATGTTCAATTGGTCGAAGCCCCGCGACAGGGCCTCGCCGTAGACGACCAGGTTGGTGGATGTCCCCATCAGCGTAACGGTGCCGCCCAGGATGCCCATGAACGAGAGCGGCATCAGGTAGGTCGACACCGGCTTGTCCGCCCGATCGGCCAGGGCGGCGAACACGGGAATGAACACCGTCACGACGGCGGTTGTATTCAGGAACGGAGACAGCGTTGCCACGACCACGCAGAGGATCATTTTCCGGGCCCGGTCTCCGCCCAGGCGGGCGGTGCGCGCCCACAGACCAATGGCCCCGACCAGCCCCGTCTTGCTGAGGCCCAGTCCCAGAATCAACATTGACGCAACGGTGACCGTCGCTTCGCTGGCGAGCCCGGCCAGGGCCTGGCGCGGCGTCAGGATGCCGCTGAGCAGAAGGACTACGGGAATCGCGATGGCCACCTGGTCCAACCGCAGCCGGTCCATCGCAAACACGACCAGCGCCGCGAGGGCAACACCCAGCGTGAAGACAATTTCAAATGTCATTCGGGGGTCCTGTGGAATCGGCGCGGAGAGCCCCAACCGGAGCCGGGGCGAACCCGCGCAATCTATGCCGTGTACCGCGAAGTGACGGACCGATGACGGTGCTGGTCGCCGGCGGAACAGGCTTCATCGGCCGGGCGGTTACCGGGCATCTGCTCGACGCGGGGGTCCGGACAATCGTCATGGGGCGGGGCGGGGGGCGAAGGTCCGGAGGCGGGGCCGATTTCCGCGCCGGAGACGTTACCCAGCCGGAAACGCTGCCGCCGGCCCTGAAGGAGGTCGAAACCGTAGTCGCCTGTGTCCAGTTCACCGGGTTTCCGGTGGAAGCTCCCGCACTGGGGCGCACCTTCATGGAGGTCGACGCCCGCGGCACACGGGCGCTCGCGCGCGCGGCGGCGGAGGCAGGGGTCGGCAAGTTCGTCTACGTGTCCGGCGTCGGCGCGGACCCCAGGTCTCCTCGTCCCTGGTACCGGGCGAAGGGTCTGGCCGAGCAGGCCGTTATGAACCAGGGCATGGATTGGTGCGTGGTCAGGCCGTCATGGGTCTACGGCCCCGGCGACCGAACCCTCAACCGGCTCGCCCTTGTCCTGAGAATGACCCCGCTGGTATTCCCCCAAATCGGCGGCGGCACGCAGCGCATCGCCCCGGTCCACATCGCAGACCTTGCTGGCCTTATTGCCCAGGCGGCCACCGGGCCCGCGGGGGACGGAGCCGTGCTGGAGGCCGGCGGCTCCGAGGTTCTCACGATGAACGAGATCGTGCATACCGTGGCCCGCGTCTTGGGACAACGGCGGCACATCGTCCCCATTCCACTTTCCGTCGTAAAGGCCGCGGCGGCCATTTCCAGCGTGATGCCGGGTCAGCTGCTGTCGCCCGGCGCCGTGGACTTTGTGGTCCAGGACGGTGTTGCCGACCTCCGGGCGGTCCGGGAGTGTTTCCCCGACTGGGCCCCGAGGTCGCTGGAAACCGGGCTCCGTGAGTATCTTTAGCGTCCGGTCCGATTGTGGCCGGCACCTTGACCGCTTGCAGCGCGGCGGGTATTGTTGCGTTCTTGAGGGATGTGGTGACATTGCGGGTTGGGCCCGCGGAAACTATCGGCAGGTTGTTCTCCGCCGGGCTTTCCCTGTGTTCGTCTTGCGTTTGCTACCGGCATTCCGCAGTTTTGAGATTATGACATTATGGACCGGGCTTGGCTGGCCGCGGTCGAGAGATCACTCTCAGGAGGTTTCGTTCATGGCACGTTACAAGTCAAGCTTGCCTGCAATAGCAGCCCTCGTGCTGGCCGCCGCTCTGCCGCTTCGGTCAGAGGCCCAGACGCCGCCGATGCTTTATTCGATCGACGTCAGCGGCGGGATGGTCATGACGATGGGCGATTTCGGTGAGGTGGCCGACGCGGGTATGACGGCAATTGCCGGATTTTCCTACATGATTTCCCCACGCCTCGCGCTGCGCGCGGAGGGAGCGGTGGACGTTCTTGCCGTTAGCGACGCCAGCGTCATGGACGACGGGACGATGGCGACGGCTGACATTGACCTGCGCGTCTGGCACGGGACCGGCGGCCTTGAGTTCCATCTGCTCGATCCGACCGGCTCGGCGATGGTTGCTCTCACCGCGGGTGCCGGTGTCTCCACGTGGGACAGCAGCCCTTTCACGATTGGGCGCGACGACGGCGAGACCACCACATACGCCATCGGCGGCAGTAACCCGTCGTTTTCGATTGGCGCCAGGCTCGGGGTCAGCTTTGCCGAACACGCAGGGAGCGGTGTTCGCTTGGTGTCCTTGTTTGCGAACGGCGGAATGCGTGTTTTGCAGAACGACGCCAGCAAAACCGTGGGCTTGGCGGACGCGAAGGGAGTCTCTAATTTTGACTCCGCGATGTCAATGCGCGTGACCGCCGGCCTTCGGATCAACATTCCCTGACCCGGCCAATAGAGAAGAGAGGCTAGATAGATGAAGGCAAACAAAAAGTTTGTGAGCGCTCTGGCGGCCGTGGTTGTCGCAGTTCCTCTTTCGGGCTGCAGCCTGCTGGTTCGCCAGTGGGAGCTCGAAGAAATGAACGCACGGATGGCCGAGCACGAAGCAGCGGATCAGGCAATGGCCGACCGCATGGCGCAGCTTGAAGCCATGACCTCCGACATGAGCAGCCAGATCGAAGCCCTCCAGGCCGAGCTGAGCGCGCTTGCCGGGGAATTCGACGCCTTGACCAGCTCGGAGTGGTTCGGGATGGGCTTGGCCCTGCCGGTGAACTTCGGCTTTGACAGCGCCGATATCCGTTCCGAGAACGAGGCCATGCTCGACAGGTTTGCTGCTGCGATTAACGAGCACTACCCGGACGTTAAGATTACGCTTGAAGGATCCACCGACGCGTCCGGTTCCCCCGCGTACAACAACGAACTCGCCATGCGGCGCGCCGAAGCCGTCAAGAGCTACCTCGTTTCTAGCGGTGGCCTGAACGGCGACAATATCATGACCGTCGCACTGGGCGAATCGCGCCTGTTGAGCGACGCCGTTGGCGATGATGGCACGATGAACCGCCGCGTCACGTTCGTGGTCGAGTGGGCGGGGGGTATGTAGTCCGACTTGGATAAAGTCTGACGAAAACCTCTGCCCGGTTTTCTCGCCGGGCGCACATGGACAGGAACGAAAAAGACTCGCGGGCAACCAGCCCGGGAGTCTTTTTCGTAGGCGACGACGCCGACCCCGGCGTCGGGTTGGTACCGCCGCCCCCGCACTGGTCCGGAGCCGCGGTGCGGGTTGTCGGTTCCGGCGCGGTCAGGTCCGTCCAGGGGCTTGCGTCTAACGATGTTGAGGACCTTGAGCCCGGACAGGGCGTGTACACTTTCTTTCTGACGCCGAAGGGCAGGGTTGCGGCCGACGGTTACGTCTTTCGCGGTGGCGACACTGAAGAAGGCCGGGGCGAGCAACTGCTGATCTGCACCGAACGGGCCGGACGCGAGCTGTCGCGGCACCTTGCACGCTACGTGCCGCCGATCCTGGCCCGGCACTCCGTGTTGCCCGTGTCGCCCTTGTCGCTGGTGGGGCCTGGCGCGGCGGAGGCGGCGGCCGAGTTGTGGGGTGGGGAGGGGTATTCCGAGGTCCCGCCTCTGTCCCGGACTCCGTCGCCCGTGTTCGGATACCGGCGAGAGGGCGGGGGCCTTGATGGATTCGATTTTCTTGTTGAAGACGCCGCTGCCGCCGACCGGGCGCGCGAAGTCGTGGAGAGTTTGGGCGGGGCAGTGGTGTCGCCCGGGGCCGCCGAGGTCTTCCGCATTGAGGCGGGGCTTCCGGCGTTCGGAACGGAGCTCGGGCCTGACCGCCTCGCTCAGGAGGCCATGCAGGATCAGCGGGCCATCAGCATGACCAAGGGCTGCTTCACGGGCCAGGAGGTCGTGGCCCGCGTGCATTACCGGGGTCGAGTGCGGCGCTGCTTGCGCGGCCTTCAACCAGAGGCGACCGACCAACTTCGGGCGGCGTTCGCGGGTGGCACGAGGTGGATGCAAGGGCGTCGCGTCGACACAGGCGACCGAGAGGGAGCTGGCACCGTGACTTCGGCCTGTTGGTCTCCCCGGCTGGGGCCCCTGGCGCTGGCGTACCTCCGGGCAGAGATCGAACCCGGAAGCGTGGTCTCGATTGCCGCCGCGGACTCCGGGCGGGGGCAGCCCGGGCGAGAACTGGACGACCGCATCTCGGCTACAGTCCGCGAACTGCCCTTTGGGGCCGGTTTATAATGACCACCTACCTGGAAGCGATCCGCGAGGCGATGTGGGAGGAGATGGAGGCCGACCCCGACGTTTTCCTGATGGGCGAAGACGTGGGCCGGTACGGCGGGGCGTTCCGGATGACCGAGGGGTTTCTGGAGAAGTTCGGCCCCTCCAGGGTAATCGACACCCCAATCACCGAATCGGCCATTGTGGGCGCGGCGATCGGGTGCTCCCAGCTCGGGCTCAAGCCGATCTGCGAGATGCAGTTCATGGACTTCGTCTCGTCGGCATTCAACATGATCGTCAACTTCGCCGCCAAGGTGCGCTACCGGACCGGCCGGGGGGCAGGCATCGTAATCCGCGGTCCTTGCGGTGCCGGGAGCCGGGCCGGACCCTTCCACTCGCAGAACGTCGAGTCCTATTTCGCGAACGTGCCGGGTTTGAAGCTCGTGGCCCCCGCCACGGTCCGCGACGCGAAGGGGCTGCTCAAGGCTGCGGTCCGCGACCCTGATCCGGTCCTCTACCTGGAGCACAAGTTCCTTTACCGCCGGCTCAAGGAAGACCTGACAGGCTTCGGCGATCAGGAGGCCGTGCCACTCGGGACCGGGCGCATTCACAGGCCGGGCTCCGACCTGACAATCGTCGCTTACGGCAGCATGGTGCACACCGTGGCCGCGGCCTCCGAGGCCCTTTCGGCCGAAGACGGAGCAGAGGCCGAGATAATAGATTTGCGCACGCTTCAACCATTGGATTTTTCGATCGTGGAAGCGAGCGTTCGCCGGACCAACCGACTCTTGGTTGCGCACGAGGCACCGGTTTTCGGGGGGTTTGGCGGAGAGTTGATCGCGCAGGTAACGCAGCGCTGCTTTGAGTGGCTCGACGCACCGCCCGTTCGGGTGGCGGCCCTCGACACTCCAGTACCGTACGCTGCCTCGCTGGAGGACGCGCACCTGCCGGGGAGTCAGGACGTGTTGGGGGCTGCGCGGAAGTTGATGGCCTACTGAGGTTCGGGTTCGGGAAGGAGAATAATGTCCGACATTGACGTCATCATGCCCCAGATGGGGGAATCCATCGCCGAGGGCACGTTGACCCGCTGGGTCAGGAAATTGGGCGAACCGATCGAACGGGACGACGACTTGTTCGAGATTTCCACGGACAAGGTGGACGCCGAGATCCCGTCGCCGATCACCGGGGTGCTTACCGAAATTCTGGTCCAGGAAGGCGAGACGGTGGAGGTGAACACCGTGGTGGCCCGGATGCGGGCCGGAAATGCCGCACCTGCCGATGGGACGGCTGGGCCCGACGCGCCGGATGACGTCCCCGCCGAAACGGCTGCTCCCGAGCCAGCGGCAACCACCGCGGCGCCCGCGCCCGACGCGTCCGCGGACACCCGGCCAGAATCAAGGGAAGGCAGGCTCAAGGTCCGGTCCACACCGCTCGTCAGGAAGATCGCCGCCGAACACGGCGTTGACATTGCATTGGTAACGGGAACGGGCTCCGCCGGCCGTGTAACTCGCGCAGACATAATGCGTTACATCGAGACGGGCGATGCTTTCGACAGCGCCGGCGAGGCATCGGAAGAGACGCTCCCGGCTACTGTTGCGTCCGACCAGGACGAGGCCGGCGGCAAGGTTCCCGCCAAGGTTGCGGCCGGGGCTGCTATCGCCGCGCCGGCTCCGGCTTTCGCTCCGACCCCGGCTCCCGCAAGCGCCCCGGCCCAAAAAGGGCCGCGGATCGTCGTGGGACCGGACGACCGGGTGGAAGACATGAGCCGAGTCAGGCTTCGGACCATGCAGCACATGGTCATGTCCAAGGCAGTGTCCGCCCACGTCACCTCGGTGTCGGAGGTCGACTTCGAGCGGGTGGTCAACCTGCGCGCCAAGATGAAGCCTTCGTTCGCCGAGCGCGGTGTGAAGCTCACCTACGGGCCGTTCGTGTACAGGGCCGTGGTTGAGGCGCTGAAACAGTATCCGATCCTCAACGCGTCGGTCCGCGGGACGCAGGTGGTATACCGGGGGAACATCAACCTCGGGATCGCGGTGGCCATCAACAACGGGAGCGAGCTCATCGTGCCGGTCATCAAGAAGGCCGACCGACTCAGCCTGATGGGCTTGGCCCAAGAGGCCAACGAGCTCGCCGAGAAGGCCCGCGGCAAGTCGCTGGGCTTCGCCGACATTGAGGGCGGCACGTTCACCATCACCAACGTGGGAGTTTTCGGGAACCTGTTCGGCACCCCCATCATCAACCAGCCCCAGGTGGCGATTCTGGGGACGGGAGCAATCGAGAAGCGTCCAGTGGTTGTGCAGGATTCCCTGGGGGCCGACGCGATCGCCATCCGCCACCGTGCGTATTTCGGGCTCTCCTACGATCACCGGGTCGTGGACGGCGCGATGGCGGCATTCTTCCTCAACGCAATTACCGACTACCTGGAAGATTTCCCTGATGAGACCGGTTGAACATGCCAGGGCGGATCAATCGCCGGATCAAAGGGCGGCGCTGCCGCTGGTGGTGGCCCCCCTGCAGGTACCCGAGCGAGGATTCGGCAACACGCTTCGGCGCGACCGCTGGTGGCTGCCGCCTGCAAGCGTAGCCGTCGGGCTGGGCCTGCTCGGACTGTACGCGACGTGGGCCGTGTTCCAGGGCGGAGATTATTTCGTCGACCCCTACCTTTCTCCCTTCTATTCGCCCTGCATCACGGCCGGCTGCCCCGAGGCAATTCGCATCATCGGGCTTCAGTGGTGGCCCCTCTCGCCGGCCCTGCTAATGATGGGAGTGATCCTCGGGTTCAGGGGCACTTGTTACTACTACCGCAAGGCCTACTACCGGGCGTACTTGATGGACCCGCCGGCGTGCGGGGTCGGGGAGTTCCGCGGCGCAGGCTACAAGGGCGAGAACTCGTTTCCGTTCATTCTGCAGAATCTGCACCGTTACTTCCTCTACGCCTCGTTCGTCATCTGGGGATTTCTGACGTATGACGCCGGACACGCCTTCTTCTTCGAGGGCCGTTTTGGCGTCGGGCTCGGCTCGATAATTCTTCTGGTGAATCTGGTATTGCTCTCGGGGTACCTGTTCGGGTGCCATTCGCTGCGCCACATCGTGGGCGGCAGCGTCGATTGCTATTCCTGTTCATTCGCGGGTAAGGCACGGCACAAGGCCTGGCAAGGCGTGAGCTGGTTCAACCGGCGTCACATGTCGTGGGCCTGGCTGAGCCTCGGGTTCGTGTGCATCACCGATCTCTACATCCGATTGGTCGCCCGGGGCACACTTGTCGACCCCAGGCTGTTCTGAGGCCGAGATGGAACAGCACGATTTCGACGTCTTGGTAATCGGGGCAGGCGGGGCCGGGCTGCGCGCCGCCATCGCCAGTCTTGATGCGGGCGTTTCCACGGCGGTCGTCTGCAAATCTCTGCTTGGAAAGGCCCACACCGTGATGGCCGAGGGGGGCATGGCGGCCGCGCTTGGGAACGTGCGGGCCGAAGACAACCCGCGCGTCCATTTCCGCGACACGATGAGGGGCGGGAAGGGGCTCTGCGACTGGCGCATGGCCCAGGCCCACGCGAAGGAAGCCCCGGAGCGGGTTCGCGAGTTGGAGGCCTGGGGAGCGCTGTTTGACCGGGCCCCCGACGGCCGCATGAACCAGCGCCCGTTTGGCGGACACACCTACGGCCGTTTGGCCCACGTGGGCGACCGCACGGGCCTGGAGCTGATTCGCACGCTGCAGGACCACGCGGTTCACCAGGGCGCCGAGGTGTTCATGGAATGCACGGTGATACGCCTGTTCAAGGCCAGCGAGCGGGTTTCGGGTGCCTTGGCCTACTGGCGAACCACCGGCGAATTCGTGCTGTTTCGGGCGACGACAGTGATCCTGGCCACCGGAGCGCTGGGGCGTGCCTGGCGCGTCACCTCAAATTCCTGGGAATGCACGGGCGACGGTGTGGCGATGGCCTTCGAGGCCGGCGCGGAACTGATGGGAATGGAATTCGTCCAGTTCCATCCCACGGGAATGCTCTGGCCGGCCAGCGTGCGCGGGACTTTGGTCACCGAGGGCGTACGGGGCGAGGGCGGCATTCTCACGAACAGCGAGGGCGAGCGGTTCATGTTTCGCTACGTGCCCGAGATGTTCCAGGGAGACTTCGCCGAGACCGAAGAGGAGGCTGATGGGTGGGTCTCGGGTGACCGGATCAACAACCGCCGTCCGCCCGAACTGCTTACCAGGGATGTTGTCGCCAAAGCCATCGTGGCGGAGTCGCAGGCCGGTCGCGGGAGCCCGCACGGGGGTGCGTTCCTCGACATCGCCGTCAAGCGCGACCCCGACTACATCCGGCGCAAGCTCCCCAGCATGTACCACCAGTTCAAGGAACTTGCCGGGGTCGACATCACCGAAGAACCGATGGAAGTCGGCCCCACGCTCCATTATTCCATGGGCGGCGTGCGGGTCCACCCCGAAACGCAGGAAACGAGGGTGCCCGGACTGTTCGCCGTCGGGGAGGCGGCGGCGGGCTTGCACGGTGCCAACCGACTTGGCGGGAATTCGCTCTCCGACCTGATCGTTTTTGGAACAAAGGCCGGAGAAGCGGCGGCTGCCCAGGCCCGGGCCATGGAAGGCGGCACCCCGGTTGTGTCGAACCACGAGGTGTCCGCTGCCGTGGCGGAGGCTACGGCTCCGTTTGAACGCACCGGCGGCATGAACCCGTTCGCGCTTCAGGAAGCCCTGCAGGCCGTCATGGAGAACAACGTCGGAATTGCCCGCACCGAGGAGGCCCTCAAAGAGGCCGCGGAGACCATTCCCCATTTGGCCGACCAGCTAAACTTGTGTTCCGTGACGGGGGGACGCGCCTATAACCCCGGCTGGAACACCTGGCTTGACCTGCGCTCGCTGCTGATTGTGTCGGAGGCCATCGCGCTCTCGGCGCTTGAGCGACGCGAGACCCGCGGGGCTCATACCCGCATTGACTATCCGGACACCGACGCCGAGCTGGGCCGCCGGCAGATAGTAGTGGCGGCGGAGGCCCCGCCGGAGGGTGAACCCCAAATGACCTGCACGACCGTGCTCGTTCCGACACCGCCGGACGAGCTTCGGCGTTTTATCCAAACAGGGACCTGACCAACCGTGGCCCGAAGAACGCTTGAGGTTTACAGGGGGGACGGAGACACCGGCCACATGGTCGCCTATTCGTTCGACGCGGACGAGGGCATGGTGGTTCTGGACGCGATTCACAGCGTTCAGTCGGAACAGGCCCCCGATTTGGCGGTGCGCTGGAACTGCAAAGCCGGGAAGTGCGGGTCCTGCGGTTGTGAGGTGAACGGGAAACCGAAGCTCACCTGCATGACCAGGCTTTCGGACTACCCCGAGGGCGAGTCGATCGTCGTGACGCCGCTGAGGGCGTTTCCCGTGATTCGCGATTTGGTGGCCGATGTCTCACGGGGCTTCCGCAACAACCAGTCGATCCCCGCGTTCAGGCCCCGACCGCGCGACAAGGAGGACGGCTGGAGGATGCAGCAGTATGAGGTGGAGCGGGCCCAGGAGATGCGAAAGTGCATCGAGTGCTTTCTCTGCCAGGACGTCTGCCATGTTCTCAGGACCCACGGCAAACACGAAGAGTTCATCGGCCCCACCTACCTGGTCCGCGCGGCGGGATACAGCCTGAATCCCATTGACACGGCTGACCGGACTCGGTTCCTCAAGGAGCGCGGCGGTATCGGCTACTGCAACATCACCAAGTGCTGCACCGAGGTCTGCCCCGAGGGGATCACGATCACCGACAACGCCATCATTCCGTTGAAGGAAAGGGTGGTGGACCGGTTCTACGATCCCCTGAAGTCGCTGGTGAACCTGGCCAGGCGCGGCGGCAAGAAGGCGTCGGCGGGTTAGAAGGCCAACAGCCAGGTTACGTATAAGGCGTACAGCGCCAGCAGAAACCCGCCGCCCCCTCTCCCAATTCTGCCCCGAGCCAGTGCCAGCGGGATCAGAACAGCGGAAAACAACAGGGCTGGGACCACCTGTTCGATAACAAGCCCGGACTCCATCGCCAGGGGGTTGAGCAGGGCCGCGGAACCCAGCACGAGCCCCAGGTTGAACACGTTTGAACCGACGATGTTGCCGGTCGCGAGGTCTCCCATCCGGTGAAACGCGGCGGCTACCGTGGCGGCCAGCTCGGGCAGGGACGTGCCCACGGCAACGATCGTGGCAGCCACCACGGAATCCGGCACACCAATTGACAGGGCAATTTCCTTCGCCCCTGTAACCAACCAGTCGGCCCCGAACACTAATCCCCCTAACCCCATTATGATAAACATGATACACGTAATCACGCGGGAATCCACGATCTCGGGTGTCGCCGCGGGGTCGGGGGTCGCGACGGCGTTCCTCGGTGCGGGCTGGCCTTCCCGAGTTTCCCTCAGCGCCCACCGGATCACCAGTGCCACGTAGAGCGCCCAACCGCCCGTAAGCACCACGCCCTCTCCGCGCCCGATTACTCCCGAGAGAGAGAACGCAATTACCAGCGCCAGGACGAAAAGAATGATGGGGGTCTCCCGGAGGAGGATGCGACGCTGCACCTTCATCGGTCTCACGACCGCGGCCAGTCCCACAATGAGCCCCACGTTCGCCACGGTCGATCCCATCACGTTCCCCACCGCGAAGTCCGCGTCTCCCTCGAGCGACCGCATCCCCGTGATGACGAGCTCGGGCGCGGATGTGCCGAAAGCGACCACGGTCAGCCCAATGACCAGCGGCGAGATGCCAATTCGCTTCGCCAGCCGGGACGAACCCCGGACCAGGAATTCGGCCCCGACCGACACCGCGGCCAAGCCAAGCACAAACAACCCTGTGTAGACGATCAAGAAGATCGTCTCTTATCCGGACCGGCGATCGGCTGCGAGCGGATTAACCCGGAGACATCTTGAGATTCTGGTGACCTTTTTGGGCGACGGCGGCCGCGCTGCTGGCGGCATCCTTGCCCATGTCGAGCCGCCCGTTGACCTGCCCTCCCTCTTCCAGAGCGATCGTGCGGCTTTGGATGTCGCCGCTCACGGTGCATCCATTCTTCAGCTCAACCCGGCTTCCCGCCGTCAGCGTGCCCGTCACCTTCCCGGCGACCACGATGTCTTGAGTCATGATGTCGCCGGTCACATTCCCGGTGCCACCGACCACGACGGATTTCTTGGCCCTGACCGCCCCGTGAACGTCCCCCTCGATTCGGACTGCGCTTTGTGATTCGATGTCTCCCTTGACCAACACGCCCGGGCCGATGATCGAAACAACCTCGGTGGTGGTCGGCACCGGTTTCGGCGAGAACCGCTTGTCTCTTGCCATTGCTGTCCCTTTCTAATTGTTCCCTGGTGGTGCATCGCCAACCAGGAAGCCCGCCGCGCTCACAAACTCAAGCGGATCGACGAGCAGGTTGTGTCTGGTCAGTTCGAAATGAAGATGCGGGGCCGTCGAAGCTCCCGTGCTCCCCGTAAGCGCCAACACATCAAGCCGTTCCACCGAATCACCGGCGGCCGGGAAGACCCATGAATTGTGCGCGTACAGCGACTCCAGCCCGTCTCCGTGTCCTATTCGTACGAAACGCCCGTAATCATCTTCCTCGCCAACTTCGAGCACCCTCCCCGGGAGAATGCTCCGGACATACGACCCGGTGGGTACGACAATGTCAATGCCGGTGTGGCGCCCCGCGGCGTCGGTGTCGGGCGGGGCGAAACCCCGCGTAATGAACCCGCGGCGCGCGAGCGGCCAGACCGGTTCCACTTCCGCGGTTGCCGCGTCCCCGGAACCTTCCGGCGCTGCGAGTGCCGGCTCGCCCAATGCGTCGCCAAGAGCCGCCGAATCGTGCAGGTCGGTCGAGAGCAGGAGCGCTCTGAACCTGGAATACCCGTACTCAATCTCCGCAAGCCGGGCCTCAAGTTGGTGGACACCCGCCACCTCGGCCCGGAGTTGGTCCAACTCGCCTTGCATCGCCTGCCTTTGCTGGGCACGCTGCGAAAATCCGATCCACAGTCCGACGCCTGTTCCGAACACCAGCAGTAACGCACCTGTGACCACGATCGGGAAAACCACTTTGCGCGAAAGGACGTCGGTCAAGACGGTTGCGGCGCCGTCGCTGCGCACAAACTGGACTTTCCAGTCTCGCATCACGGAATCACCCTGTCAGTCCCGCCACCGCTTCGTCACCGGCAATGCGCTCCACCAAGCGAAGCAGATCGCCGTCGTCGTTGAAGTAGACGGACACGGTGCCCCCCCCGTTTGCCCTGGCCCGCACCCGAACCCTCGTGGCCAGACCCCGCTCGAGGGCCAGTTCCACCCTCCGCACGGCAGGATCCGAGGCAGGTGCCCCCATCGGGTCTCTCTCCCGGGCCTCGGTTTGGCCACCCCCCGCCGCCCCACCAGACGTCTGGAGGCCGCGGACCCGGTGTTCAAGTTGTCGCACCGACCAGCCCTTGTCGATTGTCTCCCGCCCCAGAGCGATCAGCCTTCTCTCGCCCGCCGCAGTTTCGGCTCGGGGCATGCCCAGCAGGGCACGGCCGTGGCCCGCCGACAGTTCTCCGCGGGCTACGCCGTCACGAATCTCGCCTGGCAGCCTGAGCAGCCTCAGCATGTTGGCGACGGTCGGGCGCCCCTTGCCCACCTGGGCCGCGACCTGCTCCTGGGTCAGGCCGAATTCGTCCATGAGCCTGCGGTAGCCGGCCGCCTCTTCGATCGGGGAGAGGTCCTCGCGCTGAAGATTCTCGACCAGGCCGGCCACGAGCATCTTACTGTCGGTCAGGTCGCGACAAACCGCTGCTACGGATTGCCACCCCAAACTCTGTACTGCCCTGAACCGGCGCTCGCCGGCAATGATCTGAAAGCGGGGCCCCAAGGGTCGCAGCACGAGAGGCTGCAGCAGGCCTGACTCCCCAATCGAAGCCGCCAGCTCGGTAACGCTTTCAGGATCGATGTTTGCGCGAGGCTGCAGGGGATTCGGATCAATCAGGTAGAGCGGGACGTTGTCGGTACCCCCGGGGTGCCCGGGTCCGGCACTGTCTCCCATGAGCGCCTCCAGCCCGCGCCCCAGCCGCCGCTTCTTGCCCGGTGCCTTTGCGGTCATGCGTTGGCCGCCGCGAATTGGCCCCGGGAGTCCTGCTGGAGGTCTTGTCCGGCGTCTGATGTTGGGTGGTGCTTGCCTCCGTTCGCCCGGTCGCGTCGCTCAATCACTTCCCGGGCGAGCCCCAAGTAGCCGCGCGCGCCGCTGCTCAGCACATCGTAAATGGCGATCGGCTTTCCGTAGCTCGGGGCCTCGGCCAGACGAATGTTTCGCGGAATGACCGCCTCATAAACCTTGCCGCCGAAATACTCCCTGACGTCAGCGGCCACTTGTCGGGCAAGGTTGAGGCGTTGGTCGTACATCGTCAGAAGAACGCCTTCGATTTCGAGCGACCGGTTAAGCCCGCGCTGGGCCACCCTGATCGTGCTGAGGAGCTGGGTCAGCCCCTCAAGCGCATAGAACTCGCACTGAATCGGGATCAGCACCGAGTCCGCCGCCGCCAGCGCGTTCACCGTCAGAATGCCCAGCGACGGCGGCGAATCGATCAAAATGAACTCATAGTCGTTCGGCAGAGACTGAAGCGAGTCCCGAAGGATTGTTTCGCGCCGCGGATGTTCGACCAACTCGACTTGGGCGCCCACCAGATCACGGCCCGCCGGCACAGCCGAAAGACACGGAACGTGAACCGCCGGGTGGACCGCGTCCCCAAGAGGCTTGCCGTTCACCATGCATTCGTAGATCGTGAGCATCCCCACCTCTCGCCGGATCCCCAACCCAGACGTGGCGTTGGCCTGGGGATCCAGGTCAATGATCAGCGTCGGGCGTTCGGCGATGGCCAGCGAAGCACCCAGATTGATCGCTGTTGTGGTTTTCCCCACGCCACCCTTCTGGTTGGCTATGGCGATGACCCGCGGCCCCGGCTTTGCCGGGTCACGATCAGTTGTTGCTGGATGGGCCGAATTACCGCTGTGCATCTATTTTCTTGGGACTCTGCCTGAATGAGGTCCGTTTTGGGGGTCGCGGAAACTAGCCGATGGGCCGCTTCTGTGCATGACGAGGCGGCCGCCTTCCGGCTGTTTCACGTGAAACAAATCGACCTGCAAGCGGGCCATTGTTCCACGTGAAACACCATCCGGGGTCTTCCTGTGTCCCACCCGACCGCGCCGCCCGCAGCCGAGCGACTGATTGTCGCCCTTGACCTTCCCTCTGCCGATGATGCCCGCGCAGCCGTCCGCGCTCTTGGGCCGTCGGTGTCTTTCTACAAGATCGGCCTTGAGCTGTTTCTGGCCGGCGGGTATTTCGAGCTGGCCGACTGGCTGCGACAGCAAGGCAAGAAGGTATTCATTGACCTGAAACTGTTCGATGTGCCGCAGACCGTCGGTTCGGCAGTGCGCCGGCTCGCCGGGTGCGGGGCGCAGTTCATGACCGTCCATGGCAACGACGCGATCCTCCGCGCCGCCTGCGAGGCCTCCGGCCCCGACGGGCCCGGCATTTTGGCCGTCACCGTGCTAACCAGCCTCGACCAGGCCGACATGGAAGACCTGGGGTTTCGCACCGAACTGCGCTCGGTTGTGCGGTCCAGGGCGCGGCGAGCCAGCGAACTCGGATGCGCCGGGGCAGTTTGCTCGGGCCACGAGGTCGCGGATATCCGGGCGATCGTGCCCGACAGTTTTCGCCTGGTGGTGCCCGGAATCCGCCCCCTCAGTGCTGCCGGGACCGACGACCAGAAGCGCACGGTGGATGTCGAAGCAGCGATCAAGGCGGGGGCGGACTACCTGGTCATGGGCAGGCCTATACGCGGAGCGACAGACCCGCGGGCGATGGCCGAGAACGTGACGGATCGCATACGCGCGATTACCTGAGACCGCGCCGGTTTCTCAGGTAGCGGGCGCCGCCGCCATTTTCTTGACCTCCACCAGAAGGTTTTGCAGGTCGGTGGCCGACACGCCCGAGATCCTCGACGCCTGGGCCAGGCTGCGGGGCCTGACCTCCGTCAACCGATCGCGCGCTTCCCTGGACAGAGAGCTGAACGACCCGTAGGGGAGGTCGGGAGCCAGCGGCGTGGCCTCCCTCTTTGCGAATTCACGCGCCCGCCGCCGTTCCCGTTCAACGTATCCGGCGTACTTCACGTCCATTTCGACCGAGGCGACGGCATCGAAATCATCCACGCCGGGCCTGTCCAAGCATACCCCGGTGAGTTCCGACAACGACACTTCGGGACGCAGCACGAGGTGTGACAGACGGGTCGGCTCGCGAAGCGGACTGCTCCGGCGCGACCGCAGGTATTCCGCCGCCTCCGCCGGTTGGACAACCGCTTTGTCCACCCACTCCCGGACGCACCGACGATCTTCCATGGCTTGGTCCAACAAGCGAATCTCGTCGTCTCCGAGCAAGCCCAGGCGCACAGCCGCGGGCCCCAGGCGTTCAAGGCAGTTGTCCTGCCGCAGCGTGAGGCGGAACTCCGCTCTCGACGTGAACAGGCGGTAGGGCTCTTCGACCCCGCGCGTCACAAGGTCGTCGATCATCACACCAATGAACGCCTCGTCACGCCGCGGTACCCAGCCGTCCTTGCCCAGTGCCGCGCGGCCGGCGTTGATCCCTGCCACGATACCCTGCCCGGCCGCCTCTTCGTAGCCCGTGGTACCGTTAATCTGCCCGGCGAAATAGAGGCCTCCGACCGTCTTCGTTTCCAGATCAGAGCCCAACCCAAGAGGAGAAAAACAGTCATACTCAATCGCATATCCGGCCTGAGTCATGACCGCCCGCTCCAAACCCGGCACCAGACTCAGGAAGCGGCGCTGGACACCGGCGGGCAGTGACGTGGACAAGCCGTTGACGTACATCTCCGCGGTCTCGGTGCCCTCGGGCTCCAAGAACACCTGGTGTGATCCGGCGTCGGGGAACTTCAACACCTTGTCTTCGATCGAGGGGCAGTACCTGGGGCCCTGTCCGGCGATCGCTCCGCCGTACATGGCGGACTCGTCGATTCTGTCGCCCACCACTTCCACCACATCCGCGCCCGCCCTCGTCAGCCAGCACGCCAGATCGGGCAGGCCCGGCGACCGCTCCCAGTGAGAGAACCGACCCCGGGGGGCTTCACCGTGCTGAGCCTCCAGTCGTGAGAAATCGACCGTGCGTCCGTCAACCCGTGGGGGAGTCCCGGTCTTGAAGCGCCTGGGCTGAAAGCCCATGTCAAGGAGTTGCGACGCGAGCGTGATCACGGCGGGATCGCCAGCCCTGCCCCCCTCGACGCGGGCCTTGGTCCCCGTGTGCATTGCACCGCGCAAGAAAGTGCCTGCCGTCAGGATCACCCGCCCGCTCTCGAACCGCGTCCCGTCTGAGCAAACCACACCGGCGACCCGGTCATCGTCCAGCAACAACCGGTCTATCGTCCCCTGGTAGAACGACAACCGGGGGAGCTTTTCCAATTCCCGGCGGACTTCGCGAGGATAGAGCCCCCGATCGCACTGGGCCCGGGGGGCCCTGACGGCCGGCCCCTTGGACCGATTGAGGACTCGGAAGTGCAACGTTGTTCGGTCCGTGGCGCGGCCCATGATTCCGCCAAGGGCATCTACTTCGCGGGCCACCGTGCCCTTGGCGATACCGCCGATGGCCGGGTTGCACGACATCTGGCCGACCCGCGCCAAGAAGCTGGTTGCCACGAGGGTAGACGCACCCAGTCGGGCCGCGGCTGCCGCCGCCTCGCACCCCGCGTGGCCTCCTCCTATCACGATTACGTCGTACCGCATCATCCGCCTTTCTTGCCTGCGCGTGCCGTGCCTTCAAATCCGCTGAAACCGATTTTGTTACTTTCGGGTATTACATTGTATATTCGTGCCTCTGAGGCAACCCCGGGGAACCAGAATCTGTCTATGGTGTACACATTCTGCTGGTTCTTTGCGCCTGTTAACCGCCGCCGTCGCACCGACTCTAGGCCGACCACTTCAGAGATTAGGCGAGGAATGATAGAGCTTCCCGACGTTGAACGGATGATCGAGCGCATTGCCGGCTATACGACTGGCAAGACCGTGTCGCAGGTGTTGATTGACGACCCTTCGGTTGCTCCGATCCCCGAGACGATCGCGGAAGAACTCCTCGCACGCCATGCCATCGATTCGGTGGAACGGCACGGAAGGTACGCGGTTCTCCGGTTCCGCTCCGGTCACAGCCTGCTTTTTGATCTCGGCGACGACGGCCAGCTCCGGCTGGAGTCGCAGACCCAGCCCGCCACCGACAGGACCAGAGTCCGCCTCCAGTTCGCGGCGGGACGCGAGTTGCGGTTTTCTTCCAATTCCGGGACCACTTGCGTGGAGGCCGTCCCCGCGGAGGAGTTTGACGAGTCCGGGGGCCTGCGCCGGCTCGGCATAGACCCGCTCAGCGACGAACTCACTCGCGAGCGATTTGAATCTCTCGCCAGGCAGCATTCCCGGGCGACCCTGAAGGGGTTCCTGCTCAACCCCAAGGCCATTGCAGGCATCGGGAACGACTACGCCGACGAGATCTGCTTTCAGGCCGGAGTGCGGCCCGACCTTCGCGTGTCCCAATTGAATTCAAGGCGGCTGGGTCTGCTCCACCGGTATCTCAAGCGGATCCTCCAGCGGGCCACGCTGCATTGGACCGCTGCCCACGCGGACCCGGGTTGGTTAATCAACTCCCGGGCCAGCGGGAGCCCCTGCCCGCGCTGCCGGAACGAGCTTCAGGTCCTGAAGATGGTCGGCCGCGAAACAGTGATTTGCCCGCGCTGCCAAAGGGCGGCCTGAGACCTTTTCGGGTCACTTTCCTACACAGAACCGACTGAACAGGCGGGCCAGAACGTCTTCAAAGCAGCCTTCGCCAAGGAGTGCCGCGAGCTCCCTCCGGCAGTCCTCAAGGTGCGTGGCGGCGATTTCCGGCGGCTGACCATCCGATAGCGCCCGCCGGAAACCCTCGATCTCGGCTTTCGCGGCGGCCAGGGCCCGGCGCTGGCGTTTCCTTGTAACCAGAGCCCGGTCGCCCCGCTCCCGCTGAAGACCAGAAAAGCAACCGCCGACCAGGGCCTCTTGGAGGGTGGCGATCCCCGCGCCGGTAGTCCCCGACACCGCAAGCGGCTCGCTTTCCGTGCCCCACGGGCTGTCTTTGGGTGTCCCCCCCGGCGGGTCCAGATCGCTCTTGGTGCGCAGCCAAATCACTCGGCTGCCGCTTTCTTCGACCATGGCCACAACCTGGCGCTCGGCGCCAGACACTTCCCTTTCCGCTTCGACGCAGAGCAGCACCGCGTCGGCCCGCGCCAGGTACCCACGCGCAATCTCCATCCCGGCGATCTCGGCCTCCCCCCGGGCTTCCCTGAGGCCCGCGGTATCAACCAATCTGAACGGAAACCCGTTCATTGAGACGTCGGCCTCGATCGCGTCCCGCGTGGTGCCCGGCGTGGCTGTGACAATCGCCCGTGCACGCCCTAGCAGGGCATTGAACAGCGTTGATTTGCCGGCGTTCGGCCGACCGGCCATCACCACGAGGGCACCGCTACGGAGACGCTCGCCTTCGGGTGCGACTTCCAGGAGCCTGTCGATCCCCTCCCCAACCGCGCGCCCCATCAACAGCATCGTGCCGGGCTCAACCGGTCCGTCATCTTCTTCGGGAAAATCGATGTCGTAGGCGACGGCGGCCTGCAGGTCCACGACCCTGCCGCGCAGTGCCTCCACCGCCCCGGACAGCGCACCGCTCACTTGGTCCATCGCCGCGGCCAACAGGCGTTCGCTGTTGCTGTCGATCAGGTCGCCGAGGGCCTCGGCCTGAATCAGATCCAACCTGCCGTTCAGAAATGCCCGCCGCGTGAATTCCCCGGGCTCGGCGGGTCGCGCCCC
>LXNJ01000711.1_pt1 | contig 21928 bp, 18 predicted proteins | sample 809081 | NCBI WGS metagenome assembly LXNJ01 (sample SAMN04870510, study PRJNA318959) | sponge metagenome | biome: sponge; feature: marine sponge reef; material: water | host: Petrosia ficiformis | place: Greece: Milos, Mediterranean Sea | collected 2013-05-29 | depth 5-7 m | reverse complement strand
ACGCCACGCCCGTATTCGATGGCGCGATCACCTCGAACGCAACTTCGATGACGGAGGCCACGGCGCCCGGCGGCGGCACCGAGAGCATCAGCTTCGCGGCTTCGACGGCCGGCGAGTACGCGCTGGTGTGCCCCGTCCCGGCTCATGCGGTCACGGGGATGTGGATCGGGTTCGACGTCTCCGAGTCGGGCGAGTCCGGACTGCGGAGCTAGCTCGGCGGAGGTCGGCCCGGATATGGAGACGATGCGGAAGGTGCTGCTGTGGGCTTCCACGAACCGGTGGCTCTCGCAGCGCCTTCCCGAGCGTCGCTTCGTGCGGCGCGCGGTGCGCAAGTTCATGCCGGGCGAGACGCTGGAGGACGCACTCTCCGAGGCCGCCCGTCTTCGGGAGGAAGGCATTCCCACCCTCGTCACCACGCTGGGCGAGAACGTCGAGACCGCGGAGGAGACCCGCGATTCCGTCGCCGAGTACGGGCGGGCCATGGACCTGGCGGAGCAGATGGGGCTCGACGTGGAGGTGTCGATCAAGCCCACCCACCTCGGACTCGACCAGGACCCGGAACTCGCGGTCGAGAACGTCGGGGAACTCGCGGCGCGCGCCGAGGGCCGCGGCACGCTCTGGATCGACATGGAGGGGTCGTATTACACGGAAGCGACGCTCTCTCTCTACCGCGCGGTTCGGCGCCGGCACGTGAACGTCGGACTCTGTATCCAGTCCTACCTCAGACGGACCGCGGACGACCTCGAGTCCCTCATGGAATTCGGCCCCCGCATCCGGCTTGTGAAGGGGGCGTACGCCGAACCCGCCGAGATCGCCTTTCCGGACAAGCGGGACGTGGACGAGAGCTTTCTCGCCCTCTCGCGGCGCCTCATCGATCACCTCGGCGACGGAGGCGATGGATTCCTCGGGCTCGGGACGCACGATCCCGCGATGATCGGGCCGCTCTCCGCATACGCGGGGGCGGCGGGCCTCGACGGCAGCCGGTTCGAGATCGAAATGCTGTACGGTATCGGACGACGCGAGCAGCGGAGGCTCGTGAGCAACGGCGCGCCGCTCCGGGTGCTGATCAGCTACGGGGCCGCGTGGTTCCCCTGGTACATGCGTCGCCTGGCCGAACGGCCCGCGAACGTATGGTTCGTCGCCCGCAGCATGTTCCGCTAGGACCGCTGGAATGGACGAAAAAACGAGAGCCGACGCGCTCTTCGCACCGGATGTCCTCGCGGGCCGCACCGCGTTGATCACCGGCGGCGGGAGCGGCATCGGGTACGGAATCGCGGAGTGCCTGGCGGCGGCCGGCGCCTCCGTCGGCGTGTTCAGCCGCAACGAGGAGCGGGTCGCGCAGGCGGCGGAGCGCCTCGCCTCGACCCACGGGGTGCGGACGCTCCCGACCGTCGGGGACGTGCGCGAGCCGGCGGCGCTCGAACGCGCGGTGCGCGAGACGCGGGACGCGCTCGGGTCCATCGACATCCTCGTGAACAACGCGGCGGGCAACTTCTACGCGCCGACGGCCGAACTGTCGCCGAACGGATGGCGCGCCGTGGTGGAGATCGACCTGTTCGGCACCTTCCACGCCTGTCGCGCCGTCTACCCCGTCATGGCCGAGCAGGGGTACGGGCGCATCGTGTCGATCTCGATGACGCTGCATTACCGAGGCTGGCCCCTCATGGCCCACGCGACGGCGGCCAAGGCGGGGGTGGACGCCCTCACGCGTACGCTCGCCATCGAGTGGGCGCGGGACGGAATCAACGTGAACGCCGTGGCGCCGGGTCCGATCCCGACGGAGGGCGTGAAGAAGGCGTTCGAGGCTCCCCCGAGCGAGGACGTCGACATGTTCGGCGCGCGCTCCGGCGCCGGGTTCGCCGAGCGTTTCATTCCCGCCGGGCGGCTGGGCCGCCCTCACGACATCGGGCAGATGATCGCCTTCCTGTGCTCACCGGGCGGAGACTGGATCACGGGCGCGGTGATCGTCGTCGACGGCGGGGAGTCGCTGGTTAGCCCGCGCACCGTTCCAGCCGGGCGCTCAAGGGGTTCAGGGGGCTCAGGGGGTTCAGAGGGCTGAGGCGCCGGCCTTAGCAGTCCGTGGCCACCGCGAGTGCGCTGGCCGATACCTCGGCCGACACGGCCGGCACTTCGGCCGTCAGCCGCCCGGCGCGCCCTCGCAGGCGCGCGGAGAAGCGATCGCCGGGGGTCGCGCGGCCGAGAAGATCGACCCGCAGGTAGTCGCCCGTCATGCCGGCGACACGGTCGTCCCGGCCTTCCACGACGATGTCGGCCATCGTGCCTGCGCGCGTTGCCGCATAGGCCTGGCCCTTGCGGAGGCCGATTTCCCGCAGCGTCCGGGAGCGGGCTGCCGCCACGTCCCCGGGCGCCCGGTCCGGGAGGCTCGCCGCCACGGTTCCGTCTCGCACCGAATAGGGGAAGACGTGCAGGTAGGTGTACGGCAACTCCTCCACGAGGGCGCGCGTCTCCTCGAATTCCGCCTCCCCCTCTCCCGGGAACCCGACGATGATGTCCGCGCCGAGGCCGAAGGCCCCGGAACCGATGGCGCACAGGCGCTCGGCGATCTCCAGCACCCTTGTGCGATACGCCTCCCGCGTGTGCCAGCGGCGCATGAGGCGCAGCACCCGGTCGGACCCGCTTTGCAGCGGGATGTGCAGGTGGGGCGCCAGACGTCCGTCCGATTCCGCGAGCAGATCCACGAGACGGTCGTCGATTTCCGTCGCCTCGATGGAGGAGAGGCGGAAGCGGGCGGGGACTTCCTGGAGCAGCCGTTCGCACAGCGTCGCGAGACCCGTGGGAGCGCGGCGGCCATCGCGGGGATCGCGGAGACCATTGCGCCGGGAGTCTGGGGCGAGGTCCTTCCCGTAGTGGCCGATGTGGATCCCGGTGATCACGAGTTCCGGGTGCGCGCGCGCGAGGATCGCGGCTTCCGCCACGACCTCGTCGACCGGGCGCGAGACCGAGGCGCCGCGCGCAATCCGCGTCGCGCAGAACGAGCATTTCCGATCGCACCCGTCCTGGATCTTGAGCCACGCCCGGGTGCCGCGCGCATTCCGCCGCAGCGGGGCGAACGAAGCGTCCGAAACGCCGGCGGTGACCGGGTCGGCCGCGGCGGCGTCTCCCAATTGCGGTACGAGTCGCGCGACGGCGGACGGGTCGTGTCCCGGCACAACGCCATCCACCTCTTCCAGTGCGTGATACTCGGCTTCACGAAAGGAGGTTGAACAGCCGGCGACGACGATGCGGAGATCCGGACGTTGGCGGCGCAGCCGGCGCACGAGTCGCCGCGCGTTCGCATCGGCCTGGTTCGTCACCGTGCACGTGTTGATCACGGCTACGTCCGCGGCGTCCGCGTGGAGCGCCGTCTCCGCGCCGCGGAGCTCCAGTGCCTGGCGGATCCGCTCGGTATCGTACTGGTTCGCCTTGCACCCGAAGGTGTGGAACCAGACGGAAGGCCTGTCGGTCAAGTCGCTCACGTCGCTAAGCCGTGTCGCTCACGGAGGGGTTCGAACGTTCTCTCATGTAAGATCGGTGCAGCGCGAATGAGGCGCTACGTGTCGGGTGGACTGCACTCGGCTCCGATGTATCTTTCCCAGAGTTTTTTATCCGGCCGTAAGCAGGTGCGGATCGCGCGCGGGCTCGGCGCAGTCGCCCGGCGATCCGGCGCACCGGCCATGGAGGAATGCAAGATGTGGTGCATGAAACAGAAGCGGTACGCAATCGTCGCCATCCTGGCGATCGGGTTTTCACTCGCGGCATGCGGTGAAAGCGACCCTGTAGTTCCCGAGCCCATGTTCGACAACCCCTCCACGGTGCGCGTGGTCAACCGGCTGCTCGGCCCCGTGATCTTCTTCTTCGCACGACCGTGCGGGACATCCGACTGGGGCCAGGATCTCTTCGGGACCGACCACCCCGTCGAGGGCACGATCCAGCCCGGCGGCCAGCGGGACTTCACGGTCGAGGCCGGCTGCTACGACTTCCGGGCCGTTCACCTGGAAACGACCGAGCCGGGTCCCGCGCTCGAGAAGATGCTGTTCAACCAGGCGGCGTCGCCGGTCACCCCCGTGGTCTGGACGCTTCAGGACGATCCCGTAGATCCAACCTGATCCATCGTCCCCCGGACGAGGGCGGAGGAGAGACATGACGCAGCAGCTCGTTGAGGTGGCGGAGGCCATGGGGGCCAAGGGCAAGGGGATCCTCGCGGCCGACGAAAGCTCCGGTACGATCCGGAAGAGGTTCGACGGCATCGGCGCCGAATCGACGGAGGAGAACCGGCGCGACTACCGGGAACTTCTCTTCCGGACGAGCGATGCGCTGAGCGAGTGCATCTCGGGCGTCATCCTCTTCGACGAGACGCTGCGGCAGTCGGCGGCGGACGGCACGCCGCTCGTCCAGCTCCTCTCCGATGCGGGCTCGATCCCGGGGATCAAGATCGACAAGGGGGCGCATGCCCTCGCCGGAGCGCCGGGCGAGAAGGTGACCGAAGGGCTCGACGGGCTGCGTGAACGGCTTGCGGAGTACTACGAACTCGGGGCCCGCTTCACGAAGTGGCGCGCCGTCATCGACATCGGACGCGGAGGAGACCGCTCCATCCCGAGTGCCTTCTGCATCGGCACGAACGCCCACGCGCTGGCCCGGATGGCGGCGCTCAGCCAGGAGCAGGGACTCGTGCCGATCGTGGAGCCGGAAGTGCTGATGGACGGCGACCACGATATCGACCGCTGCTTCGAAGTCACGGAGGCCACGCTCAAGCAGGTCTACATGGCCCTCTTCCACCAGCGGGTACTGCTGGAGGGCTCGGTGCTCAAGCCGAACATGGTCCTCTCGGGCAAGCTGTGCGCGGATCAGGCGGGGGTCGATGAGGTCGCCGAGAAGACGGTGCGCTGTCTGAAGCGAGCGGTGCCCGCGGCGGTGCCGAGCGTCGTCTTCCTGTCGGGGGGGCAGTCGGATCTCGAGGCCACGGCACACCTGAACGGGATGAACGCGGGCCACGATACACCCTGGAACCTGAGCTTCTCCTACGGCCGGGCGTTGCAGGCCGCGCCGCTGCAGGCGTGGGGCGGAGCCGCCGAGAACGGGCCGGCGGCGCAGGCGGCGTTTGCGCACCGCGCGCGCATGAACGGTCTCGCGACGCGCGGCGAGTGGTCGATGGAGTTGGAGCCGGCCGCGGCCTGAGGAGGCGCGCGGGCGGCCCGGGCGCGACGCCTGGATCAGATCGCCCGCCGGATCTGCCGCATCGCCTTCCCGAAGTCGGACCGGATCTCGGCTTCGTCAGCTACCGAGCCGCGTTCGACGCGGCGCTCTCCGCCGATGTACACGGCCTGTATGTCGCGATCATCGCCTCCGGTCAGCCACGCGTCCAGAAGCGTCTCCAATCCGTGCCCCGCCGTGTGCGGGCCGTCCTTGCGCAACACCACGAGATCCGCCCGGTAGCGCGGCTCGATCCGGCCGATGCGCGCGCTTCCGGCGCGTGATCCGGAGACCGCCTCGCCGCCACCCTGCGCCAGCCACGACCAGACGGGCGCACCCGTACCCGAGTCGGTCGCCAGGCGCGCACGCTTCCGATCCCGCAGCCGCTGTCCGTATTCCAATTGGCGAGCCTCTTCGACCGCGCAGATGCGGACGTTCGCATCCGTCCCCACGGCGGCGGCGCCCTCCGCGAGGAAGTGTTCGCGGGCCGGGAAGATCCCGTCGCCCAGGTATGCCTCGGTGAGGGGACAGAGGACGACCCGTGCCCCGCACTCCCGAAGTCGGCTGCGCTCGCCGGCCGTCGCGTGCGTCGCGTGCACGAGACTCCAGCGCGGACCCAGGGCGACCGTGTCCGCGAGGAGGTCGATCGGCGTGCGACCGAGGGCCGTCCGGCACTCCTCGACCTCCCGTTCCTGTTCGCTGATGTGGATGTGCAGCGGAGACTCACTGCCGAGGATGGCGTCGACGCCCGTTAGGAGGTCGGAGAGTTCCGCCGGAGGCACGGCGCGCAGGGAATGCGGCGCCGCCCCCGCCACCGCGGCGCCCAGCGCCTGGACCGTGTTCAGAAAGTCGTCGACCGACGCGTGGGCGAACCGCCGCTGCTCCGCCGTCGCGCCGGAGCCGTCGAACCCCGAAGTCCGGTAGTAGACCGGGAGGAGACTGACCGGGAGCCCGACCGCCGCGGCCGCCGCGAGCACCGCGTGCGTGGCCTCCGGTCCGCGACCGCCGTCCGGCTGGTGGTGCAGGTAGTGGAACTCCGCGACATGCGTGAAGCCCGCGCGGAGCATGCGGGCGTAGCCGTGCCGGGCCACGGCGAACAGTTCCTCCGACGTAATGGAGCCGGCAAGCCGGTACATGGCTTCTCGCCAACTCCAGAAGGAATCATCGCCCCGCGCTGCCTCTCCGAACCCCGCCAGCGCGTGCTGGAAGACGTGCGAGTGCGCGTTCGGCATGCCGGGGATCGCGAGAAACCCGTCGTACGGCGGGCGCGCCGCCCGCACCGCCTGTATCGTGCCATCGGCGGCGATGTCGATCGAGCGGTCGTATTCGAGGCCTTTCGGGCCCAGGATCCCGCGAAAGGTCAGGGTCTTGCTCACGGCTCCGACAATACAACATCCGCCCCCCGCGCGTTATCTCCCGGGGACACGGGTCGTCCGTTACGGGCACCTTCGGAGGAGAATCGCCTTGAATCGCCTTGTCGGCGTTGCGTTGATCAGCCTTCTCGCGGGCCTCGCGGCCCGGCCGTCCATCGTCTCCGCGCAGGGGGTCACGACCGCTGGCGTGGCGGGGCGCGTGATCGACGCAGACGGAGCCCCCGTGGCCGGAGCCCGCGTCGAGTTCCGCCACACCCAGACCGGCGCCACCCACACCGTCCTGAGCGACGATCTGGGCCGCTTCAGCCTTGCCAACCTGCGGCCCGGCGGGCCGTACACGCTGGAGGTCGCGCGCATCGGGCTCAGCCCGGCGACGCGTGAGGGTCTGACGCTCATCGCCGGACAGCGGCTGCGGCTCGAGGTTCAACTCTCCGAGACGGCGGTTCCCCTGCCCGAGCTTTCCGTACGCGTCGAAACGGACCCCGAGTTCGACCCCACCCGCATGGGTTCGACGACGGTCGTCGACCGCGAGACGCTGGAGACGCTCCCCACGATCTCGAGGGATTTCACGGGATTCGCCCGACTCTCTCCGCTCGTGGCGGTGGACGAGATGGGCACGTCCGTGGCCGGATCGAACATCCGCTTCAACAACATCCAGGTGGACGGCGCCCTCAACCAGGACGTCTTCGGCCTCTCGCCCACCGGGGTGGCCGGCGGACAGGCGCGGGGGCGCGTCATCCCGCTGGCGGCGATCGAGGAACTGCAGGTCCTCACTGCTCCGTACGACGTGCGCCAATCCGGGTTCACGGGTGGCGTCCTCAACGCGGTCACGCGCACGGGTGGCAATGAGTTCCGGGGCTCCGCGTTCGGCTTCTTCCGCAACGACGCGGTCGTCGGCGACGCGGTCATCGGCGGGGTCCCGCGCGCGCCGGGCGATCTGGAGAACGCCTTCGCGGGCTTCGATCTGGGAGGGCCGATCGTGCGCGACCGCCTCCACTTCTTCGTCGCGGGCGAACTCGAGCGCCGGACGCGGCCGCCCGATGGCTTCACGGTCGGTGTCGACGACATCGTGCGCACGAAGCTCGATCCCGACTCGGTCGGCCGCGTGGCGAGGATCCTCCGGGGTTACGGGGCGGACGCGGGCGAGGCCGGTCTCTACACGCTGGAGAACAACCTCGCGAACCTGTTCGCTCGCATCGACGCCCGTCCCAACGCGGAACACTCCCTCATGTTCCGCTACAACCTCGCCTACGCGGCGGACGATCCGGCCACGAACCGCCTCCCCGGCGACGCGTACGAGATGTCGTCCACCGGACGGGAGATCGATTCGCGCAACCAGTCGTTCGGGGCGCAGTGGCTCGCGACGCTCAGTCCGCGGCTCTCGAACGACCTGATGGTGAACGTGCAGTTTCTGCGCGACCGCGAAACCGCGAACTCTCTCTATCCCCGCGTCGAGGTCGACCTCCAGGCGGGGGTCACGGGCGCGGGGTTCCGGCGCGAACTGCGGGCCGGGTCCAACTACTCCGGGCCGGACGGCGAACTCGACCAGAACATCCTGCAGCTCACGAACGCGCTCACGCTTTCGCTCGGCGATCATTATCTCACGTTCGGGGCCGGGTTCGAGCGCTTCTCCATCCGGCGCGAGTACCTGCCGGGCAGCCTCGGCAGCTACTACTTCCGCTCGGCGGACGACCTTGAGGCCAACACGCCCTCGGAGTACGTCGTCCATGTGCCGCTCTCGGACGACGCCGGGACCTCGGACTTCAACATCCACCAACTGTCGGCCTTCGTGCAGGAGGAGGCCCGGATCGGGGAGCGGTTGAACGTCCGGGTGGGCGTGCGGATGGACGTGCCGCTGATGCCCGACGCTCCGGCGCACAACCCGCACGTGGAGCGTGCGTTCGGCTTCAGCACGAGCGACCTGCCGGGCGGGACCCTCCTCTTCTCCCCGCGGGCGGGCTTCAACCTCGGTCTCGGCGGGGACCGCACGACGCAGATTCGCGGCGGGGCGGGGCTGTTCACCGGCCGCCCCCCCTTCGCGTGGCTCGCGAACGCCTATCAGAACACCGGACTCTCGTCCGTCTTCATGACCTGCCGGCGGCGGAACCTCGGAGTCCCCGACCCCGAGATCGTCCCCGAGTTCAATCCCCTCGCGCCTCCCCCGACCCTGTGCGTGGACGGCACCGGCGGCGAATCCGCCGTCCCCATCGTCACCTTGTTCGACCCCGACTTCCGCTTCCCGCGCGACTTCAAGGCTTCGCTCGCGGTCGACCAGCGCCTGCCGGGAGGGTTCGTCCTCTCGGTCGAAGGCATCTACACGCGGGCCGTGAACCAGATCGCGTTCCGGGACCTCAACATCGGATCCGCCTTTCCGGCGGGCGATCGGACGGAGGCGAACGGGTTCACCCACGGCTTCGGCTACGGGACGCGCGAGACCTTCGCCGACCCCGGCGCGGGGAGCGAGTTCGTCGATCCGCCGCCGGGCGAGCCGCCGGGCGCCCGGGAACCGATCTTCCTCCCCCGCCGCGTCGACCCGCGCTTCGGACAGGTCATCAAGATCGGCGACCGGGCCCTGAACTTCTCGTACGCGCTGAGCGCGCGGCTCCGGAAGCAGTTCGGAGACCGGCTTTCCGTCGACGTGGGCTATGCCTTCAACCGTTCCGCCGACGTGCGCAGCCTCTCCTCGCTCGATGCGATCGCGAACTTCGGCTACACGGCGGTCGAGGGCGACCCGAACGATCCCAAGCGGCAGGCTTCGCTGTTCGACCGGCCGCACCGCCTCGTGGCGAGCGCGACGGCCGCCCTTCCGGAGCTGATTGGCGGCGGCCGGCTGTCCGTGCTCTACGTGGGACAATCCGGTCGACCCTACTCCTACGTGTACGCGGACGACATCAACGGGGACACCTACCCCGGATTCGGCCGGGCGCTCGACCTCGCGAACGATCTCATCTTCGTGACCGACGGGGCGTTCGACTTCCCCGGAGGAGGACGGACCCCGGTCAGCGGCATCCTCTTCGAACAACTCGTCGCGCAGGAACCGTGCCTCCAGGAGAACCGGCTGCGCATCCTGCACCGCAACGCGTGCCGGACACCGTGGTCGCACCAACTGGATTTCCGCTTCAGCCAGCCCGTGCGGGTGGGCGGCGCGGAAATCTCGGTGACGCTGGACGTGCTCAACGTCCTCAACCTCGTGAACCGCGACTGGGGACACGTCCAGACCGTGAACCCCGTCGTGCGCCTGCTGACCGTCGAGGACCGGATCGAAGACGACTTCGATCTTCAGAACATGGTGCCCGAGCCGGACGATCCGCTCCGCGCCCGCTACGCCGGGCCGCTCCAGACGAGCGACACGGGCGGCGTGCGCGCCTCGGTGCCCTACCTGCCGCAGATCGGCGCGTCGCAGTGGCAGGCCCAGTTCGGCATCGGCATCCGCTTCCGCTAGAGCCCTCGGCCGCGATACGTTCCGCCGCTCGACCCTCTGAAACCCCTGGAGTCAGTACCATGCGAAGACGTGACCTCGCTTTCCTCGCTTCCCTCGTTCCCTTCGTAGCGGTGGCGGTACCGGCGGCGGCGCAGACGCACGCCGGCGGCCTGAACGATGCCATGGCAGCTCCGATTATCGGCTTCGGGGCGGCCGCGGCCGTCTCCGGCGGCGAGATCTTCGTGTCTCGACCGGGGGAGTTCGCGGCGTTCCCGATGCCCGGTTCGGAAGCCGGCAGCGTCCATGTATTTCGGCGCGGCGCGGACGGATGGGCGGAAGTCGCGGCCATATCGGCGCCGAGCGGCGTGTACGGAGACGGTTTCGGGGAGGCGCTGGCCATCGAGGGCGACATTCTGGTGGTGGGCGCGCCGAAGGAGAACGAGGGCCGGGGCGCCGCATACGTCTTCGTTCGCGAAGGCGACAGGTGGAGCGTTTTGCAGCGGCTCGACGCGCCGGACGCGATGCCGGGAGATGCCTTCGGTTCTTCGGTGGCGGTAGGGGCCGGCGCGCAGTTCGGCGTCATCGGCGCGCCGGGACGCGGGGCCAGCGGTTCCGTGTTCGCCTACGTCCAGTCCGACGCGGGCCTGACGTCCGTCGAACTCACCGGCTCCGACGCCCCGGCGGACGCCCGTTTCGGGGCCGCCGTCAGCGTGGAGGGCGACCTGGCTCTGGTGGGCGCCCCGGGACCCTTCGCGCTCAGCCAGTTCTCCGCGCCGTCCCCACCGCAGGCAGGGACGGGCTACGTGTTCCACCGCACCGGGACCGCGTGGGACGAGGTCGCGCGTCTGACGCCGGCCGGCGGCGTCGTGGCCGGCCTGTCCGCCGTGCTCCTGGACGGAGAAGCGTACCTCGGCTCGCCCATCGGCAATCAGGCGCAGGGAGCCGTCTTCCGCTTCGCGGCGGACGCGGACGGGGCGTGGTCCCAGACCGGCACGATCGGGGCCGCTTCGCCCTCTCCGGCGGCCTTCTTCGGTTACTCTCTCGCCCGGGCGGGCGGCGGACTCGTGGTCGGCGCGCCCGGCACCAATGCCTTTGCGGGCGCGGCGCACGTGCTCCGGTCCGGGGACGACGGCGAGTGGAGCGAGGAGGCGGTGCTGGAAGCCGAGACCCGCGGTCTCATGGGTTTCATGGGCAACGCCGTGGCCGGAGGCGACGGCCTCGCCGTGGTCGGCGCCCCCGGGTCGGAGTTCTTCGAGGGCATCGGCTTCATCTTCGAGCGGGAGACCGGAGGGGCCTGGGGCGAGGCCGCCTCCATCCACGAGAGCGAGTCCGGTCTGGCCGCCGTGACCGGCGAAGAGCAGCGGTGCTCCGACGACGGGATGGTAGCGGGATTCGACTGCTCCGAGGTGGACCTCGTCTCCTTCCTCCCCGCCAATGAAGTCGGCGGCGCGCGCGGGATCATGGTCAGCGACATCTGGGGCTGGGTCGATCCGCAGACGGGCCGCGAGTACGCGATCCTGGGACGGTTCGACGGGACCTCCTTCATCGACGTGACGGACGCCGGGAATCCCGTCTATCTCGGCAACCTCCCCCTCACCGAGGGCGCGACGCCCAACCTGTGGCGGGACATGAAGGTCTACGCCGACCACACGTTCATCGTGGCGGACAACGCGGGCGAACATGGGATGCAGGTGTTCGATCTCACACGGTTGCGGGACGTGACCAATCCGCCGGTGGATTTCGACGAGGACGCGCACTACGCCGAGTTCGCCTCCGCGCACAACATCGTCATCAACGAGGCGTCGGGCTTCGCCTACGTGGTGGGCGGCAGCGGCGGGGGCGAGACGTGCGGCGGCGCGCTGCACATGGTGGACATCCGCGATCCCCGGAACCCGACCTTCGCCGGCTGTTTCGCGGACCCCGAGACGGGGAACGCCGGTTCGGGCGGCTACACCCACGACGCTCAGTGCGTGATCTACGAAGGTCCGGACGAGGACCACGCGGGCAAGGAAGTGTGTTTCAACGCGAGCGCGACGAAGCTCGGCATCGGCGATGTGACGGACAAGGAGAACCCGACGCCGATCTCGAACGCCGCCTACCCGAACGTGGCCTATTCCCACCAGGGGTGGCTGTCGGAGGACCAGCGCTACTTCTACCTGAACGACGAACTCGACGAGTTGTCGGGCGGGACGGACGGGACCCGCACGCTGGTATGGGACGTGGCGGATCTCGACGATCCGGTACTCGTCCGCGAGTTCGTGCAGGACAACGCGGCATCGGACCACAACCTCTACATCCGCGGCGACCTCATGTACCAGTCGAACTACGTGAGCGGACTCCGGATCTTCGACATCTCCGACCCCGAGAACCCCGTCCCGGCCGGCTTCTTCGACACGGTGCGCGGGAGCCCGGACGCCCCCGGCTTCGCCGGATCGTGGAGCAACTACCCGTTCTTCCCCTCCGGGAACATCATCGTGTCGAGCATGCGCGAGGGGCTGTTCGTGCTCAGGAAGCGGGAGACCGCCCTCGTGCCCTAGCAGCCCGTGGCAGTCGTACCGCCGCATTCGGCTGCGGCGGGAGGCTGCCGCTCAGGGCACGGTCTCCACGAGGTTGGCTTCAATGATCCTGCGGTCGTGCGTCAGCAGTGGCGCGCCCAACACGCGGGCTGTGGCGACGAGGATGCGATCGGCGGGATCCCGATGGAAGGAGTCGGGCAGGGCGGCCAGTTCCGCCGCGATGGCCGGCGAGATCCCCTGCCGTCTGACCAGCGGCGGGGCGACCGCCTTGTCCAGCCACTCCCGCAGGGGGACGGACAGCCGGATGCGCCGCAGATCACAGAGGCTGGCAACTTCCCAGAGCGATATGTCCGACACAAGCAGCGGCGATTCCGCGCTCGCGGATGCAGCGACCTTCCGCTGCTCCGGCGACAGTCGCGAGATATCGTTCAACCACCAGATCAGGATGTGAGTGTCAAGCAGCGCCGTCATCACCGAGACTTTCCCAGTAATCCTCGGGAACGGCAGGTCCCACGATGTCGCCGACGACGGTCACCGTGCCCCTCAGTTCCCACTGCGGGTACTCGGCCCGGGCGCGGCTTGGAGGCCAGAGTTCGGCTACTGCCCGCCCACGCTTGAGGATGACGACGCGTTCCCCGGTCTCGCAGACCCGATCGAGGATGGCGAGGCAGCGCGCCTTGAAGTCGGATGCATTAATCGTTTCCACATGACCAGTATTTATGACTGGTCTTATGCTTGTCAAGCCGATCCCGGTTCCGAAAGAGGCCGGGTGAGCGTGCGTTCACTCATTCGGCCGCGGCGCGGGTCACGCGGCGGAAGGCGAGGGCGGCGAGGAGGCCGATGGCGCCGAAGCCGGCCACGGCGGCGAACACGTGCTGGTGACCGTGCAGTCCCGGTGAGTTGTCGAGCAGGACGCCCATCAGCGGCCCCATGAAGACGTCGGGGGTGAAGCCGAGGACGGAGACGACGCCCGCCGCGCTCCCCGTGTAGGCGAGCGGCACGCCCCCCTCGGCCAGGAGGGCGAAGTAGACGCCGCGGAGCGCGTAGATGCCGACGCTGGCGGTGGCGATCGTCGCGATGAGCATCCAGGCCGGGCCGGGCACAAGGACCCCCGAGGCGATGAGCAGGCAGCCGCCGATGAGGATCGCGAAGCCCCACAGGATGACGCGGGAGGCGTCGATCCGGTCTCCCAGGTAGCCCGCCGCGATCGCCGCCGCGGCACGGATCCAGAAGGCGAGCGTGCCGATCCCGGAGGCCTGGACGTCGTCGAACCCGAGCGCGTCCCGCGACAGGAGGGAGAAGTCGTCCGTCGCCTTGTACCCGGTGTAGGCGCAGACGACGATGACGGCCTGCAACCACACGGCCGGCATGCGGCAGGCGGCTCTCACTCCGCTGAGCGACAGTTTCTGCGGGTTCTGCGGGTCGCGCGCCTCCCCGCCGGGCGTGCTGTCGGGCACGAGGATCCACACGAGGGCGGCGATGCCCAGCGTGATCCCGGTGAAGACCCAGATCACGCCGCGGAAGGCGGTGGCCAGCTCTTCCGGCGTGGCCGCGGACGCATCGCGGGGGAGCAGCGCCGCAAACACGGCCACCGAAGCCGTCGCCACGAGCGCCGCGAGGAGGCCGCGCCCTCCGTCGAGCAGCCCGTAGGCGCGTCCCTGCCGCGACTGCCCGCCCCACTCGCGGGTGGCCCGGATCATGGCGGCCCAGAAAAGGAGGATGGTCGTCATCCCCCAGAAGGCCCACAGGAGGTTCATCGTCCGCGGCGTGGGGAACCCCGCGAGCACGACCCCGCCGAGGCCGGTGGCGAGGAGCGCCAGGGCCATGAGCCGGCGGGCCGAGAACCGGTCCGCGAGCGGGCCGCCCGCGAAGTAGGCCGCCATGGCCACGACGCCGTACAGCGAGAAGGCCGTCCCCAGCTCGAGGTTCGTGATCCCGAACACGTCGAGCAGCGTCGGCCGGAAGACGCGCGCGAGGACGAAGGGGAGGAAGAAGACCGCCTCCCCCGCCGCGATGAGCGCGAGTAGAACGAGCCCGCGCTTCACCGGGCTCCCTTCCGGGTCAACGCTCCGGCTGGCGGCGCGGCCACGGGCGGGATTCGACCCGGCCGAGCGGCGTCAGCGTGCGGGACGGACGGTACGCCTGGCGCTCCGCCAGGTCGTACTGGTCGCCCGGCGCGAGGAAGTAGAACAGACCACCGCTGTCGAGCGTGCTCTGATTGTCGTAGATGACGACGTACGACTCTCCGATGACCTCGAAGCGGTCGCCCTGGACGACGATGGCGGTGTTCTCGTCGATCCCGATACCGAGGAGTTCGGGCCGCGCCTCGATGATCTCGAGCAGGTCGAACTGGCGGTTTCGGTACAGGAGATGCTGGTCGATCGCCGTGTTCCTGAGGAACCCGAGTCCCTCCTCGTGACTGCCCATCATGATCGTGTTCGTGGCGGTGTCGCCGCGGGCCAGGTACGACCCCTGGATCGTCGCGCCGGCGGATGACCCGCCGATCACTCCGCCGCGCTCAAGCAGCGCCCACAGTTCGTCCTCGGTCCGCGTCCCCATGTAGGAATCGACCAGGCGCCACTGGCGTCCGCCGGTGAACCACACGCCGGTCGCCTCCCGGATCGCGGCCACGAAGGCTTCGCTGTTCGCCTCGTCCCGGTCGTTCGTGTGGCGGACCGTGAGGTGTTCGACTCCTGCCGCCTGGAAAGGCCTCACGCCTCCGAACGACGGCCCGTAGGACTCGGCCCCGCCGGCCGTCGGGATCACGACGATGCGCGCATCCGCCCCGCCGGCGAGTTGCACGAAGCGCTCCGCGATCTCCGGACTCCGCATAGCGCCGCCCACGATGACGAGCGACCCGTTCGGCGGTCCGACCTCCTGGGCTTCGACTCCGGCCGGAGCCGCCAGCGCGGCCCCGTACGCCGCCGCCGCGGTGAGGAGTGCACCGGCCACGCTCAGCGCTCGCCGCTCTGTTCGCATCGTTCGACCCTCTCGATTCGGTTACGCCCATGGTCTTCCGGCAGATTCCGGCGGACGATCTCACGGTACGCGGATCGCGAAGGCCGGGCGACCCCGGCGGTTCGCGGCTATCCGCGCGGCGCTTGTCGCTCGCCGCGGGCCGCGTCACGTTGCGATGCGAACCATCCCCGGCGACCGGAGACGCAGCGTATGTCCACACCAGCTCTTCCTCTCATCGGCTCCTCCCTCTGTCTGGCCGCGCTGATCGGGAGTCTCCCCGGCCACGCGGCGCCCGACGCCGAGGGACCGCTGTCGACGCAGGCCGACGCCCTCGCGGGGGCCTGGGCCGCGGACGAATACGTCCTCTCGAGCGGCGACCGGCACGCGGTGCGCGGACGCATCGTCTTCACGGACAGCGAGTGGCAGGTCCTCTTCTTCGTCATGGAAGGCGACGAGCCCAGGCGCGGCTCCGGCGAGGGCGGACGCTACACCTTCGACGGGGAGACGCTCACCTTCGAGCACCTCCATCACCTCTCCTACGGGCGGACGATGGCGGGACTTCCGGCGAGCCCGCTTGCGATGACCGCGAGGGACGGCGAGGGGCCGTTCGAGCCGACCGGCGTCGAGGTGGACGGCGACGCGTTGACGCTGCGCTTCCCCAGCGGGAACTCGATGTCCTTCACGCGCAGTTCCGCGTGCTGCCCATGACCTCCGCGCGCTGCCCATGACCGATCCGAGTGGCGGCGACGACCGCTACGGCCTGATGGACCGGAGGGAGTGGCTGCGCCTCGGAGCCACCGGCGCCGCGGCCCTCGGCCTCCCGGCCTGCGCCGCCCGGGATGGGGCTGACCCTTCGACCGCGGACATTCCGCCGCTCCGGACTCCGGCGGGTACGGGCGATGCGGACTGGGACGATGTGCGCGCGCACTTCCTCGTCGAGCCCGGTACGGCCTACCTGAACAACGCGAGCATCGGCATGCCGCCAAGGGAGGTTGTGGATGCGGTCGCCGCGGGGTATCGGGCCATGGCCGAACTCCCGGCCCGCGGCCGCTCGGACCTGAGCGACCGGATCGCGGAGCACGTCGTGCCGGGACTCGCCGACCTGTTCTCGGTGGAGACGGACGAACTCACCCTCACGCGAAACGCTTCGGAGGCGCTCCATCTCCAGAGCATCGGGGTCGCCCTGAGCCCCGGCGACGAAGTCCTGATCACGAGCCAGGAGCATCCGGCGGGTCGCCGTCCGTGGGAGTTCCGGCAGGCGCGGGAGGGGATTCGGGTGAACGAGGTTTTCATCCCCAGCCCCTTGCCCCCGGAGGAGGAGATCCTCTCGCGGTTCGGGGACGCGATCACGCCGCGGACGCGGGCGGTGGCCTTCTGTCACGTGACTCGGGGAGGGCACCTCTATCCCGTCGAGGCGATCTGCGGGCTCGCGCGCGAGCGGGGACTCGTGAGTCTGGTGGACGGCGCGCAGGCGGTGGGCCAGTTCTCCGTCGATCTGACATCGCTGGGCTGCGACGCTTACAGCGTGAGCCTGCACAAGTGGATGCTGGCGCCGGCGGGGACCGGCTTTCTCTTCGTGCGGCGCGATGCGCGCGACCGCATCCGGACGGCCTTCGCGCCCGACGCCACCCCGGAGCAGCCGCAGTTCGGGCCCCCGGGCACGGCGGCGTTCCCGGTGCACGCCGCGATCGGGACGGCGGTCGATTTCGTCGCGACGCTCGGACTCGAGGCCGTGGAGGCCCGCTGCCGCTTCCTCTCGGACCACCTGAAGTCGCGCCTCACGGAGATGAGCGGGACGAGCGGCGTCACGCTCCTCAGCGGCGCCCGCGACCGGAGCGCGCCGGGATCGACGATCTTCGAGAAGGAGGGTCTCGACGCGGTGGCCGCGGTCGCTGCGATCGAGGCGAGCATCTCATCCCACATCGACGAGCACCAGCGGGACGGCCACAACGCGATCCGCGTCTCCACGCACATCTACAATACGACGGAGCAGGTCGACCGCTTCGTCGACGCCCTGGCCCGCACGACGGGCTGAGACTGCGCAATCCCCGGAGGCACGAATGACCGGTTCCAGACGAACTCCCGAACCTCTCGCGATCGCCGCGCTCGGCGCCGTCTTCCTCATCGGCGCGGCCGCGTGCGGCGGCGCCGGGTCCGCCGAATCGGCCTCCGCCGACGGCTCTGCCGAGGCAACGCCTGCCGACGCGGGATCGGAGGGGGCCGCCGCCCGGGACGGCGCGATCTACGAGATCCGCAACTACCACTTCGATCCGGCCCGGTACGACGAGTACGCCGAGGTCGCGACGGGCGAGTATATCCGCTACCTGCGCGAACACCTGGACATCGTCGGGTTCTGGATCGAATCCGGCATCCCCGCCGAGGTCCGGGGCGCGGAGCAGGACGAACTCGGCCCGGCGAACGTCACGTGGGTCATCCGCTGGGCGTCGAAGGAGGAACGGGACGAGAAGCTCCCGGAGGTGCTCGGCACGCCGGAGTGGCGCGAGATCTTCGCCGAAGTCCCGGGGGGTGGCGCGAGCTACCTGAGGATCGAGTCGCGCTTCATGGCATCGCTCGACTGACGGGCGGTTCCACCGGTCGGCTTCAGCAGCGCTCCTGCCGGAAGTCGGCGGGCCGGCAGGTGAAGCCCCACTCCGCCCACAGGCCCCTTCCCTCCGCCGATGCGGCGGCCTCCGCGGCTTCGATTCGGTCCTCGTAGCGGCGGTTGGGCGGGATGATGAACGCGAGCGCGTACCCGCTCGCCACCATGTGCTCGTTCAGCATGTCCCCACCCGGAAGGAAGAGGTAGGCGAGGTCCCGGTCGAAGGTGTCGACCCGGACGGCGTCGTACTCGACTCCGAGCGGCGTGCTCACGGGGGCCACCCGGAGCAACTCCTCGCGGGCGCGGGCGCCCCACGGCTGCTGGGCCATCTCCGGAGCGTCGATGGCGAGGAGGCGGATCTCCCGGCCGTCGGCGCAGCGGACGGAATCTCCATCGATCACGAAGGACAGGACGCAATCCCCGCTCGGCATGGGGGGCGGCGGCGGGGGCGGGGTCGACTCCGAGCACCCCGCCGCCACGAGGGCGGCAACAACGCCGGCGACCGCGAGGCGGCGACGGCCGCTCCGGCGCGGCCCCGCGATCCCGGTCGGAGTTACGGGCCGCAGGCGGTCACGGGCCGACGCGGACCGTCCCCACCTCATCGGTCCCCAGATGGCGACCGTCGGCGTTCACGTACCACCCCCGGAGTCGCGGCAGGCGCAGCCCGCCGCCCTCCGCCAGGCCCTCGAACGTGATGTATTCGCCGTCGTTCGCGCTCTCGTCGTGGTAGAAGCGGCAACCGACGAGCTGTGCGGTCCCGGGATCGAAGTAGAAGTACCACGTGTCGCCGCCGATGTCGGGGTCGTAGGTGACCCGGACCGCGTGAACCTCCCGGTCCATGAAAGTGGTCTCGATGACGCCGGGATCGAGGTGGGAGCCGTGGTCGGAGATCTTCATCGGAAGACCCGCCAGGAACCCGTAGTAGCTGCGCCAGAACATCCCATCCTCGCGATGGAGGCGCAGGCGTTCGCGATCGGCCTCGGGGAGGTCCGCCTGCGGGACCCCCTCCACGGTCGCCGACCAGCCATCGGCCGTCGTCTCGTACGCCATCATCGATCCCCGATAGCGGCCCGAGAAGGCGAAGTCGCGCTCGTCCGCGCCGAACTCCAGGTCGACGGCGACGCGTTCCCCGCCCTCTCCGTCGGTCCCGACCCACGACATCGAGATGGATCGGCTCCCCCAGACCCCGTGCGGATCGTGGAAGGCCACCGATCTCGCCACGAGTTCCTGCGCGGGCGTGAGATCGGCCTCCGCGACCGAACCGGAGGCGTCCTCGTCGGCCGGTGGACGGGGGCCGCAGGCGGCGGCGATCAGGACGAGCGAAGCGAGGAGAGTTTTCATGCCTGATACTAGCAACCCGCGTTGAAACGCCGCTACATTCGGGCGATCCGCCACCTTCCACACTCGGACCACACTCGGAACTACACTCGGAGGCTTTCCATGCAGCGTGATAAGACATCGAACGGGTTTCGGGCCGCGGCGACCTTGCTGCTGGCGCCGCTCGTCCTCGCATGCGCGGGCGACGCGGGAGAGGATGCGGCGGACGGTGCGGAGAGCGCGGAGAGCGCGGAGGAAGCGCCCGCCGCCGCCGAGACGTCAGGCTCGCCCGAGGGTGTGATCACGGACGTCCGGGAAGTCGTCTTCGCCGATGAACTCGCGGTCGATCTCGGTGCGATGGAGGAGACGGAGAGCGGGCTCTTCATTCAGGTCCTGCGGGAGGGGAGCGGACCGCCGGCCGGCTACGGCGACGAGATGGGCGTCCACTATACCGTCTGGCTTCCCAACGGGAGCAAGGTGGACTCGAGCCACGATCACAACCCGCCGGAACCGCTCGACATGGTCCTCGGTGCGACCTCCCTGATCGACGGCTGGGTGGAGGGGGTCACCGGCATGCGGATGGGCGAGCGCCGCAAGCTCGTGCTCCCCTTCCATCTCGCCTATGGCCCCGCAGGCCGGTCGGGGATTCCTCCGTACTCGCCGCTCGTGTACGAGGTCGAACTCGCGGAGCACATTCCCACGGGGGAGGGCTGATCGTGATCCGGACCGGGGCGATCGGGCGGGGGCGGTGACCGCGTACGTCCGTTACCTCGCGCCGGACGCCACCGACGCCGCGAAGCACGCGTACGCCGCGACCGGCGGAGACGGTGGCGCCCGCTGGGGGGTCGTGGAGGATGAGGTCCTCGCGGACGGAATCATCGAGGACAGCATGGTGGAGGAACTCGCGGCGGCTCCTTTCGGCGGGGAGGTCCGAACCGGGAAGCGGGTGCGGCTCGAGGAGCTTCATCTCCTGGCGCCGGCGACCCCGTCGAAGGTCATCGCGGTGGGCCTGAACTACCGGAGCCACCTCGACAACAGCCCCATCGGAACTCGCCCGCAGCCCACGGAACCCGGCCTGTTCACCAAGCTGCCGAGTTCGATCGTCGGGCCGGGCGCCGCGATCGAGATTCCCCCGGACGCGGAAGTCGTGCACGCCGAAGGCGAAGTCGTCGTCGTGATCGGCCGCACGGCGCGTCACATCGGCCCGGAAGAAGCGGGCGACCACGTCTTCGGTGTCACGGCGGGCAACGACGTGAGCGAGCGCACGTGGCAGCGCGACGACCTGCAGTGGCTGAGGGCCAAAGGCAGCGACTCGTTCGGGCCGCTCGGGCCGCGGATCGTGACCGGCTCGGCGTGGGAGGACCTGCGGCTGCGCACGCGCCTCAACGGCGAGGTCGTGCAGGACGCGCGCACCTCGGATCTCATCTTCTCGATCCCCGAGATCATCGCCTACGCGAGCCGCTACATCACGCTGCTTCCCGGCGACGTGATCTATACGGGGACGCCCGGGAAGACCTCGACGCTCTCTCCCGGCGACCGGGTGGAGGTGGAGGTGGAGGGCGTCGGGGTGCTGGCGAACGACGTGAAGGTCGAACCGCCGAAGGACGGGACATGATGAAGCCCCGCACGCAACCCCTCGCGGTCGCGCTGACGCTGGCGGTCGCGGTTGCGGCGCCTCCCGCCTCCCGCCCGCTCGCCGCCCAGCAGACGCCCGATCTCTCCACGCTGTTCGATTTGGGGACGCTCGTGCTCGATACGAACGGCGACAGCGTGCCCGATCTCGTGAATGCGGCGCTCGTGCTCGGGGACGATCCTTCGTCGGCCGTCCAGACGGCGGGCGCCGAGGTCGCCGCCCGGCTGGGATTCGAGACGATGGCGATGGACCTTCCGCTGTCCCGGCGTCCCGAGGGCGGCCGGATCGGGATCGTCGTGGGACGGAGCGGACTCGCAGTCGCCGGCCTGCGGGCGCCGGGTATCGACCCCGCCTCCCTCGACTCGGGAGAAGGGGCCGTGGCGGTGCGCGAGGAGGACGGGCGCACCTGGGTCCTCGTGGTCGGCGGGGACGACGAGGGATTGCAAGCGGCGGCCAGACTGTTTGCCGGCGTCCTGCCGCATACGCGAACGCTTTCGACCGCGGAGCTGAGCCGCGTCCGGGACGATCTCGCCGAGACGCTGGAGGCCGGGGGCGTGGCGGACGCCGCCGTGCGCCTCACGCAGGCGAGAGTCAGGGCGGGACAGGCCGGCGTGGGACGCGTGATCGCCGAGATCGAGGTCGATGAAGCGCAGCTGGACACGGCCGCGGAACTCCTCCGGGGACTCGCCACGGGCGACGAGGCACCCGACCCCGGTGAGCCGGAAGCGACGGGCGACGAGGGCGGGGACGAGTCGGCCGACGCGGAGGTTTCCAGGGCGCGCCTGGCGTACCCGGGGCTCGAGTCGGTGGAGGCGCGGCTGGCGGGCGGTCCCGCGATCCGTATTGCCGGGCGGGCGACACCGGATGCCCCGGGACCGATCGCGGGCCGGCCGGGCAGCGGCGGCAAGAACGACATGGACC
>LXNJ01000710.1_pt1 | contig 21928 bp, 21 predicted proteins | sample 809081 | NCBI WGS metagenome assembly LXNJ01 (sample SAMN04870510, study PRJNA318959) | sponge metagenome | biome: sponge; feature: marine sponge reef; material: water | host: Petrosia ficiformis | place: Greece: Milos, Mediterranean Sea | collected 2013-05-29 | depth 5-7 m | reverse complement strand
GGAATGACCGTCTCCAACAACGGCATTCTCCCACGTCAGGAGGCCTTTCTGGTGGACACGCCAACCCCAGCGCACTCACCGCTTCGGTGGATTCAGGCTAAGAACGTGAGCGGGTAGGCGCAATCGGGTCACGTCTCGGCGGGGTGTCTCCCGCTCTTGTTCGCTGCGCTCACTGGTGCACCATGGTGGTGTCGGCGGCCGTGGGGTTGTCGATGCATCCCTGGGTCTGTCGGGTGATCGCCTGCTGCGCTTGTGGCTTGACCGCCTCCGTGAGTGTTGCGACACCCGGTGGTCCCGGGACGTGCCGACTGGCTATAGGGCTGAGCGCCGCAGAGCGCCGATCAGTGAGCAACCGGCTGACACGTCCCGGGTCCTTGGGGTGCTTCCCGACTGTTGCAGCTAGGAGGCTGGGATGGATCATATTGGTGACCGGTTCGCTGGTGTGGACTGGGCGACGGATGCCCATTCGGTGTGCGTGGTGGACGCTGCGGGCGCGGTGGTCGCGGAGTTCGACGCTGAGCACACCGCGGGCGGGCTGGCGGGTCTGTGTGGGCGCCTGGCGGCGGCCGGCGCGGCCCGGGTGGCGATCGAGCGGCCCGACGGGCCGGTGGTCGAGGAACTGCTCGCGGGCGGCTTCGAGGTCGTGGTGGTCTCCAGCCGGGCGGTCAAGGCACTGCGGGTGCGCTATGGGACCGCCGGCAACAAATGCGACCGCGGCGACGCCTACATCCTGGCGGACTGTTTGCGCACCGACGGTCACCGCTGGGCGGCCTTGGAGCCGGACTCTGGGGCCACTGTGGCGTTGCGCGCCCATGTGCGGGCCCGCAAGGACCTGGTCCAGACCCGGGTCGCGACCGCGAACCAGCTGCGCGCCCACCTTCGGGTGGTGTTCCCCGCCGCGGTGGGCTTGTTCAGCCGCATCGACAGCCCGATCTCGCTGCGGTTCCTTGAGCGGTTCCCGTCTGAGGCGCGCGCCCGGTGGCTCTCTCCCAAGCGCCTCTCGGCGTGGCTGCGGGCCAACCGCTACAGCGGCCGCACCAGCACCGAGGAGCTCCACCGCCGCCTCACCGCCGCAGCCCCAGGCGCCGCCGACGACGAACGCAGCACCGTCACCGCGGCGCTCGTCGCTGTGCTCGAGACCCTCAGAGCCCAGATCAAAGAACTCGACAACCGCATCGCGGAGCTGCTCGACGCCCACCCCGACGGCGCGATCTTCGCCTCGTTGCCCAGAGCCGGAACCATCCGAGCCGCCACACTGCTCGCAGAGATCGGCGACTGCCGAGCCAGATTCCCCGACCCCGAGTCCCTCGCAGCCCTCGCCGGGGTCGCGCCCTCCACCCGATCCTCCGGCCGCCACCGCAGCGTCACCTTCAGATGGGCCTGCGACAAGAAACTCCGCGACGCCCTCTGCGACTTCGCCGGCGACAGCCGACACGCCAACACCCGGGCACAACACCGCTACCAAACCCTGCGAGCCGCCGGCAAACGCCACCCCCACGCCGAACGCATCCTCGCTCGCAGCTGGGCACACATCATCTGGCGAATCTGGCAAGACCACACCCCCTATGACCCCACCCGACACAACGCCCTCCAACAACTCAACCCCAACCCAGGTTGACATAGGGCTACTCACGGGCCGCCCAAGTCCAGAAGACACTGCCCACGGCCTCGCCCGTATGAGCCGGATTCGCTCGCCTACCCTCTCGGCCTCTAGGTCTCGATCTCTCGACCGAGGTCAGCGGCTGATGGCGCGGTAGTCGCCGCCCAGCGCGACTACCGCGGCTCGGACCCGAAGTCCGTCATCGCCGGCCCAGACACAGAGAGGAGCGTCCAGGTGCTCGGCTGCGGCGGCAGCTTCGGCGCCCAGTGTCGAGAGCCGGTGAGCGTCAGCGAGTTCGGCCATGCGAAAGGCGAGAGTGCGTATCGGCACGACCTCGACGGTGTCGGGGAGCGTCACAAGCTGGCGCCCCAGTTCTCGGCGGGCACTAGCCGGCCAGGAGCCCGTCAGCGCGCCGCCCGCAGCGGTCATGACGCTGCGACATAGTCGTACCAGGTAGAGGTTTGTTGTGGCAGGCTCGCAGTCCGCAAGGATCTGAGCCAACCCTGCGCTCACTTCGTCAGCGAGCAGATCGCGCAACAAGTGATCGTCTAGGACCGCCCGGCTCACGTGGTCGCGAGTTCGGGGTCGTCGTCCAGCGACCGAACGAGTGCAGCGTGCTCGTCGCGGCTGACTAGATCGCCTAGGAGGCGCCGGCCTTCGCCGAGGGGCAGTGTCAGCACAGCGAAGCCGAGGTCGACTACGTCGACCGGGCCGCCCTCGTCGAGATCCCACCGATGCCGCACCGCCGCGGGCAGGGACATCTGGCCTGATGACGACACCAGGTACTGCTGGACTTCACCCACATCCGAATCGTACTTGGTAACAGTTACCATGTCACCAAGTACGAGCTGAGAAGATGGCGAGCCCCTTTGGTGTGTCCGGTCGATTAGTAGGAGGGAGTCCGCTCTCGCCGTCTGGTGGACAATCTAAATTATTTTTTATCATATGTCATGATAGGCTGGTGTGGATGAGAAGCGACATGGTGGAGCAAACGATCCGTATCTCCCAGATCTCGGATGTGATCCACGCGATTGAGGCAGGTGCGACTCGGTTGGTGCTGATCGATGGGTTGGGGGCAGCGGGGAAGAGCATTCTGGCGGGCGCGCTTGCTGGGGAGTTGGGTGCACCCGTCGTGGAGGGCGACGACTTCTACCGTCCCTCGGCGGAACGGCAACCGTTCGCGTCGGACCCAGAGTCGATAGGGGAGTCGTTCGACTGGCGACGACTTGAGGAGCGAGTGTTGGCTCCGCTGTCGCGAGGCGAGCCGGCCCGGTACCAGCGCTACGACTGGGATCGTGACCGTCTCGGCGACTGGGTGACGGTGCCCAGCCGGGACACGGTGGTTGTCGAAGGCGTGTACATGCTGCGGTCCGAGTTGCGGGGCTACGCCTCGGTCTCGATCTGGGTGGAGACGCGGCGCGACCTGCGCCTCGCCCGCGGCATCGAGCGCGACGGCGAGGCGGCTCGGTCGCGTTGGACCGACGAGTGGATGCCGGCCGAGGATGCCTACGTGTCTGCCATGGGGCCGCGCCGCGCCGCGATGCTGGTAGTCGACGGTCAGGGCCGCCCCGGTCTCGATCCGCGGCACAGCGTCACTATTCTTGAGGCCCGACTGCCTTTCGACGGGCTGGTCCAGGAGACATGACGCATCGTGGTTGACCTCGACAGAGCCAGAGACCTGGGCCGCGAGATACTGGACACCGCCGGGATCGAGGTCGGTGGCGACCGGCCCCAGGACATCGCCGTGCACGACGACCGCTTCTGGGCCCGGGTGCTGGCCGACCGCGAGCTCGGACTCGGCGAGTCGTACCAGGAGGGCTGGTGGGACGCCAACCAGCTCGACGAGTTCATCGCCGAGGTGCAGGCTCTCGACCTGCGCTCGCTGGTGCGGCCCAAACCCGCGCTCACCCTGCAGATCCTCATGGCCCAGACCCGCAACCGCCAGACGGTGCGGCGAGCCCGCCAGAACGCAGGCGCCCACTACAACATCGGCAACGACCTGTACGAGCGAATGCTCGACAGCCGCATGATCTACTCGTGCGGCTACTGGCACGGTGCCGCCGACCTCGACGAGGCCCAGGAGCACAAGCTGGAACTGGTCTGCCGCAAGCTGCACCTGGAGCCCGGAATGAGGCTGCTTGACATCGGCTGCGGCTGGGGCGGCTTCGCCCGGTACGCGGCCACCGAGCACGGCGCGCAGGTCACCGGTGTGACTCCCGCTGGCGAGCAGGCCCGGCTGGCCCGGGATGTCTGCGCCGGCCTGCCCGTTGAGATCCGTGAATGCGACTACCGGGACGTGCAGGGCCGCTTCGACCGGATCGTGTCGATCGGGATGATGGAGCACGTCGGACCCCGCAACCTGAAGACGTTCTTCCGGCGGTGCGACGACCTGCTGGCTCCCGACGGGATGATGCTGCACCACACCATCGGTTCGTTGGAGTCGAAGAACCACACCGACCCGTGGTTCGACAAGTACATATTCCCCGGAGGGGTGGTTCCGTCGCTGGCTCAGATCTCAGCGGCCACCGAGAAGGACTGGGTGATCGAGGATGTCCACAACTTCGGGCCCTATTACGACCGCACGCTCATGGCCTGGCACCGCAATGTGACCGCGGCCTGGGACGACCTGCCCGCCTACGACGAGCGCTTCCGCCGCACGTGGGACTACTACCTGCTCAGCTCGGCCGGGTCATTCCGGGCCCGGGCCCTGCAGCTCTGGCAGATCGTGTTCACCCGCAGCCGCCGCCGCTCCAACGTCTACCACCGGCCCACAACAACGGCCGACAACGAGCCGGAACGGCTGTAACCCCGAGCCGTGCGGGGCGCGGCGATCCCCGTCTCAGAGGTCGTAGGGGATCTGGTGGGGGCCGGGGTGGTCGTAGGTCTTGCCGGTGTCGGGGTTGAGACGGCGGTGGGCGAACTTGCCGACCCGGGCGCTGCGGACCATCACCGCCACCGTGCGATCGGTGTCGGCCTGCTCGGCGTGGAACGTCCACGGCGGTACCAGGTCGACCTCGCCGGCTGCCAGTGAGATGAGTTCGTCGGGTTTCAGGCCGGAGAGGGCTCCCTCAGCGGGCGGCTCGCGGTAGCGCAGGACGGTCTCGGCGCCCTCCAGCAGGCCGTAGGCCACCCAGGCGTGGCCGTGGTCGTGGACCGGGGTGCGGCCGGTCTCGTCCTTGACCAGGCCGTTGACCACGAAGCCGAAGTCGGGGTCCTCGTAGAAGAGCAGGTTGGTGTAGCGGTTGTTCTCCTTGTCGTGGCTCTTGGGCCAGCTCTGGGCCGCATCCTGCAGCTCGGGATCGGCCAGCGCGGACCCCAGCGCGTCGCTGATGCGGCTCCAGCGCTCGGGTTCTGGAAGGTCCTCCGCGTAGAGCCGGCGGACCTCCTCGACGATCCGGCGCAAGAGGCTGGACTGGCTCACGGTCGGATCACCGCCTTGGTGGGGTACATGCCGTCGATCTCGTTGCCGATGGCCCGGATGCACAGCTCCGTTTCGTCCAGACCGAACGAGTGGCTGATCATCTCCTCGGGCTTGAAGCCGGTCGAGGAGATCAGCTCCATGGTGGCTCGCAGGGCCGGGCTGCCGGCGGTGAACGCCCCTTGCACCCGGATCTCCTTCCAGACGAGGGCGTCGATATCCAGCGGAACCTGCCGGCCGCCGCTGAGTCCGGCCAGGACCAGCGTGCCCCGCTTGCGCACCGAGGCGACTGACGACTCCAGCGCGGCCGGGCTGCCGCTCACGTCCACCGCCACATCGGCCATGGCCCCGCCCGTCTCGTCGGCGACGACCTCCACCACGTCGGTGCTGTCGGCCTCGACGGTGCGGTCGGCGCCCCACCGGCGGGCCAGCGCCAGGCGGTCGGCGTCAGCAGCGGTGCCGGTCACGATGATGCGGGACGCACCCGCGGCCCGGGCCGCCCACGTGCAGGCCAGGCCCTGCTGGCCCGGTCCCTGGATGAGCACGGTGTCGCCGAAGGTCACGCCGCCGTGGAGGATGGCCCACTCGTAGCCGTTGGCCATCACCGATCCGCACAGCACCGCGGCCTCGTCGCTCATGGTGTCGCCCACCTTGAACAGCTCGGCGTCGGGATTGACGTAGAGATAGTCGGCCAGACCGCCGAAGAGGTGTGGTGGGTGTTCGGCGGTGGTGTTGCTGCCGTAGGACGTCCGCTGGGAGCAGAACCGGGGGGCGCCGTCGCGGCAATCCCGGCAGTGGCCGCAACCTCTTGAGCCCTTGAGGATCACCCGGTCGCCCTCGGCCACGCCGTGGATGGCGGCCGCTGCCCGACCCAACCTCTCGACGCGGCCGAAGATCTCATGGCCCAGGATCACCGGGTAGGGCATGTCGATGCGGCCGTGGAAGTACTTCACGTCGGTGCCGCACATTCCGCCCAGCCCGATACGCAGCAAGGCCCCGTCGTCGGCCACCTCCGGAACCGGGTACTCGCGTATTTCCAGGCGCTCGGGCCCCAGCAGCGTCGCCGCTCTCGCAGTACTCACCGGTCTCACCCCCAGGTGGGCAACCTAACGACCGGCGTCCGAGGTCGCGAAGTCCGGCCCCAGCCGCGGCTGACCCGGACAAGCCGCTGCCCGAGAAGCTGATCCACAGGACCGCCCGAGCCCGCCGGCGTGAGAACAAGGCAGGGCGAGCGAAGTGCTGCGGCCAGCAGGGCCGTTCAGCTCGCGAGCAGGGGCAGGAGTTCGGCGGCGACCCGTTCCATCTGCGGCTGCTGGTCGACTGAGGCCAGCACGCACTGGAACGAAGTGGCGCCCGCTTCCACGTAGGCGTTGAAGCGTTCGGCGCAGGCCTCTGGCGGACCCCACACCAGCCAGCGGTCGACGCTGGCGTCGTCCATGGGGCGCCGGTGGTAGTCGGCCATGAAGGCCGCGCCTTCGGAGCGGGCCGCGGCCGGGTCGTCACCCACCAGCAGGAACAGGTTGACCCGCACGTCGAACGGCTCGGGCAGGGCCCGACCGGCGGCCTCGGCCGCGGCCGCTATGGACTCGCGTCCTGCCAGGAGCTCGTCGGGGGTGGCCATGCCGGTGATCCAGCCGTCTCCCAGGCGCCCGACTCGGTCCCAGCGGCCCACGAACGTCGATGCCCGCGCCTCGTCGAACACGTCGTTGGGGCCGAACCCGCGCTCGGGCGCCACGAACACCCCTCCGGCGATCAGCACCGGCGGACCCGGCCGCTGCACAGGTCGCAGCCCGATGGAGGCGTCGCGCAGTTGGTAGATGCGGCCGTCGTAGTCCACCCCGTCGGCAGCCCACAGGGCCTTGATCACCTCTATGGCCTCGGTGAAGGCCCGGCCCCGGCGCCGCCGGTCCAAGCCGACCAGAGCCAACTCGGCGTCCACCAACTCGGGCGGACCCGTGCCAAGGCCAACGCCCAGCGCAGTGCGCCCTCCGCTGAGCGCGTCAAGGGTGGCCCACTCCTGGGCCACCGTCACCGGATGGCGCAGATGGGGCTGCAGGATCCCGGTAGCCAGCCCGATGGTGTCGGTGGCCTCGGCCACCGCGGCCAGGGTCACGATGGGCGACCAGCGAGGCTTGGCCAGCACGCTGTCGCCCACCGACACGAACGCGAAACCGCATTCCTCGGCCCGCCTGGCCAAGTCGAGAAGGTCGTTGAGCCCGAAGCGGTCGCCGCCGAACACCGCGGCCCGGTTGTTGACGTAGACCCCGACCGCAGGGTTCACGGCTCCACCCTAGATCCTGCCGCCAGAATCTCGGGTTGGTTGTGTGGACTGTAGGCAGAGAAGTCGCACCAAGATTCTGTGACCGTCCCGCCGCCAGAATCTCGGGTTGGTTGTGTGGACTGTAGGCAGAGAAGTCGCACCGAGATTCTGTGACCGGCCCGGCGCGGAGCCGTGACAGCGCGGTTACGTCCCATGCGTCAGCCCGAAGCTGCTGGCGTTCACCCGGTCGAGCAGGTCGAGTTCCCAGTCGATGTAGTCGCGCATTGCCTGCAGAGCGTCCACGGAGCGCTCGTAGGGCTTGGTGGGCCGAGCGGGCTCGGCGACGGCATCCGTGCCTGATTCCAGCCAGCGGCCCCGGTTGGCGTCGGGCAGTGCGTAGGCCTCGCGGCCCATCAGCCGCAGCCAGTACGCGGTCAGCAGCGACTGCACGCCGTCGGAGTCGGCCACCACGATGCGAGCCGACGGCACCGCGGTGCGGGCGGTGAGTTCCTGGATGAGTTGGCCCCCCGGGGCGGAGGCGAACCCGGGGCGGTGGCCGGCCTCGTAGTCGGCGGGCGAACTCACATCGAACACGTAAGTGCTGCGGGAGTCGTCGGCCTGCCAGGCGGCCAGATCGGCCTCAGTGATCGCCGCAACGCCGTGCTCATCGGCCATGCGTCGGGCCCGGACGGCGGCATCCTGCAGGGCACTTGATGCAGGAGGCGTGGTCACGCTCTCGTCAGCCCCTCTGCCGAGTTCGTCCCCCGCCAGCTTCCAACCCATCGTGCCGTTCTCCAAGGCCAGTACCGGGGCTTCGACGCCGGCGTCGATCAGGGTCTGGGCTCCGATGATCGAGCGGGTGCGCCCAGCGCAACTGACCGCGATTGGGGTGCCCTCCTCGATGTCCACGCCCAGCACCCGGGCCAGCAACTCCGTTCCGGGAGCGTTGGCCGCGCCGGGCACGTGAAGGGCCTCGAACTCGGGCTCGGGCCGGCAGTCCACCAGCGCTACCGCCTCACCGTTGTGTCGCCGGCCCTTCAACTCCTCCGGCGAGATCATCGGCGTGTGCCGGAGGTGGGCCACGTGCTCCCCGAACGCTTTGGACATGGTGTGGATCCCGTCGTGGACGTCGTAGCCGGCGCCGGCCCACGCCTCGACGCCCCCGGCCAGCACGGCCGCGTTGGTGAAGCCGGCGCGGCGGACCGTGTGTGCGGCTCGATGGGCGGCCATATCGTCCTCGCCGATCACCACCACCCGCACGGCCCGCCGCGGCAGCAGCCCGGCCAGCCGCCACTCAAACTCCGCGGCTGGCACCGGGCACGACCCCGGCACATGGCCGCTGGAGTGGACATCGACATCGCGGGTGTCGAGCACGGCCAGTTCCTCGCCGTCGGCCCGCATGGCGGCCAGCTCGGCGGCGGTCACCCGGGCGGTGCGCAGGTCGGGCCGTCCCATGAAGGGACGCTCCTCGCCACCCTCCACGCTGTCGAAGTAGATGCGCCCGGCCAGCCGGTCCAGCGGGTAGCCGTAGAGGTGCAGATGCATCGCCGGGCCCTCGTCCAGAACCTTGATCTTGTGGAATCCGTCGCCCATCATGCCGTTGGCGTCGCCCCGCCTCAGCGTGCACTCGCCCTTGGGCTCCAGCCGTCCCCGCTGAGGGTCTCGGCCGTCGTCGGTGCGCTCGAAGTACTGGTTGTGCTCGGCGCCCCGCACCCCCGCGATGACCGACCAGGTGCGATGGTCGTGCGGCGGCTGTTGCTTGCCGGGCATGCCCGCCGAGGCGTAGAGGCCGAGCCGCCCGTCGATGTCCACGCTCAGTTCGTAGATGGTCATCAGCGCCCCGGCGTCCACTGCGAACGCCTCTGCGTCGAACAGCTCTTCCTGCAGAGCAAGGCTGGTCAGCACTGGAGCCACGGCGCCGAGGAGTACCTCGGAGGGACCCAGCGTGTCCCGCAGCCGCCGGATCTCTTCCAGCGTGGACTGCACGGCCTCATGGCGGCGGGCCATCAGCGAGCCGCTCACAGCAGGCCCCGTCCGATGCCGCCGTCCACCGAGATGGACTGACCGGTGATGTAGCTGGCCCGGTCCGAGGCCACGAACACCACCGCCTGGGCGATCTCGTCGGGCTCGGCGAAGCGACCGAGGGGGACCTCGGCCGCGAACTCCTCGATCACCTCGCCGGGCGTGGTGCCCTGCTCGGCCGCCATCCGGTCGGCCCGGTCCAGCCACAGCCGAGTGAGGGTGCGGCCCGGGCTGATGGCGTTGACCCGGATGCCCTTGCCGGCCAGCTCGTGCGACAGCGTCTTCACCAACGCCAGCAGCCCGGCCTTGTGCACGTTGGACACGACCTGGTTGACGTAGGGCATCTTGGCCCCGGCCGCGCCGAGCAGCACGATCGCCGGGGAGCGCCCCGCCTCGAGGTTTGGCAGCAGGGCCCGCACGGTTCGGACCGGCCCGATGACGTTCATGTTGTAGTTGTCGTGCCAGGCGTCGTCGCCGAAGGAGTCGAACCGGCCCCTGATGCTGCTGCCGACAGTGACGATCAGGATGTCGAGACCCTTGCCTCCGCTGTACGGCGCGGCCAGACGGGCCTCGGCGTCGTCGGCGGTGACGTCCACCGGGAACCATCCGACCTTGGCCGGCCCGCCGCCAGGACTGGTCGAGACGTCGCGACCGATGCCGGCCGCGGCTTCCTGGAGCCTTTCGGCGTCCCGGGACGCGATCGTCACCGAAGCACCCTCGGCTGCGAGCAGGCGGGCGGTGGCCAGACCGATGCCGGCGGAACCGCCCACCACTAGGGCCTCACGGCCCGCCAATCCCAGATCCACGGCAGCTATCCCTCCCCGGACGGTTCCCAGGTGACCGCGTCCGGGCTGTCATCGGCGTAGGAGATGACCTGCACCCGGAAGCCGCCGCCGCTGTCGAGCAGTGCCGACCGGGCCCGGGCCGCGGTCAGATCGTGGGGTTCGAAGCGGCTCTCGTAGCCGGCGTCCTGAAGTCTGCGGTGAGCGCCGTCGGCGTCGTCGGTGCGCAACGCCAGGTGGGCGAACACGGGCGTGCCTCCGTTCCCGTCCTCGGTGCCCGGCCCGGCTTCGATCAGCTCCAGCTTGCTGCCGGTACCGTCGCCCATCATCACGATCTGCTGACCGGTGCTGTAGCGGGTGCCGCGGCGCAGCACCCTGAGACCCGCGGCCTCCAGCAGCCGGACGCGCTCGTCGATGTCGTCCACTTCCAGGGCCACGTGGTCGATGATCACGACACTGCCATCCTCGCCGCCGGGTCGTCGCTCAGCTTGCCCGGGTTTAGCAGCCCCTTGGGATCCACCTCCCGCTTGAACCGGTGAAGCAGGCGCGGATCGGCGAACAGGCCCTGCTCGTCAAGGAAGAAGGTGTGGGGATTCTGGTAGGCCACGCCGATGTCATCGCAGAAGGCGAGCAGATCCTCCAGGTCGTCACGCCCGTTCACCATCCCCACCAGCGGCGCGAAGATCACACCGTCGCCCGACTGCCCCCAGCGCTCGCGCAGCCAGCGGGACCGGATGTACTTCAACTCCACCAGCGAGTGGTCGCCGAACCGCGCCTTGATAGCGAGGAGCTGATCGACGGGCCGCTTCTCCGACAGGTAGCAGTGCAGGAAGGCGGCGGACGCGAAGAGCTTCTTCACCCACAGCATGCGGTGGCCGTACACCATGTAGGCCAGGGTGGGCCGGCGGTCAGCGCCCAGACCGTGCCACGGGATGACTCGACCCCCGCGAGCCGCAACCAGCGCGCTCACCGTGTCGACCTCCTCAACCGCGACGATGGTCATCACCAGCGCCTCGCGGGTGCCCGCGTCGTCGGCGAGCGCGGTGAAGGCCGGGGTGAGCATCGGCTCCTGGGCTGCGGCCACCCGGATGCCGTCGGCCTGCTCGGAGAGATCGACCACGAAGCGGGCTGCGCCGTCGAAGCGCGGGAAGGCGACCACCATCTCCACCCAGGATCGGGCCGGCACCAGGCGGAACGTCACGTCGGTGATGATCCCGGTCGTGCCGGAGGCATGCAGGACCGGCTCGACCGAGTCCTCGTCGAGGGTCAGCAGCCGGGGCTCGGCCTCGCAGGTCATGACGGTGGCTCCGACGATGTTGGCGTCCCAGATCGTTCCCCACGACGAGCTGCCCAGCCCCACATGGCCGCCAGCCACCCACCCGGCCGCATGGGAGGCGGCATAGGTCGTCGTCATCACCGGCATTTCGGCGCCGTGGGCCCGAACCGCTGCGTCGACCCGGCCGAGCAGGGCGCCCGCCCCCACGGTGATGCGGCCCTCGGAGGCGGCGGTGGCCGGATCGCCCATTTCGCACAGTCGGCTCAACTCGATCACGATCCCACCCCGCATGGGATGGACTGGCCGAAGTTGGACGTGCCCGCGCCGAGCATGGTTATGGGTGCGTCATGGCGGTAGGCCGCGGCTACGCACGCCGCGAGCTGGTCGAGATCGGCCGGCCCGACGACGGCCTCCACCCCGAGCGAGCCGCCCGCCGACGCCCCGGCCATGGCGTCGATGTGGCCCGACAGCACCGGCGACAGCCACGAGTTGTCGCGCAGCCGGGTCCCGATCGAGGCCGGGTCGGTCTCCATCCCGGCGTCTCCGACCATCCCGGCAAGCTCCACTGACAGCGTCATCGCCTACTCCTGGACGGGTTCTACCCCACCGCCGGCGGCGAGGGAGAATTCAAGCCTGGCGGAGGGCCACGAAGCGGGCGGCGGCGGCCAGGGCCTCCTGGGCGGCGGGCACGTCGGGCAGTGCTTCCAGCGCGTCGAGGGCTTCGTCGAGAAGGGCCGTGATCTCGGACTCGAGGCTGGCCAGCGCGCCGGTGTCGACGATCACCTGCTGAACCTCCGACACCGTCCGGTCGTCCAGCTCCGAGCCGACCGTGTTGAGCACCGCGCGCTGGGACCGGGTCGCGGCCGCTTTCGCCAGCGCCATGAGCAGGGTGGGCTTGCCCTCCCGCAGGTCGTCGCCGACGGGCTTGCCGGTGGCGGCGGGATCCCCGAAGGCGCCGAGCACGTCGTCGCGCAGCTGGAAGACCATGCCGACGGGACGGCCGTGGCGGGCCAGGGGCTCGGCCAGGTCGGCCCTGCCGGCCAGCGCCGCGCCCAGCTGCAGCGGCCGCACCACCGTGTAGCGGGCCGTCTTGTGCTCGATGATCTTGCGGGCCTCGTCCGCGGTGGCGCTGCCCCGAGCCGAGCCGACCACGTCGAGGTACTGGCCCATGTTGAGTTCGGTGCGCAGCCCGTCCCACACGTCGCGTGCTTCGGAGGACACCCGGCCCAGCGTGCGGTCGGCCAGGACCATGGCCATGTCTCCCGCCAGCACCGCGGCCGCCTCGCCGAAGCGCCGGTCCTCGCCCCGCCAGGCGCGGTCGCGGTGACGCTGCACGAACTTGCGCCACACGGTGGGCGCCCCCCGCCGGGTGTCGGAGCCGTCCATCACGTCGTCGTGGGCCAGAGCGAAGGCGTGCAGGATCTCCAGGGCGCATCCGCCGTCCAGCGCCCCGTCGCCGCCGGGGTCGCCGCCGCCCAGCAGCCAGCCCCAGTGGCAGTAGGCGGGCCGGATGCGCTTGCCTCCGCCGAGGATCATGTCGGCCAGATCGCCGAGAGGCTCGTCGAGGCTCGGGTCCAGTCCGGCCCACTCGCGGCGCTCGGCGGCCAGGATCTCGCCGAGACGGGCCTCGACCCTGGCCGCGATGGTCGTCAGCTCTGCAGGGGGCTTGACGGCGCCGGCTGCGGGCGCGGTCATGTGGACTCGTCCGACTCGAGCGCAGCCACGACCCGCTCGACCTGGACGCTGGCATTGGCGATGCGGCGACGACAGACCTCGATGAGCGTCGCAGCCCGCTCGACCCGATTAGCCAGCACATCGACGTCCGGGTCCTCGCCCTCCAGCTCTTGCAGGATCTGCTCGAGTTCGGCCATGGCCGCTGCGTAACCGGGATCGCCGTCGCCGTCGCCGTTGCCGCTGCTGGCGGGCGCTTCAGTGCTCATGGGTTCCTGTCCTCGCTGGCCTCGTGTCGGGCGCGAATCGTACTGTCCAGCGTGCCGTCGGCCAGGTGGGTGACGATGCCGTCGCCGGGCGAAGCGTCCTGCACCGATCGCAGCAGCGTGCCGTCGTCGCGGCGGGTGAGCGACCAGCCCCGTCCCAGGATCAGGGCCGGGTCGAGCGCTCTGACCCTGGTGGCGACGGCGTCCAGGTGGCGTCGGGCGTGTCGGATCTCGTGACGACCGGCCACCGACAGCCGGGCCGAGGCCCGATCGAGACGGCTGGCGGCCCTGCGCTCGGCTGCGGGTCCGGCCCGGGCCAGCCGGTAGGTGAGCGCGGCCACCCGTCGCCCGGACCGGGCCGTGGCGGCCCGTCCCGTGTGGGCGAGCCGCCGGCCGGCGGCGTCCAGGCTGCGGTCGGCCCGCCGCGCCGCGGACCGGGCCTGCTGGGCCACATCGTCGGCGGCGTTGCCGGTCCGGCTCTCGGCCGAGGCCAAGGCGCGGCGGCTGCACGCCTCGATCCTGCGGGCGGTGGTGTCGAGCTGCTCCAGCCAGCCCTCCACCTGCTGCACCACGGCCCGGGCTGCGGCCGTCGGGGTCGAGAAGGCGGTATGGGCGGTCTCGTCGGCGACGCTGCGGTCGGTCTCGTGGCCTATGCCGGTGAACACGGGGCGCTCGCACGCCGCGATGGCCCGGGCCACCAGCTCATGGTCGAACGCGACGAGGTCGGTGCGGCTGCCGCCCCCTCTCGCCAGCACCACCACATCCACACCGGCGCCGGCCACCGCACCGATCGCGGCCGCGATCTCTCCGGGCGCGTCGGCGCCCTGCACCGGAGTGTCGATCTCGAACACCTCGAAGGCGAAGCCGCTGGTAGCGAAGACCTTCAACATGTCGGCATGGGCGGCGCTGCCCACCGAGGTGACCAAGCCGACCCGCAGCGGCACCGGCTCCAGGGCAGCGCCAGCGTTGCGGCGAAGGATCTGTTCGGCGGCGAGAGCCTTCAGCAGCGCCTCACGGTCCTCGGCGAGGGCGCCCAGGGTGTGGGCCGGGTCGATGGCGATCATCCGCAGCTGAAGCTGTCCCCGTCGCGGGTAGAAGTCGAGCATCCCCTGGATGCGCACCTTCACCCCGTCGGCCATGCGGATGGCGTTGCCGTGCCGCTTGATGGTGGCGTTGACCCGGTCCTTGTCGTCGCGGAACAGAACCACGTTCACCGAGGCTTCCGGTGCCGCGCCCGGCTCGGCGCGCTGGGACCGCTCCACGAGATTGAAGTAGACGTGGCCGCTGCGAGGCCTCGTGATGCTGTCGATCTCCCCGGCGACCCAGACCCCGCTACCGAAAGCCTCGTCCAGGGTCCAGCGAAGCACCTGGGCCAGCTCGCCCACCGTAAGGGTCTGGTCCGCGCTGATCAGCCCACTCACCGGCCGGCTGCCTCCGCCACCTCGGCCGACCCGGCTGCCTCAGTGACCTCGGCCCGCAGCAGGCCCTCGTACAGCTCCGCGTAAAGGCCTCCGGCCGGCCGCAACTCGTCGTGGGTGCCCATCTCTACGATCCGACCCTCGTCGAGCACGACGATCACGTCGGCGTCGACGATGGTTGACAGGCGGTGGGCCACCACCAGCGAGGTGCGTCCCTGCAGTGCCTCGGTGAGGGCTTCCTGCACCAGAGCCTCGTTCTCGGTGTCGAGATGGGAGGTGGCCTCGTCGAGGATGACGATGGCCGGATCCTTGAGCAGCATCCTGGCGATGGCCAGACGCTGCTTCTCTCCGCCCGACAGCCGGTAGCCCCTCTCGCCGACCATCGTGTTGTAGCCGTCGGGCAGTGCCGCGATCACGTCGTGGATGCGGGCGGCGCGGCAGGCTTCCACCAGCAGCGTGTCGGCGGCGTCGGGCCGGGCATAGCGCAGGTTGGCGGCCACCGTGTCGTGGAAGAGGTGCGGCTCCTGGGTGACCGTCCCGATGGCCGCTCGCAGCGAAGCTTGCGTGAGCTGGCGCACGTCCGCGCCGTCGACCAGCACCGCACCACCGGTCACGTCGTAGAGCCGGGGCACCAGCGACACCAGCGTGGTCTTGCCGGAGCCCGACGGCCCGACCACCGCCACCATCGAGCCCGGGGGCATGACCAGGTCGATGCCCGAGAGCACCTCGACCGGGTCTTCCGGCACGGCCTCGGAGTCGGCCGCGGCCACGCCCAACGACTCGGGGGTCCCGTCGGCCGACGGGTAGGCGAAGTGCACGCCCCGGAACTCGACCCGCCCCTCGGGTCGGGGCAGGTCACGGGCGTCGGCCGCGTCGGTGATCGGATTGGGCGTGTCGAGCACCTCGAAGACCCGCTCGAAGCTCACGAAGGCCGACATCACGTCGACCCGGGCGTTGGACAGGCTGGTCAGGGGCACGTAGATGCGCACCGTGTACAGGCCCAGCGCCACCAGTGTGCCCGCGCTCAGCGAGCCGTCGATAGCGAGATGGCCGCCCAGCCAGTAGACGATGGCGGTCCCCACCGCACCGACCAGGGTCAGCGCGATCAGGAACACCTGCGAGTACATGGCGCTGCGGACCCCGATGTCGCGCACCCGCCCGGCCCGGTCGGAGAAGTCGGCAGCCTCGTCGTCGTGGCGGCCGAACAGCTTCACCAGCAGCGCGCCGGCCACGTTGAACCGCTCGGTCATGGTGTTGTTCATCGAGGCGTTGAGGTTCATGCCCTCGCGGGTGATGGTCTGCAGGCCCCGGCCCACCCGCCTCGCTGGCAGCACGAACACCGGCAGGATCACCACCGCCAGCAGGGTGAGCCGCCACTCCAGCAGGAGCATCGTGATGAGCGTGGCCACCAGCGTGATGATGTTGGCCACCACGGTGCCCAGCGTGCCGGTGAAGGCCCGTTGCGCTCCGATGACGTCGTTGTTCAGCCGGCTCACCAGGGTGCCGGTCTGGGTGCGGGTGAAGAACGCCAGCGGCATGCGCTGCACCTGGTCGAACAGCCGCAGCCGCAGATCGAAGATCAGGCTCTCACCGATGCCGGAGCTGAGCCGGCGTCCCACCAGCATCAGCAGTGCCTCGCCCGCCGCAGTCGCGATCAGCACGACGAACAGCGTGTTCAGGTAGCCGCCGTCGCCCTCGGCGATGGCCGAGTCGAAGATCTCCCGGATCACCAGCGGGGGCAACAGCCCCAGGAACGTTGAGGCGACGGTGGTCACGATGAACGCGCTGATCGCGGCTCGGTACGGACGGGCGAATCCCCACACCCGGCGGCGGGTGTCGGCGGTGATCGTCTTGCCCGCCAGGCCGGAGCGGTCGGCCGCCATGGAATGCATGACTCCCCACGCCGTCATCATCACGGCCGAGCCTACGGACCGTGATGGACGGTAGCGTTGTGTTGTGGATCGCAGTGCCTCCGTGGCCCTGAAGACCGACCACTACGAGATCACCATGGTGGCCTCGGCCCTCCAGTCCGGGATTGCCGAGCGCCGTGCGGTGTTCGAGGCGTTCGCCCGGCGGCTGCCGGCGGGGCGGGCCTACGGCGTCGTCGCTGGCGTGGACCGGGTCATCGACGCGATCGAGCGCTTCCGTTTCGACGAGGACGCGGTCGAGCACCTGATGCGCGCGGGCGTGGTGGCGGACCCGGCCATGGCCGACTGGCTGCGCTCGTACCGCTTCAGCGGCGATGTGACCGGCTACCCCGACGGGGAGCTCTTCTTCCCCTACTCGCCGGTCCTGACCGTGGAGGGCGGCTTCGCCGAGTGTGTGGTGCTCGAGACGGTCGTGCTGTCGATCCTCAACTACGACTGCGCGGTCGCCTCGGCCGCGGCCCGGGTGCGCGACGTGGCCAACGATCGCCGGCTCATCGAGGGCGGAAGCCGCCGCGCCGACCCCGACGCCGCGGTAGCCGCGGCCCGGGCCGCCCATATCGGCGGGTTCGACACCACATCCAACCTGGAGGCGGGCCGGCGCTACGGCATCCCCACGGGCGGCACCACCGCGCACGCCTTCGTGCTCGCCCATCCCGACGAGCAGGGTGCGTTCGCTGCTCAGCGCGACGCACTGGGCACGGGCTCCACCTACCTGGTCGACACCTTCGACGTGCTGGAGGGAATCCGCCGGGCGGTGGCCGTGGTAGGCCCGGACATCGGCGCGGTGCGCATCGACAGCGGCAACCTGCTCGCGGCCAGCATCCGGGCCCGTGCCCTGCTCGACGCCCTCGGCGCGGAGGGCTGCCGCATTGTGGCCTCCGGGGACCTCGACGAGTTCAAGATCGCCGAATTGGAGGAGGCCGCCGCCCCCATCGACGCCTACCTGGTGGGCACCAGCATGGTTACCGGCTCGGGCCACCCCACCGCGTCGGTGGTCTACAAGCTGGTCGCCATCGGCGACTCCGCCGGCGCCGGCGCGCCCCTGCGGGCCGTTGGGAAGCTCTCGCCGGGCAAGATCACCGTCGGCGGGCGCAAGGATGTGCATCGCACCGTCGACCAGTCGGGCTTCTGGTCCGCGGAGGTGCTGTCGCCGGTGGGTTCCGCCGTCGCCGCCACCGGCGCCCACCACCCCCAGGTGGTGCTGGTGGCCGGCGGCGAACGGACCTGGCGGGATGATCCGGCGGAGGCTCGCAGCCGCTGCGCGGAGCGCCGGCGCGGCCTGCGACCCGAGGACCGGGTTCCCCATCCCCGCCGGTCGCCGGCCATTCCCACCGAGTGGGTGGGAATGGAGTCGCCCGCCGCGACAGAATCTGCCAACGGAGCGGGAGGGCAGTCCGCGCCGTCGGAGCTTGCGTGGCAGGCTGGGAAGGGAGGAGCTGACATGTCCAGGGCCCTGATCATCGTCGACGTGCAGAACGACTTCTGCGAGGGCGGTTCGCTGGCAGTGGAGGGCGGGCACGCGGTGGCGGCCTCCATCACCGACCTGGTGGGCCTCGACCGGGCTGAGGGCGGCTACAGCTACGTCGTCGCGTCCAAGGACTGGCACATCGATCCCGGGCCGCACTTCGCTCCGCCGGGCGCCAACCCGGACTTCGTCACTTCGTGGCCGGTTCACTGCGCAGCAGGCACCCAGGGCGCCGCGTTCTCGCCGAGGCTGCAGGTTGCTCTGGACGAAGTGTTCCTCAAGGGCCAGTACAGCAACGGCTACAGCAGCTTCGAGGGAGTGGCCGGGTCCAGCGAGGGCGTGGGCCTGCGGGACTGGCTCGCCGAGCGGGGCGTGGAGGCCGTGGATGTGGTGGGCATCGCTACCGACCACTGCGTGCGGGCCACCGCGCTCGACGCGGCCGCGGCCGGGTTCGCGACGTCCGTGCTGGTTGCCCACTGTGCCGGGGTCGCCCCCGACACCTCGGCGGCCGCTCTGGAGGAGATGGCCGCCGAGGGAGTGACGGTCATCAACTGACTCACCCCCGACTCCGCAGGAATTGGCAGCTGTGGGGTCCCGTATGGGTGTTGTTGGCTGCCAGTTCGCGGGCGGTGGGCCTAAGCGACGGCGGTCCGCAGGAATTGGCAGCTGTGGGGTCCCGTATGGGTGTTGTTGGCTGCCAGTTCGCGGGCGGTGGGCCTAAGCGACGGCGGCTTCGAGTTGGTCGCGTGTCAGGTCTATGCCGAATCCGGGGGCGTCGTTGGGCACCAGCCAGCCGTCGGTGGGCAGGGCCATGCCGGGGGTGGAGCGCCATGCGGCCGTCAGCGACTCGCCCGGTCCGCAGCCCACGAACATCTCCGCCCAGTGGTTTTGAGGCAGTCCATGGCTCAGGTGCTGGCCGTAGGCGTCGTTGCACGCTCCGTGCACGGCCAGTTCGAGGTCGGCCGCGGCCGCGATGGCCGCGATCTTGAGCACGGCGGTGGCTCCGCCAACCCACTGCACGTCGGGCTGGAGGACGTCGACCAGGCGCTGTTCGGCGACTTGGGAGAAGGTGCGGTCGGTGTACCAGCGCTCTCCCGCGGCCAGCATCTGCGACGGCAGGCGGCGGCGGACGTCGGCGTAGCCGGCCCAGTCGTCGGGCTGGGAATAGTCCTCGATCCAGGTCAGGCGGTAGGGGCTGAGTGCCTCGCCGAGGCGCACCGCGTAGGACGCGTGGAGCACCGGCCAGCAGTCGAGCATGATGTCGGCGTCGGGTCCCAGTTCCGAGCGGGCGCCGGCTACCAGGCGTTCGGTCTCTTCGATTCCGGCGGTGGCCGCGGCCGGGCCGACCCTGCAGGCCAGCTTGAACGCTCCGAAGCCCCGTGCGCGCAGGTCGTCGAGGTCGTTGCCGGTGGCGTAGCAGCGGGTGCGGTCCCGGGCGGGGCCGCCGATGAGCTCGTACACCGGTATGCCGAGGATCTTGCCCTTGAGGTCCCATAGGGCCAGGTCGACCGCACTGATCGCGAAGGAGGCGAGCCCGGACGCTCCGTAGGCGCTGTTGGAGCTGCGGACCATCATGTTCCAGAGCTTCTCGGTGGCCAGGGCGGGCTCACCGGCCAGCATCGGGGCGAAGAAGTCGTTGATGACGGGAATCACCGGGCCGGCCTGGCTGGTCATGCCCACGCCGTAGGTGCCGTCGGAGGCGGTGGCCACGCACACCACCTCGCCCCAGGGGGGCGCGAAGCGTTCAGCCTGCCCGGTGAAGGCATGCTCGTTCGACAGCGGGTGCATGAGGCCCTGGGGATCCCAGGAGGCCGGGCTGGCCTGCGGTCGCCCGAGCGCCTCAGGATGGCGCAGAGGCGCAGCCGCGATCTCAGCGATGGTCGGCGCCATCGCCGAAGCGTAGGGGAGTATGGGCCTCGAGGCCTCCAGCGAGGCCTCGAGGGTCAGCCCGAGGGACGGTCGATCAGCCGGCGGGCTGCGGGACGATCCGCAGGTAGGGGAGCGGCGCCTCCCAGCCGTCGGGGTACTTCTCGGCCGCGGCCTCGTTGGAGACGGCCGGAACGATGATCACGTCCTCGCCCTGCTTCCAGTTGGCCGGGGTGGCCACCTGCTCGGCGGCGGTGAGCTGGACCGAGTCGAGCAGGCGCAGGATCTCGGCGAAGTTGCGACCCGTGGTCATCGGGTAGGTGAGGGAGGCCTTGATCTTCTTGTCGGGGCCGATGATGAACACCGAGCGGGCGGTGGCGTTGTCGGCCGCGGTGCGCCCCTGGGAGGTGTCGCCGGCGTCGGCTGGGAGCATGTCGTAGAGCTTCACCACGTTGAGCCCGGGGTCGCCGATCAGCGGGTAGTTGAGGGCGTTGCCGGTCGCGGTCTCGATGTCGGCGGACCAGCCGTGGTGGTCGCTCACACCGTCGACGCTGATGCCGATGATCTTGCAGTTGCGGGCGGCGAACTCCGATTTCAGCCCGGCTACTGCGCCCAGCTCGGTGGTGCACACCGGGGTGAAGTCCTTCGGGTGCGAGAACAGCAGCGCCCATCCGTCGCCGATCCATTCGTGGAAGTTGATCTCTCCCTCGGTGGTGTCGGCGTTGAAGTCCGGAGCGGTGTCGTTGATGCGTAGGCCCATGTGGTTACCTCCGATATTGGCGGACTGTCCACAGGCTAGCCACCCATGATGACTATTCCGACCGGATTAGTCAGGAATCATCGGGCAACGGCACAGTCCATGACGGCGCGGAAGCATGACCGCGTCTTCGATGCCGGATCAGCGGATGGGTGGCGCATAGATCAGCCCGCCTTCGCCCCATTGCCACAGATCGTTCAGGGTGCCGCTGCGAACCACGCCGACCGGGGTGAGGTTGCGAGCGAAGATCTCGCCGTAGGAGCCGACCTGTTCGACGACCCGGTAGAACGCGTCGCGGTCGAGTCCCGTCGCTTCAACCAGGTCGCCTTCCACGCCCAACAGCCGCGCCGTTTCGCTGTTGGGGGGATCAGCGGCCACAGCATCGACGTTGGCTGTGGTGATGTCGTTGGATTCAGCGGTTATCGTCGCATACACCACCCAGTCCACTACGGCAGCGAACTGCGGATCGGACTCGGCATACACCGGTGCGAGCGGCTCGCGCGACAGCGGCACCGACGGAAAGATCACCCACTGCTGGGTGTCGGGCTGATAGGCGCTGCGCCTCGCGACCAGCCCCGCCCCGTCACCGGTCACCGCGTCGCAGGACCTGTCGACGAACGCTGCGATTGTGGCCTGGTGGTCATCGAAGGCTCGCAACATGATCTCGATACCGGCCGCGTTCGCGGCGTCGACGATGTTGGCTTCGGTGGTGGTGCCAGCATTGGCGCACACCACCGCATTATCGAGATCGGCCACCGACGACCCGGCATGGAACCCGTCGGATGTTCGGGCCATGACCTGCTGACCGTCATAGAACACCACCGGACCGAAGTCCACACCCAACTGCGTGTCGCGGCTGATGGTGTGAGTCGCAGTACGGAACAGCACATCCACCTGCCCCGACGCGACCGCAGCGAACCGTTCAGCCGATGTCACCTCCACGAACACCACCGCATCCGCGTCGCCCAAAACCGCCGCGGCAACGGCCCGACACCAGTCAGCATCGAACCCGCCCATCTCGCTGTCGGTGACCACCGAAATTCACATACTTCTCACATCTATTTCTCTTACCATGTCATCTGGGAGGTAACGCATGTCTGTGAGGGGGACCCGGTTGTGAGTCCAGGCGTTATGGGTGTGTTGGTTGGTGTTGTTGGGTCCAGTGGTCAGCGTAGGCGGCGGGGGTGAGACCGGCGAGG
>LXNJ01000709.1_pt1 | contig 21950 bp, 14 predicted proteins | sample 809081 | NCBI WGS metagenome assembly LXNJ01 (sample SAMN04870510, study PRJNA318959) | sponge metagenome | biome: sponge; feature: marine sponge reef; material: water | host: Petrosia ficiformis | place: Greece: Milos, Mediterranean Sea | collected 2013-05-29 | depth 5-7 m | reverse complement strand
GGGGCTGGCGGAGGTCTCGGTCCGCGTGCCGGGCGGCGGCGCGGACCGCGTGACCGTGCGCCCCGTGCGCTGGGATGCGGCTCCGGAAGGCGGCGCTCCGCCCCCCGACGACGCCGTCCCCGTGGCGGGCGATCCGGAACTGTATGCGGCCGAACTGTGGCTCATGACGGTGGGCGCGTACCGGGTCGAGGTCGCGGTGGAGGGGAGTCGGGGAAGCGGCGAGGTCTCGGTCCCCGTGACGTCCGTCATGCTCGGAGTGCGCGACCTGCCGCCGGGTCTCGGCTGGATTCTGGCCGCGCTCGCACTCCTCCTGGTCGCCGGCGTGGTCGCGATCACGGGCGCCGCGGTGCGCGAGAGCCAGGTCCCGGCCGGGGAGACGGTGGGTCCGCGGCGGCTTCGCCGCGCCCGGATCGCCATGGGCCTCACCGCCGTGGGCGTCTCGGGCCTCCTCTACCTGGGGAACGCCTGGTGGGAGGCGGTCGACCGGGACGTCCGCAGCGGGATCTTCGAGCGCCTCGCCGTGCAGGGCGCGATCGTGCGGGACGGGGAGACGGCCGCCCTGGAGATCGCCATCACCGATCCCGCCTGGCGGGGCCGCGGCTGGACCCCGCTCGTGCCGGACCACGGAAAGCTGATGCACCTGTTCGTGGTGGGCGCGCCGGGGATGGATGCGTTCGCCCACCTGCATCCGGTCCCTGTGGACTCATCCACCTTCCGCGTTCCGTGGCCGGACCTCCCCCCCGGCGAGTACCGCATCTACGGCGACATCGTCCAGGAGTCCGGTTTCGCGCAGACGGTCGTCGACACGGTGACGGTCGACGAGGCGGCCATCGCGCTTCCGGTGGCCGGGGACATCCGGGTGGGGGGAGATGCGCTGCCGGGTATGCCGGCGGGGCTGCTCCGGGATGCCGACGATTCTGATTGGACGGGCACACCCGTCGCCGTCGCCGGGCCGGGCCCCGAGGCGCGGCTGGACGACGGTTCGATTCTCGAGTGGCAGGGCGATCAGGAGCTTCGGGTCGACGAGGAGACGGTGCTGTCGTTCCGGGTCTGGGATCCCGATGAGAAGCCGGCCGAGCTCGAGCCCTACATGGGGATGCGCAGCCACGCCGCGCTTACGAGGGATGACGGCGCGGTGTTCGTGCACCTGCATCCCGCCGGCACGATCTCGATGGGTTCGCTCGCCGTCCTGGCGCCGGGAGGATCTCCGATGGCCGACGCCGGGGCGGATGCTCGTACGGGCGTTGTTGAGTTCCCGTTCGCGTTCCCACAGCCGGGCGAGTACACGATCTGGGTGCAGGTGAAGCGGGAGGGTCGCGTACTCACCGGGGCGTTCCAGGCGACCGTTCTCGAGTGAACGCTGGAGTGAGCGCTGGCGTGAACGCGGGAGCAGGCGCTGGCGTGCCCGAACGCATCGCGATGTGCTTCAGCGGCGGCAAGGACAGCGCCCTGGCCCTGCACGCGCTGCAGCAGTCCGGAGCTTGTCGGGTCGAGACCCTGATCACGACCGTGACCGATGCCTACGACCGGGTCAGCATGCACGGCGTGCGGCGCGCGCTCGTGCGCGACCAGGCGGCGGCCATCGGCATCCCGCTGGTGGAGGTCGTCGTCCCGCCGCAGTCCTCGAACGAGATCTACGAACGCGCCATGGGAGCGGCGTTCGACCGTCTGTACGACGACGGGATCCGCCGCGTCGCGTTCGGGGACATCTTCCTGGAGGACCTTCGCGAGTACCGGGAGCGGCAACTCGCGGCCTCGGGGCTGGAATGCCTCTTCCCCATCTGGAAGCAACCCACGGCCGATCTCGCGCGTTCCTTCATCCGGGACGGGTTCGAGGCGGTGGCGGTGTGTATCAACCCCGCGGTGCTGGACGCTTCCTTAGCCGGGCGTTCGTTCGATGCCCATTTCCTGGCGGATCTTCCGGACGAGGTCGATCCGTGCGGGGAGAACGGAGAGTTCCATACGTTCGTGTGGAATGGTCCGATCCTGCCTCGGCCGATTCCGGTTACGCGCGGCGAGGTAGTGGAGCGGGACGGGTTCGTCTTCTGCGACCTTCTCGCGGCCGACGGGTAAGAGGGGCGGGCAACAAGCACAGATACGCGCACGAGATAGAGGGGTTATCGAGGATGTTCAGAGTATTTGGCCTCATGTTGGGCCTTACAGTCGTTCTGGTGCTCGCGGGAGGAGCGCTGTTCGGGCAGCAGGGAGCAATTCTGTTTCTCATTCTCTCGGCGGCCATGAACTTCGGGATGTACTGGTTCAGCGACCGCATGGTGCTGCGCATGTACCGGGCGCAGGTCGTCGACCGCGCGCAGGCGCCGGAACTCTACGACCGGGTCGAACGCCTGAGGCAGCGGGCGGGCCTGCCGGCGCCGGTGGTGGCGATCTCGCCGCAGCCGCAGCCGAACGCCTTCGCCACGGGGCGCGATCCGGCGCATGCGGTCGTCTGCTTCACGCAGGGGATCCTGCGGGCGCTGCCGCCCCGGGAACTCGACGGGGTCATCGCACACGAACTCGCCCACATCAAGCACCGGCACATGCTGGTCGGTACGATCGCCGCCACGATGGCGGGCGCGATCGCCATGATCGCCTCGATCGCGCGCTGGGGCCTGATCTTCGGCGGGGGACGCGACGACGGCGACAACCCGCTCGGCGTGCTTGTCATGGCCATCGTCGCACCACTGGCGGCCGTCATCATCCAGATGGCCATCAGCCGCCGCAACGAGTTTCAGGCGGATCGCACGGGGGGTGAGATCACGGGCGATCCCATGGGTCTGGCCGGCGCGCTGAAGCGCCTCGAATCCGGTGCCCGCCGCATCCCGATGGACGTGAACCCGGCCGGGGCCTCGCTCGCGATCGTGAACCCGTTCACCGGACGACGTAGAGGGCTCACCTCCCTGTTTACGACCCACCCGCCCACCGAAGAGCGGGTCGCCGCGTTGAGAGCCCAGGCCGCCGGCCGCGATTAGGCGGCGGTACGGTTCAGCCGCTCAGCAGGGCGGCCGCTTCGTCGATCTTGTCGGCGAGGCCGTTGAGGGTGCCGGCGAGGCGCTCCACCTGTGCGGACGCCTCGTCCCAGGCGCGCTCCTCGATCGCCTCGCGGATGCCCGGGAGGGTCTTCACGCCGTAGCCGGTGTAGAAGCCGGGCGCGTAGATCTGGTGCCGGAACCAGTTGCGGCGCGGGAGGCCGTCCTCGCGCGTCATGAGGCGTTCGGTCTGGATCAGGGCGGCGTTCAGCCGGCGTTGCACGTCCGCATGGTCGGCCATGTCCGCGTCGCCGGACCCGCCGCTGGCCGCCGCGTGAGATGCCCGCATGGCGTCATAGGCCGCGTCGTACGCGTCGGCGCTCGCCTCCAGGCGCGTGATCGCGTTCTGCACCGGGGCGAAGTTGAGGAACGGCACTTCGTCCTGCGCCTCGGGCGGCACGTACGTCTTCGTCGGGTCCGCCGCGAGCGTGTACGCGTTCGACTCGACCAGCGCGTTGCGTCGCTCCGTCTGCTCGCGTGTGGCGTCGAGCAGCGCCATCACCTCGTCGCGGTACGTCTTCACGTTGGCCGCGAAGGGCGAGAACCGGAGCGGGAGGACGTCCGCATTGGCCAGCCGCAGCGTGGCGCGGGCCGTCGTCTTCGCGAGCGCCGCGCCGTACTGGAAGCCGGGATCGCCGAAGCGCGTGTAGTGGTCGAACGAGTCGTACTGCGAGTGGTACGAGCCGCCGCCGCTCTCGCCGCTGAAGCTCAGGTTCAGCGACGCGATGCCCAGGTGCTGCAGGAAGGGCGTGTAGTCCGAACCCGATCCGAGCGGGCTGATCGTGATGTCCGAGCCATCGTCCGCCCGGCGTGAACCGCCCACGGACCGCGCGGCGTGGAGCCGCTCCCACACGGAGACGCCGGTCTGCGGGTCGTCGACCGAGCGGGCCACGTCGTTGATGAAGCTCTGGAGGGTGTGCGACCCGCCCATGCTCAGGAAGCCGCGGCCGGTTCCGTCGGTGTTGATGTAGGCGACCGCCTTCCGGCGCAGTTCGTCGGCGTGGTGTTCGACCCACTCCGTCGAGCCGAGCAGGCCGGGTTCCTCGGCATCCCACGAGCCGTAGACGATCGTGCGCCGGGGCCGCGTCCCCGCCTGCGCCAGTTCCCCGATGACGCGCGCCTCCTCCATCATCGAGACGGTGCCGCTGATCGGGTCCGCCGCGCCCATGGCCCAGCCGTCGCGGTGGTTGCCGCGGATCACCCACTCGTCGGGGAACTCCGATCCGGGGAGGGTGGCGATCACGTTGTACGCGGTCTCCAGCCCCCAGTCGAACTCCAAGTGGACGCGGACCTTCGCCGGGCCGGGGCCGACGTGGTAGGTGATCGGGAGCGCGCCGCGCCACGACGCCGGCGCCACCGGCCCTTCGAGCGCCCGCAGCAGCGGCAGCGCGTCGCCCCACGACATCGGGAGGACCGGGATCTTCATCACGGTCGGGGACTCCTCGACCGTCAGCCGCTCGGCGTCGGCCGTCGCCCCGACGCCCGGCGTCAGCGGGTCGCCCGGATGGAGCGGCATGTCCTGCACCGCCCCGCGCTGGACGCCGAACTCGGCACGGTAGGGCCCCTTCGGATAGGCGTCCCCCTGGAAGAAGCCGTCGTCCCGCGGGTCGGAATAGAGGATGGTCGCCAAAGCCCCGTGCTCATGCGCCACCTTGGGCTTGATGCCGCGCCACGACCCGCCGTAACGGGCGATGACGATCTTCCCGGCCACGTCGATCCCCATGCGCTCGAGTTCCTCGTAGTCGCGCGGGATCCCCTGATTGACGTACACGAGTTCCGCCGTCACGTCGCCGTCCGCCGAGTAGGCGTTGTAGGTCGGGAGGCGGCCCGCCACGCCGGAGGTCCCGTCCTCCGGAATCTCGGGTTCTTCCAGCGACGCCACGAAGGACTCGGGCTCCAGCAGCTCCACGTGCCGCGTGAGCGGCGTCGGGAAGAGGACCTCGTACTCCGCGATCTCGACCTCGTAGCCCCAACTCCGAAACTGCTCCGCGACGAACATCGCGTTCTCGTAGTTGTACGGCGCGCCCACGTAGAACGGCTCGCGGGTCATGCGCTCCATCCACCTCTCGAGGTTCTCGGAGCGCACGCTCTCGTCGAGCCGGGCCTCGGCGGCGAGTTGCGCGGCGGACGATTCGGCTCCGAAGCCGAGCAGCGGCCGTTGCTGCGCCCGCGCCGGAGCGGCGATCAGGAACGTGAGGCTGGCCAGCGCCAGGAGCGCGGCACGAACCGGGACCGGGTTTCGCGACGTCGTCGCCATCGGATTCATCTCCATTGCAAGCGTTCGGTATCGGAGAGGCGGGCCACCCGGCAATGCACCATGTCGTCGCCCTCGAAACGCGCGTAGGCCTCGAACGGGCAGTCCTCGATCACATGCGGCAGCCAGTGGCGGTCGTCTTCCCACATCCGATCGTACGGGATGTCGTTGACGGGCGTCCACACGGGGGTCGCTTCGCTCGTCTCGACGGGCTCTCCTTCCAGCGCGTCCGACCGGAACACGTGGATGAGGATGGACATGGCGCTCAGCATCTCGAATCCCACCTCCCCGACCTGCCGGGGCGCCACGGGCCGCGCACCCAGTTCCTCCTCGAACTCCCGCATCGCGGCCTCCAGCGTGCTCTCCCCGGGTTCGACCTTGCCCCCGGCCCCGTTCAGTTTGCCGGCGCCGAGGCCGCGCTTCTTGTGGATGAGGAGGATTTCGCCTCCCCGCACGATGAAGAGGAGGGTCGCGTGGAGGTCCGGCCGCCAACTCTCCGGGATCGCACCGCAACGCTGCGAGCGCGTCATGGCGCGGGGGCGCCGGCACGGTCGAAGACGACTTCGCCGTTGAATACGGTCATCTCGCACGCCAGGTCCCGGAGTTCGACCATCGGGACCGTGAGCGGGTCGCGGTCCCAGACCGCGAGGTCCGCGTACTTGCCGGCTTCGATCGTCCCGACTTTTTCCTCGAGGAACATCTGGTGCGCGACCCAGGTCGTGAACGAGCGCAGGGCCGTCTCGACATCGACGGATTCGGCCGTGCCGTACGGGTCGCTCCCGTACACGCCGAGCAGCGGCTGGCGGGCGACGGAGGCCCACACGCCATAGCGCGCCGGGTAGGGAGTTACGAAGAAGTCGGAGCCGCTCGCCCAGATCATGCCCCGATCCCGATAGGAGCGGAACGGATTCAGCCGCAGGGTTCGCTCGGGCCCGAAGTTCCCGGCGTAGGTGTCGCCGATCCACCACGTGAAGGTGGGGGACGGCTCCGGGTAGCCGGCCTGCCACTCCCGCTGGAGTTCGGCCATCGCGTCCAGGGCGCGGTCCGTGGGGATGTTCGAGTGGATGACCCCGTGCCGGAGTCCGCGCGTGGGGGTGGCCTCGAGCGCCTCGACGAAACTGTCGACGGTCCAGTCGATCGCGCGGTCGCCGATGGAATGGATCGAGACGTGGAGCCCGGCGTCGTGATAGGCCCGGAAGCGCCGGCGCAGTTCGTCCGGATCCATCGTCGGATAGCCGCGGTTGCCCGTGTCGGTCTCCGTGCGCTCCCGGTTCCAGTCCTCGTACAGCCAGGCCGTGCGGGCGCCGCCGCTGCCGTCGATATACAGCTTGACGCCGCCGGGGATGAGGCGATCGTCGCCCGTCGACTCGTACGGGCGGGTGAAGGTCGCGAGGCTGTCGGCGTAGGCGCGGACTTCGTCCAGCGTCCCGTTGCGGCCGTCCCACAGAGCGAAGATGCGGACCGTGAGGTCGCCGTCGGCGAGGACGTCGCTGTAGGCGTCCCAGGTGCGCCGGCCGATCCCGGGGTCCTTGCCGCCCGTCATGCACTCGGCGTTGAAGGCGTCGGCGAGCGAACGGATCCCCTCGCGCCGCTCCTCGGGGCCGAGCGGCGGGATGAGGCGGGTCACGAGACCCATCGCGGACTCCTTGAGGACGCCGGTCGGCTGCCCGGTCGCATCGCGGTCGATGGTGCCGCCCGGGGGGTCGGGCGTCTCCGCGGTGATGCCGGCCAGGTCGAGGGCGAGCGAGTTGGCCACGCCGTAGTGGCCCATCGTATGGGCCAGCCACACGGGCTGTCCCGCGGCCACGGCGTCGAGGTCGGAGGCGTAAATGTAGCGCAGTTCCTCGAGCTTCCCCTCGTCCCAGCCGCCGCCACGCACCCATTCGCCCTCGGCCAGCCGTCCGGCCTGCTCCGCGACCATGCCCTGCACGTCCGCGATGTTCTCCACGTTCGGATAGCTGAGATCGAGCCGGTACAGCCGGTTCGCGCCCCCGTTGGCGAAGTGGACGTGCGCGTCCATGAGGCCCGGCGTCACCGTGCGTCCGGCGAGATCGATGCGGCGGGTTTCCGGGCCCGCGAGCGCCTCGATCTCCGCCGTCGAACCGACGGCCATTACCCGCTCGCCCCGCACCGCGACGGCCTCCGCGACGCGGCTCTCCGCGTCGAGCGTGATCACGCGTCCGTCCACGAGGACCAGGTCAGCCAGGTCAGCCGGGTCGGCCGGGTCGGCCGGTGGCGACTCTCCGCAGGCGGCGAGAACGGCGCCCGCCAACACGACGCCCGCCGACACGACGACAGATGGGTTCGATCGGTTCATCTTTCTCATCATCGGGCTCTGCAGTAGGGGCGAAGCGAGGGCTGCATGGCGAAGAGCGCGCCGAGCAGCAGGAGCGGCATCGACCAGGCGGTCGCGGCGACGGGCCCGAACGCGTCCGCGAACCCGCCCACGACGGGAATCGCCAGCGTCCCCACGGCCCACGCGAGCCCCATGACGATGCCCGAACTCACCGCCGTCCCCGAGGGAAGGATCTCCTGCGCCACCACGACGATCGGAGGCAGCAGCGCCATGTTCAGGAAGCCCGCGCACACGGCCATCACGATCGCCGCGGGACTGGCCGGCGCCAGCGTGAACGCGAGGATGTGCGTGGGCACGGCGAGCACGCTGATCGCGGCCAGGAGGTGCTGACGGTTGAGCCGGTCGGTGAGGAAACCGGAGGCGAGCGTCCCCAGCCCCTGGGCGCCCAGGTAGATGCTCAGGACCACGGCCCCCGCCGTCTCGCTCTCGCCCGCGCGGTGGGCGATGATCGGGATGAAGGTGAGGATCGCCTTCTGCGCGAAGGATCCCACGACCGAGATCCCGAACACGAGACCGAGCGGCCCCTTGAGCTTGCGGAGCACCTCCAGCGGCGGAGGCGGCGGGGTCCCCGACCCCACCCGGGTCCGACCCTTCACGCCGAACCAGAGGGCGATCCCGAGCACGACGCCCGGGATCATCGCGATCCACAGACCGGAGAGGCCGAGCAGGCTCACGATCGCGACCGCGCTGATCGGCCCCAGCGCGAACCCGATCGCCCCCCCGAAGGAGAAGACGGACATGCGCACCCCGCTTCCGCGGCCGTCCCCGGCGCGCGCGACGAGCGAGGCCCCCGGCGGGTGAAAGGCGGCCGACCCCAGCCCTCCCACCGTGAGGAGGAGGAGGAGGACGAGGTAGCTGGGCGCCATCCCCAGCAACGAGATGAACACGCCCCCCACGATCGGGCCCGCGGCGAGGAAGGCGCGCCTCCCGAACCGGTCGGCGAGGTAGCCGAAGGCCGGCTGCGGGAGCGCGGTCGAGATGGAAAGCACGGTCGACAGCGTCGCGGCCAGCGTGATCGAGAGGCCGAGGTCGTCCATGATGCGCGGCAGCAGCGGCGGCAGGAACGCGGTGTACGCATCGATCGTCGTGTGCGAGACGACGATGAGCGCCACGACCGCCGCGGGGCGCATCGACGTGCGTCCCGAAAGGCCTGTGGGGGGATTGGCGAGCGCCGCGCTCGGTTCGTGCAGTGTCGAACTCCGATCCGGTTCGGATGGCAGCCGCGTGATGACCGCTCACAGTAACAGGATCGAGTCCGTCGTGGAGGAAGGTGCGCGCATCTATGTTGAACCTCCCGGCCCCCCCGCGGTTCGGGTAGATCGGGAAGCCGACACGTATGGCGCGCGAGGTGGAATCATGGTTCGGAGACAGCGGATGCGGCGGCGACGGATCTCCCTTGCCGCGGGACTGAGCGGCTTGCTCCCGGTGGTGGCGGGGTGCGGGGACCTCGAGGACCTGCGCGACCTCGTCGAGGGCGAAGTGACCTACGTCATCGCGGGTGGACGCTGGCTCGACGTGCACACCGGGACGCTCGTGGAGAACGAGGGCATCACCATCCACGACGGGCGGATCATCTCCATCGGCCCGCCGCCGGACAGCGCCGACTTCACGGTGGCGATCGACCTCGACCGGGACTGGACGGTCCTTCCGGGGTTCTTCGACCTCCACGCCCATTACGCGGTCGACCTCTTCGGCGAGGGCCGCGTGGATGAGACGGCCGCCTATCCCGAACTCTTCCTCGCCAACGGCGTGACGACGACGTTCCCGGCCGGCGAGATGGATCCGGTCCGCATGCGCGAGTTGCGGCTCGCCATCGAGCGCGGAGAGCGCAGGGGTCCGCGCATCCTCAACTCCGGCCCCTACTTCGGGTCGTGGCGGCGAGGCTGGGACGACGACGCCATGACGCCCGACTCGATCCGGCGGGAGGTGGACCACTGGGCGTCGCTCGGCGCGGCCGGCTTCAAGGCCAAGGGGATCCGGCCCGACCACCTCTCCGTACTCATCGAGCAGGCGCACGAGCACGGACTCACGGTCACCGCCCATCTCGACTCCGGGTTCGGGAATACGGTGAACCCCCGCGACGCGATCCTCATGGGCATCGATCGCGTCGAGCACTTCCTGGGGGGCGACATGATGCCGGCCGACCGCACGGCGTACGCTTCGCTGCAGGAGTTCGACGACTTCGAGGGAGACGCGCTCCGCGACATCATCGATCTCTACGTGAGCCGCGGAGTCAACTTCGACGCCACGCTTTCCATCTACGGATACTGGGGTCCGCACGACCCGGAGATGACCGAGTACTGGACGGACGAACTCCGTTTCCTGACGCCGTACATGCGGGAGATCGTCGAAGCCCGTCCGCCCCGCCCCGTCAACGAGTCGTTCGCGAAGATGTCGCCGATCAAACGGAAGACGCTGAAGGCGTTCCACGACGGCGGGGGACGCGACCTGATCACGCTCGGCACGGATCACCCGAGCTGGGGGCAGTACTGGTCTCCCTTCGCCGTGCACCGGGAATTGCTCGCGCTCGCGCGGGCCGGGGTCCCGCCCGCGGACGTGTTCCGCATCGCGACCCTCAATTCGGCGCGCGCGATGGGCCTGGACGACGAGCTCGGCAGCATCGAGGAGGGCAAGATCGCCGATCTCGCGATCGTGCGGGGGAACCCGCTGGAGGATGTCCGGGCCGCCCGCGATGTCCGGTTCGTCTTCGCGGGAGGACGTCTTCATTCGCCGGACGAACTGCTCGCGATGGCGGAGGGAAGGATCGGGCCGGCGGATGCTTCGGAGGAATCCGCGTGGAGTCCCGGCCGTTGAGCGACGCCGTTAGGGCGGATGTCTTGCTCCGACGCCTAACCGGACCCGAGCTTGCATGTGGACGGGAAGGAAGACGGGAAAGAAGATGACGAGGCACGCGGTCAACTCGAGGCGAGGTCCGACATGATGAGCCAGCGAAACCCGATTCCACGACGACAGGTGCTGATCCGGGGCGGAGCCGCGGCCGCCGGCCTTGCGGTCCTGCCGACGGACATCTTCCGCGGCTGGCTCGCGGGATTCGATCAGGAGGCCGTGATCCCGTGGGTCCAGCGTCCGCACCCGGGGCTGACCGAGCGGATGAACATCCTGAACTGGGAGGAACTGGATTCCTGGATCACGCCGGTCAGTCAGATGTTCCGCGTCGGGCACTACGGATCGCCGGTCATTGCCGAGAGCGACTGGAATCTCGAGATCGGCGGACTCGTCGATAGGCCGCGGACGTTCAGCCTCGCCGAACTGAGAGCGCGGCCCCGCCAGGAGGTCGTGTTCACGCTGGAGTGCTCCGGGAACCGCGGCCGTCCCTCGTTCATCGGCGGCGTCCACAACGCGCGCTGGGCAGGGACCCGGCTCGCCGATGTCCTGACGGAGGCCGGCGTTCAGGAGAACGGGATCGAGGTCGTCTTTTTCGGCGCCGACGAGGGCGAAGAGGAGATCCGGGGCAACACGGTGACGCAGAACTTCGCCCGCAGCCTTTCGCTCGAGGACGCGATGGACCCCGGCATCATTCTCGCATACGAGGTGAACGGCGAGCCGCTGCCGAACGCGCACGGCTTTCCGCTGCGGGTCATCGCCCCCGGCTGGTACGGCATCGCGAACGTGAAGTGGCTCACGCGGATCGAACTCCGCGACCGGCGCTTCATGGGCAAGTTCATGGCGCGGGACTACGTCACGCTGAGGGCGGAGGAGCGCGACGGCGCGACCGTGTGGACGGAGACCTCGGTGGGGCGCGTCAACATCAACTCTGTCCCCGCGAAGGTCACGAGGAACGGCGGTGCGTACGCGATCCACGGGGCGGCCTGGGGCGCGGACATCGCCGGCGTCGAGGTCCGCGTGGACGAGGGGCCGTGGCGGGCGGCGACGCTCGGCGAAGGCCAGGGGGATCCCCACACGTGGACGTTCTGGCGCATCGACTGGGACGCCACGCCGGGTCGGCACGCGATCGTCTCGCGGGCGATCGACGCGGACGGCAACGTCCAGCCGGCGGCAGACGACCCGATGCTCGTGAACAAGCGGACGTACTGGGAGAGCAACGGGCAGCTCACCCGGAACGTCATGATCGACTGACCGTCCCCCTCCCCGCGGCTCGCGAGCGGGGGCGGCTCAGCGACCGGGTCGGGTGCCCCGGCGCATGCGGCGCAGGAGCCATGCGTACGCCACGGCATTCAGCGCCAGCACGGCAAGTCCGAGCCAGATCTGGATTTCCCGGTTCAGCGCGCCGGGATAGATGACCGGCAGCAGGTAGCGCTCGATGAAGCCGCCGGAGTAACCGGCCTGGCCGCTCGCGATCCGGAGCCTGACCTCCAGCGGCGTGAGGGGACAGATCCAGCCGGCAAACTCGATCGACGCCCCCCACACGAGACAGGGGACGTGCGCCCACGCGAGCCTCGGCCAGCGGACCGCCGCGAACCCGCCGGCCACGACGAAGGCGATGAAGGCGAAATGGGTGACGAGGACGAGGTCCGCGAGCACCCGGTAGAGCAAGCGGGCCTACTCCACCTGCACGGGGTGCGGGAGCGGGACGTTCAGCAGGTAGCCTTTCTCGTTCATCAGAGGCTCATCCGGCTGCGTGTTCCCCGTCGCATCCGTGGCGCGCGTGACGAGCGTGTACGCTCCCGGCGTCGCGTCCCATTCGAACTCGAAGCGTTGCCAGGCCAGAGGCAGAATCGGGTCCACGATCTCGGCCTCGAGCCAGGTCGCTCCGCCGTCCGGACTCCATTCGACCGCGGACACGGGCCCGGCGGGCGCGTGCGCGAACCCGTGAAGGACGTGGGATCCCGGCGCCAACTCCGCGGGCCGCGGCAGAGCGAGCGCGCTCTTCACCACGAGTTCCGTGATCACCCTGCCCTGGGCGGGCGCGTGGTCGGCCTCCGGCCACTGGTCGCCGATGAGGACGTAGGACGACGTGTTGTTCCGGTTCCACACCCGCTCGGTGGAGATCTGTATGGACCCCAGCCACTTGATGCTGTTGGACCCCGACCATCCGGGGACGACGGACCGCGCCGGGAATCCGTGATCGGCGGGGAGCGGCTCGCCGTTCATGCGCAGCGCGATGATGGTGTCGGGATCCCGCGCCTTGGCGAGCGGCATGGCGCGCTCGAATCCGGAGCCGTCCAGCCCCACGAGGTTCACGTCGACCGTCTCCGGCCGCACGCCGACCAGATCCAGGATGGTCGCCAGCGACGGACCCGACCATTCCGCGCACCCGACCGCCCCAGTCGTCCACTGCCCGCCGCTCGCGCGCGTGCCCGTGAGTTCCGGATACAGGCCCCGCCAGTTGCCGGCGCATTCCAGGTAGGCGGTGATCGTGTGCCGGGGCAGCGACTCGAGGGTGGACAGGTCCAGCCGCAACTCGGTTTCGGCGCCGTCCCCCTCTACTCTGAGCGTGTAGCTCTCCGGGTCGATCATCGGCGTGGGCGAGTGGTTGCGGACGAAGAACAGTTCGTTCGGCGTGATGAACCCGTCGATGAGTTCGAGTCGCGTCTCAAGGTTCGTGACGCGCTGGATGAAGGGCGCGGGATCCTTCGCCCATCTGGGCGCCTGCTCAGCCTCTGTTCCGACGGCGACGGCCGCTCCCCCTTCGGCCGACGACTCGGCGTCCCCCGCCCGGTCGCAGGCGGCGAGCCAGGCGGCGGCGGGCCCCACACTTGCTGCCCGTACGAAGTCTCGGCGGGTGAGGCGGGCGGTCTCGATTCTCGGCTTCATCTGCGACACCTCGCGGGCTCAGCGCTTGGCAGGGGGTGCTAAATCCCCATATTTGGGAGTATGCGACCGAGGAGCAACGCACCCGGGACGCCTCGGCGTCCGTGGATCGTCGACGGCATCCGGCGGAAGCACCGCTCGATCCCGGCCCTACTCTGCGCTATGCTCGCGATGGGGTGGGTCGCGTGCAATCCCCAACCGGGCGCCGAGGCCGTCGCGGGCTTCCAGGTCGTGGAAGCGACGATCGGCGGGGTGCAGGCGGCGATCCGCGATGGGACAACGACCTGCCGCGAGGTCGTGGAGCGGCATCTCGCCCGGATCGCGGCGTACGAAGACGCGATCAACGCGATCACCGTGCTCAACCCTCGTGCGCTCGAGCGCGCCGACCGGCTCGACGCGGCGCTGGCCGCGGGCGAGACGACGGGACCGCTGTTCTGCGTCCCGATGCTGGTCAAGGACAACTTCGACACGCACGACATGGTCACGACCGGGGGGTCGATCGCGCTCGCGGACAACCTTCCGCCCGACGACGCGTTCATGGTGCGGAAGATCCGCGAGGCGGACGCGATCGTGATCGCCAAGACCAACATGGCGGAATGGGCTTTCAGTCCGCGGCAGTCCGTCAGTTCCTCTTTCGACACGACGCGCAACGCCTACGCGCTCGACCGCGTGCCGGCCGGATCCAGCGGCGGCACGGCCTCCGGGGTCGCCGCTTCGTTCGGCGTCATCGGGCTGGGCAGCGACACCGGCAACTCGATCCGCGGACCCAGTTCCCACCTCGCACTGGTGGGGATCCGTTCGACCCTCGGCCTCACGAGCCGCGACGGGGTCATCCCCCTCTCCTTCGACCGCGATATCGCGGGACCGATGGGCCGGACCGTGGAGGATGTCGCGCGCGTGTTCAACGTCGTGGCCGGCCACGATCCCGCGGATCCGTACACGGAGGCGGGGCGCGGCCGCGCGGAGGCGGACTACACGGCCTTCCTGGACGCCGACGGGGCGCGGGGCGCGAGGATCGGCGTCCTGCGCGCGCTGGCGGATCCGGAGGAGACCGACGGGGAGATTCTCGCGCTCTTCGAGGCGGCCATCGACGATCTGGGCGCGCTCGGAGCGGAGATCGTGGACCCCTTCGACTTCGACATCGCCGCGGAACTGGAGCGGGAGGGGATGTTCTGCCGCCGCTTCCGTTATGACATGTGGGTCTACTTGAAGTCGCTGGGTCCGTCGGCGCCGATGACCGATGTCCTGGAGGTGCTCGAGGACGGACGGTATTCGGACTACGCCCAGGGATCGCTGCGCTGCAACGAGGGGGCCCCGCTCGACGTACACCCCGCCGAATGGGACGAACCCTGCCCGGACTACGCGGAGAACGCGAGCCGGCAGGCCTACCTGGCGAGCCTCGTGGAAGCGATGGATGCCCAGCGGTTGGACGCGGTGATCTATCCCTCGTGGCTCTGCGTGCCCGCCCATATCGACAGGGGAGACGAGGAGTACTGCGGCGACAACAGCCAGCGTGTGGCTCCCGCCACCGGCATGCCCGCGATCACGGTCCCGATGGGGTACACTTACGGCAAGCTCCCGGCGGGACTGCAGATTCTTGCACGTCCGTACGCCGAGGGGATTCTCTTCCGGCTCGCGTACGGATACGAACAGGTGACACAACACCGCCGTCCCCCGGACGGTCTTCCGGAGGTGCGATGACCATGAAGATCGAAAGAAAAAGCATGCTCAGAGTCAGCCTGGCCACCGCTCTTGCGCTTATGTGGCCGGCAGCCGCCCTCTCGCAGGACGGAGCCGTCACCGGCACCGTGACCAACGAGGAGGGCCTCGCGATGTCCACCGTGACGGTTACGGCGACGGGGGCGCCTCTCGGCGCCGAATCGCGCACGGCGATGACGTCCGCGCAGGGCGTGTATACGCTCGCCGGCCTCCCGCCGGGCACCTATTCGCTGCGCTTCGTCTTCCCCGGCTTCGTCGACGGAGTGAGTTCGGGCGTGGTGGTTCAGGCCGGGGAGCGCACGAACGTGGACATGCAACTGGCTTCCCAGCGAACCATCGCGTTGGAGGAGCTGACGGCCGTGGTGACTGGGACGCACTTCTCGGCCCCGCCGGAGAACCTGCCGTACGCGGTCGACGTGACCGACCGCGAGTCGCTGCAGGAACAGGGCGCACCGCAGGTAGTGGACTTCTTCAAGAAACTGGGCGCGACCCACGGCACGATCGGCGAGCGCAACGGCTGGTACAATCAAAGCGGGACGCTCGTGCCGGAGACCGCAACCAACGTCAATCTGCGAGGCCTGGGCGCCTCGCGAACGTTGACGCTGTTGAACGGCCGCCGTCAGGTGTACACCCCGGCCAGACTTCCCGGCGGCCGGTTCGTGGACATCAACGCCTTCCCCGCCATCGCGCTCGACCGCATCGAAGTCCTGAAGGAGGGCGCCTCGGCCATTTACGGCTCCGACGCCGTGGCCGGCGTGGCCAACTTCGTGACCCGAAGAGACTTTCAGGGATTCGAGCTGTCGGCTTCGCATGACTACTTCAGCGGCGCCGGCGACACGAACGTAGGCGCCATCTGGGGCACGAATCTGGGCGACGGCACGAACGCCGTTCTTTCGGCCGATTGGGCCATGCGCCGGGAGCTGCAGGCCGAGGAGCGCGATTGGGTGCTGCGCCCGTACCCCGGACCGGGCGGCGGCGGATGGTCCTACTACGGGAACCCCGGGGCCTTCCTGCGGCCGACACTGACCGGGACCGAGAGTCCCGGCGAATTCATCAGCGCACTGATCCGCTCCCACTACGGGGACGGCCAGGGCGACGCCCGTCTGTTCGTGGATCCGGGCTGCGAGGGTCTGGGCGGAACGGATGCCGGCGTCACCTGCCGGTTCCGATACGGGCCGTGGGACAACCTGATCGAGAACCAGTGGCACGCGCGGGTGTTCGGCGAGCTGAACAGCGAGTTGAGCGAGAACACCTCCGTCCACGTGGAGGGTCTATGGTCGGAGGCCGCCATCCCCGACTGGTACACGACCCCCTCCTTCCCGCCCACATCGCTGTACGACGGCCTCCAGGTGGTCATGCCCGAGAATCCGGGCAGGCAAGCCTTCTGCAGTTCGAGTGCGACTGCGGCCGGTTTTGCCTCGCAAGCGGCGTGCCTCGAGGACGACTGGTTCTTCTTCGGGCGCCTGGTGGGCAACAGCGGTCCCGGACGGACGCTGAGACGGTCGTCGCGCACGCAGAGGATCGCGGCTTCGCTGGACCACCACATGGGGACGACGGCCGAGCTGGACGTGGCCTTCGGCTACTCTCGGGCGGCGGGCAACGTGAACCAGCCCGCGGAATACGCCTACCGCAAATACCTGGCTTTTCGCGGTTTCGGCGGGCCGGACTGCGGAGTCGGCGTAGTCGTCGATCCATCATCGCCAGCCGGGATGAGCCTCGGGGACACGGGCGGCGCCGTGGCCGGCCAGGGCAACTGCATGTTCTACAACCCGTTCAGCAACGCGATCCTTCGCGCGCAGCAGCCGGGGACGACGTACACCAACGCGGACAACCCGGGCTACGATCCCTCGATCGCGAACTCGCCCGCGCTGATCGACTGGATCAACGAGGAAGTGGACCTCTTCAATACCGCCGAGCTTCTCACGGCCGAGGCGACGTTCACCAACTCGCTGAACGACGCGATCGGGTACGCGATCGGGTACCAGTTCCGCTGGTTCGATGTGTCCGGCCAACCCAATGGCCCGGGGAACCAGCGTCTCAACCCCTGCCAGGTGCCGGGCGACCGGAGCTGCCTCGACCAGGCGGGGCCGTTCACGTTCACGACCGGGTACTTTCCCTACGCGAGTTCACAGACGGTCCATCGGTTCTACGGTGAGTTGCCGATCAACCTCGGCGACCGGCTGGATCTCCAGTTCGCAGCCAACTACGAGTTCCACGATGTCGCCAGCAGCTTCGACCCGAAGGCCGCCGTCGCCCTCCGGTTGCTGGACTCCGATGACTATCAGCTTTCGGCGCGGGCCTCCCTGCAATCCACGTTCCGCGTCCCGTCCGTCGACGATGTCAACACGGACAAGATCACGTCTCTCGAATACGTGTGGGAGACGGATGTCTACAAGGCGGTGGACACATACGGGAGCCAGGATCTGGTGCCGGAACGGGCCACCACGGGCAACGTGGGCCTCGTCCTCTTCCACTTCCCGAGTCGTACGCAGGCGACGTTCGACTTCTGGACGTATGACTTCAAGGACATCATCAATGTCGTCCCCTATACGGCCGTCACGAGGCTCTACGACGAGGGCGGCGCCAGCCGGGAGGCCGTGAGGGAGTTCATCAAGTGTCCGGACGGTTGGGGGACGGGGACGTGCGACGCGGCTCTCATCGAACGCATTCGGATCGACCTCGTGAACTGGCCGGGCATGCAGACGTCCGGCCTGGACTGGAGCGTGTCGACGCGCCGGCCGGTGGGGAGTGCCGAGATGTCATTCGGGATCGACGGCACCTATACGCACAAATACGACATCATGGCGCTCACGCGAGGAGGCGTGGAGCTGCAGGCGGCGACCAGCGGGGCCGGACTTCTCAACCGCAACAACCCCATCGCGTGGCCTCTTCCGCAGTGGAAGTGGACGGCTTCCGTCGGGTTCCACACGGAACGTCTCACGGCGGTGGGAGCCTTCTACTACATCTCCTCCTACGACGATCCGGACTCCGCCGATGAGAACCATCGCGTGATCGACTCGTTCGGCACGCTGGACGCGACCCTGATGATGAAGGTCACCGACCAAATCGATGGTTTCGTGACGGGCTTCAACCTGCTGGGAACGCCTCCGCCCCTCGTCAACTGGGAGACCTCGTACGATGGCTTCACCCACGATCCCAAGGGACGGCGGATCAAGGTCGGGCTCACGTACACCATCCGGTAGGCCCCCCGGTCGCGGGCCGGCTCCGGCCAAGAAGCAGGGCCGGCCCCCCCGGGCTACGGCCGGGGCGGCTCGACGGGGCGCGCGACCATGATGCCGTCCTGGGAGCCGATGGAGAGGATCCGCTCGGCCAGCGGCCGCTCCGAGATCTCCACCGACTGGCCGACGAGGGGGGCGTGGAGGAGGTGCAGCGCCCCGTCGCGCCACACGGCGAATCCGGTGTGGGCGACGTCGAGCCCTTCGACGGTCGAGGTGGCCGCGATCACGTCGCCGTTGCGGATCCGGTCCGCCACCTGGGCAATCCGATCCTGCGGCACGTATTCCCGGCCGGGTCCTTCGTCGAGCCGCGTTTCGGTGGCGGCGATGGCTCGCAGCACGCCGGGCTCGGCCAGTTGCCGATATGCTTCGGGATGCCGCGACATGAAGTTCACCGGCTCCGCGTCGATGGCGGGGTCCAGTTCTCCGGTCGCGATGCGCACGATGCCCCGGGCTTCGTTGTCCGCGAGCCACTCCGAAAAGTAGTGGAGACGGCTCGGGTATCCGTCGAGCCGGCCTCCACGATAGCGGAGCGCCATCAGATGGGACTCGTAGCGGGCCTGCGCCGCTGGGGGATCCGAGAGGGCCTCGACGCCCTGCTCGCGGACGAACCGCGTCAGGGCGAGGACGGTCTCGACGAGGGTCACGCAGTCGAGTTCGCGGAAGTTGATCACGAGGCGCTCGGGTCCGGGGGCTTCGAGCGTGCCGGGCTCGTACGTCGTCCCGACGAAGGTCTCGCCCAGCTGCACGATGGCCTCGCCGAGGTCCATCTCCGCGAGCCCGCGCTCCGCGGCAAACCGCACCTTTTCCTCGAAGATCGCCCAATCCTCCGGGACCCAGGCGGGTCCGTCCGAGGGCGCGGACGATTCCGTGCCGACGCCGGCCGTCTCGTCAACCACGGTGGAAGTCGACGGCTGGACCTGCGACCAGGCGAGCGCCGCGATCACGGCGACGGTGGCAAGGATACAAGCGACGACCTTCGCCAGCGTGAAGACGTTGCGCCATCTCATGTCGAACTGAGGTTGAGCACCACGCGCTCCTCCCCTTCCCTGTACTCGATCCGAAGCGTGCGATTCACCGCCCCCCACAGGTGCGGGTGCGCCCGAACCGCCTCTACGAGATAGACCCCGAGCGCGCGAGGTTCGCCCAGCGTTCACGCGTTTCCCCGTTCTTGCGGGCCAGGTCGCCCACCGTCCACCAGTGTCGCATCCGGCGCTCGAATCCGGCCAGACCCGCATGGCCTGCCTGTCGCGCCGCTTCCGCCGCCAGGGCCGCGAGTTCTTCCGCCGAGAGCGAGGGATCCTCCGGGTACTGTCGCCAGAGAGCGCCGTACAGAAGCTGCCGGACGACGGGTGTGTCGCGCCCCGGTTCCCCGGCCACCTCTTCGATCCCGACCTTGAAGCTCGCCCTCAGGCTCGGGCCGACCTTGACCCCGAGATCCTCCATATCACGGGCATCTCCGTGTGTGCTCCCAACAGGTTCGGAACTTTTTTTCGGCTGCCACGATCCCGGTCGGTGGCCCTCGGAGCAAGTCGCCCCGGCGCGACGTCCGGCGGCTGCTGCATTCGCTCGCCGCCCTTCCGAAGGTCGGCTATCTTGTCGGCTTCCACACGGAACGTCATTCCCTCTGCCGAGAGTCATCGATGAAGACGCCCCGCTTGCCCGGCTTCGCTTTCGTTTCGATCGCCGTCATTCTCCTCTCTTTCCTCTCCGCTCCCGGAGCGGCGGGGCAAACCCCGGCCCCGACGGATCCGATTCCGCCGGACCCGGCCGTCATCACCGGGACGCTGGACAACGGCCTGCGCTACTTCGTACACGAGAACGATCAGCCGGAGAACCGGGCGGAACTGCGCCTCGTCGTGAACGCGGGCTCCATCCTCGAGGACGAGGACCAGCTCGGGCTGGCGCACTTCGTCGAGCACATGGCGTTCAACGGCACGGAGAACTTCGAGAAGCAGGCGCTCGTCGACTATCTCGAGTCGATCGGGATGCAGTTCGGCCCCGACGTCAACGCCTACACGAGCTTCGACGAGACGGTCTACATGCTCCAGGTGCCGATGGACGACCCGGAGATGCTGGCCACCGCGTTCCGGATCCTCGAGGACTGGGCGCAGGGCGTGCTCTTCGACCCGGAGGAGGTCGACAAGGAGCGCGGCGTCGTGATCGAGGAATGGCGCGGGCGGCGAGGTGCCCAGGCGCGGATCCAGGACCAGCAGTTCCCGGTCCTCTTCCAGGGGTCGCTGTATGCCGAGCGACTCCCGATCGGGAAGCCGGAGATCCTCGAGACGGCCCCCGCCGAGCGGCTGCGCAGCTTCTACGAGGACTGGTACCGGCCGGACCTGATGGCCATCGTCGCCGTCGGCGATTTCGACGGCGCCGAAATCGAAGCGGCGATTCACGAGCGGTTCGGAGGGCTGACCGGGCCCGCGGAGTCGCGTCCCCGGATCGCGGCCGAGGTCCCGATCGACCACCCGCCGCTCGTCACGATCGCGACCGACGTCGAAGCCCAGGGAAGTCAGGTCGGCGTGCTGTACAAGCAGCCGCCCGCCCCGCGCGGAGCGATCGGCGACTTCCGCCGAGGTCTGGTCGAAGGGCTCTACTCCGGCATGCTGAACGCGCGACTGAACGAACTCCGGCTTCAGGCCGACCCGCCGTTCATGCTGAGTTTTTCGGGGCAGGGGCAGTTCGCGCGCGGCGTGGATGCCTACCAACTCGTCGCGCTCGTCGCCGAGGGCGGGATCGAGCGCGGGCTCGAAGCTCTCCTGACCGAGGCCGAGCGCGTGCGCCAGAACGGGTTCACCGCCAGCGAGCTGGATCGCGAAAAGACCAACACCCGGAGGGGATACGAACGCCGCTTGGCCGAGCGTGAGAACCAGGAGTCCGCCGCGCTCGCGAACCGCTACATCCAGGCGTTTCTTCGGGGGAGTGCCTACCCGAGTCTCGAGACGCAGATGGAGTTGGTGGATGCCTTCCTCCCCGGGATCACACTCGAGGAGACGAACGGCATCGCCCAGGCGTGGCTGGCCGAGCAGGGACGCGTCGTCCTCGCCAGCGCCCCCGCGAAGGAGGGCTTCGAGCCCCCCGCGGAGGACGACCTCCTGAACGTGTTCGCCGCGGTGGGCGGGCGAGCGGTCGAGGCCTACGAGGACGAGGCGGCCGACGCGCCGCTCCTGCCGGTCGTCCCCGAGGGCTCGCCGGTCGTGGCCGAGGAGGCGGTCGACGACGTGGGCGTCACGATCTGGACGCTCGAGAACGGCGCACGGGTCGTGCTGAAGCCTACCGACTTCAAGGACGACGAGATCCTCTTCTCCGCGACCAGCCCCGGCGGCACGTCGCTCGTATCCGACGATCTATTCCGGAGAGTCTCGTTCGCACTGAACGTGGTGGGCCAGTCCGGCGTCGGCGAATTCGACCAGACCGCGCTGGGGAAGAAGCTGGCCGGAAAGGCGGTACGAGTCTCGCCCTCGGTGGGGTCCCTCTCCGAGGGGCTGGGAGGATCGGCGTCTCCACAGGACGTGGAAACGGCGTTCCAGCTCATGTACCTGTACTTCTCCGCGCCGCGCAGGGACGAGACGATGTTCGAGGCCCTCAAGGCCCAGCAGATGGCGATGCTCGCGAACGTGGGC
>LXNJ01000708.1_pt1 | contig 21968 bp, 16 predicted proteins | sample 809081 | NCBI WGS metagenome assembly LXNJ01 (sample SAMN04870510, study PRJNA318959) | sponge metagenome | biome: sponge; feature: marine sponge reef; material: water | host: Petrosia ficiformis | place: Greece: Milos, Mediterranean Sea | collected 2013-05-29 | depth 5-7 m | reverse complement strand
CCGTCGTTGCAACGAACGATTCTGTTGCTGAACTCACCGACAATTCTGTGGAGAGATCGGGACCCTTGTAGTTCGCTATGGCATCCGGGTCCACCGTGAAGGTGAGCATGGCATCTTCATCAATATTCCCGTTGAATGAGAGCCTGACCGTCACCTCCGTATCGCTCACGCGCTTTACATCAGTAGAGGGATCGAATGTAACGCCTTCAATTCCTGATAAGGATAAACTCTTACTGATACGGAAGGCGCTCGACTCAACGTAGGTTCGTCCCTTCAACGTCAGCGAAACCACACTCCCATCCAGTGCCGACTCCGACAACGGTGAGGGCGTCGTTGCGACCAGTGATTCCGCTACTGCCGTCACGGATATTTGCGCCGTGAGCGCGAGACCACTGCCGTCAGCAAGGGCATTCTCCCCATCGATAGCGAAAGTCAGCGTCGCATCTTCATCAATATTCCCGTTGAATGAGAGCCTGGCCGTCACGTCCGTATCACCCACGCGCTTTACATCAGTAGACGGATGAATTGTCACGCCCTCGATACCAGATACAGACACGCTGTAAGGGCTGAAGTAGGCCGGACGTTTGTAGGTCCATCCTGTCAGCGCCAGCGTCACCACGCTCCCATCCAGCGTAGACTCTGCCAGTGGCGACGCCGTCGTTGCGGCCAATCCCACAGCCAGGGCAGTGAAGCTCGCCGATCCTGGAATCCCTGCGACAGAAACGGCCACCCGGTTCGTTCCCGGCTCGGGTCCCAACGTCAGCACACTCTCTGCCCGTCCATTGGCATCCGACGTAGCGTTCTCGACAGAGAGAGAACCCCCTCCAGCAATTACCCTAAACGTCACTTCGGCGCCGGCGACCGGAACCCCGGCTCGATCCGTGACTTCAACAACAAAGGGTTTCGACAGTGCGCTGCCGGCCTGGCTATGCTGATCACCTCCCGAAACTCTCACGAGCCGGGCTGGAGTTCCATCGCCGGCGCCCAAAGGAAGCAGGATTGCCAACGAGATGCCTCGTGGTTCCGACAATCCCCTGACGACGTCTTCAACGTCTGATCCGTCAAGGTTCGCCCGTGTGATTCTGTTGGAGGCGGTCCAGTACATCTTGCCGCCATCCACGTCCAACGCGATGGCCCTTGGTATATGCACCAATCCGGTAACGACGTCTTCCACAATTGAACCATCGAGATTGGCACGTCGGATTTTACGCCGCGTAGTCCAGTACACCTTGCCTGCGTCCACGTCCAAGTCGATACCGACTTGACGCCCCAATCCCGTGACGATGTCTTCGACGTCTGAGCCATCGAGGTTGGCACGCTGGATCTTGTCAGTGTCAAATTCCGTCCAGTACAACTTACCTCCGCGAGCGTCCAGTGCGATGTCGTGCAGACCCCACGATCTTGTGACGATATCCTCAACGTCTGATCCGTCCAGGTTCGCCCGTTTAATTCTGTTTGAGGCGCTCCAGTACATCTTGCCAACTCCCACGTCCAACACGATCTGGCTTGGACTATCCAATCCTATGACAATATCTTCCGCGTCTGAGCCATCGAGGTTGGCGCGTTGAATCTTATCGGTTGCGGCGTCCGTCCAGTACATCTTGCCTCCGCCCAGATCCAGCGCAATGTCGGGTGCATTCTTCAATCCTGTGACGATGTCTTCGACGTCTGAGCCGTCAAGGTTGACGCGTTGGATCTTTGATTCCGTGGCGCGATAGCCTGTCCAGTATATCGGCGGAGCATCGGAGTCGACAACGTGAACTCCCGGCGCCGGGGGTGGACCAAGTTCCACTATTCTCTGGCCACCGCCGCTTCTTCGCTCGGTAACAAAGGTGTAGGCGATCCCATTTATGTTCAGATTTCGAATGGACAGATTGTCGGAGATGACGTTGAGGAAGCGCGCTCTGCCTGCAGAATCAACGGAAAACACTTCGTTTGTGCCCGGATATGTACAGCTTCCACCCGGCTGGATGACGTCACCAACCCGACAGTCTGCTCCATAGCTGACGCCGTGCAAGCCTAACGAAAACACTGTGATCGCGATGATCGACAAATTGCCTGTGCGACTCCGCGTGGGGCGTTTCATTCCGTATTCCTCATATTTCGCCGACGTGGCCTCACGGCCCCGGCGGCACGTCCAGATAGCCGATGAACCAAGTCAGAAACAGATCCATGGCGATCCAGATCGCGGACGCCAGCGTAAGCAATACCATCGCCTTTCCGAAAACCGCTTTCACGTCACGCAATCGCATTATTGACACTCCCGGGGGCTTCCCAATCTTCCCTGAACCGCCCGAACGTTTCCCGGTCAGGCGCCGGTGTGTCGCCCGCAGCACGTATATCGAAGCCAGCGCCGGCAACGATTCTTCAAACCAGTGGTCGGGACCGTAATCGCGTTGATGGTCGTTGGACAGAATGTGTCCGTATTCGTGGGCGATCTGAAACGAACGGGTGGGAGCGGCACGACAATGCCGGCGTCATCCTCCCCCAGATGCCCGGCATTTTGTTGCCGTTGGGTGTACACGGAAGACGAACGCGCACACCGTTTGACCGCTCCCGTCAATCTGTTATGAGACAAAGTCTCAGAGGCCTTTTTCTGAATTCGCCAGCCGCCAGTTTTCGAAGCTTGCGAATGCGCATGCGCGCATAAGGCGGATGCCCTCCATGACATCTTTCCGGTAACGATGGTTCACCGTTCGAATGGATGGCCACGTCTCCAGCAGCCTTTCATCGCAGCGGAAAAATACCTCGCAATGAAACCAGGGCGGCGAAAGGCGGTGGCGATGTTGGTTACCGTACCACATCTGAATTTTCAACCTTTCGCCGTCGACGTTGACGCAGACGTGCCAGGGGGCCGCGACCTGAGAGTTCTCGTTCCGAATCTCGGCATTCAGCAGGGACCAGGCTCGGTCTACGTCGACGCTGTCGACGGCGACGCGGGAGATCCGGCGCTCGTGGATCGGGTAACGGTAGGTGAGACCCGGACGCAAGGTCACGTGGATTAGATCGTCCCTCAATTCGCCCCCGGTTGCTGACATGTCGGCCGGTCGACTCATGCGAACGCTGGCGGCGCCCCGCGGGTGCGGGCAACGGTGCCTTGAAGATCAGTTCCGCGAAAGGCGGCCGGCGGCACTCATAGTCCCATCTTCCCCGGACTCGTTACCCGGCACACCAAAACCGCCGAAACCTTCCACAAGCGCTTCATCATCTTTCGCCGAGGGGGGACGCCATACCATCCGGCGCCGGCCCAATCGCCTCCTGCGCTCCGCCGTCCAGCGGCGTGCCTTCAGCACGTCGGCCAGCATTGCTCGCTCACCGAAACTCAGGCGGCCCATGCCGAGAAGCCTGCCGGCGTACTCGACGCTAATACCGTCCAGCCTGGCGGCGTCCGCCTTCAGTCTAACCAGATGCAGCCGGACCAGCTCGCTCACTGCCTCAACGTTCAACCTCTTGCGTTTGCGCGCGGCCATCCCTACCTCATCCGCTCGTAAGCCGCCTTCACGATGGGCCCGGTGTCCGGCAGTGCAGCCCGGAAAAACTCGTAGGCCCCGAAACCCTCGCGGTCGAAGCCCGGCGCGTCGCCTATCAGGTTCAGGTATTGGGCTTTGTTGAAGGAAAGCGTCAGAACGTCGCCCTCCACGGTAAACGACGCCTCCTGGCGTGCACCCGCGGCGCTTTCGGATACGATTATCAGCGTGTTCTCGCCTTCAATTGCCCATGTTCCCGCATCGCCGGTTGAGTCTGTCCAGCGGCCGCCCTCTTCAATAGTGATTGTCGACCCGCCGTTGATCGCGGCGTCTGGAAATTCGGCAAACAACTGATCCACAACGGCGGCGGCGATGAAGCGTTGCATAGGTTCTCCCTTATGGTGTTCGCGAATCCAGCCCGTGGTTCCCTGGCACAGATAGGAGTCAGGTCCGGAGGCATAGCACCCGGATTTAACAGACCCCTGCATTTCATATAACGCGGTCTGGGGTCGCATTGCGGGTTCCGCACCCGCTCCCCGCCGGGGCGGACGTCAGCCACGACTCGGGAATCGCGTGCACCATTTCCATTGCACGCCGAGCGGGCGCCGGCAGATGCGGCGCCAGGGAGGAAGATTGAAAGTCGAGAGGGTTTCCCCCGGCATGTGGCCGCCCTTGCAGGCCCAATGAAAGGGGCCCGGTTTGACCGGCGCCCGCTTGGTTCAATCCCGATCGAGCGCGCCCATTGATTTCGCGGAACTCACCTTCCAGGCTTTCGCCTTTGCTGGATTGGGAACGGAAAGTGGCATGACGGCGCCGGTGACCTCGGAATTACAGGGCCGCGGGTTGAGCGGATGCATCGAGGGTCGAAAGGCCCTTGAAGAGACCGGCGGAAAACTACCGACATCCAGGTGTTCGGCCAACCTGGCCTGACCCATTCATGAATGGTCAGGCGAATATTACTGACTTGTGTATAAGGCCGAATTTCCGCGTTTGTTCTAATATATGGAATTAGAATGATTTTAAAGTGAAGCTGTGGCCCGTTTTGGTGATCTTTTGACGAAAAAACGCGCGTTTGGACGTCAGATACGATCTCCAGAGGCGCGCAGGTTGCCTGACCTGTTTTTTGGAGGATACTGCCGGTCAGCCATAGCTGCGTGCACCACCCCTTTGCGACTTCTCAGTACGCCGCCAATTCACAGTCAGCCCAGGTCTCGATTGCGAGGACTGCAATAAGACCTGTAACCGCCGGATCCATCACCAGGGCGGCTCCCTGTATCGGCTTTGAAATGGCGTCGGGCGACGTGGCCCTGGTTGGATTCCACCGTCGCCCCGCTGCCAAACGTCTTGACAACCCGACCTACTATTGTGACGTTATTGTGATTCTACAACCGATGACGACGATAGAATTATAGATCCTGGTCGGGCAAACCAGCCGAACAGCCCTCCTTCGGCCACTATTCCACTCGCGTCCTATTCGGAGGTGACGAGCGCAGAGGAGAGGAATATGGAAACTGTCGATGAACTCAGACAGGAGGTGGCGACGTTGCGGGAGCGTCTTTCCAGACATCACAGGGCGAGCCTGCGCATCAACGAGAGCCTGGACGCCAAGACCGTGCTGCACGGGATACTCGAGAGCGCCCGATCGCTGACCGACGCAAAGTACGGGGTTGTAACCGCACTGGACGAGGCCGGCCGGTTGGAGGAACTGCTTACTGCCGGACTCAGTCCCGACGAGCACCGTGCATTGCGTGGTGTAGAAGGTGGTGCCGCTATACACGAACACTTCTGCCGAATACCAGGTCCCCTGAGGCTCCACGACGTGGCGGGCTATCTAAGGGGGTTGGGCCTTCCCGAGTTTCGGCCGCCGATGGAGTTCAATTCATTCCTCGGCGTGCCGATCCGACTCGGGGGTACGCACATCGGGAACTTCTATCTCGGGGAGAAGAAAGGCAGCCGGGAGTTCACCCTCGATGATGAGGAAACGCTATCAATGTTCGCCTCCCAGGCCGCGCTCGTGATATCCAATGCTCGCCGGTACCGGGACGAAGCACGGGCGAGGACCGACCTCGAGACACTGATAGATACGTCGCCAGTTGGTGTTGTCGTGTTCGACGCCAGGACGGGAGAACCCGTCACGTTCAACAGGGAAGCAAAACGGATCGTGGACGGCCTGCGGATACCGGACCAATCGGTGGAGCAGCTCCTCGAGGTAATTGCCGTGCACAGATCGGACGGGCGGCAGCTCTTCCTTGAGCGACTCTCCGTTGCCGAATTGTTAAGCGCCGGCGAGAAAGTGCGTGCCGAGGAGGTTGTCCTTCAGACGCCGGACGGCCGCAGTGTCACTGTCCTGATCAACGCCACGCCCATACGATCTGATTCCGGCGGGGTGGCGTCCTGCGTCGTGACCATTCAGGACATGACGTCACTTGAGGAGTTGGACCGCATGCGCGCGGAGTTCCTTGCAATGGTCAGCCACGAACTGCGGACACCGCTGGCCGCCATAAAGGGCTCCACTTCGACGGTATTGGGTGGAGTCTCCGCAATGGGTGCGGCCGAGATGGTCCAGTTCTTTCGAATCATCAACCAGCAGGCCGACCACATGGACGGCTTGCTAAACGACCTGTTGGACGTCGTGCGCATTGAGACGGGGACCCTCCAACTCAATCCGGAGCCGGTGTCAATTACCGACCTCGTGGAACTGGCCCGCAAAACCTATTTGAACGCATGGGGAAGAGACAACATCCACATCGACCTCGCGCTGCACGATTGCACCGTAATGGCGGACCGACGGCGCATCTTACAGGTGCTGAGCAACCTGCTATCCAACGCGGCGCGTTATTCGGCCGAGTCCAGTCTCATTCGAGTGACCGCCGCTCGGAAGGGGATCCATCTGGCGGTTACCATTGCGGACCATGGGCAGGGAATCTCCGCTGAACGCCTTCCGCAACTGTTCCGCAGAATTTCCCGTAAGGATTTTGATGACAAAACCAGCGAAGACATCGGAGTGGGATGGGGTCTGGCGATCAGCAAGGGGATCGTGGAAGCACACGGTGGGCGGATCTGGGCGGAGAGCGAGGGTGTCGGAAAGGGTGCGCGGCTCACTTTTACCATTCCGACCGCCGAAGAGAGCGGGTTCAGCACTTCCGCCATTGTCCCCGGATCGCAGAATCGTGGAGGTGCGAAGCGACAGAATCGAATGCCAATCCTTGTTGTTGATGACGATCCGCAAACACTGCGAAGCGTTCGGGAAGTACTCTCGAATGCGGGTTACGTGCCCTTTGTTACAGGGGTACCGGAAGAGGTCTCGCTTCTGGTAAAGAAGCACCGTCCCCACCTCGTTTTGATGGACCTCGTATTGCCGGGGACGGACGGGATCGCCGTAATGAAGGAAATCAGACTGAACACGGACGTGCCGGTCATCTTCCTGTCAGCCTACGGCCACGAAGACGCTATTGCCCGGGCTTTCGAGGAGGGGGCGGCCGATTACGTTGTCAAGCCATTTTCGTCGACGGAACTGGCGGCCAGAATCTCGGCAGCCCTGCGCAAGCGGGCGACCACGGCGCTGGCCACGCCCGAGGAACCATTCGTGCTTGGAGATCTGACCATCAACTACGCCCTGCGCGAGGTCACCTTCGGCGGACGCCCGGTGAGAGTGACGGACATCGAGTACCGTCTCCTGGTGGAGCTTTCCGTCAAAGACGGTCAGATTGTATCCTACGAGGACCTGCTTGAGCGCATATGGGGTAGGTGGACCTACGAAGACAGGCGTCCGTTACGCACAACCGTGAAGAACATCCGACGCAAGCTGGGCATCCGACCGGGAAACCCCGATTACATCCTGAACGAGCGGCGGGTCGGCTATCGCATTGGGATTGCAGAGTAGCGGGCCCCGCGACCTGCAGGCGCCTGAACGCGTCAACGCCAGATGACTGTTAACCCCAATCCGAAAAACATCAATGCGGCGCCGCGACGAAAACTTCCGAAACGGCGCATAAAGCTCGTCCAAGCGGGTGTTTTTTCCGTTCACGTCCGGTGACCTTTTGTATCCTGGAAATCAGACGTCAAATCGCCATTTTATTAAGTTGCGTATATTTGATATAACGTCCCCGAAAAAGCAGAGTCGGGATGTGGCGCGGCGGTTCAGTAGGGCCTCTGTGTTTCCGCCCCTTTCGTCTGGCGGTGCCTCAATAGCCGCTCCGCGCTCTCTTTAAATCAACGGGCGCCGTGTATTAACCGCGGCCGTCGCCTCAGCAATTTTCCATATCTCTGCCTGTTGGCTCCCCGCACGACCCGTACTCGTCCCCTCCAATTCCGACGAACCCACGCCAGTTGACTTTCTGATTGACGTTTCAATCCCACGGCGGGAAAACCGGCCGTTGTCGCATACGTACGTGCCAGGCGGCGCCAAATAACCGGAAATTCATCATCAATTCAATAGAATCGGTCAAAAATTCAATGTTAATTCAACAAAATGTCCATATCTTACTTAGTTTGTTCAAAAACGAAGCGGATACCTGAACGGTGACCGGATTTGCTGGCGGTTCCTGTGTATTTGTAAAGCGGCCTGGAGCGAGCCACTCGCGCGTGGCCTGGTGTACAGGGACGGCAAATGCCATGCTCGTTTCCGATAGCCGCTCCATTGCCGGCCGTATTCTGAAACCCAAAACCGTCAGACAGGAAATCCCATGCTCGTGTCTGTTCTGTTCGTATCGATAATGTCCATATTGCGACATTGGTCGTATTGAACTACGTGGTATCCGTCTGAGCCAGGATGGATCATCTGCTCATCCGCGTTGTGGAGATCGAAGGCTATCTGGCCGTCAGCCCCGGGACCGCATACGCAAGTCTGACGAAAGCCGTTCCGGAAACCTGCAGTTCCAATGCGCGCCGACAGGTGACCGAGGACGCATTTTCGGATTCCTGCCGGGGGTTCAATCGGGGTGCCCGGCGGCCCTTGAGGAACATAACAAGTTCAATAAATAAATGCGGTTTCCAGTTGAATTCCAAGGAGTGGACAATGGAACTTACGAAGCTGGAGTTTTTTACCGGGATGGCGCTTTGCGGGGCCGCCAGGTCGGACAACGCCTGGCACGAACAGGCAACTGTGGATACGGCAATTGAGATCGCAAGGCGAATGATCAAGACGCTGGAAGAGGAAAATCCAGCCGGCGAAGAAACATAGACACGCCGGTGTCGGCGTTGTTCCACTCTGAAGGGCGCCCAATCCCGGCTCGCACAGATGTAATCGGAAGGCCGACAACGACCGGTTAACGCAATTTGGTACTTCTCGGACCAAACGTGATCGTTTCGGCCTGGACGGCTCTTTCCTTTTCGTTGGGGCGGTCAAACCGGATGCAGAAATCCATCTGCAAGGGCAGCCAATGCCGGCGCCCCCAAACAAACCTCCTTCGGCGCCGGCGCTGTCCTGCCGCCCCATCGGTCAGCCTATCGCGCGCTTCCGTTGGCGCAACGCGCCCCGGTCGTGCCTGTTCCACCTTCCGCTGCGGCACCGCAAGCGCATGCGGTGCGCGTCTTCGGGGCATGGTGAGTCTTCTTTCGCTCATTACAATAACAGACGATTGGTGCAAACCAGATCGAGGCGAAACCATCGTTGTGGACCTGTAACGTGCCTGATCTGTGCCGGGCAGCGACAGGTTGATTGTGACGTCCGCCGGCAGTTATTCAAGGTGGATGCGTCGGATTCCTAACAGCGAGGAATAACATGCTTTGCAGAATATTCCTGTTGTTGTCCGTCTTTGGATTGCTCAATTGCGCCGGACCACGGCAAGTTGCACAACCTCCGGCCCCGGAGCCCCCATCAACGTCGATTATCGACGTCCGGTTGCGAGCGGTTATCCGGGATTCCCTGAACAAGACGTCTGACGAACCCATCTCCATAACCGATTTGGAAGGATTATCGCACCTGTCGGCGCAGAACGACAGTATCGCGAGTCTCAGCGGATTGGAACACGCAGAAAACCTGGTATCGCTGAATCTTGACGGCAATGACATCACCGACCTTTCTCCCCTTGCGAGGCTGGCAAACCTGAAGAGGCTGCGCCTCGAGGGCAACCGCATCAGCGACATTACGCCTCTCACCGGGCTGAAGAACCTCGAAAGGCTGTATCTTGCAAACAACGGCATCAATGACGTGTCGCCACTTGCCGGACTGGCCAATCTGAAGAGGCTGCGCCTTGAGGGCAATGGCGTCAGTGACGTCACGCCGTTGTCCGGATTGCAGGCGCTGAAGGAACTGGACCTCGACAACAACGGGATCAGCGAGTTGTCGCCATTGTCCGGCCTTTCCAATCTGACCGGGTTGCGCCTGGAGGGAAATGGCATCGCTGACCTGAAACCTTTATCCGGACTGAAAAACCTGAAGGAACTCGATCTTGACGGCAACGGCATCAGTGACATTGCGCCGCTGTCCGGACTGGCCAATCTGACGGGGCTCCGTCTCGACAGCAACGGAATCAGCGACCTTAAGCCGCTGGCCGGGCTGAAAAATCTGAAGGAACTGGACATCGACAGAAACGGCATCGCCAACCTGGCGCCGCTGTCCGGATTGACCGGTCTGAGGCGTCTCTACGTCGAGAGGAACGGAATTAGCGACATAGCGCCCCTGGCCGGGTTGAAACACCTGAAAAGGCTGCATCTTGGTCACAACGGAATTACCGACCTGTCGCCGCTCTCCGGTTTGCCCGGTCTCGAGCATCTTTACGTCGACAATAACGCCATCAGCGATGTCCGGCCGTTGGCGGGGATGAATAACCTGCAGACCCTGGACCTCGCGCACAACCGCGTCATGGACCTGTCGCACCTTGCCGGGCTCAAGAACCTGACGAGGCTGATTGTTCGCGGGAATCCGCTGTCCGGGGAGTCCATACAGACGCACATTGTCGACTTTCGCAGGAGAGGGATACGGGTGGCGTGGGAGAATCCGCGGGCGGAGTGAATGGAGGGACGGTGTCGGGGCCCATCTGGATACGCAGTTCTGGGCGGCGCCGGGATTTCCAACGAGATAGGCGGCGCCTTAGTTCGTACGCGTGCATTCGACCGTTGGCGCGTCGACCCGAAGGGTCCAAAACCTGCGTCTCGAATCTTCAGCGAGTTACGCTCGATCACGATGATTCAATAAGGAAAGTAATCAGCATGTCGAATCCAAAGGCAGGAATCCTGATTGTAGAAGACGACCAGCCCTTCGCAACGCAACTGAAGGCATGTCTGGAAGAAACAGGACACACTGTAGCCGCCGTGATTTCCAACGCCAGCGAGGCCATAGGAGCCGCCGGTGAATTGCGGCCTGACCTGGCCCTGATCGATCTCGGCATACGTGGAGCCCCTGGGGGGCCGGAAATCGGCGACCAACTTGGCCGCAGGTTCGACGTTCCCGTTGTGTACCTGACCGACGCGGCTGAGGGAGACCTGTTTGAACGGTCGCGGGCAACGGGACCGTACGGTTACCTACTCAGACCATTCGACGCTCGGCAGCTACACATGAACATTCTGGCCGCGATATCGATGCACGAGAGGGAACGACAGCATCGCAGAACGCGGGCGGCCCTGGAACGAACGGTGGATGAATCAAGATACCACCGCGAACTTTTGGAAACCGTATTCAACAGCATGAGCGAGGGCGTGGTGGCCGTCGATAAAAACGGGGCAATCCTGTATCACAATTCCAGCGGACCGCGCATTGGCCGGAGCCATCCCGTGGAAAAGAACATCGCCCGGTGGCCCGACAAATACGGTATTTTTCAGCCCGATGGAAAAACCGTGCCCAGCGAGGATCTGCATCCGCTGATGCTTGCGCTCAGAGGTGAGGATACAGTGGAAACCGAGTTCCTGATACGCAACCACCTTGAGCCCGCTGGAGTCCACGTAGGCGTCAACACAAGACCCCTGTTGGATAAGGCGGGATCTCCAAAGGGCGGCGTGGCTGTCATCCGGGACGTTACCAAATTGAAGCATGCGGAAGCAGAATTGGAGCGGACGATTGTACAGCTTCAGGAACAGGCCCAACTGATGGAGACCATTCTCAATAGCATTAGTGACGGTATCATTGTCGCGGATACCGACGGAAAATTCCTCTACGTCAATCCGGGAGCCAGACAGATAGCTGGAATGGATATCAAAGATGGATTTCCAGACGATTGTGCTGAAAGACACGGTGTGTACTATCCGGATAGGGAAACTCCCATGAAGTTGGAAGACCTTCCGCTGATGCGAGCCATACGCCACGGCGAATCCTCGGATGAAGAGGATGTGTTTATTCGAAACAAGAATAAACAGGGTGGCGTCTACATTCGGATGAGCGGACGGCCCCTTCTCGACAACGTCGGAGAAGTCAGAGGAGGCGTGGTCATCTTTCGTGATGTTACGGAGACAATGCGGGCCGAGGAGGCGTTGGCGCGGGCGTTCGACCAGGGGCGGTTGGAAATGTTCGATACCATCCTGCACAACATAGGAAACGCAATGAACAGTGTTACCACCGGGATCGAAACCGTTCGCCGCAATCTGACTAATGACCGTGCCGGACGCCGTCTATTCGCGTTGGCTGCCGCGATAGACGAACACCAGAACGACTGGACAGACTATATCGCGAATGACCCCCAGGGCCGAAGGGTGCTGCCGTTCATCATCAAACTTGCCGAAGACTTTGGAAGGAGAAACGACGAACTGATGAAAACGGTATCCCGTGTCAGGGACCGGGCCAATCGCATTGTGGACATCATCCGCACACAAAAGGCCCTTGACGGGTCCGGCATGGACCGAAAGAATATCGACCTCTACGATGCACTCTCGGGTGCGTTTCGGATGTTGAAAGATTCACTGAAAAAACGTGGGATCCAGACCAACGTCAACTGCGGCAACGCACCGCAGGAAATACGTGTCCGGGAGAGCCAGTTTCACCAGATGCTGGTCAACCTGGTCAAGAATTCGATTGAAGCCATCGATGAAAAGGCCGTCCTGTATGGACTTCAGGAAACGCCTCGAATCGAGATAGGGGCCAATGCCACGGACGAATTTCTTTACCTGGAAGTCGTCGACAACGGCATTGGTATTGAGAATAACGACACACGGTTGCTTTTTACACCGGGTTATACGACGAAGAAGTCGGGGAGCGGCCTTGGCCTGCATTCGGCGGCCAACTTCGTCATTGCTTCCGGCGGACGTATCGAACCGTCAAGCGAAGGCAAGGGCAATGGAATGACGATGCGCGTGACGTTACCGCTTCCGGCAGTGGCTTCCGAGTTACAATCAGGGTAACCGGCGACAGAGTCCATCGGGGCGTTCCCCGCCCACGGAGAAGAGGACCAGTTCGTTGCAAAAGGCGACTCTGGTAGCAAATTGCGACATTCGATACCCGAATCAGTTGAATTATCCAATTAAGTCGTTTTTTATCAGATATATAGGATCAAGTTATCCGTGGTGAATACCCGGTATCGGGACGAAGCCACCCGACGCATATTACAACAGTGAAAAAGATTCGCTATTCAGTGCCTGTGAATTATAACTCCCTTATATTCAATAATTTGTCCGATTTCGTGATAGTTGGCACAGATTGTGCATCAATTCACAAGGGTCAGGATGGGGCATGAATTCACCGTTTTTCGATAGCTTGTCAACTCGTTGGGGATGCAGGTGGTCGATGGAATCCTTTAAACAGGGAAACAACCGGGTTCTGATCGTCGATGATCAGCCCGAGATACACGATGACTTTGCGGAAATGCTTCGTTCCAACTTCGCAAATCCATCGGATGAAGATCTTGTGGCTGCGTTCGTGCATGAACAGGAAGGAGACTATCTGCCGGAGTTCGAGCTGCTGCACGCCAACAACGGAGAGGAGGCTTGCGAGATTATCCGGGGAGGAAGGAATTCGAACCGTCCAGTCGCGGTGGCGTATATCGATATTCGAATGCCCCCTGGAATCGACGGTATTGAAACGGTGCGAAGGGTAAGGGAATTCGATCGTGATATTGAAATCGTGATTATGACTGCTTACACCGACAGGTCGCTGCCCGAAATCGTTTATGATATGGAATTGCTGCACAAATTACTCTACATAAGGAAGCCCTTTACGCACGAGGAGATTCAGCAGATTACGCTGTCGCTGGTTGGAAAGTGGAACGTCGAACAGGAACTGGCGGAACAGAGGCGGCAACTTGCCGTCAGCCATGGAAGACTTAAAGCCGTGCTGAATGCAACGGGCGACGCTATCGCAATGCATGACGTCACTGGACGCCTGGTATTCGCCAACGAGATGTACATTAATCTGCTGGGACTGAAGGGAATCGAACAGGAAAAGCTCCCACCGCCCGATCTCGCGGCACGATTCGAGGAGCGGTTCCGGAAACCTGACCTGAGTCACATGGTTGGCGGGCCTCTCCCGGACGGCGGGCAGTTGGTGGAAACAACCGGCGCCGGAGGCTTGCCTGAACAACGCCAGTTTTACCGTCTGACGGCGCCGGTTTGTGACGAACAGGGACAGCCTATCGGCAACCTGATCCTGTATCGGGACGTGTCCGGTGAAATCGACGCCGAGCAGATGAAGGCCGAAGTACTGCGCCTGCGTACCGAATTGGAAACGACGTATTCATTCGAGGGAATGGTGGGCACGAGCCCTGAAATGCAGCGCGTTTACGCGCTCATGAATCAGGCCGCAAAGAGTGAGATTACGGTTCTCATCCGAGGTGAAAGCGGCACAGGCAAAGAACTGGTTGCCAGGTCGTTTCACTTTAACAGTTCGCGCAAAAAGGGTCAGTTCATTGCCCTCGATTGCGCTACCATCCCCGAAACGCTCATCGAAAGCGAGTTGTTTGGGCATGAAAAAGGTGCCTTCACGGGCGCAGCCACTCGGAGAATCGGTGCATTTGAGCGTGCGCACAAGGGCACGATACTGATCGACGAAATTGGCGACCTTCCGTACGCCTTGCAAGGCAAATTGCTGCGTGTATTGCAGGAGCGGGAAATCCAGCGGATCGGAGGGAAAGCACCGATATCCGTCGACATCCGGGTTATCGTGGCCACCAACAAAGACCTCGAGCACGCAGTAAGGAAGGGTGTGTTCCGCGAGGATTTGTTCTATCGCGTCGCGGCCTTCCCGATCGCGATTCCGCCGCTTAGGGAGCGGCGCGAGGACATTCCCCTGCTTGCTGAACATTTCATCGGCAAATACGCCGAACGAATGAAAAAGACCATTAGCGGCATTTCCACCGCGGCCATGCGCCTGCTGCTGCAGTATGAATGGCCAGGTAACGTACGCGAACTGGAAAACGCAATCGAGCGCGCCGTGCTTCTGGCAACAGAACCGGTAATCCAGGCCGGCAACCTTCCGCCCCAGATGTCGCCGGCAATTGCTTCGGGAAGCAAATCTGCCCTGGCAGCTACGGTCCTCCCTCTCGCTGAGGTGGAACGGCAGGCCCTGCTCCTCGCACTGGAAGCCGCCGGCGACAACATTACGCGCGCCGCCCGTGCGCTTGGGATCCATCGGGCGACCTTGCACCGCAAACTGAAGAAATACAACGAGGACACAGACTGATACGCATGGGGAATTCGGGCTGAGAGGCCGCGGGACCAGTGATCGATGGCGTCCGCCTCGATACAAAACGCGGCCCTCTCCCCTCTCAGCCCGGTATTCAGCGCGACTCACCCTCCCCGCTCCTGATATCCTGCTCTCCCTGCAGCGGCCTCGCCAACCCGACCGGTGGACGAGGCCGCTGTTGTTACTGCCGCCAAAACCGCGAGGGAGTGTCGCAAATTGCGACACTCCCTCGCCAACTATCTTTGTGTTGATCCTACCATTTTCTCGCCACGAAGAACATCCTGCCGGTTTCCTGCGCGCCCTCCAGGATCGGGTCCTCTTCGTCGAACGTCCGGATCTCTTCGAATCCAGCGTTCTGGAGCCGCTCGTCAATGTCGCCTTCCGGGTACCAACGCTGCAGGAGGGAAACGTCTGTCCGTTTCCATCCCGTCCCCTCCTTCTCGAACACCGTCAGGTCCATCCTGCCGATCCTCTCCTCTTCAACTCTCGACGATCGCGCTACGCATACGTGATCGTCCTCCACAATTCCGAAACTGCCGCGCCAGCGCGACATGTAGCCTGCTTCCATGTTGAGGTCGAACTCGAAATGCCCGCCGTCATCGAGGACGGAATGGACGTTTCGAAACACCTGCTCCAGTTCGTCCAGACTCATCACGTGGTTCAGGCTGTCAAAGGTCGAAAACACCGCCGCAAATCTGCCGCCCAGGGAAAGCTCCCGTACGTCCTGGACGAGAAATTCCACGTCCGGCGCGTTTCTCCGCGCAATCTCGATCATCCCCCCGGACCCATCCACGCCCGTAACCACGTACCCCTTTTCAGAAAGCACCGCCGCAAGCTGCCCCGTACCGCAGCAGAGATCCAGAACGGCGCTGCCGGGCGGCAGGTCTCCCAGCAAGAGACGATCCAGAACCGGATAAAAACTGTCTGCAAAATAACCCCAATGCCGATTGTAGACGCCGGCAATGGGGTCATAGGCGTCGAAGCGATTCATAGGGGATTTTCCTTCGGTCGAGGCAGGTTATGCCTATATGAAGACCGCAGGAGAAACGCCGAATCCTTCGGACAGCGCGCGAATCTGCCGAACGTTCATCACTCGGCCACGCTGGACAGGCGTTTCACGCTTCAATCGGAGTCAGCCAAGATACCCGGGCGAACTGTGACGCGCGCTCCAAATCACCATTCTCCAGACCCTCGCGAACACCATCCAGCTTGTCGGCGTTCCTCACTGAAAGGTAGGGTGGCCATCCCGCGTCCCCATCGATCAACCCCACCTCGACCTCGGCAGCATATTCTCCGATGTGGACCATTTCTCAGGTTGTCATAACCGTCACGGTCTCACTCTAGAAAAACGGTTTTCTAGCGGAGCATGTAGGACACGATACGACCTCAATACAAAGGTCTAGCTCGAACCCGCATTTCGCACCGGTCCCTTTCGCTTATGTGCTGCCAGACCTGATTTTTCTGCAATATACTCGATCTGCTGTTGAGCAGTCATTCCCTTCATTTCTTCGCTCATTCTGTCGCGGATGCGTCGCATGAGTTGAACGGCGTCAAGTTTCTGTTTCGTCTTCATAGTACACCTCCCGTGGAGAGCGTATTTCAAGGGGGGGATAACCCCGCTCCAAATTTACTGAGTTGAAGCCGCGAATACGACTCCACTTGACAATATGCGCAAAATTCCAACTCACCAGAATATCCACACGTTGAACCGTCGCGATAGCGATATGTTGAGCATCGACTCGCTGAGAAGGACCCACTACGGTATTATCAATGTATGCGTCAGATAGCAGTACGGCTTCCTCATCCAGAAAAACACGCTCTGCGGATTGGAGCGCGGGGTGTTTCAGGAGTCCCAAGACGGTAGCAGGTGCTACCCGAAGTTCGGCAAGAGTAACGTCGGAGACGACAGCTTTCAATCGATCAGCCTGGAAATCCGCAAAAAGACGTCCCGAGTGGATTCGAAACTCCTCGTCCAGGTATCCACCTATGACTGAAGTATCGATATATACCATCGGATTCATATCGCTTCTCTGAAAAATCACGCGGCCCTGAACCGTGTCTTCGTTTTCCCGACTGGATCAAACCTACCGCTTATACCATTATAGACCCAGGGAACGACCAATACAGGCACATCAGATGGCTGGAACCGAGAAAACACCAATCGATGCACGGAGCTTTGTGGCATTGCAGGCAAAAACTCCATATGTAACTGCCATCGCCAAACGGCGTGGATTATGTTCCTCAGCTCCTTGGAATTTCCTACGCCGGACGGACGCGCAAAGGAACGCTTCCGTACCCAAAAGATCGCACGAGATAGACATTTTTGCAAGCGGTCAGGTACGACGAATGAATATCAATGCGCTTTCATTTGGGCGAGTTCCAGACATAATCAAGATATCTCTTTCTCTCCTGAAACCCACCCCATTTCCGATGCGCTTTCTGAAGTTCCACGTCAACCGTGTGAACGGTACTTTCTCCGACTTTCTTCGACGCATTTATTTTTTCGTCGCCGGTGCAGTCAAACGCGAGACAGGCGAAGACCTCCGTATCTTCATCTGAAGATCCTGATGTGGAATTAAAGGCTGCAACCAGCGGCGCCTGTAACCAGAAGGATGCGGATTGACCCGCTTTGTGAAGGATCGACCGATTGTGAGGGTTCCAAAAATACTGATCCGTGGGGGCCAAAATCAGGTCGGGCTCATGCTGTCCCGCCGCCAACACCGTTTCCGGCAGCATCCAGTCCGCACGGGCCAGGATTGCCACCTGACTGCCACGAAATGGAATCGGTCGAATCTCTTTTCCCGATGAGAATACATGCGGCCGTGTCGGGTTTCCAGCGAAGACCTTGCGTTGAATGCCGCAAACGGCGCCTTCGGACGACAGGCAGTGGGCATGATAAAATCTGCCGGCTTCCCGCTCGATGAACCCGATGCATATTGCGGTTGAAAAGTCCTTCGTCAGCCGGTTGACCTTCCGCAATATTTCCGATCGATCCACATCGTCAATGGAACCGACATCTACGATATTCAACCCGGTCAACGCCGCTTCACCGAAGACGAATACGTCTGCATCGTCATTCGCTCGTTCCTCGAGTACGATTTGGATCCTCTTGAGATTGCAGGAAAACCCATTCTGCTGCACCGGGGTGGACACAAGGCCGATTCTGAATTCGGACATGCAACCAATCCTGTCCTTTCGACTGCCGTGAGCGTGTTCCCTGCCGCCTTCGGGCGATCCGCATCTCCATCGGACTCATCCGGTACCGCCGATTCCGGATATTCTCAAGGAATAGGGTTGTCTTATCTTCCCGGAACCACGTCTTGAAGACCCTCCAGATCGCTTACCGCGGCGCCCAGGAACTCAGGCGTCCTGGGGTGCAGGAGGCGGCCGCAGTCCCAGAAAAAGCGAATCCCGCGGATGTTTTTGATAATTGCAAGCAGCTTTTCCTCTTCGGCCGACAGGGGCGCGACCGGTTTCTCGATGGCCGCCTGGTAGGAAGATCGGAATGCCTCCAGATACCCGGGTTCATGGTACTCCGAGCCGGGCCTCGCCACGGTTTCGCCTTCGACTTGCTTCAGGTCGTGGGTCGCCGTTCCCCATCCGGCCGACTGGAAGTCGTGGACGTTCGTGATCCGCAGAGAGCGACCGTTGTCTACGAACACGTTATGCAGTCCCGGTTCTCCCCACAGGAAGACGTTACCGCCGCCAATCCTGATTTCGGGCGCAGGATGCAGGGCTGCCAACAACCTGTCCCACAGTTCCGGCAGCGTCGCTTCAATCGAGGATGCCAGTGTCGCGTCGCCAAACATGGCATCCCGGACGGTGGCCTCCCACGATGCCAGGTCTCCCGTATTCTCCGACCGAAGCGCTTTCGGACACTTCTGACTATGCACGCGCGCCAGGGTCTCGCCAAGGAGGGCGCCCAGCCGCAGTCGCCCCGCCCGCGACGCACCCCTGTAGTAATCTACACCCGGCTTACCATGTTCGCGTGGAATCAGCAGGCATTCAAACGGAAGCGGTTCTCGGTCACCGTCGTACACAATGGACTCAGAAACAGGAACACCAGGAGCGGCTTGCAGTACACGTGTGGCGATGAATTCGGTCTTCAGACTGAAGCCACGTGATTGCCGGAACTGAATCTTCAGGAATACGCGACCGGAGGAGCGGGTCCTCACGTCCAAAACCAGATTCGTGAAATTTCCATCAAGGCGCTGAACTGACCGGGACGTACTGAAGCCGTGTTTTTCGAGAAACGCATCGATCCGTGCACGGGACACAGCGGGTTTATCGCGAAATAGAGACCTGATATCTCTCATGCGCGCCAGTCCTGTTACCATTCCGTGCGGCCCCTGTAAAATCTCCCAGCCGATTCAACCGCGGCGTTCCTTGCCATTCATGTATCCCGCCGCATCAGGCTGTAACTCTGCGCGGTGGGGCCGACGTGGTGTTGCGTCGCCAGAAAGAGCGCCATCGGCACGACGTCTTCGGGAGACTTGAACCACTCGCCTTCGATGTGGAGTACCGCGTCCATATCCGTTTGCACCGGTCCCGGGATGAGCTCGTTTACGCTGATGTTGTGCTGCCGGAGTTCTTGTGCGAGAACCCGCGTCAACATCCAGAGACCGGCCTTCGAACAGCAGTAGGCCGAACTCTCCGCGAATCCCCTGTGGCCCATGCCGGAACCGATGGTGATGATCTTGCCACCGCCCCGCTTCTTCAATGCCGGAATCGCCGCCCTGGCGCAATAGTACGCGCCAAGCAGATTGGTGCGTATGGTGTCCTCCCAGGCAGCCGGATCACCGCTTTCAACGAGACCATGATCTACGTTCACCCCTGCATTGAGGACCACGATATCTATTCCGCCGAGTTCCGTTTCCGCGAATTCGAATAGCGCCTGAACATCGGCCCATTCCGATACGTCCGCACGAAACGCGACCGCGGTTCCGCCCTCTCCCCGGATCTCCTGTACGGTTTCCTCGATCTCGCTTTCGGTCCTCGCCGCACAGCAGACCGAGGCGCCTGCACGGGCGTAGCCCAGTGCGATCGCACGGCCGATCCCGCGACCAGCGCCGGTTATCACGGCGCCCTTACCTGAAAGCGTATTGCCGAGCTGTTCGGGCATTGAGCGTTCTCCCTCCGCGTACCACATTCGTGCGTGTTGTTCGTAGCCCACGTGAATTCGCTTCGCGCGAACTGACAGTTCGCGGTACTACACTATCCCACGGAAAAGTGCAACTCTCTTCCGATCGCTTCGGCATACTTGCGCAAGGTCGACAGCTTGATGTCCTGCACGTGGTTCTCCATTCTTGAAATCGCGGACCTCCTTGTGTTCAGCTTTATTGCCACCTCCTCCTGGGTCAGACCGGCCTCCTTTCAAGCTTCCCGAAGTAAAACACCGATCTTGAATTCCAGATATCCGCTTTCGTAACTCTCGGCGAAATCGGGGTCTCTTGCTTTGCGTTTCTCCGGAACGTATTTCTTGAGATCACTCATGGATCCGTCCTAGAATTATTCCCAATAGGAATCAATTGAAGTTTTGGAATTGATCGCTCGCTGGGAGCCACGAGAAATTCGACAGGTAGGACAAACCAGAGTCTGTTTGGATCCTTGCGCGGTCATGGAGCTTGTCGAAATGCCCCCGCGCTGGTACCCATCACGACACCCTTCGGCGACCCTTCGACTGGCTCAAGGAGCGGCTCGGGGCGGGTATCAGCGTGCCGGCTTGGTACCGTGGTAAACCAGATTCACGTCCAGTTTCTTCTCGCCTCCCATTCGCATCGCAACAGACCGCACCATACCGTATTCCTGAATCTGCCTCGCAGGTATTGGTCCTGGCGCAGTACGCCCTCGCGGACCATGCCAAGCTTTTCCAAAACCCTGACGGAACCGGCGTTCTGCTCGTCGGTCGTAGCCTGGATGCGATTCAGATCGGGAAACGCGGCAAACGACGTTTCGATCACGGCGCCGGCGGCTTCCGTGGCCAAACCATTCCCCCAAAAGCGCCTCGCAACGCTATAGCCAATGGTACCAACGCGATTCTCAAGGTCGAATCCGATATTGACACCGCCGACGGCGGAACCGGCGTATTCAATCGCCCAGGACGCGCGTTTTGTGCGGTCCTGCGACAATTGGTTTGCCAGGAATCCCTCCGCATCAGCTCTCGTGTAGGGTTGGGGAACCGGACCAAGATAACGCGCCCATTCCGGATCGGATGCATACGACAGGACGTCCTCAACGTCCTCGAGGCGATATGGCCTGAGTTTCAGCCGTTCCGTTTCAATAACTTCGGGGAGCATTCCCGGATCCTTCGTTGATGCCCGAAAGTCACGGCAATTCAGCTTTCCTAACTTGACAGCCCGTTGAAAAAGCCCATCCGGGCTGCCTGCCTGTGCGGTGCACGCAGACAGGCGTCCGGCCCTTGTGGCCGAATTACTGCGTTGCGCTCCCTCGCCGAATCGCTTGATTCGACTTGGTTGCGCGCCTTGTCTTCGGCCACAACAACTCGGCCTCGCCTGCAAAGCGACTCTTCCAACGGACTGTTAACCTTGCCGCGAATACCAAACTACGATATATTATTCTAACGCGCACGCTCGAAAGCCCCATTCGGAAAGGGTATATCGGAATGGCAGAGGTGATTGCATTTCCTGAAACAAGGGCTTTGGAAGACAAATTGCCTATGAATATCAATGCAGTAAATGAAATTTGTGACTCTTATAGGTTGCAAAAGGAAAGGTCTCGATCGTTCAGAGCCGATGTCAAGAGCCTATGCAATGATATGCAGGAAATAAATGATGACATGGTCGAAAGCTTGAGTTCCAAGTATGCGTTCTTTATAGGAACTTTAGAAATAGTCGACATAGAATCTCTTGACGAAGATTCTTTCAGTAGAATTGCGGAATATCTGGAATTTTCTGAAAAAAGAGAGACAGACTATGTTGATTGGAAAAACAGGATAG
>LXNJ01000707.1_pt1 | contig 21993 bp, 18 predicted proteins | sample 809081 | NCBI WGS metagenome assembly LXNJ01 (sample SAMN04870510, study PRJNA318959) | sponge metagenome | biome: sponge; feature: marine sponge reef; material: water | host: Petrosia ficiformis | place: Greece: Milos, Mediterranean Sea | collected 2013-05-29 | depth 5-7 m | reverse complement strand
TGATGCCCGCCGACTACGAGGAGCCGCTCGATCGGCTGGGTCGCAATCTCCTTCTGGGTTGCGCCATCGCCGTGGTTCTAGCGGCGATCCTCGCCAACATCGTGGCAACGGGCGTCGCGAGACCCCTCGAGCGCCTGAGCCGAGCCGCCATCCGCATCCACCGAGGACTCATGCGAGAACCCGTGGCTCAGGAGAGAACGCTGGAACTGGGACGCCTGTCGAGAGCCATGGAGCGCATGCGTCAAGGGATATTGGAGCGTGACGAGAACCTGCGTTTGATGCCGGCCCAGGTGGCCCATGAGATTCGCAACCCGCTCGGGGGGCTGGAACTTTTTCTCGCAGCCGCCTACGACACCGAGGACCCGGTTGAACGAAGGCGTCTGCTTGCCCGAGCTCGAGAGGAGACCGCTACGCTGAGCCGGGTGGTCAACGAGTTCCTCGTCTACGCGCGCCCTCTTGACGAGACGGGAAACGAAGTCGTGGACGTTCGTATCCCCATGAGAGAAGCGAGCGAACTCGTGGAAGCGGAGATGGCCGAGACCGGTGGAAAGCTGGTCGAGAATTTGTCTCCGAACCCCCAGATGGCTCGTGCGGCGAGCGACCACGTCAAACGTATCGTGCTCAACCTACTCCGCAACGCCTCACAGGTCGCCGACGAAGTGCGCCTGTCGGTTCACACGGAGAGGGGCGAGATCGTCATATCGGTGGTGGACAACGGACCGGGAGTCCCCGGCCATCTGCGCGAACGCATTTTCGACCCCTTCGTCACGGACAAGGAACAGGGAGCGGGGTTGGGACTGGCCATAGTGCGCAAGCTGGCCGAAGCGAACGGTGGCAGGGTAACTCTTCTGGAAGCGACCGAAGGAGCTCACTTCAGAGTTTTCCTCAGAAGCCTGGAGGATCCCTCCGGCGCGATAACCTACAGGCACCGGGATGACATGGATGGCTGAAATAATCATCATTGACGACAGCAGGGGCATGCGGGAGGGTTTGGAGCTTCTCCTAAGGCGCAAGGGCCATAGAACGAGAGTGGCTGCCAGCGGAAAGGAAGGGCTGGGGCTCCTGGAGGAAGAGGAAGCCGACCTCGTCATCACCGATCTCAAGATGGCTCACATGGACGGGATCGAGGTGCTCAAGCGGATAAAGGAGCAGGATCCGCAAACGGAGGTGATGATGATCTCGGCTCACGGCAGCATTCAGCGCGTCGTTGAGGCCATGCGACTGGGTGCCGCCGATTTCATCGAAAAGAGCTTCAAACCTGAGGAGTTCGCTATCAAGGTCGACCGCCTGCTGCGCGACGCCGCCGAACGAAAACGTCTCTTGCGGGAAAACCAGCGTTTGCGGGTCGAGAACCTGGAGCTGCGGGGCGGGGACCTTCCCCGGTACGGTGAAATCGTGGGCGACTCGGACGCCATGCTCAATGTGTTCAGATGGATAGAACGCGTGGGACCTACCGATTCGACCATCACCATCTACGGGGAATCCGGGACTGGAAAGGAGCTCGTCGCCAGGGCCATTCACGCCGCCTCCAACCGCCGGGACGCGAAGTTTATAGCGGTGCATTGCGGTGCCCTGACCGAGACCCTCCTGGAGTCGGAACTCTTCGGCCACGAAAAAGGAGCCTTCACCGGCGCGGACAAGCGCCGCCGCGGACGTTTCGAGCTTGCACACGGAGGAACTCTCTTCCTCGACGAGATAGGAACGCTTCCCGAGCAGACCCAGATACGCCTCCTGCGCGTGCTCCAGGAACGCGAGGTGGAGAGGGTTGGAGGCGAGAAGGCGATCAAGGTCGACGTCCGCATCATTGCCGCCACGAACGTTCCGCCGGAAGATCTGCTCGGAGGCTCGTTCAGAGACGATCTCTTCTACAGGCTTCACGTAATCACCACCACGGTCCCGCCTTTGCGCGAGCGGATCACCGACATCCCGCCGCTGGTCGATCACTTCATCGACAAGTTTCGGGTGGCCACCGGAACCCGGGTCCGCGCGGTGAGCAAGAACGCTCTACGCATCCTGACCGGATACGACTGGCCGGGAAACGTGCGCGAGCTCGAGAACGTCGTACAGACGGCTCTGGTACTGGCCGACGGCGAGGATCTGAAGACAGAGGATGTTCCCCACCTCGGGACGATCGCACCTATCTCCGCCACCGAGGGTTCGGATACTTTCGGATCGATACGCTCGCTGGTGACGCAGGGGAGGAGGATCGACCTCAGCGATACCCTCGAAGTTTTCGAAGAGGAGATCGTCCGCTTGGCGCTCGAGACGACCGGCGGCGTGAAGTCGAAAGCCGCTCGCCTTCTGGGCCTCAAGCCGAGCAGCCTTCGCTACAAGGTCGATAAATACGGTCTGGAGACGACGTGACCAGAACCCTTCCGGCGATGTTTTTTTGCGCGGCCCTCTGGGTCGTCGCGTTGCCGGCAAGGGGTAGGGCGGTTCAGGCCCAGCAAGGGCTTTCCAATCCCGAAATCCTGGTCAACACGGCTCAGGCCCGGTACGATGCGGCCGTGGCGTCCCACGTGGCGGCCCGGGATTCTCTCGATGCCGTGAACCAACTCTACACCAGGGCGCTCATGACCCTCGAAGGATCGCGCGCGAGCGGCGACGATGGTCGCCGGCAGGCCGCATACATCGCGGCTCTCGAACCCGGACGCGAGATGTCCCAACGTCTGGCGAGGCTGGCGGAGGCGGAAGACTCCCTGGTTCGGGCCCATGACGACCTCGTCCAGGCTCTCTGGCACTGGCAGGGAGCCATATTGGACAGCATGGAGAGTGTTGAAAAGGGTGGGAATTTGGAGAGCTATCGGGAGGACTACCGTCTGATCGAAGAGCGCATAACCCGACTGGAAGCGGTCGATCTGCCCGAGGCGGGGCGTTCGTTGATGAGCGAGCTTGAGGTGGTTGAGGACGATCCGCGCGACGGACCGGACGAGTGGCGATACAAGGCCAGCCTGTGCAGACGGCTCGCCCAGGAAGCCGACAAGCTACTTGACGATATGAACTCGGATCTCAACGCGCTCGTGGTAAGGCAGCGACAGGAAAGGCAAAGGGAAGACTTCCTGGCCGACACGGACCGCTTCGGCAGGATACCTTTCCCACCGGGCGTGGGACGCCAGACCGGCGAGCCGCCGGTGGCCGACAGCGCTTCCGTCGCCGGCGCTCCCCAGACCATCGAGGAACGCATCGCGGACCTCCGCGACCAGATAGCTATCCTGGAGGATTTCCGAACAAGGATCATGGAGCGAGCGGAGTACTTCGAGTCTCTTGGCGGCGACCCCGTATGAGGATACCGACGTTGATGACGGGTCTAGCACGGGCTGCCGCGCTAGCCACGCTTGCGGTCGGCGGAGCTTCCGGTCTCCACGCCCAGGAACTCAGAGACGCGGTCCTGAGGCTGGAGACCTCCGTTGGCGTTTACAGAGGCAACCTGCGGGCGGTCAACGCGCCGCTTTCGGACTCGGCCGAGCAGGCCGTCGCGGTAGCCTCCGAGGTCGGAGCCCGTTGGACTCTCGACCTTATCCGGTCCGATCGCCGAGGTCTCAGCTTATTCGCAAACGGCGACCTCCGTCAGATTTCGGCTTACGGGTTCGTGACCAGAGACTACGCTCCGACCGAGTGGAGCGGCCGCTCCGAGGCATCCTACTGGCAGCAGATAGGCCGCTCGGTTCTGTCGTTCAACCTAGGTGTCGACGGCCGCTCGATATGGGACCGGCCGCCCATGCCGCTCTTCCTGCAGCCAGGCTACCTGCGGAGCTCTGGATCGACCCAGATTTCCTTCAGAACCCAGCGCGACGTCACCCTGAGCGTGCGGTTGGATCTGCAGGACGCGAATTACGGTGCGCCGACGTATTTCTCGCAACTGGACCTTCTCGACAGGAGGGAGGTGGGAACGGAGGTGAGCCTGACGAAGAACAACGGAACGACGGACGGATCGATGTTCAGGCTGCACATGCGCTACGACCACTCGGAGTATCGACGCCAGGAGAGCTTCTACGACGACGACCCGTTCCGACGCGACCACTCCTACCGGGGCGGCTTCCTCTGGCAGGGAAACCGAGGCGACATCTTCCTGAGGGGCAACATCGAAGGGATCGCCAATCGGTCCAACACGAGACGACCCGAGTACAACGCCGTGCTCATCGAGGCCTACGTCCAACTTCCGCTGCCGGGAGAATACTCGCTTCAAGCCCTTGCCAAATTAGCTGACAAGACCTACACTCATGACACGGGATTCACCCGTCTTGTGCCCGGCGAGGAAGCGGACAACCGTTCCGAAGTCTGGCTGGGAGTCAGCAGACAGGTGGCGCAGTCGCTCGACGCCCGATTGCAGCTCGAATGGGCACGGGCGGAGACCGATTTCAGCGGTGACTACTTCAGCAGCTTCGGGATCTCGATCGCGCTCGACTATCGCCCGCCTTGGTAGGGGGTAGACCGCCGAACGCAGGCTCGCCGGCAGGGGTCGTGGTGACGCTGTGCGTTCTTCTGGCTGCAGAATCGGCCTTCGGCGCGCTCCCGGCCCAGGCCGTCTGCCAGACGCGTGATAGCGAAGACGAGGTCCTGCTGGTTCTGGCAGCCGCTTCTCTCGCCGACGTGCTTCCCGTGGTGGCCGAGAGCTGGGAGAGATCAGGAAGGCGCCCTACCGTACGACTCTCTTTCGGGGCGAGCTCGCGATTGGCACGGCAGGTGGAGCGGAATCCTGCGGTTTCGGTTTTCGTCGGCGCTGACCGGGAGTGGCTGTTCTGGTTGGAAGACCGAGGAAGGGTGGACGGGACCTCCGTCGCGCGAATAGCGGGCAACACCTTGACGGCGGTGGTGCCGTCCGCCGCGGAGGCCGTGCCTGCGGGCCCGAGCGCCCTCCTCGACCTCGACCGGATCGCCCTCGCCGGCGAGAACGTGCCCGGCGGACGCTACGCCCGAACGGCCTTGGCCGCCGCAGGTGTCTGGCCGGAGGTGTCGGCGCGGGTGGTCAGCGCCAATTCGGTCAGGTCGGCCCTCCAGTGGGCGGCGCGAGGCGAGGTGGCTCTCGCCGTCGTTTACGGGACCGACGCCGCGAGCCACCCCGACGTCGTCACAGCATTCGTCTTCCCGTCCGACTCGCACGAGCGGATCGGGTACTTCGCCGCCCCGATCAGGGGCACGACGCCCGCGGCCCGGGATTTCGTCGACTTTCTTTCTTCCGAAGAGGCTCAGGGCATTCTGGCGGATGCCGGGTTCCTTCCGGGCGACGGGCGGTCGTCTTCGTACTTCAGGCCCCGGGAGGAGGCGAGCGATCCCGGAGTGTTCGCGCCATCGATCTGGTCCGCGGTGCGCATCTCGGTTCTGGTCGCCCTGCTCGCCACTCTCGCCGCCACGCCGGTGGCGGTTGCACTGGGCTGGCTCTTCGCCCGCAGATCGTTCAGGGGCAAGACGATCCTTTCCACGATGGTGATGTCCCCGCTCGTGGTGCCGCCGGTAATCACCGGATTCCTGCTCCTGAGCCTATTCGGAGCCAACGCGCCGCTGGGCAGTCTGCTGACGGACCTGAGCCTGCCCGTGCCCTTCACCTTGTTGGGGGCGGTGCTCGCAGCGCTCGTCGTGGGGATGCCGCTATACGTGTTCTCGGTCAGAAACGCGTTCGAGGCGGTTGACTCCCGATACGAGGAGCTGGCCGCAACCTTGGGGTTACCCCCGGTACGAACGTTCTACCGGGTCTCTCTCCCTCTCGCTCTACCGGGGATCGCAGCAGGAGCTCTACTCGCCTTCGCACGCGCCCTCGGAGAATTCGGGGCGACGGTGGTGCTTGCGGGCAATGTGGAAGGCTCGACCAGGACCGTCGCTCTCGCCGTCTACACGTTGCTCGAGTCTCCCGGCGAAAACTGGCGCATCTGGACATTGGTGACGGCGAGCGTGACCGTCTCTCTCGTGGCTCTGGTGGCGTTCGAGGCGCTCTCCCGGCGTCAACGCTTAAGGATGGAGCAGGTTGACAGGTTCTGATCGTCTCGTTCCTGACGGTCCGTCGCCCGTGCCCAGGGTAAATGTGCGCATGCGCCTCGGTGCCCGCGATCTCCGGTTCGACATAGCGACCGATTCCCCCACCATCGCGGTCGTCGGTCCTTCGGGGTCCGGGAAGAGCACGCTGCTCCGAGTGGTGGCCGGAGTCGAGGCGCGGGCCCAAGGGACGGTCTCGTTCGCCGGAGAACCTTGGCTGGAGAAGACGGGCGTTCGGGTCCCGCCTTGGTCGAGACCGGTCGGATGGGTGCCCCAGGATTCCTTGCTTTTCCCTGACCGGAGCGTGCTCGACAACCTCCTCTTCGGAGCGCCCCGAACCGTGAATTCCGAAGGAGCCGTCGCCGAAATCGCCGCCCTCCTCCGGATCGAACAGCTATTCGAGCGCATGCCCAGTCGGCTGTCTGGCGGCGAACGCCAGAGGGTGGCGCTCGGTCGAGCCCTGCTGGCCAGACCGAAGCTCCTCCTCCTCGACGAACCGTTCTCCGCCCTCGATCGGCCTCTGCGGGAAGAGATACGGGGGATCGTGGCGGACTGGATCCGCAGCAGTCGCGCCGCCTCGATACTCGTCAGCCACGACGAGGAGGACGCCTGTTTCCTGGCGGAGGAGACCTACACCCTGGCCGGCGGCGGGCTGACGCTGATCGACCCCCGGCACGCGTACCGGTCTCAGGCCTGAAGGCCGGCCCACCCCCGGCCGAGCCTATCACCCGGCGGCAAGGCGCTCCCAATTATGGGCGCGAGGACAACCATTCGGCAAGATGGCGCGTCCATGGACTAGGGCCCGGCTTTGCGTTCCGGCCGCCACTCCGGGTGAACGGAATCGACCGGCCACCGGGACCGCCATGCGCTACATCCGCCCCTTCTTTTCGCCTGAACTAAACGTCACCCTCGCCGTCACCGGCACTCTCGCCCTCGCCACCGCCTGCACACAGGACGCCGCAACACCGCCCAGCGACTTCGCCACCACTTTCGACACCATCGGAGACGTCGTCCACGTTACCAACACCGGCACCCCACCTCCGGCACGGCTGATTCCGGTTGTCTCTGTCGGGCCGAAAACCCTGACCGAAACCGGCTCGCCCGAGGAATTCGGTGGTGTGAACAGCGTGGCTCTGGGACCGGACGGAGATATCTACGTAGCCGACGCCCTAAACCTGGAGGTGAGGGTCTTCGGGCTGGACGGTGCGCACCGCCACACCTTCGGCCGGCCGGGCGAAGGGCCGGGAGAGTTTCAGGCCCTTTCTTCTCTGGCGTGGGCAGGCGAGCGGCTCCTGACCTATGATCCCATGCTGGGCCGCGTCGGCGAGTGGTCGTCGGAGGGCGAGTGGCTCGGACAGCAGCGGACGCGCGGGTTCATGACGGGCGGAGGCGGTGGCATCCGGCTGTACCCCGTCGGCCGGGACGAGGTATACCGGTTTGCAACGGGTGCCGTGGTCGAAACCAGTTTCGGGTCCGTGCTCAAGTCGCTGTACGTGGGCTTGAACAGCAGCGGCGAAACAGGCGACACGCTGGAGCAGCTGACACTCCCGTCCGGCCCTCTCTCGTCGGCAATCGTCTGCCAGCATGGGGAGGGCTTCCTCAGCTTCTTCACGATCCCCTTCGCACCGGAGCTGACGCAGCATCCGGGGCCGGCCGGCGTCATCTACTCCGCACTGACGAGCGACTACCGCATCGCGGTTACCCGGAACGACGGCGCCGACACCGTGCGGGTGATCCACCGTCCGCTGCCAACCGAACCGGTCGGGGACGAGGAGTGGGAGGAGGGCAACCGGGAGTTCGAGGAGTGGCGCGCCGAGAACAGGAGCGCTTCATGCGACCCCTCGGGCCCCACCCGGCCTGCCGCTAAACCGATCCTCCGGGGTCTGCACATCGCGCCCGACGGAAAACTCTGGGTAGAAGTCGAACGTGCGGCAGGAGACCTCTGGGAGGTATTCGACGCCGATGGACGGCTCCTCGCCAGCGTTCCCCGACCTCCTGAAAAACCGGGAGTCGCCCCGGCCTTCAGCGCCGACCACCTTCTGACGATTCGCTCGGACAGCCTCGACCTGGACCACGTCGATGTGTGGCTTCTCGAACGGGGGAGTTGAGAGCGAATCCACCCCTCGCGGGCTCGGGCCTTCGTCCTACCAGCCGTCAGGGTCTGGAGCGATCGCCCTGAGGGCCCCAGGGATAATCCTGGCTCGGACTTCACCCCCGGGAGCGTGGCGCAGCTCTCCGTCGGCCTCGAAATCTAAGGGCCCGGCGCAAGACACCCGATAGCACGTGTCCTCGGCAAGCCTGACCTGAGCCATCTCGCCGTGCCGGCCCTTCCCCGCACGCCCGAAGAGCCGCATCCTTACGATCGGTACGGAGTCGAAGATCGCACAGAGGTGGAGCGCGCCGTCGTCGGCTCGGGCACCCGGGGCAATGGGGAACCCGCCGCCGAAGTAGGTCGCGTTGGTGACCGTCACCATGAGGAACTTGCCGGACAGGCTCTCTCCCGCAGCCTGCTCCCCCCCGCCCGTGATCTCGGCCCGGATACCAGGAAAGAAGAGGAGCTGCTCGAGCGCGGTCACCTTGTATAGAGCCTCGCCCTTGATCCATTTCTTGCGAGTGGCAGCCTTGATAACGGCGATGTCGAAGCCGATACCCACGAGGTTGAGGAAGTTGAAGCTCTCCCTCTCCTCTCCGGCGGCGTTCCGGCTGGGGGTGTCGACATGCCCCACGTCCACCCTCCTCTCCTCTCCGGCGGCCAGCGTCCGCACGGCGCCGTCGATATCGTTGGGACGGATGCCGAGATTGCGCGCGAAGTCGTTACCCGTACCGTTCGGAAGCACGCCGAGCGCGGCGCTCGCATCGGAGTTCACCAGGACGTCGGCCACCTGACCCAAGGTTCCGTCGCCGCCGACGGCGACGATCACTTCGAAGCCTTCGTCGACGGCCTTCGCAGCCAAACGACGTTCGTCGCCGGGACCCTGGGTTCTGGAGAATACGGGGCTGTCGAGGCTTTCGTCGAGCAGGCGTCGGTAACGGTTCCAGCGTTTCGCCCCGCGACCTCTGCCGGCGGCGGGGTTGTAGATGACGAAGTGACGCTTCACAAACGCAGCAGCGGCTCGAAAGTCTGGAGCCCTTCCTTGTACCACTGCTCCCTGAACGGGTAGGTGGCGACCTCCTCGAAGGTGAGCATGGAGGTCATGGGGTGGTCGTGGAGTTCGAGCGCCCCGGTCTCCTCCTCGTGCTCGGAGTGGGGCGCCTCCATGTAGATGTTGGCCTTGTAACGCCCGGTGCCGTCCTTGTCCAGGTCGATGGTGAAGCAGTTGTAGAGGCTTCGGCTGGGCATGAACTCGTGCTCGGTCACGGTGAGGTCGAGAACTGGCCGATCTCCCTCGCGCACCGAAACCTCGATCCGATCCGCGCTCTCCGTCATCGACATACCGATGTCGGCCATGTGGTGCGGAAGCCGCCAGCGCTCGATCGCGTGCATCCTTGCGGCTTCCGTGCTCGTACCCACCATGAAGGGGTAGAAGGCGGCCTTCGGGAAGGGTTTGTTCTCCTCCAGCATGGGCGGGGTTACGACCGCGAGCACGATTTCGAAGTACTCACCGACCTCGCTCTCGTTGAATTCGAACGCCGTTACCGCGAGAATGCTGCGGGAATGCTGAACCTCGAGCGGCTCGAGGTGCGGCGGGAGAATCCTGCGGGCGTCGTCGGTGGACATCTCGAAGAAGGCTCCCACGCATCTCCGAAATCCGTAGTATGTGTAACCGGGAAGTCTCATGCAGCTCTCGTTTTTTGGGGAAACGGTCGGGTGGGGTCCTTGATGAAGAACGTCGATTGGGTTAGCCTATGGCCTGATGACCGTACCGGCCCGGAGGGGCGCGGTCGCACGACGCGAAGACATCGTCACCTGAACCGTCATCACCCTAACCGGCAAGGAGGAGATGGAATTTGGCGAAGGTCCGTAGCTACCTGGCATTGGCGTCCGTGATACTCTTTCTGGTCTTCGCGGATATCGTGCTTCGCCTCGTCGTGAGTCCGCTCACGCGGGCGTTCCCGAGCCATCGACATAATATGCTAGTTAAATGGGCGAAAGCGATGGCCCACGGGTGCCTCGCTCCATTCAGGATCCTCCGGGTCATCGCGATCAGTCGCCCGCCCGAGGTCCCCGGTACGCCCGGCACCCTTGTGGTCATGAACCATCAATCCGTCTGGGACATCCCGATCATGATCTGGTTGGTCAAGGACAATTTCGTCAGGATAGTGACCCGAGCCCGGTACGTGCGCCGATACCTTCCGACGGTCTCCAAGATGGTGATGCTCTTCGGGTTTCCCGTCGTCAACCCAGGTTTCCAAGGCAGGGAGCTGCGAAGGAGCCTGCTCGAGATGAAGAGCGCGGCGCGCAAGGACGACGCTCCGCTGGGAATTTTTCCGGAAGGGACCCGCACCAAGGATGGGGAGATAGGTGAATTCCGAACCGCCGGCATGAAGGTTCTCCTTCGAGCTCGTCCTTGGACGGTGCACGCGCTAGTGTCGGACGGTCTCTGGCGTCAGGCCAAGGTCAAGCACCTCGTCGCCTCTCCGGAAGCGGTCAGCGCCCGTGTGGAACATGCCGGCGTCTTCGAATGGAGCGATCCGCGCGCCGACGCCGACCCGTTCATCGACGGGATCCGGCGTCGCATGGTGGAGAAGCTGCACGAAATGAGGCGGGCGGCTTGACCGCGGCGGTCGAAACCAAGGTCTCCGCACCGACGCGGCTGACCGAGGAGCTGCGCGCCTCGGCAGGCACGAGCGTGCGTGCGGTCGTGCTCTACGGTTCGCATTTGTCGAACGCCCGACCCGACCGTCACAGCGCCGTGGATCTGCTGGTCATCGTGGATTCCTATCGTGCGTTCTACGAGGCGCTCGCGGAGAACAAGCGGTTGAAGAGATCGCGCCACCTCATGCGACTGCTTTCCTGGGTACTTCCCCCGAACGTGATCTCCTTCACGTCGGTATCGAGCTCCCCGGCTCTGGGCAAATGTCTCGTGTTGAACGCCTCTCACTTCGACAAGCTCATCGGTCCGCACTCACCCGACCACTTCGTCATCTGCCGAATGATCCAGTGGGTCGAGTTGATATATGCGGCCTCGGACGAAGAGGAACGCTGGGTCCGGTCCAGGATCGAAGATGCCCGCTACGACACGTTGACCTGGGTCGCTCCCTATCTCCGAGAGCCGGTGGATGCGGTCGGTTATTCCCGTCGCTTCATGGAGGTTTGTTTCCGCGGGGAGGTGCGACCTGAGAGCCGGGGTCGGGCTTCCACGCTGACCGATGCCCAGGCGGATTTCATGACCCAAGCCTACGGAGCGGTGCTCGAACGGGCCGCGGCCGAAGGCCTGCTTACCGAAGACGGGGGACTCTACTCGGTGGCGACCCCGATCCCCAGGAGGGTGGCTACGCGCCGAATCCGTTATTTCCGGGTCTCGCGGGTGCGCGCCTGTGTCAGGTGGATGAAACACATGGTCACCTTCGACGACTGGTTTATCTATCTGACCCGCAAGATCGAGCGTCACACCGGCGAGAAACTGTCGCTCTCGCGGCGGGAGAGGGAGTGGCCATTGATCTTCGCGTGGCCGCGGGTGTTCGCGTTCTTCCGAAGTCAGTCACGCCGGCGAGTGGCCGAGCCCTTCCGCGCACGCTTGTTTTCGCGGTGGCAAAAAGGCTGGCGCACAAGGTGAGCAGCGAGGTTTTTCCCGCCTACGCAACCGGATTTCTCGTGGCCTCTTTCGTGCTCTTCCTCGTCGTGGGGGACCGGAGGAGCTCCGATCCCACCGACTCCGGGCGCGGCAGCTTCGCCTTGGGCTCGATCACGCGCGAGTGGTTCTACTGGCTGATGACCCCGCTCCAGCGACTCGCGGTGCGGATCCTACCCTGGCCGACGGCGTTCAACGTCGGCGGTGCGCTGCTCGGTTTGCTCTCGGGGTACCTGTTCGCTACCGGTTCGGTCATCGCCGGCGGATGGGCACTGCTCGCGAGCGGCGTCGCCGACATCTTCGACGGTCGCATAGCGCGGGCTCGGGGGATGGATTCCCCCCGCGGAGCCTTCCTGGATTCGACCTTGGACCGGTTCGCCGAAGTCGGCGCACTCGCGGGCCTGACCGCCATGTACATCGACACATGGCTGGCGCCCATGGCTACGCTCGGTCTCGGAGGCTCGCTTCTGGTGAGCTACACGAGAGCCAGGGGGGAGAGTGTGGGGGTAGTGTGCAAGCTGGGCGTCATGCAGCGAGCGGAACGGATACTTCTGCTGGGCCTGGGAGCGATATTCGACCCGCTGATTACGCGATCGCTGGGCTGGCAAGCCAACTCCGTCCTGACAGCAGCTCTTCTGGCCACGGTGGCGGGGACCGTGGGTACCGCACTCTTCCGCACGGTCTGGATCGCCTCCAGACTGCCGACCACGAGCGCCTCCGCCGAAGAGTGACCGGACTCGCGCTGTCGACGCTCTCGCACCGCCTCGAACATCCGCAACTCCGGCGACAGGACTCGAACCTGTGACCCGGTGGTTAACAGCCACCTGCTCTACCAACTGAGCTACGCCGGATTGGGTCGCCGCGCGCCCGCACCCTCGGGGAAACGAGCGGCGGCAGATGGAAAATATAGTGCCGGGAGATGGTTGTGAAGAGGGTGAGCGCCGGTATGCCATCGCCACCTCTGGAGCCGGGACGCCTCTCTCCATTCGTCCCCATCGCGCCGCGCCCGGCTGTTGCGCCGCTCTCGGTACTCGTGCCGGTCACGGGCCGCTAGCGGTCGCGCCGCTCCGCCACGAAGAGCTGGTCCAGAGCTGCAGACCGGTGGCTCGGAGTGAACCTCGCGACCAGCCAGTAGGTGCCGAAAGAGAGCAAGACCGCGGGGAAGACCTGATGTAGCGCCTCGCTCCACGGCAGCAGTCGCCACGTCAGCAGTACCGTCAGACCCGTGACGAACGAAGCGATAGTGGCGGTGCCGTTTCCTCTGCGCCAGTGCAATCCGAAGAGCAGCGCGGGTCCGAAACAGGCGCCGTAGATGGCCCCGGAGAGGGCTGTGAGCGCAACGATGCCGTCGGGCGGATTCAGTGAAATGACGGCCGTGACCAGCGCGAAGAGAGCGACGTACATACGTGTGGCCCGCAAGGCCGACCGGTCGGAGCCGCTCGGCTTCAGCGACCCGACGATGTCGCGCTGGGTCGTCGAGGCCATGACGAGGAGCACGCTGTCGAGCGAGGACATCGCCGCCGCGACCATGGCGAGCAGCAGAAAGGCGCTGGTGCCCGTGGAGAAGACCTCCGGGGCGGTCAGCAATTGCGGGACCACCAGGTCCGTGTCGGCGAGGCCGCCGGGGATGACCTTACGCGCATACAGTCCGACTGGAACCAGCATGCTGTAGACGACCACGAACGCCGCGGTGGAAATCCAAACGCCGCGCCGGATGGCTCGGCGGCTTTCCAGCGCGTAGAAGCGAGACAATTGCCGAGGCTCCACGGCGAATTTCACCGTGGCCGCGAACGCGACGCCGAGCGCCAGCGGCACCGAAACGCCGCCTCCCCAGCGCAGGAGCGGCTCGGTCGCGGCATCGCTTGCCAGCGACGCCACCGAACCCGGACCGCCGGCGGCAGCCACGACGCCGCTGAAAAGCAGCCCGCCGGCGACGACCATGACCAGTCCCTGCGCGGCGTCCGTCTTGACCACCGAAATGAATCCCCCCAGCACCGTGTACAGCATGACGATAAAGAACACCACGATGATCGCGGCGCGGTACGGAATGTCCAGGAAAACTTCCAGCAGATTGCCGATTCCCTTGAATACCGCGGTCATGTAGAAGAAGGACGCGAAGATCACGATCACAGCCGCCATGACACGAGCCGCCGGGCTGCCGAAGCGGAAACCGATGAAGTCTGGAATCGTCAGCGATCCCAACGCTTCCGTGAAAGTGCGCAACCGGGGCGCCACGCCGACCCAGGCGAACAGCGACAAGCCCACCACGAAAGGAACGAGAAGGAACCAGGTCACTCCCCAGTCGTAGGCCTGCCCGGAGAAGCCGACGAAGGAGTTAGTGCTCGAATAGGTGGCGAAGAAGGAGAGGCCGATCACCACGGGTCCCATCGACCGGCCGCCGACGAAGTAGTCGGCGACGCCTTTCGTGCTGCGGTTGCCCGACCAGGCATGGTAGGCGAGCAGCGCCGTGTAGAGCGCCAGCAGCAGATGGACGATCCAGTACGTACGCAGGTTGTCGAGGATCGCCTGGATCACGGTCGACCCCTCCGTCCCCTCGACCTCAACATCCAGGTCGGTTGGCGGGGGGCGACCGAGGCCGGATGCCAGATCCTGCGGGACCAGCGACCCACCAGAATGACCGGGGTCGAGACCTCGGCCACGATCTGGAGCGGCAACGAGCCCGACAGCGCGGACGGCTCCGAACTTTGCGGTAGACCCATGACCACGAGGTCGGCGGCAGCGGCGCGTTCGACGGTCGCAGCGGCGATGTCGTCGGTCTCGGGCATCTCGAGTTCGTAGGGTCCCAGCGCCTCTTTGCCGACCTGGCCGCTCACCCTCCGCCTGATGCTTCTTTTTTCCTGCTCGGAGTCGGATTTCCTGATCGCGGAGAAGAAGGTCACGCTTCCCCGTCCCGACCTTCCCAGGCTGGAGAGGATCCGAGCCCGGAGCTCACCGTGCGCGCGTCCGCCGGAAACCGGCACGAGAATCCTGGCAGCCTCCGACACCCGCCATCCGCGGGGCGCCCTGGCGATGACGATGTCGGTGTCGAGCTTCGAGATCAGTCTTCCGAGCGGTGCCCCGATTCCGCTTCCGCTGAGATTGGGCAGTCCCAGCACAACCGTCTCGCAGCGGTGCTCGCCGGCCACCCTCGCGATCTCCTCCCAGACGTTGTCGGCGATGCTGAAGAGCACCTCGGGGGGGCGGGATGCGAAGACTCCGCGGACGAAAGCCTCCCGGAGAATCCGAAATGCGGTCGATCCCTGTCTATCGGTGCTTTCCACCAGAGATTCAAGGTTCGATCCGATCACCGTCAGAAGCATCACCCTTCCAGCTCCCGGCGCGCACACGGTGGTGGCTATCTCGACCAGGCCGGCCGCGCTGGCCGGATTCGCAACCGCAGCCAGCACGAGTGGACTCTGGCCCCGGAGACCGGTGAGCTCGGGATCGCGCGCCCGCGCCGAAGCATCCGCCAGTCGGGCTCCGGGTGCGAGGAGCGTGGCGTATGAGGCCACGCCAAGAGCCATCCATATGGCCACCACGCTTCCCGCCATGGGTACGGCGAAGGCCTGAAAGACGGCGAGACCCAGACAGGCGATACCGCCCGCAACCGGGAGGAGCGGCGGAATGGACCGGTACGGACGGCCCCTCTCACCTGTCTCGGCGGACAGGCGAGTGCGGCTCCGCACCAAAGCCGCCGCCAGATGGACCACGAAGAAGGCCATCAGGAAGATCAGGCTGGATGCTGCGCCAGCGGAGGCCACGTCGCCCACGGTCAGGACCAGCACGATCATCAGCACGCCCGTGACCACCACCGCCAGCGCGGGTGTCCCGCGAGCAGTCAGACTTCCCATCCGCTGGGGCAAGGTCCGGTCTCTTGCCATCGAGAACGCGACCCTCGAGGCCGCGAAGAGATTCGCGTGGAGGGCTGAGAGCATGGAGAGCGCCCCCGCCAGGATCACGAGCCAGTAGCCCGCGACCCCGAGAAAACGTTCGGCCGACTCGGCGACCAGACCCTCGGGATTGGCCTGCGCCGCTCCCTGGATTCCGCCCGCAGGCGCACCGACGGTGGCGAGGACCACGAGGAGGGGGATGTAGATGAGGAGCGCTATCCCCAGCGATATGTACATCGATCTCGGGATGTTCTTCCGGGGATCCCGGACCTCTCCGCCCACTGCGGCGATCAGATCGAACCCTTGGAGGGCGATGAAGGTGAAGCCCATGGCCTGCAGCACGCCGAGGGGTCCGGCGGCGGCGAAGGGAGAAAGGCGATCCCAAGCCTCGCCGTCGGAGCTGGTCACCCACGCGACCATGCCTCCGATCACGATGGCAAGCAGGACGACCACCTTGCCAACCGTCGCGGTGTCGCCTCCTCCGGCGGCACGTCTGGTGAGGAGGAGGGCGTAGCCTCCGGTGGCGCCCAGCGCGATCACGGGTTCGACGAACGACGACCAGCCTCCCAGACCGAGATTTCCCAGTAGACGAGCGAGTCCCTGCGCCGTGAATGCGGCGAAGCCCAGCGCGTAAAGAACGCCTGCGAGCACCGAGGCGAACCAGACGACCCAGCCGACCAGGAAGGCGACCTCGATCGAGAAAACTTTCTTGGCGTAGGCGTAGATTCCGCCCGATTCCGGGAATCTGCGGGCGAGCTGGACGAAGGAGGCGACGGTCGCGAGGGCGATCGCACCGTTGAGCGCGAAGGTCAGGATCGCAGAAGGACCGGCGGTGGCGAACGCCGTTCCGGCGAGGGCGAGAACGCCGCCGCCGACGATGGCCCCCACCCCTAGCGAGGTCGCGCGCAGGAGACCGATGTGCCGTTCGGGCCGACCGCTCTCGAAGCCGGACCGAGCTTCGGTTCCGTTTTGCCGGGCGGTTATCGGAGCGAACCTCGGAAGGACATGGGCGAAGGGCGAGGAGGAACGGAGCGAACCGGCCGGTCGAAGCATATGCTAACCGCTCCGGGCTACCGTGTGCAAGTTCTCTGAGCCGGCACGGCGCTTCGCCGCTCTCGGTGCTAGTGCGAGTTTCGCCGCGGACTGCTAGAATCCGCCACGGACCCATCCGATTCCGCCGGGAGAGCGCCGCTATGACCGAATACCTGCAAGAGAGATATGCCCCGAAGTCGAGCTGTTTCGGCTGCGGACCCTCGAACCGAGCCGGCCTCGGTTTACGCAGCCGCCCGGAAGGAGAGGTCGTGGTGGCGGCATGGACTTCGGAAGAACACCATCGGGCCTTCCCCGGAGTCCTCTGCGGGGGGATCATCGGCACCCTGCTGGACTGCCACTCCAACTGGACCGCCGCTTACGGCCGCATGCGATCGACCGGAGCGGAGAAGCCGGGAGTCACCGTGACCGCCGAGTACTCCGTGCGCCTGTTGCGACCGACGCCGGTGGGTGTCGAGGTGCGCCTTGAGGCCCGTGCAATCGAGATCAAGGGACGCCGGGTCACTGTCGAGGCTAAGATCTTTTCGGAAGGAAGGGTGACCGCCACCTGCACCGGTCTCTTCATCGCGGTCAAGGACGATCACCCCGCTGCACGGTGCTGGTAGCTTTTTTCGTTTGGAAGCCCGCTACATCTCGTCGGCGGAGGGTCCGTACATGCCTGGTACCCTGAGTCCGCAAGTTCGGAGGTGGACGCCGATCTGACCTCGATGATGGATCAGGTGGTTCATCACGAAGAAGCGGTAAACGGTGAGTTTGGGCATGGAGAAGTGGACCTGCTCGCCGCTCCTCAGCGTCCAGGTCTCGGCCAGGGTCTCCGCCGAGGTCTCCTCGATGGCGGCACGGGCGTCGGCGGCGTTGGCGTTGAAGCGTTCGACGATCTGGGCCGCTGTGAGGGTCTCCGACTCGAGACCGGACCCTCCGACGTCGTACTCGTCCTGCTCGAAGGTCGGCCTCGTCCAGCTCGGCACGGTCGCGACGTGCGTGGCGAGATCGCGGGTCGACCAGGCGTCAGGGTGGGGCTTGTGGGAGAGATGGTCGTCGGCAAGAGCTTCGAGCATGCGAAGGGTGCTTGCGATTTCGTGGTCAAATTCGGGAAGCAGGAGCTTAGGGTCCATGGTGGTCCGGTTGGTGTAGGTTGCCGCAGCCTTAAACCTTGGTAGTTTGATTCGGTTCCGGTGCACCGCAACCGCTGGAAGGCGAGATCCGAACGGCTCGATCCGGATCTCACGACCCTTGAACACCTGGCCACGCCCCCTGACGGACACATGAATATGGCATCGCGAATTACCTTGATTCCGACCGCGCTTTTTCTCGTCTGCCTGCCTTTCCCGACTGCGGGCGAAGCCCAGGTGCAGACCGAACACCACGTCCCGGCCGGCATCACGGGCGACAGGATTCTTCCTCGGGGTTCGCTGAGATTCGGATACGGATACCAGCACAGGACTCTGGCCGACAACTTTCAGGGCAGTAGCCGACTCACAACCCAGCAGGTGCTGCTCGACTACCAGGCGTCACCCCTCACGATGACTCAGGCGAAGCACGCCGCGGAGGTCATGTACGCGCCCACAAGTCGCCTCACCCTGGCGGCTGTCGGGAACTACTCGCGCTACTCGGCCAACCACGTGACTCGGGCAAACAGGACGTTCACGCTCAAGGCCGAAGGCGTCGGTGACCTCTGGATCGCCGCCCTCCTCGGACTCAGGCAGCATGGATACCTGCGCTCGCATCTTCAGGCGGGAGTCTTCGTGCCGACGGGTTCGATCGACAACACGGGGAGCGTGGCCGGGAGCCCCACCGTGCAGCTTCCCTACCCCTTGCAGATCGGCTCGGGGACGACGGATGTCGCTCCGGGAATTACACTGGTCGGTTTGGGCGACCAGCTGAGCTGGGGCCTGCAGATGAGCGCCCGCCTGCCGCTCGGCGACAATGGCCGAGGGTGGAGGCGGGGCAGCGAAATTCGCGGGACCGCTTGGGGTGCTTTCCATCCGAGGGATTGGATCGGCGTTTCAACCAGGATCGCGGCGAGTCAGCGGGGCGGCCACCAGGGGCACGACTCGGCGCTTCAGGATCCGGACCTGCTCCCTACCGTGCACCCGAACCGCCAAGGCGGAAGGAGCGTCGTCATGCCCATCGGTCTGAACCTGATCTTCGCAGGCACTCATCTTCACGTCGAATGGAGTCGTGCTCTCGCACGCGACCTCCAAGGACCGCAGCTGGGTGACGATTGGACGCTTACCGCGGGTGTGCGCAGGACCTTCTCGCTCGGCCACTGATCTTTACGGCCCGGGAACCGGGATCGCCTCGGTCCGCAGTGCGTCGACCTCCCCTGACGCGGTTTCAGTGATCGGTGGCCTGCGGGTCGACCTTCGGGGACTCGACGGCAAGCCACAGTGTCAGCGTTACCAGCAGTTCGATCAGCGTCGCCCAGACGCGGGCGACGATCAACAGGGCGACGATATCTCCCTCGTTGGCGTGGCCGGCCAGCAGGCCGACGAGACCGAGCTCACGCACGCCGACCCCCGCCGGGAGTGGGGAAGCGTGGCCGACCAGCCAGGCCAGAGCGAACGCGGGCCCTGCGATCAACGGCGGTATGCCGATCCCGAGCCCTTGCCCGAGAAGCCAGAACGCCCCGGCATGCGCCACCCAGGAGGCGAAGGTGACCCCGGTCCACCGGAGCATACCGAGCCGTGCCGCGGTCTCCGGGGCGTTCATTCGGATCAAACGGTACCAAAGCCGGAGGAGTCGTGCCTGAATGGTGGGCACGTAGAGCAGAGCGATCGGGATTAGCACGAGTCCGAAGGTGGGCCACCGTCCGGGGCCGATCCGCCAGTCCAGCTCGAAATACATGAATGCGCCGACCAAGGCCGCGCCGACGATTCCAAGAAACGAGGCCAGCCCCACCGCCGCGCCTGCGTTGGCCGCGGCGACGCCAGCGCGACGAGCGAGCCCGATAATGCCCAATACACCGAAGATCTTGCCAGGCAGGTATCGTCCGAGTCCGCCGACCATCCAGATCTTCATGCCGACCGAGACGGGTGGCCCTCTTCCCGAAATCCTCTTCACCACACCGCCCCAAACCGTGGCGCCCACCAGCACCCCTACGCACTGGCACAACGTGGCGATAGAGATGAAACTCCAGCGCAGATCTTCAAGCAAGAGACCGTCGTCCCGTAACTCGGCGATATCGAAATCACTTCCGGCTCTCGCGAGCAAGAACCACCCGACCGCAAAGCTCAGAGCGAGCTTGAGCGTAACACTAGCCCAGCGCGGAAGACTTCGGCTACCGCCGGAGGTCGGTGGAGAGGCCGTTGGTCTCCTAACCACGAAGGCTCCCAATGCGCCGCGTGGGCCGTGAGCGATGTTTCACGCCACCTCGCGCACCCTGTGGCCCAAGGCCTTGATCTCCTTCAGAATCTCGGCCACGTGAGCCCGTCCGCGCGTCTCGATCTCCATTTCGACGCTCACATGCCCGACCGTGATGTCCCCGAAGGTGCGGGTGTGCTCGATGTGAAGCACATTGGCGCCCGCGATGGCCACCACGGCGGTCACCTCGTGGAGGTAGCCGGGGCGGTCGCGCACCACCACCGCCAGTCGCGTAAGTCGTCCGTCGGCCCAGAGACCGCGGTCGATGATCTTGGAAGCCACGTTCATGTCGATGTTTCCGCCCGAGAGCACGACCACGGTGTCGTCTTCCGGTTTGGGGCGTACCTTGCCGGTCAGTAGCGCCGCCACCCCGACCGCGCCGCCACCCTCGACCACCATCTTTTCCGACTCCATCAGAAAGAAGATGGCGCGTACGATCTCCTCCTCGTCGACCACGACCATCTCGTCAACGAGATCCCGAATGATCGGGAAGCTCAGATCGCCGATGCGCTTCACGGCGATACCGTCGGCGAGAGTGTCGGAGCTCTCCAGGTGGACGGGTTTCCCGGCTGCGAGGGAAGCGACTGCGCCTGGCGACGCGGCCGCCTCCACTCCGATGACGCGGGCCTCCGGCTTCAAGGTCTTCACGACTGTGGCGACTCCCGAGATCATGCCTCCGCCGCCCACAGGTACGATGACGGTGTCGGTGTCAGGCGTCTGGTCCAGGATCTCGAGCGCCATCGTCCCTTGGCCCGCCATGACCCGAAGATCGTCGAAGGCGGGAATCTGCGTCAGCCCTTCCCGATCCACGAGCCTCTTCACGCTCGCCAGGCCGTCGGTCAGGGTCTCGCCGGTTTGGATGACGCGAGCCCCGTAGGCGCGAGTCCGGGTGACCTTGATGAGCGGAGCGCCTTCGGGCATCACGATGGTACACGGGATCCCCAGCAGAGCCGCATGGTGGGCTAGGGCCTGCGCGTGGTTCCCTGCGCTGGCTGCGACCACTCCGACCCGGCGTTCGTTCGGATCGAGAAGGAGAAGCCTGTTAAGGGCTCCTCGGTCCTTGAACGAGCCTGTGCGTTGCCTGAATTCGGTCTTGAAGCGGACGCGACCGAAATCCGCCTCCGGGAACCCGAGTGAGCGCGAACATTCCGTCGTGACCACGCCATCGCGGATGCGCCGGCCGGCGCGGACGACATCTTCGAAACGAAGCGCGTTCACCGACAGCCCTCCATCGAGCGGCGGCGGTAGCGGGGTCGGTTGCGGATCAAGACGGGCTCCTGAATCTTGGAAGGGAGGCTCTCGGGAAATTAATCGGACGCACCGGGATTCGGATGATGTGCATTCGCAATACGAAAAGAGCGTGAACCGGTGACCGGACGGACGCGAACCGGCGGCCGGGGTCGGCTGACCGCAGCGTCGGTTGTTGCCATGGTTCTCCTCCTCCCTGCGTGGCCGGAAGCGCACGAGATACCGGCCGACGTAACTGTCCAGGCCTTCGTAACCCACGGCGAAGGCAGAGTGCGCGTGCTTGCCCGGGTGCCCCTCGCGGCGATGCGCGACTACGAATTTCCGACCCGGGAGCCCGGCTATCTCGAGCTCTCGGAGGCCGCGTCGCTGGCCGAAGATGCCGCGCGTCAGTGGATCGCGCCCTACCTCACTCTTTACGAGGACGGGGACCCGGTGCCCGGCTTGAGTCTGGTGGCGACCCGCATCTCCGCGCCCGGAGACCGAGCCTTCACGACCTTCGAAAGAGCATACCGGCAGGTGCTCGGCCCCCCGCTCGACGAACAGGCCGAACTGCCACCGGCCCAGGCCATGCTCGACATCCTCTTCGAAGCGCCGGCCCGCCAGGAGGCCCGGCTCACTCTGGACGCCCGCCTCGCGCATCTGGCCCTGCGCACGCAGACAGTGCTGCGCTTCATTCTGCCCGACGGCTCGGTCCGGCCCTTCAGCTACAAGGGCGACCCGGGTCCGGTCCGCCTCGACCCGCA
>LXNJ01000706.1_pt1 | contig 22038 bp, 17 predicted proteins | sample 809081 | NCBI WGS metagenome assembly LXNJ01 (sample SAMN04870510, study PRJNA318959) | sponge metagenome | biome: sponge; feature: marine sponge reef; material: water | host: Petrosia ficiformis | place: Greece: Milos, Mediterranean Sea | collected 2013-05-29 | depth 5-7 m | reverse complement strand
TCCCGCCGCCCCCCCGCCGATCTTGATGAGGAGCATGACCTCTCGATGACTTCCGGTCCGGTTCAGAAGGGATTGATGGTCCCGTTGGCAATGGGCGTCCACTCCACCGCGCCGGCGGGCCCCGGATACCTTTCGGAGCAGAGCACGCGGGTGCCGCCGACGGTGGCGCGGCACATCTGAAAGTAGTCCGGATCCTCGTTGAAGCGGCTGGCCACGGTGACCCGGAGCGAGGCATCCGTAACGACGACGTTCAGGGCCCGTACGTAGCGGGTGCGTTTCTCGATCAGCGAGAGTCCCCGCTCGAGGGCGAAACGCAGGTCACCGCGGTCGAACCGCTTGACGAAGTTGAAGACCTTCTCGGCTCCGATCCGGCCCGCTTCGCGGATCCGAACCCCGCGGAGTTCTCCATTGAAGAGGAACATGCGCTCCCCGTCGAAGAAGGGCATGTTGTTCGCCACCCGAATCCCCTCGTCGCGGAAGGCGCTCCGGGCGTGGGCGAGCAGCAGGCGGCTGCGCCCCCGCGGCCGGTTCCGATCCTCCCAGATCGGGGTGATGTTCCGGTAGATCCGCCAGCGGCCGTCTTCGAGCCAGGCGCAGCCCCAGCCGTGTCCCTGAAACTCCCGGCTGTTCCTGGCGACCTCGGTGAACGCGTCCAGGTGCTCCCCCAGGTCGAACGGCTCATCGCCGCGGACGCAGAGCAGACGGCACATGGAGGGGGATTTTGCCGTTCCCGTGATCGGCGGTCAGAGCGGATGGAGACCCGAGAACTCCAGTCCGGCCGTCTCGGGGAATCCGAACATCAGATTGAACGCGTGGACCGCCTGTCCCGCCGCCCCCTTCATCAGGTTATCGAGGGCGCTCATCGCCACCACCCGCTTCGTATCGGGGTCCCGTTCGAACCCCACGTCGCAGTAGTTCGTCCCCGCGAGAATCTTGGCGTCCGGATACCGGTGAATTCCGGTCTGACCCTTCACGATGCGCACGAAGGGCTCGTCGGAGTAGGCGGAGCGGTAGATCTGCCAAAGCTCCCGGTCGTCCAGGAAGCGGTCCGTGAATGCGTGACAGGTCGCGAGCACGCCGCGCACCATCTCGATCGAGGTCGCCGAGAAGTGGAGATCCTCCACTCCGAGAGCGGCCACGATCTCCCCCGCGTGACGGTGTCCCGTCGGCTTGAACGCCCGCGCCGCTCCACTGCGTTCCGGATGATGGCTTGCCGCCGTCGCTTGGTTGCCGGCTTCGCTGGAGCCGACCAGAACCTCGACGACCGCCGATTCCACAACCCCGGCGACGGCCAACGGCCTCAGGGCCAGAATGGCGGCCGTCGCGTTGCACCCGGCACAGGCCACCAGGTCCGCATCTCGCAGCGTCTCCCGGTTCAGTTCCGGGATCCCGTAGACAAAGCGGCCCAAGAGATCCGGCCGCGGATGCGGGCGGCCGTACCAGCGCTCGTAGGCGGCGGCGTCGCCGAGCCGGAAGTCGGCGCCCAGGTCGACGATTCGTCCGGCGACCCGGCGGAACTCGTCCAGCCGGCGAGACGACTCCCCGTGCGGGAGGCACACAAAGAGCACATCGCAGCCGGAAAGCTCCTCCAGCGGGCGGAAACGGAGCCGGGTTGCGCCGCGCAGGTTCGGATGCGCGCCGTGCGCGAACTTCCCGGCAAGGCGCTCGGAGGTGATTTCCGCCACCTCGACCTCCGGATGGCCGAGCATCAGGCGGAGCAGTTCGCCGCCCGCGTAGCCGGAGGCGCCAGCGATGGATGCGCGGATCATCGGTCCGGCGACAGGAGGTAGGACACGACCTTTTCCGGGATGTCGACACCGGTGACGTCGATGCTGTTTCGGAACTCCATCGTGTAGTTGACCTCGTTGACGAGCAGGCCGTCCGGCGTCTCGAAGAGGTCCACGGCGAGGACGCCGCCCCCCACCGCCTCCGCCGCCTTGAGCGACAGCTCGGCCAGCTCGGCGGTCACCGGGCAGTTGGAGGTCGTGGCCCCCCGAGCGGTATTGGTGATCCAGTGATCCGAGGTCCGATAGACCGCGGCAATGCACTCGTCTCCGACCACGAAGCTGCGGATGTCCCGGCCGCCCTTCTCCACGTACTTCTGGGCGAAGAAGATGGAATGGTGGTAGCTGCCGAGGATCGCCTTGTGCTCGATTACGGTCTCGGCCGCCTCCCGGTCATTGATCCGGGAGAGGAGCCGTCCCCAGGATCCGACCGCCGGCTTCAACACAACCGGATAGCCGAGCTGTTCAATGGCTTCAAGCGTGGAGTGTTCGGTGAACGCGACCCGCGTTTCCGGCTGGGGCACGCCGTACTCCTGCAGCGCGACGGCCGTGAGGATCTTGTCGCCGCACTTGCGGGAAACTGCGTAGCGGTTCACGCAGGTGACTCCCATGCTCTCGAGGAGGCGCAGCGCGTGCATCGCCCGGGAGTGGTTAATGGATCGCTCCAGGACGATGTCAACCGCGGGCGGCGTTTCGAGGTCGAACACCAGGCGGCGGTCGTCGAGGAATACCAGCTCGACGCCGGGCCTTTGCCGCAGCTCCCGGATAAGGAGTTTCTCCTCCGGGCGAATGAGCGAATGAAGGAACCCGACCCTCATTCACCCCAGTCCTCTTCCGCCTGCGGGGCCTCGCCCAGGACGGCCGGGTCGAGGGCCAGGATCTCGAGCTCGCTACCGCACTCCGGGCACTCGATGAGTTCTCCGACAACGGGATCTTCGGTTGCTTCCACGGCGCCGTCGCAAACCGGACACTTCGTCATCGTCACCCTCCTTGATCGGCGCGCATCGCAGCGGAAGCCATCCGATCCAGTCGGCCGGTTCAGTTGCCGCGCAGGATGCGGCAGGCGCGGGTGGTGTTAAAGATCCCGCAGGAACAAAACCGCGCCATCGCCTCCGCGCAATCTTCCGGAGATCGCCGTCCCGCCCGCACCCAGTCGAGCATCTTGCGGGCGAACCCGAAAGAGAGCATCCCGTGTCCGCACATCGTGGAGAGCTGGAGCGTGGCGCGGTCCGGGAGCCGGTCCAGATTCCCGAAGAAACCCAGGCTGTATTCGACGCTGTGCCGCACGATGCCGGCCCTTTGCGCCAGTTCCGCGGCCCGGTCGGTCAGGCCGCTGATGTTGATGCTGATGCCCAGATCGGCTTCCTTGAGATCCGCCAGGAAGGCAACCAGCGCCTCTTCGGTGTCGAAGACCGCAGACACCACCGTGGGAGCGTTCACTCCCTTGCGGATCGAGTCGGGGGCCAGTCGCTTTCGCCGGAGCCAGTGGGCCAGCGGGTTCAGCCGGGAGGAACGAAAGATGCCCCCCTTGGTGGCGTCTCCCAGGTTGATGGGACCGTGCCGGAGGGCGATCTCGGTGAACCGCCGCAGTTTCTCGGGCGACCCCTCGTCGTTGATTCCCCGAGCCGCCATCGCAAACACGATGTAGTCGTCCTTCAGCGTCTCGGGGGCGCCATAGCGGTGGAGGGTATTCGTCATCGGGCGCGGAAAGCATATGAGGCTTCCGCCCGGCCCCGACCAGCCACCGATTCCGGCGCGGGTTGGGCCGGTCCTTAGAATCGCCGGCCATGGCCTCGAGCGCGGCGGCTTCCTGGGTCGCCCACCCCGCACTCCCCGCCAGCACGGTCGCCCCGAAGCCGTCTGGCTCGATTTCGCCCGCCAATGGCTGGCCCGCCCATCGCGCCCCGCCCGGCGGAGGGCACTGGCGCCTCTTCCTGAGCGGCGACGGAGAGGGTGCCCGGATGGCCGCGGCCGGAGCGGTTTCCGGGAACAGCGCGGTCGTGTCTCCGGCCCTGCCGATGGAGGACCTGCCGCTTGGCCTCCATCGTTTGGACGCCCTCCCGGACCTCGCCGAAACGGTTCTGCTTTCCGATTTCCATCGGGCCTTTCCCTGCCGAGCCGCCATCCGCCGGCGGGGCAGGCTCGAAGAGACGCCTCCCCTTCCCACGATCGCCACGCCCGCCTACGTGCTGGCTCGCCTCAGCCAGCTTGGCGCGGGAGCCCGGAGACTCGTTGCTTCGGCACGAGAGGGCGAGATCGTGCGGCGGGCAGCGGACCTCCTCGCCGGGAAGGGCGCCGCGTGCCAGTTCGAGGTCGCCCGAGAACCGGTGGCGCCTGCTTCTCCCGCTGCGGCCTCCGGGCCGGGTGAGTCCGAACTGGAAGGCGCCGGGAGCGCCGGGGAGCTGAGACGAATCGCGCTCCACGCGCCCGCCGGCGGCGTAAGAGCTCGGGCGGCGGCGGCGGCGACAGAAGCGGAACCGGAGGAGTCGATGGGTCACTTGCTGGCCGGCTGCGCGGCGAACGAGCGGAGGCAGCCGGCGGAGGCCGCCGCCGCGTTTCAGAGGGCCATCGACCGGGACGCGTCGCTCGCCGCGGCCCACTTCGAACTCGGAAAGACGATGATCGTCCTCGACGACCTGGAAGCGGCGCTCGAGTCCTTTCGGCGGACCACCGAAACCCTGCCGGAGTTCGCCCCCGGGTGGGCAAACGCCGGTGCGGCTCTCGGTGAACTGGAGCGTCCGGAAGAGGCCCTGGGAAAGCTCGAGCGCGCCGCCGATCTCGACCCGCTCAGCCACTCGCTCGCCTCGAACCTGGGGGTTACGCTCCGGGACCTCGGCCGGCTGGCGGAGGCGGAGCGGGCTTTCCGGTGCGCGCTCGAACTCGCGCCCGACTTCGTGTTCGGGCACTACAACCTCGCGAACGCCGTCTACCTGCAGGGCCGCCACCGGGAAGCGGTGGGACTGTTCGAGAAAGCAGAGGCGATGGACCCATCGGGTTCGGACCGCCAACGGCTTCTCCTCGCGGTGGCCCGCCTGGCGGCGGGAGACGTGGAGGACGCGCTCCGCGACTACCGGGCGGTGTTTGCTTCGCTGGAGGGTCAGATGCGGCTCGATATGCGCACCGTGGCGCAGTGGGACTTGCGACGGCTGGCCGAGCGCTCGGGCATCGGCCCGGGCCTGAAACAGGCGGCCGAACTCGTGCGGTCCATCCGGGCCTGACCTGCGGCCGGATTCCGGGCCAATTCGCCCGACAATTCCCGATTTCCATTTGACTTGGACCCCGGTTCGGCCATATAAGGGTCTGCCCCGCCCTGCGTATGCCCTGCGTGGCGGTAGTCCTCGGCGAACGGAGAAATCCCCCCATGCCCAGCCATCTCATCAAACCCCAGCGTCTGGCGGTCAGCCTCCTTGCCGCCGGTGTCGCGTTTCTGTTCCTGGGCGGATTCGCCGTGGCCCAGGAGGAGCAGGCGGAGCCCAGGCCGCCCGAGGGCGAAACCCATCCGCTCCTCGAGCCGCACGACGTGCTCAACGAGTTCGGGGTGATCAGTTCCAGCGGGCACGACGACGGCGGCTGGGGGCTCGCGCCCGACCTGCGGGTTCCCGAGCAGTATCAGTACCGGCGCCGCGACCAGCAGTTGAAGGAGGTGGACCTCACCGGCAACCAGCTTCCCCCGATCCTCACCGAGATGCGGGTGCTCAGCAAGGAAGTGGAACCGGGCGGCGAGGTGCGCGCCATGGCCCGGGTGGTTTCGCCCTACAACGCGGCCCAGTCGTTCGTGTCCCTGTTCTACAACCGGGAGCTTGGCCGGGCGGCCACCATGTACGTCAACTTCCAGCCGCACGACAGTGACGAAACCCTCTTCCTGGGCCGCGGCAAGCTCTCCCGCTACGCGGCGCCGGGCCGCTATGTCGTCGGTACGACGATCATCGCCGACAAGGTGGGAGACCGGAAGGCCTACTGGGCGGACTTCCACAAGGCGATGCAGGAGGAGGACGGTTCGCCGGTCGGGTTCCAGGTCACCGAGAGCGACAGCGTGGATATCACCGCGCCGATCCTGAAGTCGGTCACCGTGGAGACGGAGCGGGTGCGGGCCGGCGGGGGCCTGATCAAGTACAGCGTGCTCGCCGACGACGACGTTTCCGGCCCGACCGAAGCGGAGACCGTCTGGGTTTCCCCGAGCGGGTATCACCAGATTCGCTCGACCATGGTGATGGTGGGAGGCCAGCCCGGCCTCTTCAAGGGCGCGCTCCAGATCCCCCAGTGGTACGAGGGCGGTGAGTGGCAGCTCATGCGCGTCACCCTCAAGGACAACGCCACCAACATCCGCTACTACTTCAACCGCACCGAGCCCCTGATGGAAGCCGCGACGGTGCAGGTGGACCAGGAGAAGGAAATGATCGACCAGGCCCCGGCCAAGATCCTGGCGGTCCAGTTCACCAAGACCGAGGCCAAGCTGGGGGAACAGGTCGGCCTCACGGTCCTCGCCGAGGACAACCTCTCCGGCGTCCACGGCATCGAGGGCTACGTCCGCTCTCCGAACGGCGCCGACGCGCTCAAGGTCAAGCTCAAGAGCATGACCCCCGAGATGGGCGGCTTCGTAGCGCTCAACCGTCCCTCGAAGCTCCCCGAGCCGCACATCTGGACCGGTTCCTTCACCGTCACCGACACGATGGAGTGGGGGGAATGGGAGCTCGTCCGCATCGGCATCTCCGACGAGGCACGGAACTTTTACACCTATTACGAGGACCGGGATTCCGAGATAGACGGGATCACGGTCAACTTCTACAATGAAGACACCGAGACCGCCGAAGAAGGCGGCGAGGAGGGTCCGCGATGACGGCCAAAACGCTAGACCGCCGCGATTTCTTCAAACTGGGCGCGGCCGCGAGCGCCGGGGCGGTCCTTTCCACCCGGAACGCCGCCGGCAGCCCCATCTTCGAGGCGGGCGCCGGGATCCCCCAGGGCGGCATGGTCCTTCCCGAGAACCCGGGCTTCAAGACGAAGCACCTGGTGACCGTCATCCTCGGGAACGGCGCCCGGAAGATCGACGTCATCGACAACCCGGAGCACTCGCCGTTCCAGACCAAGATGGCTGCCGAGGGCACCGTCTTCATGGAGGACTACGGCGAAACCGCGAACCTCCACGGCTACATGTACTCGGAGGTGCTCAGCGGTGTGGACGCCCCCGCGCAGCGGCCCCGCTACCCCACCTGGTCCGAGTACATCCGGAAAAAGGCCGGCGGGACGGCGACCGACTACTGGACCCTCCAGGGCGCGTCCTACTACCGGGCCTGGACCTGGGACGTGAAGCACTTCAGCCAGCATCCCGAGTACGGCGTGAAGCACGGGTCCACGAGCCTCACGATGAACCGGATCTTCTACCCGGAGCAGAAGCTCACCGGCGCCCAGATCGCGGATCTGAACGTCGAGAAGGGCCTCGGGCACACGGCGAAGGAGCGGAAGCAGGTCGAGGAGTTCATCGACTCTGCCCTGGCTTCGAAATCCTACGTTCCGCCTTCCACCCGGGAGCCGGTCATCAACCGGGAGATCCCCTACGGGGACGCCCAGGTGCTGACCCTGGTGCCCCAGATCCTCAAGGAGTTCAAGCCGAAGTCCATCACCGCGCAGATCCTCGCTCTCGACGACGCGCACGCCGACTTCGGGTTCTGGGACTACAACACGGACTACTGGGAGTACATCAAGCACATCAAGACCACCGATGAGCTGATCGGCAACCTGTGGCGCCAGATCCAGGCCGACGCGTACCTCCGGGACACCACCGCGCTGGTGATCCGTCCCGAGTGCGGACGCGACGACGAAGTGAACATCTACGGGCAGCTTGGCCACAGCCCGGGCAACTACTACGCCCACTATGTGTGGTTCATGGCGCTCGGGCCCGACTTCAAGAAGGGCCACACCGTGACCGAGCGGGTGCAGCGGCGAGACGTCGTTCCGACGCTGACCTACCTCATGTCCGGAGAGAACGCCGAGTACGCCACCGGGCACGTCCGGACCCAGATGTTCAAGGACGAGTACAACATGCCGAAGTACATCCTTCCGCCGACGGCCGAGGTCAAGGAGCCCGCGGTCGATTGGGAGAAGATCGTGGAGGAGCGCCGGACCGCCGAGAGGGTCAAGGAGTTCGCGCGTTCCACCGTCGGATACGGCGACTGACCTGAGGACCTGAAGTCCAAGTCAAACAGAAAGGGAGACCAACGAAAATGGACGATCTGAACCGTCGCGCATTCCTCAGGAGGGCCGGCTTCGCCTTCGCGGGCGTGGTGGGCGCCGCCTCGTTTGCGGCTGCCCAGCAGCAGGAAGAGGAAAAGAAGGAAGACGAAGAGACCCAGGAAGAGATCGACTACGACGCTCTGTTCGCCGAGGATGCCGGGGACGAAGACACCCGGGCCTGTCCGCAGTGCGGGGCTCTCATGTACCGGCAGGGCCGGACCTGGACCTGCGAGAACTGCGGCTACAGCTACGTCGAGTAGTTCTTCCTGAACCGGCGCCGCCGGAGTTCGTTTTTTCGAGCCTCCGGCGGCCCCCCGAACCGCCCGCTGCCCCGCTCAAGGCAGCGGGCTTTCTGCGTAATCGTCCGGATCAGGCTGGCGCCGGAATCAGCAGGTGCCCGAGGACGATGAAGAAGAAACACGCGGTGCTCAGCATGGCGTACTCGGGGCTCGCCCGCCGGTAGGTCCAGAACCGGAACCCGTCTGCCGGGGTCCTGCCTTCCAGCACCGCGCGGGTGTAGCAGATCCGCTGCACCGCGATCAGGTTCCCGAAGATCGCCACCACGATCAGGGCCGCGTGCACATTGCCGGCGACGAGCCCGACGACGAAGGCTACCGAACGCTCCGGGCGCTCCAGAAAACCGACCTCACAGGCCGGAATCAGCTTTTCGGCGCGAGAACGCGCATACGCCGTGGCGACCGTCCCGGCGGTGGCCAGGCACCAGGCCGCGAGCCAGATGTTCCGGGAGGGCGGTTCGGAGTACTGCAGGAAGTAGAAGAGCAGACCGAACAGAAGCAGCATGTCGGCGTAACGGTCCACCACGGAATCGAGATAGGCGCCGAACTGCGTGACCCCGCGCGACGCGCGGGCAACCGCTCCGTCCAGGCAGTCGAACGTGATCGCCAGCAGGACCACCCAGCCGGCAGTCCACTGGTCGCCATCGAGGAGCGGCCAGAAGACGAACGCCATGGCGAAGGGCCCGGCGAGCGTGAGGGCGTTCGGCGGAACGCGCGCCCATATGATGCAGCGCGCGATGCCGTCCCGGATCCGCTCGAGGACAACCTCCCAAAAGCGGCCCAGAAGGAAAAAGAGTCTGTTCATGCGCCTTGCGATCGGAACGATCGCGCAATCCTCGCCCGAAGGATCCCGGGGGATGGCGAGGGAGTCGTGGCGGGCGCCTTCAGGGAAGATGCAGTCAAGGGCGCTCGGCCGAAGCGGCGGCGGGGGTACCGCCCTGCACCGAGGGACCGATAGCATATTCGCGATCAGCCGATCTCTTGGGACTACCGCGGGATGAGCGATCTTCCGCTGGTGATCGCCAACCCGGTGGCCGGGGGCGGAACCGGCCGGGAACGCTGGTGGGCCGCCTCCGGTCGGCTCGGCCGGCACGACCTCGTCTGGACCGAGGCTCCGGGTCACGCCGAACGGATTGCCCGGGCGGAGGGCAACTCGCGACCGCTCCTGATTGCGTACGGAGGAGACGGGACCGCCTCCGAAGTCGCTCGGGGTCTCGCTCTTTCAGGGGGAAGCGCCGAGCTGGGTCTTCTTCCGAGCGGCACCGGCAACGACTTCGCGGGCGACGCGGGGGTCCCGGCCCGGCTCGCAGAGGCCGCAAGGTTTCTGCGCAACACCCCGGCCCGGCCAACCGATCTCGGACAGGTCGAGGACGCGAGCGGGGCCAGGCGCTACTTCCTCAACAGCTTCTCCCTGGGTCTCGCTGCCTCCGTTACCGAAAGAGCGTCATCCGGCGGCGGCCTGGGCCGGGCCACCTACGCGGCGGCCGCGGCGCGCGAAGTCGCCCGGTTCCGACCCGTCTCCCTCCGGGTCGGCATGGGCGACGAACCCCGGCGGCCACGGACACTCCTGAACCTCACCGTCCTCAACTCGCGCCGGTTTGGCGGGGGAATTCCGCTCGCCCCACCCGCCGACCCCGGTGACGGCGTGCTGGACGCCGTCCTGATCGGACCGCTCGGTCCGGTGGCGCTCATGGACGCCATCTTCCGCCTGACCCGGGAGGCGCATTTCGGGCGGCGCGAGATCGAACACCACCGGATCACCCACGCCACGATCGGCTCGCTGCCGGGGACGGGGAGCGCGTCGGAGCTGTTGTCCGAGATCGATGGGGATGTCGTTCGCTGGCGGGAGTCCGTGTCGGTCTCAGTGGTGCCGGGTGCGCTCCGGATCAGGAGGACGGAACCGCGTAGGCCCGGCCGCGATCCCGGCGCGTGAAATCACGGATCCGGAGCCTCGCCCGGCTCCTCGAGGGCCCCCAGCGCAAAGAGAGGCGCCCAACTCTGGAAGCGCTGGCCACACCCGGCGCCGGTGCGGGCGTCGAAGTTCTCGCGGCACATGCCGGTGCGATGCCGGTCGGCGAGGAACATCTCCGCGCCCTTCGAGGCGAGTTCGGCGGCGAGCGCGGTGAAGCGGTAGCGGCGGAGCCCCTGCAGCACCAGGTAGTTCATCGGCGGCCAGATCGAGCCGCGCCAGTACTGCTGGTCTCGAAAGGCGGGGTCGTCGCGTGCAACGGTCGGCAGTACCCGGTCGCCCCAGAAGCGGGCCGGGTCACGGAGGGTCTGGACCATGCGTCCGGCCTGCCGCGCATCGGGAATGCCCGCGGCGAGCGGCAGGAAGTTCGACGCGGCCACCCGGGCGGAGAGCCCGGACGGAAGTTCGTCGAGATAGAGGCCGGCCGTTTCCGACCACAGGACGCGGTTCATCGTGGCGGCCAGTCGGCGATAGTCGGCGGCCAATCGCTCCGCGGTGGGACCGTCGCCGAGCACGCGGGCGATCAGTGAAAGGCTCTCCAGGTCCAGCGCTCGGTAACTGCAAAGGTCCACGGCCGACATGGCAAGGACCTCCCGCCGGGCGTCCCACTCGGCCTCGTCCCAAAGCGGCAGGTCGTCCTGGCCCGATTCCCACGCGGCCCGCTGGTGGCCGGTCGCGCCCTCTTCCCAGGGCGGCACCCGCCCGGGGCCGGGAACGAGGTCCGTGTCGGAGCCCCAGGTGAGCAGTCCGGGGGTCAGCCCTTCCCGGCGCGGCCGTCCGTTCTTGTCCGCGACCCACCAGTCGGCCCAGGCGAGGAGCGCCGGGTAGGCGGCCGCCAGCGCCTCCGGGTCGGGATGCGCGCGGTGCAGCCTCAGCGCGGCGAACGAACCGACGGGCGGGTGCGAGCGATCGGGCGTGCCGGCGCGGCGGCTCCGCCAGTTGGGAATGTTCCCGTTCGGATACTGCGTTGCGGTTCCGGCGAGCAGTGACGACCACGCGAGATCCCTCGACACGGTCGCGAGCAGCAGGGCGTTGAAGAAGGTGTCCCAACCGAAGATGGTCCAGTCGTCAGGGTCCCGGCCGCGCGACCCGGCCGCGCGACCCGGGATCGGGAAGATCCAGCTTCGGCCGGCGGGGGTGTAGAGCCTGCCGGTCTCCGGCTGGATCAGCACCGTCCACATCAGATTGTCGGCGATGCTCTCCGCCAGGTCGGGGTGCCCCGGCACGCGGCGGCGCCGGCGCTCCCAGTCCGCGCGGGCCCCGTCGATCCAGGCGTCGGCCCGGCCGATGAGACGGCCGGGCTCCTTTTCGCCCCACGCGGCCACCATCGTCAGCCTCGCGGTGATCCCGGCCCCGGCTTCGAGGCGCCGCTCGACCTCGCCACCCGAGTCGCGCGGCTCCGCGCGCCGCCCCGCTCTGCCAGCAAAGGCGGCAAGAATCTCCAGCTCCTCTCCGCCCTCCCCACCGGGCACCCGGGCCCGCCACCCGGGGGACCTCGGCGCCGTCTCCGTCCACCGGCCTTCCCATCCCCACGGAGTGTCCCCGATCAACTCGAGGCGGCCCGCCGCCTCCACCCTCACGCGCAGAGCCACTGCGTCCTCCCGGTGCGACCACTCCAGGACGAGACGGCCCGCCGGCGGCGACTCCGGCCCCAGGGCGAACTCGACCCGCGCATACGAAAAGTCCGGAGCGTGAGGGCCGACCCGGGAGACCATCCCGTACCAGTCATCCCATTCCCGGCGTTCGCCGGACGGCGTGACGAAGGCGAGACGAATGCCGACGCCGCGCCCGGGGCCGGGCGAAAACACGAGGCCCGCCCACCGGCGGGCCTCGAGGGCGCCGACGCGCATCTCCTCGCGTTTCGCTGCGAACGCTACCGGCCGATCGGCGTCAGGCGCATCGTTGCCGCGCGGCGTCCGCTCCCCGGCGCGAAACGGACCCGGAACCTGCCGCCACCCGCCGCGGCGCGACGGGCCATTCCCGGTCCCGAATCGGCCTCGGCCGGAGCCGGCTCCACGCTGGCGCCCCCGTCCAGCATCGCCGCCTCGACCGGGACGCCGAGGAGATCCACCGGGTACTCATGGCCGGGGGACCCCTCCGCGGTGAGCGTCCAGCCCTCCGCGTCAGCTCGCAGGTCGATGATCCGCAGGCCCGTGCTGCGCTGCCCCGGTTCCAGATCCATCCGCGGCGGCGCCACCGCCAGTCCACCCCTCCAGGTCACCGTGATCTCCGCGGGCCGGTCCCCGGTCACCCGGATCGCGCGCATCGCACCCGACGCGGGATCGGCCGCCTCCGGCTCCCCCCACTGGCCGCCGGTCATCGTCACGCGCAGGTCCACGGCGCCAACCGGAGCGTCGGGGACGAACTCGATGTCCACCGGCGGCCCCTCGCTCGTGATCCGGACGCGGCGCTCCCCGCCCACGAGAGTGGGACCGCCGCGGATCTCCACATCGGCCGTGGTCGCGCCCACCCGCAGGCCCCGCACCGCCGCCTCCCGCCAGTCGGCCGGCAACTGGGGCGCGAGGCGCGCCCTCCCGTTCGGAGCGTCGGGATCCCAGCCGAAGACGCCGCGCAGCAGCGGGGTCGCCAGCATCGAGCTGGCGAAGAACTGGTGCGGCACCGTCTGGTCGAGCGGCTGGTAGAACGTGCCCGAAAAGAGCTCGCCGTGGCGGCCCAGGCTCCAGTCGTAGGTCATCTGCTTGACCGCGTCCATCAGGTGGAAGCCCGCCCACGGACGGCGGTAGCGGTACTGGGCCCAGGACAGGTAGCCGGTCACGAACGGCCAGACGGTCCCCATGTTGTACGCGAGGGGGTCGTAGAGGTCGCTCTCCGTGGAGAGCATGTGCGCGCCCCAGTCCGAGGACAGGCGGTCGCCCGCCATCCGGGTCAGCGTGCCGCGGGCGCGCTCCTCGTCCAGCAGCCCGAACGCGGCGGCGGCGGCCGGCCACACCGTCAGATTGTCGTTGGTGCTGCCGCCTTCGAGGATGGCGAAGGCGTGGTGGCCCTCGCCGGCCGGCCAGTAGGCGTTGTTGAGGGTCTCGCGGGCGAGCGGGGCAATCCGGGCGGCCTGCTCGATCATCGCGGAGTCGCCGAGCCGCTCCGCCAGCGCCCGCGCGCCCTCCAGCGCCGCGACCCAGACACCGGCCAGGTAGACGTCCTGGTGGATCGCTGCCCCCAGGCCCCCCACCTCGACCGCGCCCAGGCCGCCGGCCGTGTTCTCGATGATGCCGTCGCCGTCGGTGTCGGCGCTCAGGCACCACTCCCAGGCCCGGCGGTACGCCGGCCAGAGTTCCTCGAGCAGCCCGTCGTCGCCGCTCGCGCGCCAGTACTGGTGGAGCGCCAGCATCCAGTAGGGAGTCGTGTCGGCGTGGTAGTAGGCGTAGGGATAGGTCTCGAACCAGTCGAGGTGGGCGGCGCCCTGCGAGATCTCGTGAGTGATCTTGCCGTCGTCGCGCTGATACCGGGCCAGGAAGCGAAGTTCCTCGGCGACCAGCTCCCACTGGCCGAGGACGTCCATGGCGAAGGTGTTCATCATCGCGTCGCCGCCGAAGAACCATCCGAATCCGGGGCGGACGCCGCTGCCGGAGAGCCCCCAGCCCGCGACCAGGCCGCACCCCAGATCGGGATTGCAGACGCGCTGCTCCTCGAGATTGATCTTCGCCCATTCGAGGGCGAGGTCGAGGGAGGGATCGGGGGTCTCGACGGACGCGGTGGCGGCCAGCGCCGAATCCGCCCAGGCGCGGGTGTCCCGGTAGAGCCGTTCGGCGTCCGCGATCAGGCGGCGGTAGCGGGCGAAGACGGTCTCGCGCGGGACGGTTCCCGCGGCGATGGCGATGGGGATGAACTCGCGGCGGGCACGCTCCGGATCCACCGGGATGACCATCGTGCGCGGGGCTTCGCCGAGCTGGTGCGCCGGGTGTGCCACCGAGTTCGTTGCCCAGGGGGAGCCCACGACCGCGTTGTGCCGTTCCAGGCTCTCCGAGAGGACGAAGACGCGCCGCCCGCCGTCCCAGAAGGCGTACTGTCCGCCCAGCGACGCCGGCCACATGAAGTCGAGGACGGGATGGAACTCGGCGACGATCTCGATGGGGTCCGGGCTGTCCACCTCGAGGAGCACGAGGATCCCGGAGGCGTCCGCACCCCGGGGCGCGAGGATGTGCTGGCGCACCTGGAAGGCCGCGTGGCTGTAGGTGATGGTGGTGAGTTCCGGCCGCACCTCGACGGTTCGCGCGACCCGCTCGCCCGGGATGGGGGCGCCGTAGCGGGGCGTTGCGAAGGAGAGACGGAAGCCCCGTCCGATCTTGAGCGGGTGGACCCAGAGTTCGGCTTCGCCGGTCTCCACCCCCAGCCAGGCCGCACGAGGACCGGTGACGCCGAGGTACTCGCCCGGCCGCACGGGGCCGGTGAGTTGAACGGGCGATGCCGCGATCGTGAAGCGCGGGACCGCAAGGGTGGGCAGATCGCCGGACGGGGGGTCGGGGAGGCGTTGGGGATGGGCCGGCACGGCGAAAAGGCCTGAGAGGGCGGTCAACGCCAGGGCGGTCGCAGCGACCCGCGCCCGCTGCCCGGTCTGTCGGATGTTCATCGCGCGCTCGCCACTGTAACCACAAGCTGCCGGGGGCCGCGGCGGGCGGCCTACCGGATCCCCTCCAACTGGATCCCCCGGACGAAGTATTTCTGGGTGAAGAGGAAGAGAAGCGCGATCGGGAGCGCCGCCACCACGCCCGCCACCATCTGGTACGGCCAGTTGATCTCGTAGGTGGAGTGGAAGGCGGCGATCCCCACCTCCACCACCCGCATCTCCATGGAGCGGGTGACGAGCAGCGGCCACATGAAGTTCTTCCACGCGTCGATGAAGGCGAAGAGCGCCAGCGTGGCGACCGCGGGCTTCGCAAGCGGCAGCGCGACGCTCCGGAAAATCCGCCAGTGGCCGGCGCCATCGACCCGGGCGGCATCCTCCAGTTCGCGCGGCAGCGTGCGGAAGTACTGCCGCATCAGGAAGATGCCCCATACGGAGACCAGTTCGGTCGAGACCAGGCCCCGATAGCTGTCGATCCAGCCGAGAGCGTCGATCATGAGAAAGCGCGGAATGAGGACGATGACCGCGGGCACCATCATGGTCGCCAGGAAGACCATGAACAGCGTGTCCCGCCCCGGGAACTCGCAGCGGGCGAAGGCGTAGCCGGCGGTGGTCGCGGTGGCGACCTGGCCGGCGACCACGACCGTGGCGAAGATCAGCGAGTTCAGGAAATACCGTCCGAACGGCTGAGCGGTCAGCGCTTCGGGATAGTTCGACCACAGCGGTGACTCCGGGAGCAGCCGGACGGACGAGAACACCTCCAACGGGCCCATGAGACTGGTGGCCGCCATCCACAGGAAGGGCGCCGCCATGACCAGGCAGGCGAGGGCGAGCAGGAGCCCGCGGGAGAACCCGACGGCTCTGCGGGCGGCCGTCCTCGCGTCAGGCATGGGAGCCCCGTCGTTCGAGGAAGCGGAAGTGCAGCCAGGTGGCGGCGAAGACGACGCCGAAGAGGACCCAGCTCATCGCGGCGGCATTGCCGAACCGGAGGAACTCCCACGCCTCCCGGTAGATGTGGAAGACGGCGACGTCGGTGGCGCCCAGCGGCCCGCCCTCGGTCATCACGTACACGAGGCTGAAGACCTGGAACGAGCCGATCACCGAGGTGACCAGCACGAAGAAGAGCGTGTGGCGGAGTCCGGGCAGGGTGATGTGCCACAAGCGCTGCCACGGGCCGGCGCCGTCCACCGTCGCGGCGTCGTACCAGACGCGGGGGATGGCCGCCAGTCCGGCCTGGAAGACGACCATCTGGTACCCCACGACCATCCAGACCCCGATCGCCATCAGGCTGACGAGCGCGATCTCCGGTGAGGAGAGCCAGGCGACCGGGCCGAACCCGATGGCGCCGAGCGCCCGGTTCGCGAGACCGTAGCCGTCGTTGAGCAACCACTTCCAGACCACCGCGATCGCCACCACGCTCGTGACGCTGGGCAGGAACAGGGCGAGGCGCGCCCAGCGGGCGGCCCGCCGCGACTCGCGGGTGAGGAGCGCGAGCGCCAGCGCCACGGCCATCGCGACGGGGACGTGGAGGGTGAAGACGCCGGTGTTCCGGACCGCCGACCACCAGGCGCCGTCGCCCAGGAGGACGCGGTAGTTCGCGAGTCCGGTGAACGGGTGGGCGGCGTCCATGAGGCGCCACTCGTGCAGGGAGATCCACAGCGAGAAGAGCAGCGGACCGAAGGTGAAGAGCAGGAGCAGGGCCGCCGCCGGCGTGAGGAATCCCCACGCCGCGAGGGTCCTCGAGAGGGCGCGGGGGCGGGTGGCGAGCGGGAGGAGGAAGAGGACGAGCGAAACGACCAGGGAGGACCCGAGCGCAGAGGCGCTCAGGGCGACGGTCGGGGAGGCCGTTTCCTCGTAGCCGAGGACGACGAGGTGCAGGGTGTCGTCAGAGTTGCCGGAACGGCGGTCCGGATTCTCCCCGGCGGCTTGTGGCCCCTCGCGTAGCGCGATGCTGCCGCCGTGGTAGATGGCGCCACCGACCGCGACGGTGTAGCGCGGGGCGGAGCGGAGGTGCGGGTCCGCGGCGATCGCCTCGCCGACCTCCTGCGGCATCGTCCAGATCCGGTCCGGTCCGCCAAGCGCCGCGCCGCTCGCCCAGGGAAGACCGGCCACCCGAGCCGCCGCTTCGGGGTCCGCGCCGGCCGCCCCGGCGATCTCGACCGCGCGGAGGCTTCGGTCGAGCCGCGAGCCGCTGACGGCCTCCAGTTCCCCGCGCGCCCAATGCTGGGCGGCGACCGCGACGAGCGCGAACAGCCCGGCGCAGAGGAGCGCGGGTGCGGCGGGATACCGGGTTGGCGGCGGAGACCGGCGCCGCGCAGCGGCCCACGCCGCCATGCACAACACCCCGAGCAGGGCGAGGACGGAAGCGGCCCACGGCCAGCCGCCCTCGGCAGGCGGCTCGACCGCAATCCACGCGGCCGGCTGAAGCGCACCGGCCCGGTAGGCATAGGCGCCGGGCGCGGACCCTCCCGCTGCCGGCGCCACGATGCGCGCGCGGCCGTCGAGCAGCGACACGACGTCCGCATCCGTAACACCCGATACTTCGTTGAGCGCGGCTGCCGCGCGGGCCGCCTCTCCGGTCGCGTGCTCGCGGGCCCCGCTCACTGCCCCCGCGGCCACCACCAGGATCAACGCGGCCGCCGCCGCGGCCGCACCGGCGGCCCCGAGGGCGATCGTTCTCGCCGCGCCCGCGCCGCTCACCGCGCCAGGACCTCGTCCACCCGGCGCGCCACGGCGGCCGCGCTGACCTCGAGGGGCTCGCCCGACAACAGCCGCCGGTCCATGATCTCCACCGCCAGCAGTTCGACCCGGGAGAAATCGCGCACGGTCGCGCCCCAGGTCATCCGGGCCCGTTCCGCCAGGGTGACGAATGCATCCTCCACCCCCGTGGGGTCGGCGGCGGCGATCTCCGCGGCGACGTCAACCCGCGTCGGGATCGCCAGACCGGAACGCGCCCGGATCCGCTGCGCCTCCGGCGAAGCCAGGAAACCGGCCAGGTCGATCGCCTGGCGGAGATTCGCCGCGTTCGGGGGCACCGCCCATCCGGAGGCATAGAGGACGCTCGTCGCGCCCGGCTGCGACGGATGGTGCGGAATGGGCAGGATCGCGAGGTCGAGCGCGCCAGCGCGCACCAGGTCGCGGAAGACGGGGAGCGTCCAGTGCCCGGACAGCAGAAACGCCTGTCCGCCGGAAGCGAACCGGGCCTCCCGCGCCGGGTCCGCCGCCTGCACGAACTGGGCGCCCGGCGTCAGGCCCTCCTCGGCCAGCCCGGTGAGGAAGGCGTAGGCGGAGAGCGCCGCCGGGCCGTCGAGGTAACCCGTGGCGCGGTTCCCGCCGGGCGCGAGGATGTCCCCGCCCGCCGACCAGACGAACGGCACCCACTGGAAGAGGTTGCGGGGAAAGTCGAACCCGTAAACATCCGGTCTGCCGTCGCCGTCCCGGTCGGTGGTGGCGGACCGGGCCGCGCGGCGGAAGTCCTCCCAGGTCCAGCCGCTCGCCAGTACGTCGGCTCCCGCACCGCCCAGCACCGCGCGGTTCGCGTAGATGACCATCGGGGTGAAGTCCTTGGGCAGCGCGAACAGGGCCGGCCCGCGCCGAAACGCTTCCAACACCTGCGGGAAGACCAGGTCCGCGCGAAAGTCCAGCGCCGCCTGATGCGGCGCCAGGTCAACCGCCAGCCCCCGGTCCACGAAGGTGGGGATGTCGGGCGAGTCGAGGAGGTACACGTCGGGGGGGTGACCCGCCGCGATGGAGGTGAGGAGACGCTCCTCATATCCGTTCGGCGCGGACTCGAGGAGGACCCGCGTCCCCCGGCGCCGGGCCTCGTAACGCTCGGCGACCTGCTGCTCGATCTCGAGTTCGTGTCCACCTGCCCAGAGGGCGACCCGAAGGGTGGTGACGCCGGGCGAGACGCCGGAACCTGCCGGAGAGCAGCCGGCGGCGGCGAGGGACACGGCGGCCAGGAGGAGGATCCAGCGAACGCCAGGGTTCATTGCGGCGATACCCCGTTTGGCCGGGGCGCCGCGCCGATCCGGCCGCCCTCCGGGCCGAAGAGATGCGTGCGCTGCCAAGCGACGGAGACGTCCACCCGGTCCCCCGCCGCCACCGGCAGCGCGGAGGCCGCCCGCGCCACCCACGCCGCATCGCCCGGCCCGTCGAGGTGGACCCGCTGCTCGCTGCCGAGCGACTCGACGCGCAGGACGGTGGCGGTGAACTCGGGGGGCGGGCGGGGACCGCCGCGCCGGTCCGCGGAGCCGTCCGGGGCGACGACCGCGACCGAGAGGTCCTCGGGACGGACCCCCAGCGTGGCCTCGCGGTGGGGGAAGGGTTCCGGGAAGACGAACGGGCCGCCCGCGAGGCGGCCTTCCCGGTCGCGAACGAGGTGGAGGCGGTTGATGGGAGGCGATCCCACGAAGCCGGCGACGAAGAGGTTGGCGGGCTTTTGGTAGACCTCGTGCGGCGTCCCCACCTGCTGCAAGCGGCCACGGTCCATCACCGCGACCCGCTGCCCGAGGGAGAGCGCCTCGACCTGGTCGTGAGTGACGAAGATCATGGTCGTGCCGAGGCGACGGTGGAGGGTGGCGATCTCGTCCCGCGTCTTGAGCCGGAGCGCGGCGTCCAGGTTCGACAGCGGTTCGTCAAAGAGAAAGACGCCGGGATCGCGCACCATCGCCCGCCCCAGCGCCACGCGCTGTTGTTGTCCTCCCGAGAGCTGGCCGGGACGCCGTGACAGGAGCCCCGCGAGCCCCAGCACGCCGGCCACCTTGCTCACGCGCCCCTCGACCTCGGGGCCACGCGCGCCCCGCACCCGCAGCCCGAATCCGAGATTCTCGGCGACGGTCATGTGCGGGTAGAGGGCGTAGCTCTGAAACACCATCGCCACGTCGCGACCGCCCGGCGCGATCTCGTCCACGCACCGGTCCCCAATCCATACCGCCCCCGCGTCCCGCTCTTCCAGACCGGCGATAAGGCGCAGCAGCGTGCTCTTGCCGCACCCTGACGGCCCTACCAGCACCATGAGTTCGCCGGGACGGATCCCGAGATCGACATCCGCCACGGCCGTCACGTCCCCGAACCGCTTGTGGACGCCTTTCAGCACCACCCCCCGCGGCTCACGCATCATCGCCGCCGGCCCTCCCTCCCTTCGTCGAGCGTCTCCCACCCCACTCTCAGCGGCCGCTCCCGTGTCCCCTCGTGCCGTGCTCCATCGACCGCCAGGCACGCCCGCGTGTCGTCGAGCTCGACCGCGATGCTGCGCCCGCGGACGCGGACCGGTCCCAGCCGCAGCCGGGGCACGCCGTGCGGCAGTGGCCACACCTCCACGCCCTCCTCGTCGAGGTGAAGCCCGGCCATTCCCCGGGCGAGCAGGTCCACCACCCACGAATGCTGGTAGTCGTCGATACCACGGAAGTGGCAGGCGCGGCCGGTGTAGGGGTTGTAGTGCTCGAAGCAGTTGGGGCGGCGCGGATCCCCGTCGGTGAACATCAGGTGCACGAAGCGGATGAGCCGGTTGGCGGCCAGCTCCCCCGCCCGCCGGTTCCCCTGCCGCCAGCAGCGGAGCAGCCCTTCGATCACGTGGCTGGTCGTCATCGGCCACACGCGGCCGTTCCACGGGCAGTTGCGCCGTTTCCCCCGCCATATCCCCTCGGCGGAGAAACGGGGGTCGTCCACGCTGGACGAGGGGACCGGAAAGGGGGTGCCGAAGGTCCGCGGGTTCTCGAGGTGGTCCATCACGGCGTCGAGGCGGAGAGCGTCCACCCGGCCCGTCAGCATCGGGTAGAAACCCACCGCGGCCTTGACGCCGGTGCGTTCGAAGGTGCGTCCATCCACGTCGGTGAAGAAGCGCGCCTCCGGGCACCACATGCGCTCCATGATCGCGCTTCTGCAACGCGTTTCCAGTGCGCGCCAGCCGGATGCGTCGCCCGGCCGCCCGACGCGCCCGGCGAGCATGGCGAGCGCGCGGAAGAGCTGATGGGCATAGACCGTCACATCGATGCCCTTGAGGCGCAGGCGCGGCTGCCATCCGCGCACGTCCGCCTCCGGGTCCACGGCCATGTACCGCGACATGAATTCCTGCCCGGTCTCAAAGTGGTTCACGACGGTGAACATGCCCGAGCCCTCAGGGTCGCGCGAACGGTTCAGCCAGCGGGCGTAGCGCGACAGGCCGTGGTAGCAGCGGGCAAGGGCCGCCGGATCGGGGTGCATCGCGTCCACCGCGAGCAGGGCGTCGCCCCAGTTCGCGTGGTAGAAGTCGGTGCCTTCGAGGTGGTTCGCGTAGAGCCGCCCGTGCAACGACCCGTCCTCCTTCTGGTTGTCGAGGAAGTTGAGGAGCGATCCCCACGCTTCGCGCCCGCCCGCGCGCCAGCGCATCTCCATCATGTGGCACTGCGCGCTGTAGGTGATCGGGACGTGGAAGTACCCGATCCCCTCGGCGATGCAGGGATGGCGCACGTTGCCCGAGCGACCCTCGATGCGGTTCAGCCCCAGGCCGTGGATGCGGTAGTCGAAGGTGCGCTCCAGGCGGGGGTCGGCGCAACGGAAGACCGGAAAACCGGCGAAGAAGGACTCCCAGGTGAGGCCGCCGGCCGGAGCGGCCGTCTCGCGGCTGGTTGACCCGGACAGCCGCGGGGCGAGACGCATGCGGAGCGAGAGGGGCCCCTGGTCGGGGGTGGGAACCGGAAACGCCACCGCCGTCCAGATCCAGCCGTTCCGACCGGCAGCCCGCGACTCCGGGATGCCGCCCGCGTCGTCGAGATCCGAGGTTGCCCCTTCCGCGAACGGAGACGCCGCCCAATCGGGGTGCGCGCCACCCTCCGAGGGAAGAGTCCGGCGCCATGCGGGGGCGCCGGACCCGCAGAGCTCCATCTCGACCGACAGCTCCTGGCCGGCCCGGTCGGCGAGGCGCCGAACCCACCGCACTCCCCCCGATGAGGGCTGCACCCCGGACACCGACGCCGCCGGCTGTCCGGTGAAGGCGACCAGGAAGCCCGCGGCCGCTCCGGGCGGCAGGGCCCAGGCGCTCTCGAGGATGCCGCCGGGGAGGACCTGCCGCGTCTCGACCACCGGCGCGCCCTCCCCGGTCCTCCACCCGGCGACCAGCGTACCCGGACGCCACCGGACTCCGGCCGTTCCCGCCGCATCCCCGCCCGGCGCAGTGGCGGGCCCCGCCCCCCCCCCCCC
>LXNJ01000705.1_pt1 | contig 22045 bp, 14 predicted proteins | sample 809081 | NCBI WGS metagenome assembly LXNJ01 (sample SAMN04870510, study PRJNA318959) | sponge metagenome | biome: sponge; feature: marine sponge reef; material: water | host: Petrosia ficiformis | place: Greece: Milos, Mediterranean Sea | collected 2013-05-29 | depth 5-7 m | reverse complement strand
GCAGCCGACAATCCGATGGCTGGCGCGCCCGAAGCAGCCTTGTCGCGGCCCGTTCGGATCAGGAACCTGGCGTAGTCTGCGGGGCCGTCACGCGCTCGAGGATCGAGCCTTCGCGAATAATCGTTTCCTCTCGTTTCGGGCCGGTGGAGACGCCGCCGATCTCGACTTCGAGGCGATCCTCTAAGAACGCGATGTAGTCCTTGGCGGCCTGGGGCAGCTGCTCGAACTCTGTGATCCCCGCTGTGGGACTGTTCCAGCCCGGCAGTTCCTCGTAGACAGGCTCGACCTGCGCATACTCTTCGGAGATGGCCGGCATCCAGTCGAGCGCTGCTCCCTTGAGCCGATAGCCGGTGCAGACCGGGATCTTTTCCAGATAGTCGAGCACGTCCAGCTTGGTGATGAACAACGAGGACAGGTGGTTGATCGCGTGGGCGTACTGCAGCAGGGGGATGTCGAACCAGCCGCATCGCCGGGGGCGACCGGTGACCGTGCCGTACTCGGCTCCGGCCCGCCTAAGCTCATCTCCCGCCGTTCCGTGCACCTCTGTTGCGAACGGGCCTTCGCCGACCCGCGTGGCGTAAGCCTTGGCCACGCCCACGATGTCATGCAGCAGTCGCGGAGAAACGCCCGACCCCGTGCATAGGCCACCGGCGGTGGCGTTGGAGGATGTCAAATACGGGTAGGTGCCAAAGTCGATGTCCAGCATCGTGGCTTGGGCGCCTTCGAAGAGCAGACGCTCTCCATTCTTGATGGCGCGGTTGAGGTACTTTCCGGTATCTGTCACGAACGGGCGCATCCGCTCGGCAAGTTCTTGGTATTGCGCCAGGGCGGCTTCAACGTCCCAAGGCTCGTCAACGCCCAAGGCTCCTGCCACCGCGGACTTCTCCGCCGCCATAGCGCGGAAGCGGTCCGGGAAGAGTGTCGGCGCGAGCAGTTCGGCGACGCGGATGCCGCGCCGCGCCACTTTGTCTTCATAGCAGGGGCCGATACCCCGCGAGGTCGTGCCGATGCGCCGCTTGCCGGGCGATGACTCGGACGATCGCTCCAGCATCGGGTGGTAGGGGAAGACCACGTGGGCGCGGCTGCTCACCAGCAGGTTCGATTCGACATCTACGCCGAGCGAGCGGAGAGTGTCGATTTCGCTGAGCAGGGCTTCGGGATTGATCACCACCCCGTTGCCGACCACCCCGGTCTTGCCTGGTCGCAGGATGCCACTGGGGATCAGCGAGAGCTTGTAGACTTGGTCGCCGACCTGTACCGTATGCCCGGCATTGTTGCCGCCTTGGCAGCGAACCACCACATCGTAGTGCTCGGCGGCCAGATCGATCAGCTTGCCCTTGCCCTCGTCGCCCCACTGGAGGCCCAAGACTGCGAGGTTCGACATACGGATTCCGATAGGTGCCCGGTGATCCCGGGCGGACGGGAGGAGCGGCACAGCGTAAGGGCCCCAAGAACAGGGCACCGCAGCTAAATATATTTTAGCCCCAGCCGGAGCGCTCAACGCTAGGACAACGGGGGCGGCCCCGCAGCCCACTCGTTCCAAAGCCGCGCCATATCGCCGACACGCTCGGGGTGATCAGCGGCGAGATCGTGCAACTCTGTGCCATCCCGCTCGATGTCGTACAGCTCCCAAGGGCGGTTGCGCATCGCCACAAGTTTCCAGCGTCCCTGCCTGATCGCCTGGCCGCGACTCCATTTCCAGTACAGCTCGGTTGCCGGATCGCGAGTGGCACCCTCGAAGACCGAAAGCAGACTTCTGCCATCCGGTGAGTGGACGGGTCGTCCTCGAAACTCGGAGGGCTGCTCAACGCCGGCGGCTTCTAGGAATGTCGGCATCAAGTCGATCACGTGTGCCAACTGGTCGGTCAGCCCTCCCGGCTCGATGACACTTGGCCAACTTGCGATCAGCGGCACCGTGATCCCGCCCTCGTGATCGTGCTGCTTGTAGAGCCGGAACGGGGTGTTGGAAGCGTTCGCCCACCCGTACCCGTAGCTTTGATAAGTGTCCTCGGGACCAGGCATGACCTCCGGGACATTGCCCGGAATGACCGGGCGACCATCGCGAGTGCGCTCGGGCAGGTACGGACCCTTGCGGTCGGTCTCATACTCGACGTGGCATCCGCCGTTGTCAATCTGGAAGACGACCAGCGTGTTGTCAGCTTCGCCGGATTCCTCGAGCATTTCCAGCAGCCTGCCAATGCCCGCGTCCATGCGCGTGATCTGCGCGGCATAGACCTCCATGCGGCGTTCCTGCCAGGCCTTGTGGGGTTCGTCCGACCACCCCGGAACCTCGGGATTGCGGGGCGAGAGCTCCCAGCTCGGGTTGACCGTGCCCAACTCCTTCATGCGTGCGTGGCGCTCGGTGCGCAGGGCGTCCCAGCCTCCCGCGAAGCGCCCTCGATAGTGCTCGATATCTTCTTCAAAGGCGTGTAGCGGCCAGTGCGCGGCGGTGTAGGCCAGGTACAGGAAGAACGGTGCGTCCTTGGCCAGGCCGTCGCGCATGAAGTCTGCGGCATAGTCGGAAATGGCGTCCGTGTAGTAGAAATCCGGGTCTAGGTAGAGGTGTTCGGCCGGCTCGTTGTCGATCATCAGCGAGGCGGGCGTCCAGAAGCTGCAGGCTCCGAGGGTGGTGCCGAAGAACCTGTCGAAGCCGCGCTGGCAGGGCAGGCTGGCGTGCTCGCCCGGCTGCGACAGGTGCCACTTGCCGCTCATGTAGGTCGAATAGCCTCCGCTGCGCAGCGCTTCGGCGATGGTGACGACGTCTGGCGAGATGTTGTTGCCGGAGTCGAGCGGCTGAAGCGACTTGGTCGTGTAGCAGCCGCTCATGAGCGAGGCCCGCGTTGGCACGCACATGTTGTTGGTGTAGTAGCGCGTGAAGCGCAAGCCCTGGGCCGCTAGCCGGTCCAGATTGGGCGTCTCGATTTCCGCTCCATAGCAGCCAAGGTCGGAATAGCCCATGTCGTCGGACATGATCATCACGATGTTGGGCTGCTTGGGCGCCGGTTCGGAAGCTTGGCGGGAGCAGGCGGCAGCAGCTAGCGGAGCGGCGATGCTGCCGAGTCGCAAGAACTGACGCCGACCAATATCCTCCGAACGAATCACCGCAACATGATAGCGCTTGGTTCGAACGTGACATGCGGCCTCTCGCAGTCGCCAGCCATCGAGCCCCAGGCCTCTCTTGCTCTTGCGCAATAAGCCGCGCGCTCACTGCGTTTCGGGGTTGATCGCGGATGGAAGAGCCAGGCGCGTACGGTGGTGCCGGCCGCATGCGCGGAGCGAGCTCCGCTTCCACAGAGGGGATGCCATCGAATGAAAACCGGGGCGCGCAGAATCTGCGGCAGCTTGGACCGGGCGAACAGCCGCGTGGTTCGGGCACCATGGCCGTGATTTGCTCCAATCTGCGTGCAACGACTTGCACCATTCGGCTGTCTTCAGAACGCCGAACCGGAACGGTTCCGCGAAATCTACCGCATCGCGGACAAGATTCACCAAGAGCGTCGAATTGGGCTGGCTGCCGTGGAAGTGTGCAAACCCTGTCGACGCGAACACTCACAAACGCTCGGTTGGGATGCTGGCCGAGCCGTAGAGTTGGCCAGCCTTGATCGTGGCAACCGGATGCAGCATTCGGCGGCCGGTACGCGTTGATCCCACGGCGTCCACCAATTCAAACTCGCCCTCGTCGAGGGAGAAGACCGCGATGTCCGCCTCAGAGCCCTGGCGCAGCGTCCCGAGCTGGTTCAGTCGCCTGAACACCTGCGAGGGATTCGACGTAACTCTCCGGATGGCCTCCTCCAAGCTCAGGCCAAGGTAAAGGAACTTGGAAACGGTCGTCGCCAGGTCGAACACAGGTCCATGCACGTTGAACTGGTGCACGTCGCTGGAAATCGTGCCGGGCATCAGTCCCTGCTCCAAAGCCGCTTCCGCCGTATCGAAGGAGAAGCTTCCGGCACCATGCCCGATGTCAAGGTGGACGCCCGAAGCGACGCTCTCGAGGATCTCGTCATGCACGCGGCCATCATCGTCGAGGATCCCGCCTTCCCCGCCCCGGAAACTGTGCGTGATCACGTCACCCGGCTTCATGAGTGAGAGGATTTCCGGCACCGTGGAATGCGAGCCGCCGATATGGACCATGAGCGGCAGCGCGGCAGCATCGGCAGCTTCGCGGGCGCGCCTCAGCGCTTCGAGATCGTGCTCTCCGGCGATGTTGCGAGTCAGTCTGACCTTCATTCCCACAATCACGTCCCGGTGACGTTCGATGGTTCTTGCGGCGAGGGCAGCGTTGGCGTAGCGCAGGTCAAGCAGCTCGCCCCACGGATTGTCTCGCGACAGCGTCGACTGTCCGACCACTGAGATGTTCAGGAGGGCGAGGATGCGGGTCTCGGCGGTGTTGATGACGTACTTGCGGAGCCCGGGGAACGTGTGGGCTCCCGCCGACCCGGCGTCGATTGCCGTGGTGACACCCTTGGCGATGCAGTTGGGATCGGCCGGAATCCCCAACGGAGCGACACCGTCATAGACGTGGACGTGAACGTCGATCCAACCAGGGGTCACGATCCGGCCGGAGGCATCGACTACGTGGAGCGCCTCGCTTCGCGGTATTGAACTTGCGATCTGGGCGATCTTCGTCCCTGAAACCGCGATGTCACGAGGAGCGGAGAGTCCTTGGGCCGGATCGATCACCCGGCCGCCCTTGACCAGCAACGAGTAGCGATAGGAGCGGCCCCTGGTCTGCGCGTGAACAACTGGCTCCGAGAGGGAGCCTGCGACACCGACCACCAGTGGCCCGAGGGTGCGTCGGACGAATCTTCGGCGAGTGTGCATGGCGACCAACCGTCGGGCGGTTGGATTATAGAGGGTCGCCAGAGTCGGCAGCGGACTCAGGCTCCAGGGCGCGCAACGTCTCGTGCAGCTCGTCCCGAGACTCGTCGTCTGATTGGGATACAGAGCGGGGCCGGCCCCGCTTTGGGAGCTTTCGGCTTCCCCCCGCGACGAGGCAACAAGACCCCGAGGGCTTGTAACGGCGGAACTTTCTCGACTGCTGTTCCCGACATCCCGCGTGCGGTATTGTCAGCAGATGAGTTCTCTGGCCAGGCGCGGACCAAAGAACGGAGGAAACGCAAGTGATACGGAAAGCTCTCCCAGCAGTCCTTCTTCTGAGCCTGGGGACCCTTCTTGCAGGTGTTGCCCAAGGCGCCGATCAGCCAAACTTCGTGCTCATCTTTGCCGACGATCTAGGCTACGGCGACCTCGCCTCCTATGGGCACCCTTCGTTCCAGACTCCTCATCTGGACCGCATGGCCGCGGAAGGGGCGCGCTTCACTGACTTCTACGTGCCGATGCCATATTGCGGGCCATCGCGGGCCTCCATTCTCACCGGCCGCTATCCGTTCCGTCATGGCGTTGTAGGCAATCCTACTCCGGACAACGGCATCAATGACTATGGCTTGCCAGCCAGCGAGGTCACCATCGCACAGGTCCTCAAGCAGCAAGGCTACGCGACCACCTGCATTGGCAAATGGCATCTCGGGCACATCCCGGAATACCTTCCGATCAAGCGAGGATTCGACTCTTACTTCGGCATCCTCTACTCGAACGACATGCGCCCTGTCCAGCTTGTCGAGGATGATCGAGTCGTCGAGTACCCGGTCGTTCAGGGCACCCTAACCAAGCGCTATACGGAGCGGGCGTTGCGCTTCATCGAATCCAAGCCCGACGAGCCGTTCTTGCTCTATCTGCCTCACGCGATGCCGCACAAGCCGCTCGCCGCCTCGGAGGACTTTTACACGCCCGACACTCCGCACGACTTGTACGCCGATGTCATTCGCGAACTGGATTGGTCCGTGGGTCAGATCTTGGCGAAGCTGCGGGAACTCGATCTTGACCGGAAAACGCTGGTCGTCTTCACCTCCGACAACGGCCCCTCGTGGGGCGGATCTACCGGCGGTTTGCGCGGCATGAAAGGCAGAACTTGGGACGGAGGAATCCGCGTTCCGCTCATCGCCTGGTGGCCGGGTCGCATACCCGGGGCCCTTGTCTCCAACGAGGTTGCTGCCTCGATTGACATCTTCCCGACCTTCGCCAATCTCGCCGGAGCTTCACTGCCCGCCGATCGCACCTTGGATGGCCGTGACATCTTCGCTCTGATGACGTCCGCCGACGCTCGGAGTCCGCATGAGGCTATATTTGCGATGGTCGGCGGCCGACTTCAGATAGTCCGCTCGGGCAGGTGGAAGCTCCATGTTCGTTCCCCCGGGGAGTCCCGAGGCCCCGCGAACATTCAAGGCTACATCGACTCGTCCTTCAATTTCCGCAGCCCCGACGGCACCACGATCATCGCGCCGTTCGAGCAGCCCCACCCCACACGGCACCCAGGCGTGCTGACGGGAGACGCTCGCAAGGACATGATGCTCTTCGACCTCGAGGCCGACCCTTCCGAGCAGCGTGACATTGCCGATTCGCATCCGGACGTCGTCAGGAGACTGAAGGCGCTCTTCGATGAGCACGACGGCGACGAGCGGCCCCGGCCGGCGGCAGGATTTTCCGGATTGCGTAGAGTCAAGGGCGGCAGCCTGCGCTACGACGCGATCCTGCCGTAACCGCTCCGCGCTGCCGCAATTTCAGCGGACGGTGCGAGGATTTCCGGGTCTGCGACACCACGCGCTCTCGATGCACGCCGATGTGCGGCTACAGCGGTCGCCGGGCCCGAAAGTTCCGAAGAATCAAGAGGGTGCCCTGCATCCGTGGAATTCCGGATCGAGTCCAGGAGCTGGTCACCAGCCGGCGGCGTAGCGAAACGCGTAGGGGTCGGCCCCCGCCTCGATGACTCCGTTGCGGAGCACCTTGACCGCTGTCGGCGCCGAGCCGCTGTTGCGGGACCGGCGCAACTCGACTTGGTGGCCGAGCGCATCCAGGTCCTCAAATACGAACGACGGCATCCGCTCGTCCAGCAGCAGGACGTTGGGCTCCATGGCATGGTCGTCGAAGCTCGCAACCAAGTGCTTGCTCTGGAAACGGGGGGCTTCGACCGCCGCCTGCGGGTTGAAGTTGAAGACCAAGGCTGCCAGCAGCACCTGTAGCAGAGCCTGTTCTTGCTGGTCGCCTCCCGGCGTCGAAAGGGCCATGAACGGCTCTCCCCGGTGCGTCACCAAGGTCGGCGTCAGCGTGATCCTAGGGCGCTTGCCGGGTTCGACCACGTTGGGGTGGCCCGGGATCGTGAGGAAGCTGTGGCCGCGCTGGGTCAGCGGGATACCCGTGCGGCCCGCGATGACCGAAGGCATCCAAGCGCCGGAGGGCGAGGCCGAGAACAGCATGCCATCCGCGCTGGCGATATTGATGGAAGTTGTGTCCTTGGAAGCCAGCGCGTCGGGCAGCGGCCTGCGGCGCGGGTGACGCGAGGGATGTACCGGCCTGCGCTTGCCGAACGTGCCGGGGCGAAACTTGGTTGACGCGCGTTTCGGGTTGATCAACGCCCGCCTGTCGCTGGCGTACTGCTTGCTGAGCAGCTCGACCGGTACCGAGACGAACCGCGGGTCTGCATACCAAGCGTCGCGGTCGGCGAAGGCCAGCTTGAGAGATTCTACGAGGTGATGGATGTACTGCGGCGTGTTCCAGCCCAGCGCCTCGAGATCGTAGCCCTCGAGAATGTTGAGAGCCTGTAGCAAGACTGCGCCCTGCGTCCAAAAGCCTGCCTTGTAAACCTCGTAGCCATGGAACACCGTGCGCAGCGGCTGCTCGACTTCCAGCCGGAAGGCGGCGAAGTCCTCGTAACGCAGCAGCCCGCCGTCGCTCTTGACGAACTCCGCGATTTCGCGCGCGATCGGCCCGCGGTAGAAGTAGTCGCGCACAGCCTCGATGGCGTCCTCGCGCGACTTGCCCGCCGCAAGCGCGGCTCGCTCGGCCCGCACCATGCTGCGGATCGTGGCGGCGAGGTCGTCTTGGCGGAACAGGTCCCCGGGCCGCGGCCGACGCCCGTCCGGAGCGTATACGGCCAGCGAGGTGGGGAACAGGCGCAGGAACGAGCTTGCCTCGGCGATCGAGCGGGAGCGCATGTTGTCAATGGGATGCTGCTGCGCCAGCGACGCGGCGGGCTCTGCGACCTCCCCGAACGGCAGCGTGCCGAAGCGCTGCAACGCCAGCAGGGCCGCGTCGACCATGCCCGGTACGAGCGCCGGCAGGGTGCCGTAGGACGGGATATGGCCGGTCTTGTGCTCCCGTTGCACAGCCTCCAGTTCCAGCTCAGGGTCTTTCTCGCGATTGAGGAAGAACTCCAGCGTCATCAAGGCGGGAGCTCTGCCCACTCCGGCGATCGAGTGAACCCGCCCGTCGGGCGTGCGGATGAGCAGCGGCGCTTCGCCGCCGAAACCGAAATGGGAGAACTCGGTAACCGCTCCTGCCAGCAGAGCGGCCACGCCGGCGTCAACGGCGTTGCCGCCAGATTGCAGCACGCGCATCGTCACTTGCGTGACGGCGGGCGTGCCGGCCGAAACGGCGGCGTGTTGGCCGCGCACGACCGGGCGGAACAGTTCCCAGCGCAGGATCTCGCGCTGCCGGCGCTGCTTGTCCGAGAGCTGGCGCCGGCCTTGGCCGAATGCCGCGCACGTGGCGAGCAGGCCAAGGGCTGCCACCAAGGCGATATGCCGTTTACGTCCCACGTGCCGCCGCTGCCATGATAGCGATTTCCAGGGCCGCGGGCCGCCGGACGGCTCAAATGTGGCCGAATGCGGGTTCTTCCTCCACCATGGCCGGGGCGGCTGCCGCGAGCAAGTCTCGCACGCGCAGGATCGCTTCGCGCTTCTCGCGGTTGCGCAGGGCACGGCGGTTCGCGAGCAGGTGCGCGGTGGAGCCTTCCAGCACCTTGTGCACGATCTTGAGGCCGTTGGCCCGAATCGTACTGCCGGTCTCGGTGTTGTCCACGATTGCCTCGCCGTCCTCGGGGGGCTTGGACTCGGTGGCGCCGAACGAATGGAAGATGGCGACCGGCGACGCGCCGCTGCGTTCCACTCCCAAGCGAGTGTAGGGGCTGTACAGAGATGGCTCCAGGTCGGTGTGCTGCCGAACCAAGGCCTCGGTGAGATTGAGGTACTCGGTCCAGATCCGCAGGGGTTGCGTGCCGGTGGAATCCACGAATTTCGCGAACAGGTCCCCCGCCGAGCGCACGTCGTCCCACTGATTGGAAACACACAGCACGATGTCGACCCGCCCGATGCCGAGATCCAGCAGATCCTCGACGTTCGCAGCCGCCTCGCTTTCGTAGTACCAGTCGATGCCGGAAATGCCGAGATCGAAAAAGCCGGCCTGCAGCATGTAGGGGATTTCCTGCGGCCGCATCATCTTCACGTCGATGCCTGCCAGCCCCAGATCGGGCCGATAGCCGCGGCTGCCGTCCCCGTAGCCCCGCGGGTCGATGCCGGCGCTTTCGAAGAAGGCGCGGGTCTTTTTTTCCAAGCTCCCCTTGGGGATGGCGAATCGGATGGGATTCATGACTGCTACCTTGGGCGGCTGAAGTGGCTAGCTGTCTGCCCCGAGCGCTTCCAGCACGGTCTCGGTCTCGGCGGCGACCACCGCGCCATCAGGCAATTTCACCGTGTCGCCGCTGACGCTCGCTGCCGGAGCGCCGGTCCTGCCGATACGAACGCCGCGAGCGCGCAACTCCTCGGCCAGCCGCACGGCGCGGGCCTCGTCTCGGGCGGAAGCGGCGCGCACGGTGATCCCTTGGGGGCAATCGCCCGCGGGCCCTTCCAAGCCCAGTTCCTGCAGCGTGTCCAGGCGCACGGCGCAGCCGGTGGCCGGGGTCGGATCGCCGCCGAAAAGTTCGACCAAGCGGTCGTAACGGCCGCCTCCGCAGAGTTTATTCGAAGCGCTGGCGATTTCGAATACGGTCCCGGTGTAAAAGGTCAGCCCGCGAGCGATTCCGAGGGTGATTTCAAAGCTGCCGACGCTGTAGTGGCTGAGAAGCCTGCACACCGACATCAGATCGTCCAGCGCGCTGCCCGCGCTAGACCCGGCCAAGGCGGCCGAGGCTTGCTCGGAGACCTCTTCCAGCGTCCCGCGAATCGCGCTGGCGCTTAGCAGCAACTCCGCCGTGTCCTCGTCAACGTACCCTTCGACGTTCCACAAGCGGCGGTAGGTAGCCGCGGCCTCGTCGGGCAGGCGGCGCACCAACTCCTCCGGCTCCAACACCGGCGAGTCCGCGATGGCGAACTCGCCAGCGTAACCGTCCTGCGCCTGCAGTGCCGCCAGAGCCCGCCGGTCGGCCGCGAGTTGCTCTTGCAGCAACAGGCCCGGCCGTGCCACGGCGCAGCGCTCGCGGATCGCCGCCAGCCGGTCGAGGTGGCCGATCACGGCGGCCCGCTCGTCGGCGCTGAGTCGCTCCGGCAGCAGAGCGCGGAAGATCCCGGCTGTGCCGACCTTGAGTCGCAGGTTCGTCGCCCCGAGATCGCGCAAGAAGCGATGGGCGGTCGCGATCACTTCGGCATCGGCTCCCGGCGAGGGGTCGCCCAAGACTTCGATCCCGGCTTGGGTGAATTCGCGCTTGCGGCCAGAGTGTGGCCGGCAGTACCGGAAGCACGGGGCGATGTAGAACAGCCTGTGCGGCTGCGCAAGGCCGGCGAGCGCCCCGGAGGCGACCATTCGGCAAATGGGCGCGGTCATTTCCGGCCGGAGCGCGTATTCCTCGTGGTCGCAGTGGAAGGTGAGCAGCGAATTCTTGATCTCGGCGCCCGAGCGCGCCTCGAACAGGTCGGCCCGCTCGAACATCGGCGTGGACACCTCGGCGAATCCGTAGAGTTCCGCGGTGCGCGAGAAGGCTGCCTCGAAGCGTCTCCTCTGTGCGGTCTCTTCGGGCAGGCTGTCGCGGGTGGCGGGCGGTGGAGCGTAGTCAAGCATGGCAATCGGACGCGAGCAGGTGCGGAACGAGACCGCCCCTGGCGGTTCGCCTAGCCGGGGATATCGGGGAGGACAGCAGGATCTCGGCTTGGCGGCGGGGCTGCCTTAGCCTTGATTCTAGCGATGCGGCGGCACGCGTGCCAAGCTGGCAGGCGCAGCTGGAATTCGAGGGCGAATGGCGGGATTGCCGGATCGCGGAAAGCGCTGCCACAATAGCGGGGGCAGGACAGACCGGATTTGGGTATTCAGTCCGCGAATCTACTTATACTAGAAGGTAGACGGCAAGCCGTCTAAGCGAAGTCCAGCCAACGCGGACGATTCACCCGAATCCAGTTGCCGCCGCAAGGCCCCTTTTCATGCAAGCCGTGAATGCATCCCCTAGCGGGGAATACGTACCCATAGCCGTCCCCGAAGTCGTCAACGACCTCAGCATCCACGTTGCGACCGTGAACGGGTCGGGCAGCCAATCGTCGAACTTGGTCCTGTTGCGGGCGCTGTTCGAGATGGGCATCCCGGTGTCGGGCAAGAACCTGTTTCCATCCAACATCGCCGGGCTGCCAACCTGGTACACCATCCGAGCCAGCAAGTTCGGTTTCACCGGGCGCAAGAAGGAAGTCGATTTCTTGGTGGCGATGAACGCGCAGACGGCCCACGAGGATGTGCAGGAGCTGGACCCGGGCCGGGCGGTTGTCTACGACGAGGCGCTGGGCTTGGACGGCCTGCGCGACGACCTGTTCTTCTACCCGGTGCCGTTCGATCCCATCACGGCCGCCGTCTGCCCAGCGCCGAAGTTGCGCAAGCTGGTGCGCAACATGGTCTACGACGGCGTCCTGGCGGCGCTGCTGGACATCGAGATGGAGGAGATCCGCAAGGGCATCTACAAGCAGTTCTCGGCCAAGCCGAAAGCAGCCGCCCTGAACTGGGACGCCGCTAGCGCAGGCTACGATTGGGCGAAGCAGAACCTCACCAAGCGCGATCCCTACCGCCTCGAGCGGATGGACGGCAACCAAGGCAAGATCATCGTCGAGGGCAACGCCGCTGCCGCCCTTGGGGCGGTCTTCGGCGGGGTCAGCGTGATCACTTGGTACCCCATCACGCCGTCTTCGTCGCTGGCCGAGGCGGCCCAAGGCTATTTGAAGCGCTTCCGCATTGACGAGTCGACCGGCAAGGCCACCTTCGCGGTGGTGCAGGCCGAGGACGAGCTGGCCTCGATCGGCATGGCCATCGGTGCCGGCTGGGCCGGTGCGCGGGCCATGACCACGACCGCCGGCCCGGGCATTTCGTTGATGTCGGAGTTCGTCGGACTGGCGCACTTCGCGGAAATCCCGGTGGTGCTGATCGATGTGCAGCGCATGGGGCCTTCGACGGGCCTGCCGACGCGCACTTCGCAGGGCGACTTCCTCTCGGCGGCAACGCTCTCGCACGGCGACACGGTTCACCCCATGCTGATCCCGGGAACCCCGGAGGAGTGCTTTGAGTTCAGCGCCAAGGCTTTCGACGTCGCCGAGCGCCTGCAGGCGCCCGTGTTCGTGATGCTCGATCTGGATTTGGGCATGAACTATTGGACGGCCAACAAGTTCGACTACCCGGACTGGGACTTGGATCGCGGCAAGGTGCTCAGCGAGGAGGACATCGAGCGGCTCCAGGGTGATTGGGGCCGCTATCGCGACGTCGATGGCGATGGCGTCGCCTATCGCACCGTACCCGGCAACCGGCACCCGCAGGCGGCGTATTTCGCGCGCGGAACGGGCCACGACGAGGACGCCAACTACAGCGAGCGCGAGGGCGACTGGATCCGCAACATGGACCGGATCAAGAAGAAGATGGCCGGGGTGCGCCAGTGGCTGCCCGAGCCGGTCATCGAGGACGGCCCCGAGGCCCGGGTGGCCTTGGTGGCTGCTGGCACTAGCCACGAAGCCGTGCGCGAGGCGCGGAGCCAGCTGCGCCAGGAGTACGGCTTCGAAACCGCCTATTGTCGCGTGCGCGGCTGGCCGTTGAGCCACGCCACGGAAGAGTTTCTCGCCAAGCACGACCATGTTTACGTCGTCGACCAGAACCGCGACGGCCAGTTGCGCACGCTGCTGCGCCGGCAGTTCCCGGCGATTCATGACCACTTGCGGAGCGTCTGCTACTACGGCGGCATGCCGCTGGACGCCCGCACCATCACTGACGCAATCGTGGAGAGGGAGGGGCTGTGAGCACCGCCACCGCTACCCGGGCGAAGGCCCCGGTTTCGAACAGAATCGGCCTCGGGCTGGAGCCCTATCGCGGCCTGAAGACCACGCTTTGCGCGGGCTGCGGGCACAATTCGATCTCGGAGCGCATCATCGAGTGCTTCTTCGAGATGGGGATCGACCCCACGCAGGTCATCAAGCTGTCGGGGATCGGCTGCTCGTCGAAGTCGCCCGCCTACTTCCTGAGCATGTCGCACGGCTTCAACAGCGTGCATGGCAGGATGCCCGCAGTGGCGACCGGCGCGGTTCTGGCAAACAAGGAACTGCTGGCGCTGGGGGTCTCCGGCGACGGCGACACGGCTTCGATTGGCCTCGGGCAGTTCGTGCACATGATGCGGCGCAACGTGCCGATCGTTTACATCATCGAGGACAACGGTTGCTACGGATTGACCAAGGGGCAGTTCTCGGCGACCGCCAACCTGGGCTCGACGGCGAAGTCTGGCATTGCCAACGACCTGCCACCGATCGATACGTGCGGGCTGGCCGTGCAGTTGGGGGCCACCTACGTCGCGCGCTCGTTCTCCGGTGACAAGAAGCAGCTGCAGGCCGTTCTCAAGGCAGCGCTTGCCCATCGCGGCACGGCCGTATTGGACATAGTGTCCCCGTGCGTGACGTTCAACGACCATGTCGGTTCGACCAAGAGCTACAAGTACGTGCGCGAGAACAAGGTCCCGCTGCAGTCGATCGGCTTCGTCCCGCACTTTGACGAAATCCAGCTGCAAGAGGAATTCGCGCCGGGCACCGTGCATGAGGTCGAGATGCATGATGGCTCGATGCTGCGATTGGAGAAGCTTGAGGAGGATTACGATCCGACCAGTCGCCTCAAGGCTTTGGACCGCATCGAGCTGGCAACGGAAAAGGGCCAGATCCTGACCGGTGTGCTGTACGTGTGCACGGACCAGCCCAGCTTCACCGAAATGCTCAATCTTGACGACGTGCCGCTGGCCCAGCTTGGGCAAGACAAGTTGCGACCTCCGAAGAGCGCTCTTGACACGGTGATGGAGGAACTCGCATAGTTCCCCCGGGCTTATCCCTTGGCCCGATCGTCGTCGGAGGCTCGCTCAAGGAACGTCAAGCGCCTTCCCTTAGCGCCTGCCAGCATGGTTCTTGGGCGCTGATTCGACCAGCACAGGCCGGGATCTGAACCGCTGGGACCTTCAACCTTGGGCAGCGACTGGAACCGAACGGTTGCGCGGTCTACGGCCTTGTTAAGTCAAGACCTGACACGACGATGCGCTGCTTGCAGGTGAGCAAGCGCTCGAAACTATCGATCTGAAGCATGAGCCGCACCTCCGACACCTGGTCGCGTTTGACTTAGGAACGACACGAATGCATACTTGTAGCGCCTTAGCCATTGGAGTGTTCTTGACCGCGGGCACGCGTCATGCGGGCAGTCGCCCCAACCGGGCAAGGCTGGAGCGATGAAGACTGCGCGGGAGTTCATGGTTACGAAGCTGGTCACCCTAGACCCGGAAGCGCCGGTTCTGCACAGCATCCACAAGTTAATCCACGTGAATATCAAGGGCGCTCCCGTTGTTGGCCCCGGCCGACGCTACTTGGGGATCTTCACCGAGCGCTGTTGCCTCAGGGTGCTGTCGAGCGTGACCGACCGCCTCAGCTCGGCCGACCTCGAGGTCCGTTCTCTCAGCAGCGGAGACCTGATGACCAAACAGCTGTGGATGCTCCAACCCGAAATGGATGCGTTCGAGGCGGTCAACTTCTTGCTCTCGCATCGCCTGTCGGGAGCGCCTGTCGTGGACCGCGAGGGACGGTTCTTGGGGGTGTTCTCGGAGTCGCTCAGCATGAGGGTTCTGGTCGACGCGCTCTATGACAATCTGCCGGGAGTGCAAATTCGCCGCTACATGGAACTGGATCCAGGGTGTCTTATCGACGAAGAGCTGGGTTTTGACGAAGTAGTGGAAATGTTCCTTCGGACCGCCTACCGACGCTTGGTCGTCGTGCGCGACGAACGCGTGGTCGGCCAGATCAGCCGCCACGATGTGCTGGTCAATTCGCACGCCTTGGTCCGCTCGCTTAGCAAGCGCAAAGAGGCTTCGGGGCCGTCGTGGACAGTGGCGAAATTCATGGATGCGGAGGCCAAGACGATCGACGAATCGCTCAGCATATTCAGCGTCGCGACGATCTTTCGTGAAACCACTCAGCGCAGGCTGCCGGTGCTGCGCGACAATCAGCTGGTCGGTCAGATCACTCGCAAGAATCTGCTGAACGCCGCGAACCAGATCCTGAATCGACCCGCGACCAAGACCGCCCAACCCCTCTACCTGCCATCCGTGCCCGATGCCAATCCCCCGGACATGTAGGCATCAGGCCTTCTTCACGTGAAGCACCCGTTCGGAGCAGCGACCATCGCTGGCGAGATCAGGGCTGCGTGGGATCTTCCACGCGATTCGACGTGATCACGGGCGGATCCCCTTCGATTCGGAATTTGGCGGGAATTTGCTCGCAATTCGGAACGGAGTGCCCGCTGTAGTGCCGAATGCCGTACGCGGCGTGGCGCCGGATGTCTCCGATGCAGGAGTCTGCCAGGCGCGTCTGCTCGCCGGCCACGAATTCTCGCGTGCCCGCCTGTTGGCTGATGGCCGGGAAGGCTTGAAACTTCAGCGCCGCCAGCGCCAGCGCTGCAATCGCGCAAATGGCGGGGATCGACCGCTCGCGTGACACTCTCAGAGCCGCGATGGAAGCCAAGCCGAACGCCGCGATACCTGCGACAGCCCCGCCTGCGATGCTAGCGGAGTCAAGTCCGGCCCATGCCCTCCGGATCCCGTCTGCCAAGGCGGGTGGCAGCAGGGTGCCCGCCAGCGGCACCAAGAGCAGTGTTGCGCAGGCTGCGAGCAGGAGCGGCCTGCTTGGCTTGGCTTTCCAGCGGATAGCGAGCAAGATGGCCAGTGGCGGTAGGACGGGCAAGACGTAGGCAGGTAGCTTGTTCACCGCCAGGGAGAACAGCAGCAGCGGGCCCAGCGCCCAGCAGGCCAGAAACCGGCGGCTCGGCCCGCCGGCCAGCGTTTCCCAGCGCAAGGACAGCGCCAGTGGCGTCCATGGCAGCAGGAAGACGGCTAGCACTGGCAGGTAGAACCACCACGGTTGAACATGCTGCAGGGAATCGCTGACGAACCTCTCGAAGTGGTGCCGAATGATGAACTCCTCAACGAACGCCCGGCCGTTCGCCCAATAGCACGCGGCGTACCACGGCAGGCAGGCCAGGGCGAACGCCGCCAGCGGCGCGGGCCGCAACAGCTCTAGCAGCGCCCTAGGCCGCCGGACGAGCACGGGGGTTGCGGCTGCCGCTGCGACCAACAGCGGGACAAGCCCTTTGCTCAGGACTCCGAATCCGAGCAGGGCGCCGAATGCGGCCATCTCTGAAGGCTTGCCGCGCTCGCCCGAGCGAGCCCACGGCAGCAGGCACAGCAGCGCTCCGGAGGTGAAGGCCGTGAGCGGCGCGTCGAAAACACCCGCGTCGGAGTACGCGATCCAGCCTGCCGATGTGGCCAGCAGGCAGGTGGCCGTGATAGCGACCTGCCGGTCAAAGTGCGCTCGGACCCGCCAGAAGAAAAACGCCAGGAATCCAAGGCTCAGCAGCGCGACCGGCACCCGGGTGTAGGAATCCAGCCCGGCGGAATAGCCGATGCCCCCCATCCAGAAGAGCATGGCCGGCTTTTCAAACCAGGCCTCGCCCCACAGCCTAGGCGTGATCCAGTCGCCAGACTCGGCCATCTCGCGCGAGATCGAGGCGTAGCGCGGCTCGTCAGGGCCGACCAAACCGCGCTCGGAAATGGGCAGCAGATAGAGGGCAACGGCCAGTGCGGCGACTGCCGTCAGGGCCGCAGCACGGGCTCCCGTCACTGCGTTAGCGGCGTGACCACGATCTTGCGGAACTCCACCGCGCCGTGGTCTCCCTGCAGGGTGATCGGGCCGGGCTTGTCTTCGCGCCAATCGGTAGCCATCGCGGTGAAGCCGTCGATGACCTTGCGGTCGATGGTCTTGACGCCGTTGAGTTCCACGGTGAGTTCGCGCCCGACCAAGCGTATGTCCAGCGACTGCCATTCGCGGGCCGGCCGACTCGCGTTTTCGGTTGGCGCGATGCGGCCGTAGAGCGCCGCGTTGCCGTGGTCGCTCGCGGGTCGGCCGTAGTCGTCGAGGATTTGGATTTCGTAGCGACCGCGCAGGCCGATGCCGCCGTTCATGCCGGGATGGACGAGGTATTCGACTTGCAGGCGGAAATTCCAGAACGCTTGCTCGGAAACCAACACGTCGGCTTGCCTGTGGTTCTTGAGCACACCGTCTTCGACATACCAGCCTTCCTCGCCTCCGGGCCGCAGGGTGCGCCACCCGCTGATTCCCGTGCCATCGAACAGCACGACGGGCGCGGATTGCCTCCACGAGCCGTCGTCACGGTCGGCCAAGACCGGCGCGCGCCTGCCGAGCCACAGGGCGGTGCCCTGTTGCCGCGTGGCGGCACCGTGCAGGAGGTCGCCCCGCAGGGCTGCGACCACGGGAGTCTTGATCAAGCGGCCCCCGTTCCGGCCAACGTGGCGCTCGAGGTGGAATGTGAGCTGCCCCCGTTCGATCTTGGCTTGGTGGATAGCGTCGAGTTGTCCCCCCGGGCCGCCCCCAACCATGAAGCCGCTGATCGATCCTGTGCCTGCGCCGCTGATCTCCAGCCACATGACCCGCCCGTTGTTGGCGCCCAGCGGCTCGATAACCCAGCGCCCGTTGAAGCCTTGGTCATCGGCCAGGCCTAGATTCGTCATGCACAGCAGCAAGATGAGGCTCAAGCGATGCATAGGTACAGCCCATCATAGCCCCTCGCAGCCCGATACACTGCTGCCTTGACCGCTGGCGCGCTTGCCCGGCATCCTCCGCCGAGCGAGGAGCCGCAGACCGCTCCGCCAACCCAGCGTCGGTGCGCCGTGACTGTGCGCAGCAGGCCTCAACGCTGGCGAATCGAGGACTTTTTCATGCGGAGGGGGTTGACAATATATATACGAACGCCGGATAGTGTGATTGCGTGCGGCCGTTTAGACAGCCGCTGCGCTAGGTTTCACCATGACTCGGAAGATCGGACCCATTCTCTGGTGCGCAGCCGTCCTGGCCTGCGCGGCCACTGTCTGGGGTGCCTCGGCGAACATTGCGGGCGAGCCGCAGTTTCCGGAGCACCAGCGCTCGCACTGGGCATTCCAACCGGTCGCCGAGCCGAACCTGCCGCCGTCTGCCAGCGGTCACCCGATTGATGCGTTTGTGTCCGCCCGCCTGCGCAGCGAGGGCATCCAGCCACCCGCGCGTGCGGACCGGGCCACGCTGATCCGCCGCGCTACGTTCGACCTGCACGGCCTGCCGCCCAGCCCGGAAGAAGTGCGGGCGTTCGTCGAGGATGGCTCGCCGGATGCCTTTGCCAAGGTGGTCGACCGGCTGCTGGCCTCGCCGCGCTACGGCGAGCGCTGGGCGCGGCACTGGCTGGATCTGGCGCGCTATGCCGAGAGCGAGGGATTCAAGTCGGACGAGACTCGCCCGAACGCGTGGCGCTACCGGGACTACGTGATCGATTCGCTCAATGCGGACAAGCCATACGATCGCTTCGTCCGAGAGCAGATTGCGGGAGACGAGCTGTGGCCGAATGATCCCCAGGCGCGCATTGCCACGGGCTTCAACCGCCACTATGCGGACGAGTCCAACGCCGCGATATTGGTGCAGCGGCGACAAGAGGTTCTGCTGGACATCACCGACACGGTCGGCAGCGTCTTTCTGGGGCTGACCTACGGTTGCGCCAAGTGCCACGACCACAAGTTTGACCCGATCCTGCAGTCGGACTACTACCGCTTGCAAGCCTTCTTCACCAACGTCGCGACCGACGACGAGATCCACCTGCTGAACGAGCAGGAGCGGGCCGAGCGGCAGCGCCAAGAGGCGAACTGGGAAGACGCCACTCGCGCAATCCGGGCCGAGATGGACGAACTGCTGGAGACCAAGCGCTCGGAAGCCTTCGAGAAGCAGGTCAACCGGCGCGCCCCCGAGACACGGGCGGCTTTCCGCAAGAATGCAGGCCAGCGCTCGATGTACGAGAGGCTGCTGTTCCAGCAGCACATGTGGCAGATGCGCTACCACAACGATGCCAGGCTGTCGAACTCGCTCGAGAAGCAGGCCAAGCAGCGCTACCGCGAGCTGGAGGCGGAACTGGCCGAGTTCGACCACCTCAAGCCCGCCCCGCTGCCGGTCGGCATGGGCATCCGCGAGCTGGGGCTGGACTCGCCCGCGACGCACGTCCTCTCGTTTGCCAATTACGCTGCCCCGCTGGACGAAGTGCAACCAGGCTATCTGACGCTGCTGGCACCCGGTCCGGCAGCTTACGCACCGGCTCTGGACGGGCGGTCCTCGGGGCGGCGCACGGCGCTGGCAGGCTGGCTGACCAGCGCTGACAACCCGCTGCCGGCGCGGGTGATGGCCAATCGCCTGTGGCACTACCATTTCGGTCAAGGCATCGTGCGCACGCCCAGCGATTTCGGCCTGATGGGCGAGCGTCCGACACATCCGGAACTGCTCGATTGGCTGGCGGGCGAGTTCCGGCGCAGCGGCTGGAGCATCAAGCAGATGCACCGGCTGATCATGAACTCGCAAACCTACCAGCAGTCCTCCGAATTCAGGCCCGCTGCGTCCGCGGAGGATCCGCTGAACCGGCTGCTGTGGCGCTTCCCTCCGCAACGGCTGGAAGGCGAGGTGATCCGCGATTCCATGCTGGCGGTGTCCGGCCGGCTCAACCATCACGTGGGCGGGCCGAGCGTCTATCCCGAACTCCCCGCAGGGGCGGCCCAGCCGCGCGGCGGATGGGACGTGCCCGAGAGCCAGCACGCCCAGGATCGCCGCAGCGTATATGTCTTCGTGCGGCGCAATTCGCGCTATCCCATGTTGGAGTCGTTCGACATGCCCGACACGCACGAGTCGTGCGCGCGCCGCTCGCAGACCACGACCGCGCCCCAAGCGCTGGCGCTGCTCAACAGCGAGCACACGCTGGGCTGGGCGCAGGGGCTGGCCGGGCGCGTCTTGGATGCGGCCGGCCCCGACCGCGACCGGCAGATCCGGGAAGGTTTCCGGCTGGCGTACTCGCGCCAGCCCGATGGCTGGGAGAAAGACACGGTGCTGACCTTCTTCGAGACGCAGCGCGGCATTATCGCCGAGCGCACGGCCGCCGGCGAGCCGCTGCTGCTGCCGGATGTTGTCCCGGCCGGCATGAGCGAGCAGGAGGCCGCCGCGGTGGTGGACTTCTGCCACATGCTGTTGAACTCGAACGAGTTCGTGTTCAGGAACTGACGTAGCCGGAGTCTTGGCGAGGAGGTGCCGACATGTCCCAGCGGGCGAGCAATTCGATGGCCGCGAGGTCGCGCCGCGCGTTTCTGAGCCAGGCCAGCGGCGGCTTGGGCGCGTTGGCATTGGCAGCCGTGCAGGCCGAGCACGGACATGCGGCGCGGGATCCGCTTGCCGACCGGGAGCCGCATCACGCGCCGACGGCCAAGTCGGTGATCTGGTGCTTCATGGAGGGCGGCCCGAGCCACATGGACACGTTCGATCCGAAGCCGGCCTTGGAAAAGTACGCCGGCGAGCCCATGCCCGAGTCCTATGGCAGGCCGCTGACGGCGATGCCGGGCACCGCGCACAACACGCTGATGCCCTCGCAGCGCAAGTGGGCCCGGCACGGCGAGAGCGGCTTATGGGTTTCGGACTGGTATCCCCATGTCGCCCAGCATGCGGACGATCTGGCAGTGATTCGATCCTGCACGGCTGACGGCTTGAACCATGTCGGCTCGGTCTGCCAGATGAACACCGGATCGATCCTCGCCGGGCGTCCCGCGATGGGTGCGTGGGTCACGTACGGGCTGGGATCGGCGAATCGCAACCTGCCGAGCTACGTGATCCTCAACGACGAGGTCCGGATCAACGGCGATTCCAAGAATTGGAGCGCCGGATTCCTGCCCGCCGCCTACCAAGGCACGCTCTTCAAGCAAGAGGGCGCCCCGATCCTCAATCTGGAGACGCCCGAAGCGGTCGGCGGCCGCCAGCAGCGCGGCAAGCTGGACCTGCTGGCGGCGCTCAATCGCCACCACAAAGAGAAATACCCGCACGAGAGCGAGCTCGACGCGCGCCTGCAGTCGTACGAGCTGGCCTTTCGGATGCAGGCGCACGCGCCGGAAGCGGTGGACCTGACCCAGGAGACCGAGGCCACCAAGAAGCTCTACGGGATGGACGAGGAGCAGACCGCCACGTACGGTCGGAATCTCCTGCTAGCTCGCAGGCTGGTGGAGCGGGACGTGCGCTTCGTGCAGGCCTACTGCGGAGGCTGGGACGCCCATCGCAAGATCGAGGAGAACCACACCAAGTGGTGCGGCGTCTCGGACAAGCCGATCGCCGGGCTGCTCGCGGACCTGAAGTCGCGGGGCATGCTGGAGGAGACCTTGGTGATCTGGGGCGGCGAGTTCGGCCGCACGCCATTCAACGAGGAGGGCGACGGCCGCGACCACAACCCTTGGGGCTTCACCATCTGGATGGCAGGCGGGGGCGTCAAGGGCGGCCAGACCATCGGCACTACGGACGAGCTGGGCCTGCGCGCCGAGGAGTTGCCGTACCACGTGCACGACATCCACGCGACCATCCTGCATCTTCTGGGTCTTGACCACCTGAGCCTGACCTACCTGCACAACGGACGTTCAGAGCGCGCGACCGTCAATGGCGGCAAGCTCATCGAGCAGGCGCTGGCTTGATGCGGCGGGGCGCGTGATACGGTAGGGTTTGCCGGCTCGCGACAGCTCGCCCGCAGGTGCGGTTGCGCCGCCCGCTCGCACCGAGCCTGCCGCGCCGCGACTGTCGGCAGGGGTGATTCCCTACCGCGCGGCATCCGACGGGTCTTGCGAGATCTACTGGGT
>LXNJ01000704.1_pt1 | contig 22054 bp, 15 predicted proteins | sample 809081 | NCBI WGS metagenome assembly LXNJ01 (sample SAMN04870510, study PRJNA318959) | sponge metagenome | biome: sponge; feature: marine sponge reef; material: water | host: Petrosia ficiformis | place: Greece: Milos, Mediterranean Sea | collected 2013-05-29 | depth 5-7 m | reverse complement strand
CACGGAGGGAATACATCCGTTAAACTCCTTGAACGTACGAGCAGAGAGATTGAACGTCGTGGCGTGCTGGACGTGTTACGGAATGGCGTTAAGGATCGGGGTTGTCACTTTAAACTGGCATACCCACCACCATCAAGTGACATGAACCCCGAACATAAAGAATTCTACGATAAAAACCGATTCTCACTAATTCGGCAATTGCACTATTCACAGCAGAACGAGAAATCGCTTGATATGGTGTTGTTTCTCAACGGTCTACCGTTAGTAACAATGGAACTGAAAAATAGCCTCACAGGACAGACGGTGGCAGATGCAGAGAAACAGTATCGGACAGATCGGGATCCGAGAGAGCCGTTGTTCAAATTCAAACGGTGTCTGGTTCATTTTGCGGTAGGTAACGAAAAGGTTTCCATGACAACCCAATTGCAGCGGGACAGGACAAAGTTCTTTCCGTATAACAAGGATATTGAAAACCCAGTGAACCGTAAAGGTCACAAGACTGCTTATCTGTGGGAGGACATTCTACAGCCTGATAACCTTATGGAGTTGATCAACAACTTTATCCATGAGCAAAAGGTCACAGAAAAGGTCTACGATCCCAACATTAAAATGGTAAAAGATGTGAAACACGACGTGCTTATCTTCCCGCGATACCATCAACTTGATGTGATTCGTAATTTGGAAAAGGCTATCAAGAAAGAGGAGGAAGGGCATAATTACCTCATCCAACATACCACAGGGAGCGGCAAATCAAACTCCATCGCGTGGTTAGCACATCTGCTAACACATCTTTACAGTGATAAGACACAGACAAAACGTGTTTTTGACTCTGTCATCGTTGTAACTGATCGACGCGTGCTTGATAGGCAGCTGCAGGAGACGATCAAGCAGTCGGAGCAGGTTGAAGGAGTCGTTCATTCTGTTGATAAGGACTCGGCACAACTTAGGGAATACCTTGAATCTGGTAAGAACATCATTATCTCAACGATTCAGAAGTTCAATGTAATAGCAGAGACGATCGGCGCGCTCAAAAGCAAGACCTTTGCAGTGATTATTGACGAAGTGCACTCCTCACAGACAGGTGAGTCCGCACGCAACCTCAGAGCCTCACTCTCAAGAGGAATTGAGAAAGAGGAAGAGATAGAAGATAATGACCCCGACGAGGTAGAATCAGATATTGATGCTAAAATTATTGCGGAGATGGAACAGCGTAGGATGCAGGATCATATCTCCTATTTCGGTTTCAGTGGCACACCGAAAAACAAAACTTTAGAACTGTTTGGACGAAAAAATAAAGATGGTACATTTTTTCCATTCCACGTTTATCCGATGCACCAGAGCATCAGCGAAGGTTTTACACTGGACGTATTACAGAACTACACGACCTTTAAGCGGTATTTTCAACTCGTCAAAAGTGTTTCGGAGGATAAGGAGTACGAAAAGGCGCGTACACTTCGCACACTCACCAACCACGTTGACCTGCAACGCCACAGTATTGAGATGAAAACCAAAATAATGTTGGAACACTTCATCGAACACACAGCAAAAACGATACAAGGTAAGGGACGTGCAATGTTAATCACACCGTCCCGATTGCACTGTGTCAGATACAAGCAGGAGTTTGATAAACAGATGCGGAAAATGGCACTTCCTTACGGTTGTCTGGTGGCTTTCAGTGACACTGTGACCGATAAAGATAACGAACAAGATCACACTGAAAACGGGATGAATGCGTTGCCTCCAGGGGTTAAGACAGAGGATGCATTCAAGGATCCACAGTATCGGATTTTGATTGTCGCAAACAAATTTCAGACAGGGTATGATGAACCACTATTACAAACGATGTATGTTGATAAGAAATTAGAGGGGCTACAATGTGTCCAGACTCTGAGTCGACTAAACCGCGTCATGTCCGGTAAAACAGATGTGTTGGTGCTTGACTTTGTGAATGACCCAGAACAGGTACAAGAAGCGTTTCAACAATACTATGGGACCACGACACTCGCGGAGGAGACGGATCCGAACAAGTTGTATGACCTACAGAGCCTTTTAGAAGGTTTTGACCTTTACGACGAGGAGACCATTGAGAAATTCTGCGGTATTTTTTATAGCAAGAATAAACCTGACGAATTGCTGCAGGGCATCCTTGATGGTGTTGTTGAGAAATGGTCCGAACGTGAAACAGATGAAAGAGAGGAGTTTCGTTCTGCCCTACAAAGTTATATCCGACTCTACGGATACATCTCACAGTTGATTACCTTTAACGATGTGGCATGGGAAAAGTTGTATATCTTTGGTCGCCACCTGAACAAAAAACTACCGAAGCGGGAACACTCGGACTTACAAGGTCTCCTTGAGTCTGTGGACTTGGATTCGTTTCGAGTGCAAAAGACCTATGAAAACCTAAACCTCTCCCTTGACCCACGGGATAGTGAGTTAGAAGGAATAAGCAGCGGTGTGGGTGCAATCAGGGAACCAGAACAGGATTTCCTCTCCAATATCATTAACACCCTGAACGATGCCCATCAGACAAATTTTACAACAGAGGATAAGGTTGATATTGCAACTATTAACCAAAAGGTACAGGATAACGAAGAACTACGACAGGTGATTGAGGGAGAAAATTCGGATAGCAATAAAGAGTATAAGTTCAATGAGGTGATTGATAAAATCTTATTGGAATTTGTAAATAGCAAGTTGGAACTCTATAGGAAATTATCTAAACAGTCAAATCCCGATGTCAACGCAGACCTTAAACGTCAACTCTATCAAGCCTATCGTGAGCAATCGTCCGCCGCTGCGCAAAGGAACGATTAGGGAATCTCAGTAAATGGAATCATCATAAACTATGGCACAGATACCATCTCACACCCCCTTCTGGCGAGATATTCGCTTTATACGTGTACTATTACAAATACTTTTTCTGCTTGGTGTTTTGCTGTTAGCCGGGATTCTCTACACAAATATGCAAAGGGGTTTGAGAAATCTAAACTTAGAACTCAACCTCGATTTTCTCAGTAACGAAGCAGGATTCTACATCTCCGAAGGTATTGGATACGATCCATCAAACGCATACCAGAAAGCATTTTGGGTTGGCATACTGAACACAATAAAGGTAAGCTTGATAGGAATCGTATGTGCGACAGTATTAGGACTCTTTTTCGGTATCGCACGGTTATCAAGCAACTGGTTAATTCGCAACATCGCAACTGCTTATGTTGAAGTTTTCCGTAATATTCCACTCCTACTCCAGATTCTGTTTTGGTATACTGCAGTCATAATCGGTCAGCTTCCTCAAGTCCACGATAGCATATCACTTCCGGGGTCAGTATACATTAACAATCGCGGTATATATTTACCTGCACTTGAACCAACACCAGGTCTGAAAATTTGGCTCATTTTTATCTGTATTGGCATTCTCATAGGAGGGGTTCTATTTGTGTTGCAGTGGCGGAAACTGCAACGGTTGGACCGGCCCGGTTTTCCAGCAAAATGGGCACTCCCTGTTTTTATTATAGTTGCAATCTGTGGATGGTTTCTCACACCGGAGAGTCCTTTTAAATTAAACTTACCAGAATTGGGACGTTTTAACTATCAAGGTGGATTCCGTTTTTCTTCAGAGTTTTCTGCACTTCTCATCGGACTCTCAGTGTATACAGGCGCATATATTGCAGAAATCGTCCGAAGTGGGCTACAAGCAGTCGCGAAGGGACAGCGGGAAGCCGCGGGAGCAGTCGGCTTAAATCAACGGCAGACACTTAGACTCATCGTTCTTCCACAAGCAATCCCCATCATTGTGCCACCACTTACGAGCCAGTACCTAAACCTCGCGAAAAACTCGAGTTTAGCTGTGGCAATCGGTTTTCCAGACGTGTTTAGCATCGGAAATACGATGATGTCTCATACAGGACAATCAATCCCAGTTTTCGCTATGATTATGGTGAGTTATCTGATCATGAGTCTGACAACTTCCGCTGCGATGAATTGGTATAACAAATGGATTAACAGGATGAAGAAATAGTACTATGTCCATCAATATTGTAGTTTGGGTAGAGCGCAGCGAAACCCATAGGCGTCAATTTAGTGGGTGCATGCCCGTCACACATTGTAGGGCGGGGTCTCTGTGCCCCGCCGATATTTGGCACATGCCAAGCAACGGGCGGGCACAGAGACCCGCCCCTACAATAGGAGTGAGGGGTGGATAAGATAGAACGAAATCTAACAAAATCAGATTTATGAGATACGTTCTAGTTTGCTATCAAACTATGTATAAAAATTTCAACAACATCACATCGTGGAAAATTAAAAACTATGGAACAAATTAAACCGCCAACCCTCACAAAAGGCCCAGTAGGATGGCTTAAAGAAAACTTATTCAACACATGGTATAACGTCCTGCTAACTGGCATTGCACTTGTGTTGCTATTTTTAGGTTTTAAGGGTTTTCTAACGTGGGCATTCACAGAAGCGAAGTGGAACGTAATCCCGGCAAACCTACAACTTTTTGCTGTAGGGTCTTATCCAAGGGATCAGATATGGCGCGTCTGGTCGGTGATTTATGTTTTAGCCGTGCTGATAGGGTTAAGTGCTGGAATCTGGGGCAGTTTAGTCCGTCGTTTTGCCTTTATACTTGGTGGCGTTTTTTTCTTATGTGCCGTTATCCCATTTGAACTGTCAACGCGCGGATTGTTTTTGGGTGCCGTTGCAGTAATAGGAGGCGCTCTCTTTCTGGGACGAGGCAGGAAAAACTTGCGTCGATGGATCTTGGCAGGATGGCTTCTCTCCTTCCCTGTAATAATGATGCTACTACGTGGGTTCGGTGAAAACGCTGTGCTGACAAGCAATTGGGGTGGACTCCTCCTTACACTCATTCTTGCAGTTGTAGGAATTGTCGTCTCCTTCCCACTGGGCGTGTTTTTAGCACTCTGCAGACAAAGTAAACTGCCTGCTATCCGATGGATTTCAACAACTTATATTGAGACAGTTCGCGGTGTGCCGTTGATAACTATCTTATTCATGGGAAGTATATTAATTCCCATCTTTATTCCGGATTTTAATATAAACCAAGTTTTACGGATGATGATAGGAATCACCTTGTTCTCCGCAGCATACATGGCTGAAAACGTCCGTGGCGGACTTCAGGCAATCCCCACCGGTCAATATGAGGCTGCGCAAGCTGTCGGACTCAATTATGTCCAGACCATGCTGTTTATCGTCTTACCACAAGCACTCCGATCCGTCATTCCAGCAATTGTTGGACAATTTATCGCGCTTTTTAAGGATACTTCCTTAGTCGCTATCATCGGACTTGTGGATCTGTTAGGTGTCGCGAAAAGTGTCATCGCAGACCCCAATTGGCTCGGGCTTCAAGCAGAAGTATATCTGTTCGCAGCAATTATCTATTTTGTCTTCAGTTATACAATGTCCTATTTCAGCCAAGAAGTTGAAACTACGCTTGGGGTTGGACAAAATTAACCTATAAGCGTCAATTTAATGCCTGATTTTCTTGTGGGAGGGCTTTCTAAGCCCGATTTATTACCCAAAGGTAGGCGCGTTTTGTCCACGCGCTGAGAACTCTGAATTCTGCTGAAAATTACATCATTTGAGTCATAATTATTGGAAAAACCGTGAAAATTGCGTAAGTCCTATTTAAGAAAAGAACGCGCTTGTAGTCGCGCAATTTATTGCGCCTCTTTCTCTTTTCAGAACCAAGGATTACACGGATTAGAGGATTGTGATTGATTAGGTTTCTTTGTAGCGGCCAATTTTAGTTTGCGCATACACAATCCAGCACAAACTAAAAGTTTATGCTACAGAGGAAACATCTGATGAAAAATAATCCTGGAAATCCCGTAATCCTGATAATCCTGGTTCAGAACAATCCGAGATTCAGACAAGAAAACGGATGCATCTTCTTAAATTGACGCTTATGGGTTGGACAAAATTAACACTTTCAAATAAAGTTAAGGAACGGACACAATGAACAATCTTGAAAATGGCACGAATGAACCCATCATTATTTGTGAAGACATACATAAATGGTATGACGATTTCCATGTGCTCAAAGGAATTACAACCTCTTTCCAAAAAGGTGAAAAAGCGGTAATATGTGGGCCCTCCGGATCCGGAAAATCCACTTTTATTAGGACAATCAATCGTCTTGAAGAACATCAACAGGGAAAAATCATCGTTGAAGGTATTGAACTTACCAATGACCTACGAAACATCAATCGTATCCGTCAGGAAGTCGGTATGGTCTTTCAACAATTCAATCTGTTTCCACACCTGACGAACCTACAGAATATAACTTTAGGTCCTATTAGAGTAAGAAAAATGACAAAAAGCGAGGCAAAGTCTGAGGCTTTAGCGCTATTGGAACGGATGGATATTGCTGATCAAGCCGAAAAATATCCTTCGGAGATTTCGGGTGGACAGCAGCAGCGTGTCGCAATCGCAAGAGCATTGGCAATGGAACCAAAAATCATGCTGTTTGATGAACCGACCAGTGCGCTTGACCCAGAAATGATTACAGAAGTTTTAGACGTAATGCGTGAACTTGCACATTCAGGCATGACAATGCTTGTTGTTACGCATGAGATGGGATTTGCGCGCGAAGTCGCTGACCGAATTCTTTTTTTTGACGAAGGGATGATTGTGGAGGATGCAGCACCTGCAGATTTCTTTGATAATCCACAGCATGAACGTACAAAACTTTTCATCTCGCAAACTCTGCAACATTAGGATATTGGTATGGAATTTGATCAATGAAAAAGAATATGATTTTTCAAAAGATGAACGTGGTAAATTTTACAATGAAGAAGTTGTTTTTAATACTCCTAACTCTTATGAGAAAGATGTGAGACAAAACGGATGCGGTTAAAGAATAAAATAGCCATTGTCACAGGAGCAGGACGCGGTATCGGTAGAGCAATAGCCATTCGATTTGCCGAAGAGGGAGCTAAAGTTGTCGTTGATGATGTGAACGATGCCATCGGAACCGCCACCGTTTCTGCTATCACCGATACAGGCGGCGAAGCACTATTCGTTAACGCTGATGTCTCTGATGCTGCAGATGCAGAAAAACTCATAACTAAGGCTGTCAATGTTTATGGAACAGTTGATATACTCGTAAACAACGCTATCTGTTCTACAGAAGATGTCCTAAACAATAACTGGGAAGCAAACTTAGCGGTTGCACTTCAAGGCACAAGCCATTGTAGTAACGCTGTTATACCAACTATGCAACAGAGAGGCGGTGGTAGTATTGTCAACATCGCATCAGTCAACGGTCTCATTGGGCTGCAGGGAATTCACGCGTATTCTGCCGCGAAAGGTGGTGTAATTGCCTTGACCCGCTCTATGGCAGTTGCACACGGTAAGGACAATATTCGTATCAACTGCATCTGCCCGGGCACTGTGCAAACCGAAGTCTGGGAACCAATGATTGAACGAAATCCGCGTATATTAGATGAAATTACACCGTGGTATCCGTTGGGACGTATCGGGAAACCAGTGGACATCGCAAATGCAGCGCTTTTCCTTGCATCCGATGAGGCAAGTTTTGCAACAGGGGCAGTTTTCGTTATTGATGGTGGATTGACTGCTGGCAACCATCAGTTTCCGATTTAGATGGTGGTTTAAAGGTAGTAGACACGCTCCGCGTGCCGTAACAAATACAAAAAGGGGCAATGAATTGCGCGACTACAAACGGCGCCACTATAAAATGAAGAAACACAGGAAATTTGCTACAGTCTACAGTGTTATGCTAAGCAATTATAAACATCAAATTCACAAGGAGAAACCCAATGGTAACAAAAGAACAAGTTGACTTTTTTCAGGAAAACGGATATCTCAAATTCGGTAAAGTTTTAGATAGCGATGGTGTCCAAACCATGCGCGCAGGATTAGACACAATTATTGAATTGGAACTCAACGAAGGTGATGATTCATCACCGGAATTCAAATACGGGCATGACCGTCAAGGACAGCGACTCCATAGAGGTAGAGATCACCCACGTGCAATCCATCAATTCGTCAATATGTGGAAACGCGAACCCAGTTACGAGGCAGCTATCCATAATCCGCATATTGCAAAGACAGCATGTGCATTATTGGATACTCCTGAAGTTCGTCTATGGCATGATCAAGTTATTTCTAAACCGCCACAAGATAACGGACATTTCGGTTTTCATCACGATTTCTTCTTTTGGCCCCTCAGTCCTCCGAACATTGTGAGTTGTTGGCTTGCTTTAGACGATGCCACTGTGGACAGCGGATGCATGCACGTCATGCCGAAAAGTCACAAGGATGTACGTTTTTCGGTTGAAGCAAGAGCAGCCTTTAACGCGGAAACAGCAAAAGCACAAGAAGAAGGACGTGAACCACCACCGAATCCGTGGTCAGAAAGACGGAATTTGGACATCAGTCACGGCATTCCAGTGGAGTTAAAAGCAGGCGAGTGTATGTTTCATCACTGCCTTAACTGGCACGGCACGCCGCCAAATGTTACAGACCATCAACGTCGCGCATTTGTCATGATTTTCATGGCGAAGGATGTTTGCTATAACAACGCGCAATCTCCAGGACACGTCCTTGTGCCAACAATTGAAGTTGCTGATGGCGAACCGCTTGTCGGTGATGGATTTCCGGTTGCATAACGAGGTTGGATACTGAGATGCAAGATTCAACATTTATTACAAGAGTTTTCCTTAATAACTATAAAAGTATTGCTGCATGTGATGTGCAGTTGCAGCCTTTGACGTTTCTCGTAGGGCGCAATGGTGCGGGCAAAAGTAATTTTCTTGATGCGCTGCGATTCGTCGCGGACGCGTTGAATACATCTTTAGAGCACGCAATACGCGATCGTGGAGGAATTAATAATGTCCGTCGCCGTTCTCGTGGACACCCGAACCATTTCAGTGTAGGCTTTGAATTCGTTCTTCCTGAGGGTTTTATCGGATACTATGCCTTCCGCATCGGGGCTCGTAAACGCGATGACCGCACACGCGATAAATACAGTGACTATAGGGTTCAGACAGAGGTATGTAAACTGTATAATGAGAAACTTTTTACACCTGAAGCATATTTCCGAGTTGATGAAGGTACTGTAACCGACGCAAGTGTAAAAAATCCTCCAGCGTCTACGACTGATCGCCTCTACCTGGTAAACGCCTCAGGTTTGCCCGAATTTCGTCCGGTTTACGACGCATTTTCACGGATGGGATTTTACAACCTCAATCCTAATATAATCCGAGACCTTCAATCACCGGATCCTCGCGATGTACTTACTCGTGATGGCGGTAACCTTACAAGTGTGTTTGCTCAACTTTCTTCGACTGTGCAGGAAAACATTGAGAAATATCTGGCAGCAGTTGTTCCGGGGATGCATAAGGTAAGGGTTAAAGAACTCGGACCGAAGGAAACATTGGAATTCAGGCAAGATGTTGCAGGTGACGAACACAAATGGAGATTTCTTGCAAATAACATGTCTGATGGTACGCTCCGTGTGTTAGGAATTTTGGTAGCACTGTTTCAAGGGAATCTAGACGCACACGAACGCGTACCACTCGTCGGAATTGAAGAACCAGAAACGGCACTTCACCCCGCAGCAGCCGGGGTGTTGCTGGATGGACTTCAAGATGCTGCTGAGAAGACTCAAGTTATCGTCACCAGCCATAGTGCAGATCTACTTGATGATAAGAACTTGGATGTGGACTCAATTCTTGCTGTTGAAGCAGATAATGGAAATACAATGATCGCCCCAGTAGATGAAGCAAGCAGATCGGCATTGCATGATAAACTATATACAACCGGAGAACTTTTACGTCGTGATCAATTACAACCTGATCCGGCATTTATAATTTCCGATGAAAAGGTGAAACAATTGGATTTGTTTGATATCAAGATCGGGAAACCCAGTCAAAGGAAGGACAAGGTAGAATCCAAATGACAATTAAATTCGGTTGCATTGTTGAGGGGCATGGTGAAGTACAATCTGTTCCAGTGCTGATTCGACGTATCGCAGCGGAACTTTATCCAGAATTGGCAATTGACATACCGCGTCCTATTCGCGTTCATAGGGATAAGTTTGTTAAAGACGATGAACTTGAGCGAGAAGTAGAATTCGCAGCTCGGAAGATTCATGGGCAAGGGGCCATACTTATTATTCTTGACAGTGGAAATGATTGCCCCGCTGAACTGAGACCTACACTACTTCACAGAGCATCGCAAGCTCATAGCAATCTACCGATTGCCGTTGTCCTTGCTAAACAAGAATTTGAGGCGTGGTTCCTTGCAGCAGCTGAGTCACTTCGTGGGAAAAGAGGATTAAAAAATGATATTAATCCTCCGAATAATCCAGAAGCAATCCGTGGTGCAAAAGAGTGGTTACGCCAACGAATGCAAAGCGGTAACACGTATCGTTCTAAACGCGACCAACCTGCGCTCGCAGCACTTTTTGACATCACACAAGCACGTCACGCAGATTCGTTTGATAAGTGTTACGGAGACATCGGCCGCTTTCTTGAAGAATTGCAAAAAGCAAATGATTCAACAAGTGAATAACCATGAAGGAATATAGTCTATCGCATCAAATTTACCAACTAAAATGGAGGATTCAAAATGGAAAACAAACCAAATGTCATTTTTGTTCTAACAGACGACCAGGGACCTTGGGCAGCAGGTTGCTGCGGTAACGACGAGGTTCGAACCCCTTTTATTGACCAACTTGCTGCAGAAGGCACACGCTTTCCTAACTTCTTCTGTACGAGTCCTGTGTGTTCGCCGGCACGTGCAAGCCTGATGACCGGACGCATCCCATCGGCACACGGCGTACACGACTGGATTCGTGATGGAAATATGCCACCTGACTCCTCACGTTATCTTGAAGGATTGACCTGCTATACCGACGTACTTGCAGAAAATAATTATACGGTGGGTTTAAGCGGTAAATGGCACCTTGGAGATAGTGTAACACCTCAGCACGGTTTTAGTCACTGGTTTGCTCTGCCCACAGGTGGTAGTAAATATAACGATGCGAATATGATTCGAGATGGACAGGTAGAGCAGCAAACTGGCTACCTCACCGATGTTATAACCGATGATGCCTTGGATTTTATCTCTGCAAATAGCGAAGGTCCGTTCTATCTCAGCGTCAACTATAACGCACCGCACACCCCATTTACAGGGCACCCACAAGACATCGTGGATTCCTACGATGATTGTCCGTTTAAGACATGTCCACAAGAACCTTTGCATCCGTGGGCAGTGCAAGGTGCAGCAGCACACATGGGCAATCGCGAGTCGTTAAAAGGTTATTTCGCTGCGATAACGGCACTCGATTTAAACGTTGGACGCATTTTAGAACGACTTGCTGAGTTAGGTATTCGTGAAAACACCCTTGTCGTTTTCAGCAGTGATAACGGTTATTCATGTGGACATCACGGTTTTTGGCATAAAGGCAATGGCACATTTCCGCTAAATATGTATGAAAATTCGGTCAAGGTGCCCTTTGTTATCAGTCAACCCGGTAGAATTCCAGAGGGACGCGTCAGTGAGGCAATGGTAAGTCAATACGATTTCATGCCGACACTTCTCGATTATCTCGGTTTGCCTGACCCGAATGACGACATGTCACCCGGCAGAAGTTTTGTCTCCGCACTCACCGGAGAAACAAACGATGCGAAAGATGAGATCGTTGTTTTTGATGAATATGGACCTGTTCGTATGATCCGCACGCAAGAGTGGAAATATGTCCACCGTTATCCTTATGGTCCGCATGAACTGTATGACTTGGTGAAAGATCCTGGAGAACGCAATAATCTAATAGATGAAAAGGAACATAACGCACTCGTCAGCAACATGCGACAACAGATGGGCGCGTGGTTTGAGCGATATGTGGTGCCGGAGTTAGATGGTGCAAGGTGTTCAGTCACTGGCGGTGGGCAAGCAGCAAAGATTGGAGAAGGTAATTACGGCGAAGATTCCTTCCATCCAAGATACGCTCCACCTCGACGAAATGTGTAGACACCATATCTTTATTTCTATCAGGCGCGCGGTATCAAAAGGAGAAGGCATGTCAGATCAGGAGAGAAACCAGACTGCGAACATTTCACGCCGGCGTTTTTTGAAAAACATTGGTACTGGGACTGTTGCTGCGACGGTTGCGCCAACGATCTTGATTGGTGCAGAGAAAACAGGAGGAAATCAAATGCAAAACCAACCAAATGTCATTTTTATTTTAACCGATGACCAAGGACCTTGGGCAGCAGGTTGTTGCGGCAACGATGAAGTCCGTACACCTTTTATCGACCAACTCGCTTCAGAAGGAACACGTTTTCCCAATTTTTTCTGCACAACTCCCGTTTGCTCTCCAGCACGCGCGAGTCTAATGACCGGACGCATCCCGTCAGCACACGGTGTGCATGATTTTTGCCGTGAGGGCAGCATGCCGCCTAATGCTGAACGTTATCTTGAAGGTTTAACCTGCTATACCGATGTTCTCGCAGAGAATAATTACACCGTCGGTTTGAGTGGTAAGTGGCATCTTGGTGATAGCTTAACACCACAACATGGCTTTAGTCACTGGTTTGCTATGCCCTTAGGCGGAAGCAGATACAACAACGCCAACATGATTCGAGATGGAAAAGTTCAGAGACAACCCGGCTACTTGACTGACGTAATTACCGATGACGCGTTGGATTTCATATCTGCAAATAGCGAAGGACCATTTTACCTCAGTGTTAACTACAACGCGCCACATACCCCGTTTAACGGACATCCAAAAGATATCGTAGATTCTTATGATGATTGTCCGTTCAAAACATGTCCACAGGAAGCATTACATCCGTGGGCAGGACGCGGCACAGACCAACACATGGGCAATCGCGAATCGTTGAAAGGTTATTTCGCAGCGATAACGGCACTTGATCTAAACGTCGGACGCATTTTAGAACGACTTTCTGAATTAGATATCCGCGAAAACACCCTTGTCGTTTTTAGCAGCGATAATGGATACTCATGTGGGCATCACGGATTTTGGCATAAAGGCAACGGCACATTCCCATTGAATATGTATGAGAACTCGGTTAAGGTGCCCTTCATCATGAGTCAACCCGGTAGAATCCCAGAGGGACGCGTCAGCGAAGCGATGGTGAGCCAATACGATTTCATGCCCACACTTCTCGATTATCTCGGTTTACCTGACCCGAATGATGATATGTCGCCCGGCAGAAGTTTTGTCCCCGCACTTACCAGAAAAACAAATGATGCCCAAGATGAAGTGGTTGTTTTTGACGAATACGGTCCTGTGCGTATGATACGCACGCAAGAGTGGAAATATGTCCACCGTTATCCTTACGGTCCGCATGAATTGTATGACTTGGTGAAAGACCCTGGAGAGCGGAAAAATCTAATAGACAACAAGTCGCAAAAAGCATTGATAAGCGATATGCGGCGACAGATGGGCGCATGGTTTGAGCGGTACGTAGACCCACGCTTGGACGGCACAAGATGTGCAGTCACCGGCAGAGGACAAAAGGCAAAAATTGGAGATGGGGTGTATGGTGAAGATGCCTTCAATCCAAGGGATACAAGCCCTCGACGAAACAGATAGAGTTTTTCTAATTTAAGGCTATTCATCTTGAAAAGAAAGGAGTGATATGGCGAGTGCGTTTGCCCCTGGCAACATTTCGTGTGTTTTTAAAATAATTCCGCACACCGATCCAGCACGGATGCATTCTCTCGGCATGGGTTTCACCGTCACAGAGGGTGTCCAAGCCACCGTTTCGGAGTATCATCAAACAAAGGTACTATTCAACGGGGAGGACATCAATTTTCCGACAGTCCGCGCTGCAGTCGATCGACTCATCCAAAATACAGACACAACAGGTATAAAAGTCCATCTTACGTCCCCGCTTCCACTGGGTTGCGGTTTTGGACTAAGCGGAGCCGCTGCACTTGCTACAGCCTACGCGCTGAACGAACTAATAGGGACACAAAAAGAAAATGAAGAACTCGCAATGATAGCGCATGTGGCTGAAGTTGAAAACCGAACAGGGTTAGGTGATGTCTGTTCACAATATCACGGAGGTTGTCTGGTTAAGTTGAAGGAAGGTTTGCCTCTGGTAGCCGACGAATTATCAATTCCTGAACAACCTATCTATTATCGGTATTTTGGGTCAATTCAGACGAGTGAAGTACTCAGAAACAGTGAACAGACGAAATGTATCAACAGTGCTGCGGATACAGCGTTAGATGCTTTGCAAAGACTTACAAATATTCAGCCGAATCCTGAACTATTTACCGCTTGTTTTGTAGTAGCCAAACAATTTTCTGTAGAAAGTAGGTTGCTAAGCGATGCACGAGTAATAGACACAATAGCACAGATTGAGGCTGCAGGTGGTGTTGCTTCAATGATTATGCTGGGAAATGGAGTTTTCAGCACGCACGCGTTTGATGGCGCAACAGAGACGCGACTTTCTAAAAATCCTGCACGACTCATCTAAAACGGAAATTTTACGTCTTATACTTAATTATCTCGTGATGCTGGAGTTGTGATGAGAGCGAAAGTTACAGTTTTCTTAGCGTTTTTTGTAGCATCTTCAGCCTTTTGTGCGATGGATATTGAAGATGTGACGTTTGGGTTTAACGATGGCTATAAGTCGGGGAAATGGGCACCCCTGAGTGTTACCGTGAGGAGTCAGAATGCCCCCAACCCATTTATTGGAGAACTCGCGGTTGAAGTACGTAATTTCTATTCGGATGAGACTATTTACCGTTATGCGACTCCGCTACAGCTGAGTAAAACCGATCTGAAATATAAAAAACTTTACATCTATTGTCCTAAGACCGCAATAAGACTTTTCATTCAACTGGTTCAAACAAGGCGGAACGATAAGGAAATTGAGTTCATCAATTCAGAACCAAGCGCTACACAAGAAATCTCACCACCGACACCAATAAAAAACAAAGACTATTTCGTGTTGGTATTAGCACCGAGTGGAGACAAACTACAGAAATTTGTTGGTAAAAAACAATTAGATGAAGATAGCACACAAGGACACATCAGATACCTGCCGAATTCTAATGCAATGCCGGGACAGTGGATAGGTTATAGTGCTGTTGATCTAATGGTTATTCGTGAGGTTTCACTCACTGAGAGACGTATTTCTAAACAACGGCAAAAAGCACTATTAGAATGGATACAGCGTGGCGGGACACTTGTCGTTTCAGGCGGCAGCAATTTTCGCTATCTGAAAGGTAGTTTTGTTGAACAATTTCTTCCGGTAAATTTGATACATGAAGAGACAATTGATAAGGTGTCGCCTGCCTTACAACAATTCGGACTTAATACAGAAGATGCAATATCTACGTTTAAAAGTATTCATTTTGAATCAAAACCCGGATGTCATACTTTGCTCGGAACAGATGAGCAGATTTACATTGCAAAACGAAACTTTGGAAGCGGACAGATTATATGTTTGGCTTTTGATTACAATGCACCACCATTTTCAGACTTGAAAGTAGGAGAAACCTTTTGGCGTTGGCTGCTCACAACTCATGGAAAATCACCAAGATTGTTTGCTGAACAGTATGAACCGTTTCGGCAACATGAGGAAAAGATACATAAACAGTTTCTATCGAAAATGCCGACACAGATTCCACTGATTAAACTTTTGGCTATTGTCTTACCGATATATCTGCTTAGTTTTGGTGGTTTTACCCTCTATTTTGGGAAGCGTGGACAATCTCTACAAAAGAGAAATATAAGTTATTGGATCGGAGGGTTAATTTTCGTGTTTATATCTGTTAGTGCTATTGGCGTTGCGCGGGCAGTTCTGCCTAAGAAGATAGAAACAGATCGTATTTCAATATTGTCAATCTATCCTGAACAGAAAAACGCACACTTGCAAACATATATGTCTCTTAGGACTACTGCACGCAACAAAATATCAATTGCGCTGGCACAAAACACTTTTATTTGTCCTTTAAGAACAGAGAGTATTGCGAAGCCATCACAATTCTTTCAAGGCACACCGTTTCAACTGCAAGCGGTCTCTTTAGAACCGTGGAGTCCCAGCACTTATGTCCAAGAGACGTTTTTTCCGCTGAATACGCAACAATATCGGATAACACTTGAGAATGCGTGGAGAATTATAGGTGAAGAAGCAACTCACTTGGGAACAATCACACTTGACAGTAGTGTTTTATGGTCATTAGAACCATCAAGTAAAACAATAAACAAAATACCTCCCGACGACGATCTTGATGGAACTCGAAAAGCGTTTGCAAAAATATTACAACAGGAAGGTTTACTACAGTATCTGTTGAAATCGGAAAATGCCCTTACTGTTGACAAAGCACAGAAGCGCAAGGTATTAATTGGGTGGACTTCACAGTTGAAACAAGTTTCAACGATTCCGCTCATGCCAACAAATGAGAATGTTACCGCAAATGATGAAACGTTAGTTATAATGTATCTTGATGAAAAAGACAAAGGGATGTAAGTCACCTCACGCTACACTTGTAGGCGATGAGAGGTAAACAAATGGATGTTCTATCGCTCGGAATTTTTGTGGTTGATGTGCTTGGAAGACCTATCGACCGTTTTCCAGAAAAAGGAAAACTGGAACTATTCGATCAATTGGAAATCCACGCTGGTGGTTGTGCTAACAATACTGCGATTGTGCTCTCACGGCTTGGTGTTTCTGTTGGTGCTATGGGAAAAATTGGCACCGACCATTTTGGAGATTTAATTCTGCAAACCCTTACGGATAACAGCGTTGACACCGCAGGCGTCCAGCGAGATGCAAACGTGAACACCTCTTTTACATTCGTAGCAATTGCTTCCGACGGCGAACGAAGTTTTTGCCACTATATCGGGGCGAACGGTGAACTGAGTGAAGATGATCTCAATTGGGATGTTATTAAAACTGCTAAAATTCTCCACATCGCAGGAGCGCTCGTCATGCCAAAATTTGATGGGCAACCCATGGCGAATGTCCTCAAAAAAGCGAAAACATTTGGGATAACAACTTCACTTGACACGGCATGGGACGCAACGGGAAAATGGCTGGAAACGTTGGAGCCGTGTTTGCCTTTTGTTGACATCTTTCTGCCGAGCTTGATTGAAGCAGAACATCTCACAGGCACATCCGAACTGCAAGAAATATCCAAATTTTTGAGGAACTACGGTATCAATACTATTGGAATTAAAATGGGGGAACGCGGTAGTTACGTTTCAACTCCTGATGATGAACTGTTTGCCCCCGCATATTCTGTGAATGTTATTGATGCGACTGGTGCTGGCGATGCTTATGTAGCAGGTTTTCTCGCTGGAACGGTAAAAGGATGGGATCTCAAAACAACAACCGAACTGGCATCAGCAACTGGAGCTGCTTGCATAACTGCTATCGGAACGACCGCAGGTATCCAAAACCTTGAAGAAACCATGAAAATCTGTAAAGGTGACACAGTATCGTGAAACGAAAATAGGAAGATATATCATGAATAATTCTGCAATCGTCCAAACAGAAAACCTGTCCAAATGGTACGGCGAAGTCATGGGTGTGAATGACGTCACATTGAAGATTCACTCTGGAATAACCGGTTTGCTTGGTCCCAACGGTGCAGGTAAAACAAGTTTACTCAAATTAATGACAGGTCAACTCAAACCGAACAAGGGAGGCATCACTGTTCTAAATCAACCTGTTTGGAACAACTATATTCTAACGCAGCGTGTCGGTTACTGCCCGGATATTGAATTAGCCTACCAATTTATGACCGGTTTTGAGTTTATCTCCTTTTTCGCAACGTTGAGCGGATATGAGAAGGCAGATGTGGAACCACGGAGTCTAAAAGTGCTTGAAACGGTAGACATGCTTTCTGCAAAGGATAAGCCGATTGGGTCCTACAGCAAAGGAATGCGACAGCGTATAAAACTGGCACAAGCACTTGTGCATGATCCGGAACTCCTTTTCTTGGACGAGCCGCTCACCGGACTTGATCCAATTGGCAGGCGACATATCATGAATCTGCTTTCAGAACTTTCAGAACAAGGAATCAGCATGGTTGTCTCAAGCCATATCCTCTATGAGATAGAAGCGATTACAGAAACAATCCTACTTATCCATCAAGGACGAATCCTCGCGGAAGGCACTATCTCCGACATCCGCGAACTGATTGATGAACACCCACATAAAGTCTTCATGAATGCTGACGAACCGCGCCGTTTAGCACAAACCTGCCTTCCGTTTGAGGATATCCTCAGCGTCACCTTCGGTGATAAGGCAGGGGATGTTATCATTGAAACAGCAAAACCGGATGCATTTTACGCTCGCCTCCCGCAAATCCTCATTGAAAACGAATTGAACGTTTCTCAACTCTACTCACCTGATGACAACCTCTCTGCTGTATTTAAGTATTTAGTTGGTTGATCGCTTTTCTTGCACAGGCGTTAATTTAACGTAGGCAACACGTGCGTTTAGCATTGATTTGGTTTTAGTCGGCCCCAGCGGGGCGGAATGTTTATAGAAACGCGGCACCCTCGTATATAAGCCCCAGCGGGGCGATATGTGATGTGAATAGGTAGGTTGAAATTATACACATACCGCTCCTACGGAACTAAAGAGATTGATGCCTTGTTTTTCTATAAACATAGCGTCCCTATGGGACTAAAGAGACTATCTTATTCTCAAAAATGCTTAAATTGACGGCTATGGTGTGGTTTCCTAATCGCACCTATCAGGGACGTTAACATTTTCAAATTCTACTAAACCCTCCTTGAATCTATTTTTCCTCAAAATTATGTAACCATTTCACACCATACCCGCGTCACTATATATTGATAAAACATTAATCAATATACCACTGTCTTGAGGTGTCTGATGAAAAACGAAGATGTTGAACTGATACACCGCATCCTCGCAGGTGATGAAACTGCCTTTGTAGATTTGGTCAAGAAATATCAAAAGCAGGTGCATGCACTCGCTTGGCGGAAAATAGGTGATTTTCACATTGCCGAGGAAATTACGCAGGACACCTTCCTCAAAGTCTATCAGAAACTTTCTACACTGAAACATCCAAATCAGTTTTCTGGATGGCTTTATGTGATCGCAACCCGCCAATGTCTCTCATGGCTTCGTAAGAAACGTATCCAAACTGAATCACTGGAAGATATAGACACCGAGTGGATAGATGAGACAGCATATTCCCGATATGTTGCCGAAGAACATGCGAAAGCTACGACAGCAGCACAACGCGAGGTTGTGAAAAAGCTGCTTGCGAAACTGAAAGAGAGTGAACGCACGGTAATGACACTCCACTATTTTGGTGAAATGACAGTTGAAGAGATCAGTCGTTTCTTAGGTGTATCTACAAGTGCGATCAAGATCCGTCTTCACCGTGCGCGGCAACGTCTAAAAAAGGAGGAACCAATGATTAGAGAGGCACTTAGCAACTTCCAACTATCCCCAAACCTTACCGACAATATCATGCAAAAGGTCGAACATATCAAACCCGCTGCGCCATCAGGAAGCAAACCGTTAGTGCCGTGGGTGATAGGTGCATCAACTGCGCTTTTGATTGTGCTGATGCTTGGTATAGGTAGCCAATACTTACCGCGTTTCCAACAACCTTATAGTTTAGATACACAGTCTGATATGGCAGTGGAATTGGTTGATACACCTGTTGTCCAGAACATTGAGGAAAAACCGGATATTCGAAATCAGTTAGGAAAAAATACAGAAAATCAAGGTAATAGTGATGGTGATGGTCAGGAATCGAATCAGATGGTGTCTGACAAAGGAGACTATACGAAATGGAATTTACCTAAAGGAGCCAAAGCGCGTCTCAGCAAAGGTAGCATAAATGATATAAGCTTTTCACCAGACGGAACTCAAATTGCTGTAGGAAGTGCTACTGGTGTTTGGGTTTATGACGCCCGCACCGGTGCTGAACTGTCACTGCTTACAGATCATGCAACAAGAGCCGATATTTTAGCGTACTCATCAGATGGTAAAACCTTGGCAACTGGAATGCGTGAGAAAATCTTGTTGTGGAATATATCCTCCGGAAAACTTTTAAAATCCTTCAAAGGATTTGATGGGAGGTTAGAGTCTTTGAAATTCTTTGAAGATGGCAAAACCCTCTTGTGTATATATCATGATGGCACAGCTTGTTTATGGGATGTCACCACAGATGCCAAAAAAGAATTGCGTGCGGCATCTTTACGCGGACTTGGTGGAGGTTTGAGATCCTTTCTTGGACAGTCCGCTTTTACTGCTGACTTATACCTTGATATAAAGAGCGGCAACGGTATGTGGGCACTCGGGTACGATAATGGTAAAATTCGGGTGGATGATGTAACTACAGGACGACATCTGAAAACACTTGAAGTTGGTGATGAACCTATCCAGAGGTTGGTTTTTTCACCAGATGGAAATCTTCTTGTTGCTCAACCTCTTAATGGACCGCTCCATTTATGGGATTCTACAACTGGAGAATCCGTGAAGATTTTGAAAAATCCGAGTCTTGACAGTATACTTTCGTTCTCCAAAGATAGTAAAACCTTAATTTGTCAGGCAAGGACTGGGGAAATAAAATTATGGGATGTTGCGACTAAGAAATTTTACACCACGCTTGAAAGAAAATTAGACACCTCAATACATGTGTTTGCATTTTCACCAAATTTTGAGACTATCACAGGGGCAAATCAAGACGGAATTATAAAGACTTGGGATATTAACACTGGTAATGAAATGTCTTCTTTTTCAACAAGACATACGAGCGTACATGGTGTGTTAGTATTCTCACCTGATAGCAGCACATTAGTAAGCAAACACGGTAACGCAATTTTGTTGTGGGATACACGCAACTTTATTCAAACTTCGAAACGTATAGACTCTGATACATGGATATCGGCTTTGGCATTTTCACCAGATGGCAGGACAGTGATTAGCTCAGGAGGGTTCAGTTTTAAGAAACAGGTCCGCGAAACTTCTACCAAAGAAAGTGTACTCGGTTCATTGAGTATATGGGATACCCGTAACTGGACTAAACTGTCTGACTTTCCCGTTGAATCACATACAGTGCTTCCAGGACAGATCCCGACATATACGTCTAGCAATTCAATGGATGGGACATTTGTGTTTTCACAAGATGGTTATATGTTTGCGACTGTTTTAAATGAAGAGCAAGCTACCGAAGATAACCGATTTACCGTCCTTTTATGGGAAGTCTATGATGCGAAGTTACATTTCAGCCTTAAAGGACATACAGATAATATCAACGCGTTGGCGTTTACGCACAATGGAAGAATGCTTGCAAGTGGAGGTGACGACGGCACAATTCGACTCTGGGATGCAATTACTGGTACCGAGTTGTTAAGTCTTTCTTCAGAGAAGATCCAGAAGTTAGCATTTTCTCAGAATCGCAAAATGCTTGCAAGTGTAAGCAAAGATGGAACAATTCACCTATGGGATATTGCTAAAGGCAAGCAACTGAGTTCTCTTAAAGGGCAAAAAGAGTACTGCACCACTCTGGCATTCTCCATTGATAGCGAAATGCTTGCAAGTGGGAGTAGAGATGGGGCACTTCACCTATGGGACATTGCTACAGGCAACAAGTTGTCTACTCTTGAAGGACATTCTGATTGGGTTAGCTCGTTAACATTCTCTCCGGACGGAAAAACGCTTGCGAGCGGTAGCAGTGATGGTGCCTTATTTCTCTGGAATCTCCCCTAAATTGAACGATTCTTGTTTAACTATTGCAGATTTACCATATCCGTAGGCTGCCCTAACTGCACCAATGCACCAATATTCGGTACATCGGTTGCCAATGCTGCAAAACTGCCATCACAGATAGCACGCCGAATCCCACGCATCAGACTAACATAAAAATGCAAGTTGTGCAGTGTGTGCAGCTGCGAACCGAGGATCTCATTTTCGACATGTAAATGACGGAGATAGGCACGTGTAAAATTTTGGCAGGTATAACAACTGCACGCGGGATCTAAGGGACTATAATCACGCGTGTATTTTGCGTTTTTAATTCGGAC
>LXNJ01000703.1_pt1 | contig 22057 bp, 24 predicted proteins | sample 809081 | NCBI WGS metagenome assembly LXNJ01 (sample SAMN04870510, study PRJNA318959) | sponge metagenome | biome: sponge; feature: marine sponge reef; material: water | host: Petrosia ficiformis | place: Greece: Milos, Mediterranean Sea | collected 2013-05-29 | depth 5-7 m | reverse complement strand
AATCCGCCGTGTTTTTCGCTAATTTCAACGATGCAAAGATATCGTCCTTTACGCGTGAAAGTGAAGCGCTGATCGAAGTGGACTTGATCAGAGCATCCTATATTGAGATGATACCGAAACGTATTCTAAGAGGCGACTATCGTGGCTCATTCCCGTTCCCGCAAATCCTGGACCGTAAGCGAAGCCAAAGCGCACCTCTCCAGAATCTTGCGGTTGTCCGAAGCGGAGGGACCTCAGCGCATCGGGATCAGAAAATCCTTTGTGGTGATGCCTGCGGACGTATGGGACGCCCATACTACGCCGGACAAGCCGCTTGGCCAGTGGCTGATCGAGAACGTCCCGCGAGGAATACATCTCGAGACGCCCGATCGCAACGAGCCAGAACGCGAAATACCGTTTGCTAACCGGGACAAGACGTGAACGGATTTCTTTTGGACACCAATGTGGTTTCGGAACTGACAAGGGATACGCCGGAACCGCAGGTTATCGAATTTCTGACGGGACACTCCGAGTTGTGGTTCTCAACCATCGTTCTGCACGAACTGGAGTTTGGCTTGCGGTTGCTGCCCGATGGGCGCCGACGTGAAGATTTGCGAGCCATGCTGGAGGATTTCATGGAAACGTATGCGAATCGCATCCTCCCTGTCGCATACGAAGAAGGACAGTGGGCCGCGAGATTCCGGGCAGATGCACGGCGATGCGGTCGTGTCTTGCACCTCGGCGATGCGCTGATTGCGGGAACGGCGAGGGCTCACGACCTCGCCATTGCGACACGAAACGTGAGGGATTTCAACGGCCTCGATGTCGCAACGGCCAATCCCTGGGAAGGAGGGTTATATCCGGGCGAACGGAGTGTCTAAACATACCGGGCGCCCCGGAAATACGTAAAATCGGCCGGCCGGCATCCCCGCCCGCGAGCAAACGACGCGCATAATCCCTTACGCGGTACGACAAATAAATCAACCGGCCAAAGGCATCGGTGGCAAGCTCGGATAAGTCGGCCTGATTGCATGCCAAAAAATGAAAAAACTGCGCCCCCTCTCTAACAGGCCTGCCCCTATCCCGTATATTGCATACATAGCAACCGGTTGATACAGACATACACATTCCCAACCTCGTTGCAGGAAGTAATTATGAACCTGTCCGAAACCATTACGTCCGCTATCGTAGCAATGGCTTCTCTGTCGTTGCCCGTTATTCTCGGCTTTTTGCTGTACAGTACCTTGCAGATCCGCAAGGACCTTAACCAGGATATGCAAGACCTCCGCAAGGATCTGCATCAGGACATCAGCGCAATCAACTCCCGGTTAGGCCGGATCGAAGGACGGCTTTTCGGCGCAGATGGCCCCGCTTCGGGGTAGTTCGCCGGGACAAAAACGAAAATGCGGACGACAAACTTCAACACTCTTCATGATGTCGTCCGGGATTACAGATAAGGCACAGATCCTGTTTGACGTGCACCTCACCCCACTCCATACTCCAGCATCTTTCCGCGCACGAACGTGACGGACCGGCGCAGGCGTTCCATCCCCCGAACAGGATCGTCGCCGTCCTCGATGGATATCCAGCCGTCGAAATCCACCTCCGCCAGGATGGAAAAGATGCGGTCGTAATCGTTGAGGCCCTCGCCGATCACACCGTGCTTCAGGATGTTCGCATAACCCGTTCCCGGCTCGGCTTCGATCCGGCGCAGGTCCGCGAGCGTACCTCCCTGGAGCATCCGGTCGCTGGCATGCATCGTTACAACGCGATGCTTCACGGCTTCGAGCAAGGCGATCGGGTCTTCCCCGGCAATCAGTGCATTCGACGGATCGTAGTTCACGCCGAAATGGGGCATATCCCCAAGGCGATCCAGCACCTCCAGAAAGGTTTCGCTGTCCTGCGCGAATTCGGGGTATGTCCAGTACCCGTCCTTGTAGTGGTTCTCCAGAATCAGCGTCACGCCGTGCCGGGAGGCGCAAGCGGCGGCATCCCGGATGCATTCGACCACCCAGTCCAGCGCACGTTTGCGGTCGAGTTCCGGGCGGCGCTGCCCCGTCAGAACGCGGCAATAGCGGCCTCCGAGGGCTGCGGTCGCTTCGATCGTGCGGCATTGTCGGGCTACCTCCTCCTTCCGCTCCCCGGGATCGGGCCGGGTAAAATCCGGGGAATGGCACATCATGGGAATCGAAAGCCCTGCCGCGCCAGCGGCATAATCGCGGAGCCGCGCCAACGCAGCCTCGTCCCCCACAGGCGTAAATCCCTCGTAGAACTCCAGCCCCTCGATGTCCAGCGTCGCCGCAAGATCGATCCACTCCTCGGCACGCATGGTGTGCGTCACGCAGAGCGCATCCAGAAAACACTTGGGGAAAACGGCAAGCGGCATCGGCTACTTGGATGCATTCTGCCCCACAAGCGGCCACTGTTCTATTTCAAAGACGGACCCGTTGACAGGCCCCGCCTGATCCGAAAGCCAGAACACGATATGCGCCGCCGCCTCTTCGGGAGCGAAAATACGGCCGGACGGGGCATGCTCCGGGGGTATGTGTTCCCACCAGCCTTCTTCGGAGCCGTCCTGCACCTTAATCTTCTTCTCGTTTTCGGTGAGGGTCCATCCCGCGTTGATCTGGTTGACGCGGATGCCCTCGCTCGCCAGATACGCGGACAGGTTGCGGGTCATCGTCATGAGTCCGCCTTTCGTCATGGAATAGACCAGCAGATTCCGCTCCCCGCCCAGCGCATTGACGGATCCCACATTCAGAATATGCCCCCCGTCCCCTTGCTTCCTGAACTGCGCAACGGCGGCCTGACTCAGAATAAGAGGCGCCCGCATGTTCACGGCGACCTGTCGGTCAAAGAGTTCGACAGCCGCATTGTCGAGATTGGAGCGCGCAAGAAAAGCCGCGTTGTTGACGAGCGCATCCAGGCGTCCGAACCGCTCGACGGTGGCCTCGACAAGATGCGGCGCCACCGTAGGATCCTGCAAATCGCCCAGCGAGCACGCAGCGGCCTCCCCCAGTTCTTCCGCGAGCGCGGCGGCGCGCTCGGCGTTCCGGCCATGAATCATCACCTGGCCGCCTTCGGCCACGATGCGGCGGGCCGTGCATTCCCCGATGCCCGTCGTCGATCCGGTAACGAGGATGACTTTGTCCCTGACGAGTTGTCCCATATGTCTATCGGATACTATGCTCCCGTAACATACACAATCAGGGAATCAGGATCGCCTTTACGTACGTACGTCCGTGCATACGCTCGAAGACCTCTTCCCATTCCTTCATAGGGGCAATACGATCTACAAGAGGCGCCGTATCCAGGCGGCCGCTTGCAAGCAGACGCAGCACGCGTTCCCAGATTTCCCGATAGTGCGAAAAACTGCCCTGTAACGTAACGGCTTTCTGGACAAGGGGATCAAGACTGCCGCCGAACGGCTGTTTACCCCAACCGACTTTAGTGATCCAGCCGCCGGGACGCACGGCATCCAGTGCGGTCCGGAGCGCTTCGGAAACGCCGGCAGCGTCCACCACCACATCGACGCCGAGACCGTCCCCGAGCGCCCGCCCTGTCTCGACTACATCCTCCGCCGGTACAGGAACGAGCCCCAACTGCCTCGCCACAGCAAGACGGTGCGCATCCGACACCAAACCGGCCACCTGTACGACCCCCGCACCCGCAAGACGCGCCATGACCCCGCACAGCAAACCGATGGGACCCGGGCCAAGCACCAGCACATGATCCCCCGGTCGAATCCGCGTCTGCACACAGACGGCATGATACGCCACGCAGCACGGTTCCGTAAGCGCCGCCTGCTCGAAGGTCATTTCGTCCGGTATGCGATGCAGACAACGTTCCGGTACGCGCACATACCCGGCCATAGCGCCGTCCACGCCGTACCCGAAACCGAGGCGCGAGGGGTCCAGATGGTACCGCCCCTGCCGCACCAGCGGGGAATCCGGATCAATGGCAGCAGCGGTTTCGCTCGTGATTCGATCCTCTTCCCGGAATGTCCGTACGGCGCTTCCGGCCCGCACCACGATCCCGCTGAATTCATGCCCAAGCACGCAGGGGTAGTTGACCGGCCAACTGCGCGCGCCCGCCCACTGATGCACATCGCTGCCGCATACGCCGACCGCCCGGACCTCGACAAGCACATCCTCGGGACCGATCTCCGGCACAGGGATCTCGCGAAGCTCGACGCTCTTCGGCGCCGCCGCATGATTCACCACGGCCTGCATCGTACGAGGAATCTGCTTCATGACCCGGTCGTCTCTTTCCCGAAGGCATGCACCCGCACGCATATCTCCCGGAGAATCCCTTCCACATCCCCGGACGCCGCCCGGAATGCATGCGCATCCACAGCGATCGGGGCCCCTATGACCACGATGGGTGCACCCCAGGCCGGCGCCTGCACAGCCTGTTCGATATTCAGACCGCCCACGGCCTGCACCGGAATATCCACGGCGCCCACCACTTCGCGCAACCGGTGAAGAGGCGTTTCGAAAGGCTGCCCCCGCTCCTGGCGTAGCGTCCGGTAGTCGTACCCGATATGATGAATGACGTAATCGCAGCCCATTTCTTCGAGCAACCGGGCGCCGGCCACCGGGTCCGGCATTCCGAGGTTATCCCCCATCACTTCCACGCCCAGTTCCCTGCCGGCCCGCACCACCAGTTCCACCGTTTCCGGCTCGGCCTGCCCCATGACCACCACGTGGGTCGCACCGGCTCGGGCCATGATCTCCACTTCGAGTCCGCCTCCGTCCATCGTTTTCAGGTCCACCACGAGGGGCTTGTCCGAAAACCGCTCCCGCAAGGCGCGTACGCCGTGCATGCCTTCGGCAATAACCAGCGGAGTACCCGCTTCGATCCAGTCGACGCCGGCCCGTACGGCCATCTCCGCCATCTCGACCGCTTCCGGAACCGACGTAACGTCCAGCGAGATCTGTACGACCGGCTCCATGAATTAATCAGAGTATCCTAATACAGGAACATGGGCTTGTTCAGCACATGATGCACCTTCGGGCGATATGCCTCCACGTCATAGAGTTCGTCCACATCCACGCGTTTCACGCCCGTTGTCACCTCGTCCATGGGGATATGCGTGTAGACGCCGCCGCGCAAGGCCACCATCCTGCCGCTGGCCCCTTCCCCGAGCAGGTCCATCGCCATGTTCGCATAGTTTACGCCCACCATCAGGTCGAGCGCATCCGGTGGGCCGGAACGCATCAGATATGCAACGGGCTGCAGCACAATCTTCTCTCCGGTGAGTTTGCTGAGCATATTTCCCGTGGCTTCCCCGATACCGCCCAGCTTGCGATGCCCGTACGGATCGGCCTCTCCGCTTTCCATCACCTCGCCGCCGATCATATACGCACCCTCGCTGATCGTCACCATGGCGTAGTTGCTGGGATTGGCGAGCTTGTCCTGGATAATCAGATTCGCCAGTTTCTCCGGGTCGAACGGCACCTCCGAAATGAGTGCCCGGTCCACCCCTGCCAGATACGAACTGATGAGACTGGTTTGCCCGGAATTTCTTCCGAAGAGTTCGATCACGGCAATGCGTTCGTGGGAACCCGTACTGGTGCGGAGCTGGTGAATGAATTTGATGCTCCGCGTGATGGCTGTTCCGAACCCGATACAGTAATCCGTGCCGTATACATCGTTGTCCATCGTCTTCGGAATGGCCACGACCGGAAATCCCTCGCGATGCAGGCGCTCCCCGTAACTCAGGGTATCGTCTCCCCCGATGGGAATGAGCATGTCTATGCCCAGGTGCTTCAGATTCGCGAGGGCATGGGGAGTAAAATCGAAGGGGCCTTCTTCCGTCATATCGACCGTACCCTTCAGAAAATCGGGCACATTGCCCGGCGCCACGCGGCCCGGGTTGATACGGCTCGTATGCAGCATGGTGCCGCCGGTCCGGTCGATCTTGCGCACGGTCGTGAAATCCAGTTCGACCGTGTATTCGTCGATGCTAGCCTGATCGTTCCGGTCCATCCAAAGCAAACCGCCCCATCCGCGGCGAATGCCGATGACCTCGTTTCCTTGCTCCATCCCCCGCATGGCGACCGCCTTGATGCACGGGTTCAGGCCGGGTACATCCCCACCCCCGGTCAGTATGCCGATTTTCATCGTTATTCGTATGGTTGGTGAATCATTTCAGCTTTACAATATAACGTAAAGCACGGTCTGAGATGCGAGCGCCGAACCCCCGGTTTGATATGGAATACCCCTTCGGAACGGCTTCGTAACAACCTTTTAACGACCTTCTCGCGGAGACGCCCAGGCGTGCATCAAAATGCCCGCAGCAACCGCCGCATTCAGCGATTCGGTGCCTCGGGCGCCCGGTTTTTCACCCCTGTGCGCCCGCCCCGGAATAAGCACCCGCTCGGCGATCCGGTCCCGAACGTTCCGGGAAATTCCGTGCGCCTCGCTGCCGAGCACCAGAACGGACGGCAGCGCCGGCGTCCAGTCATCCACCGGAATGCCCTCGAGGTCCGCCCCGTAGACGGCGAATCCGCGCGCCGCGAGGTCGGCAAGCATCCCGGTCGGATCGGACGTTTCGACATGCTTGATATCCCACACCCCGCCCATGGAAGCGCGCACTACCTTCGGGTGGTACGCATCCACGGAATCCGGAGCGGTTATCACGACCTCCACGCCAAACCAGGCCGCCGTCCGGACGATGGCCCCCGCATTCCCCGGATCGCTCACGCCGTCGAGCAATATAACTCGCCGCATGGATGCAAGCGCCTCCGGCGCCGAACGGCGGATGCCCGCGACCGCCAGCACGCCCTGGCTGGTTTCGACCGCGGATACCGTGCGCATATCCCGTTCGGACACGACATACACCCGATCCTCCGGAATACGGAACCGTTCCGCAAGCCGGCCCTGCGCCGATTCCGACACGAGCAGCGTCCGCAGTTCGGCCCCTGCGTCGAGCGCCGCTTCCACCCCACGCACCCCTTCCACGATCGTTTCCCCATACCGGTCGCGGTACTTTCTGTGCGCCAGCGAGCGGATTTCTTTCAGGCGGCGTTGGGGAAGACGGGTCATGGGTACGGCGCGGATGGGTCCCCGCATGTTTTCATGGGGAAGTAAAGATACAATGCGCACGCGCACATCTTCTTTTTTCCTTTTAGGTCGCATACCGCTATTTTGATGCACGCTATACGCCTTTCCCGGTACGGTTCCGAATCTACCGTTTGTATCTTCCTTCGTTCTGCACTGACGCTTCACCTGTTTTGACCCCGGCCATGACGCTCCCGACTCCTTCGCTCCGCCCTTCCCGAAAAATATCCGTCTTCGTCTTCGCCGCAGCGTTCGCCTCGATCGCGCTGGCGGTTACCGCGCCCGTTCCCCCCGCACAGGCGCAGGAAATGCAATGGGAAGACTATGCGCCCCGCTCCACGCTGGTCGTCGAGGAACATGAGGTGACCCGCGCGAAATTCCCGTTCGTGGACGCCCATGCGCACCAGTGGGGCATCGCCGAGATGTCCGCCGAAGAGATCGCCGCCATGGTTGCGGACATGGACGCAATGAACATGGCCGTCATGGTGAATCTCAGTGGAGGCAGCGGCGAAGAACTCCAGGCGAAAATCGCCGCCACGGATATGCACGCCCCGGGGCGCTTCGTGCATTACGCGAACATCGACTTCGAGACCCTGGACGATCCGGACTTCGGCGAGAAAGCGGCAGCCCAACTGGAAGAAGACGTACGGCAGGGCGCCAAAGGCCTGAAGATTTACAAAAGCCTCGGTATGTACATCTTCTACGAGGATGGTACGCGGCTAAAAACCGACGACCCGAAACTGGACCCCATCTGGCAGAAGGCCGGCGAACTGGGCATTCCGGTCCTCATCCATACGGCAGACCCGGCCCCCTTCTGGGAGCCGCAGGACCGTTTCAACGAGCGCTGGTTCGAGCTCAAGGAGCGCCCGCGCCGCAAGCGCGATCCGGTTCCTTCCTGGGAAACCCTCATGACCGAACACTGGAATCTGATCGCCAGACACTCGAACACCATTTTCCTCAGCGCACACCTCGGCTGGCTGGGCAACGATCTCGGGCGGCTGGGCAGCCTGCTTGACAAAATGCCTAACATGTACACCGAACTCGGGGCGGTCATCGGCGAACTGGGCCGGCAGCCGCACACCGCGAAGGCCTTCCTGACGAAATACCAGGACCGCGTACTTATGGGCAAGGATTCGTGGGAGCCGTCCGAATACTACGTCTACTTCCGCATCTTCGAGACGGCGGACGAATACTTCCCGTATTACCGCAAGCGGCATGCTTTCTGGAGCATGTATGGCATGGATCTCCCGGACGAGGTGCTGCGGAAAATCTACTACAAGAACGCGCTCGAGATCATTCCCGGACTCGACCCTGCGCTCTTCCCGGACTCATGATCCTGCGGCATGGGCGCTCCCTTGCAATAGCGCCGCAACCCGACGCCGGCAGTCCGGCACGCATTCAACTCCTCACAATATGCCCCGCTTTTTCTCCCGCCTGGCCGTCGCTGCGGCGCTTGCCGCGACGCTGTCCGCCTGTTCCGAAGCGCCCCCCCGCGCGCCGGTCGGCGCCGATGCGGACTGGGCGAATTATCTCGGCCATCCGACCAGCAACCAGTATTCCCTGCTCGATCAGATCGACACGGAGAATGTCCACCTGCTGGAAATGGCGTGGAGTTACGATACGGGAGAAGAGAGCGAGTACCAGGCCAACAACCTCATCGTGGACGGCGTGCTGTACACGGCTACCCCGAACCGCAAGATGACGGCGCTGAACGCCGCAACGGGCGAACATCTGTGGACCTTCAATCCTGACGAAACGAATCCCTACGGCGGCGGCATGCACCAGGGCGGCGGCCGGCAACGAGGCTTCATACACTGGGAAGACGGGGAAAACAGGCGCATCTTCACGACGAAAGGCCCCTGGCTGTACTCCCTCGACGCAGAAACAGGCGAACTGGTCCCCGCGTTCGGCGAAGGCGGCTGGCTCCATATAGGCGACCGCATCGACTGGGAAGGCCGTCCGAATGTGGGCCTGAACTCGGGCGGATACGTCTACGAAGGGATGCTTATTTTCGGCGTACGGGTAGCGGAAAACGTGCCCGGGGCGGTCATTGCGCTCGACGCACGGACCGGCGAACGCATCTGGATCTTCCATACGTTGCCCCGCCCGGGGGAATTCGGGTCGGAGACCTGGCCGGAAGGCTATCTGGAATACACGGGGGGCGCCTCGGACTGGTCCGGCATTGCGATGGATACGGAGCGGGGCATCGTATACTCCTCCACGGAAACCGCAGGCCCCGACTTCTACGGCGGCGACCGGTACGGCGAGAATCTGTTCGCCAACTCCCTTATTGCGCTGGATGCGCGGACCGGCGAGCGCCTGTGGCACTTCCAGTTCGTCCATCACGACCTGTGGGATATGGACCTTCCGACCCCGCCCACGCTGCTGACGGTCCGGCACGAGGGAGAATGGGTGGACATCGTCGCCCAGGGCACAAAGATGGGGCTGTTGTACGTCTTCGACCGCGTTACGGGCGAACCGCTGTGGCCGATCGAAGAGCGCCCTGCCCCCGTATCGGAATTGCCGGATATGCAGGCATGGCCCACGCAGCCCTACCCCACGTGGCCGCCGCCGCTCATACGGCAGGAATACACGCTGGACGACGTATCGAATATCTCGCCGGAAGCCCAACAGTTGACCACCGATCTGATTACGCAGTCCGGCGCCTACGGGTCGTTCCCGCCGCCGAGTCTCGAACAGAAAATCAAGTTTCCGGGATATGATGGGGGCATGGAATGGGGCGGATCGGCTGCCGACCCCGACGGCATATTGTATGTAAATGTCAACGAGATGCCGTGGTTCTATCAGCTTATCCCGACGAGGCGGCCGGACGGTACGCCCCTGCCTCGCGGGGAACGGTACTACCGGTCGCTCTGCGCGTCCTGCCACGGTCTGGACGGCAGCGGCAATCCGGGAGGCGGCTTTCCGGCGGTTACGGATATGAGAGAACGCTACAGCCGGGAGCAGGCCATGACGCTGCTGGTGCAGGGCGGCGCGCGCATGCCCCCCTTCGACCAGGTCCCCGAGGAGTTTCTGAACGCGATTCTCGACCATCTCTTAGGCGAAGAAACAATTATGGAGGAAGACGAGGAGGACGGATATGTGCCACCGTACGCCTTTCGGGGATTCCAGCGCTGGCTGGACCAGGAAGGCTACCCGGCCATCAAACCGCCGTGGGGCACGCTGAACGCCGTCGATCTGAACACGGGCGACATCAAATGGACCGTACCGCTCGGCGAGTACGAGGAATTGACGGCGCGCGGTATTCCGCAGACCGGTACGGAAAATTACGGCGGACCGGTCGTGACGGCGGGCGGTGTGTTGTTCATCGGCGCGACCGCCGACGAGAAAATACGGGCCTTCGACAAGGAAACGGGCGAGGTGCTGTGGGAAGCCGATCTGCCTTTCGGAGGGAACGCTACGCCCAGCACCTACATGGCGGACGGAAAGCAGTACGTGGCGATTTCGGCGGGCGGCGGAAAGTCGAACCGGCCCGTTGGAGGCATGCTGGTTGCGTTTGTGCTGCCGGATGAGGTAGCCGCGGAAGCGGGGGGCGATACGGCGGGCAAATAAAATGAACCGGGTGAAACAGGCCTGTGCACGACTCGCGTGATCGCATCCCGCACCGGCCACGACGTTCGCCGCAATGGCCCGCAGGCATGGATCGCGCGTGATCTGTCCGCGGCGCGGACCGCGCCGGAGCCACCACCCCGATACCGTCACATAGCGCCGCGCATATCTGTTGCGCCCGCGGGCGTTATATCTATTTCGCCAACGGGTTGGGCCGCATCTGAAACTGGTACACCTTGCTGGTCGTCCCGGCGCCCGATTCCATGTGGAATGGCGTGCGCGTACTGATCGTGGCCCACACCCCGCGGCCCTTCCACCCTGCCTCCGGATCGTCGATGCGCCCGTCCAGCCACTTCGTATAGAACCCGGTCGGATACGGCACCCGCAGTACGACCCATTCGCCGTCCTTCAGCGCAAGCAGCGCGTCTGATTGGTTACCTGTGCTTATGGGCACATTCTCACCCAGGCCCAGCGTGTTATACCAGTCCACCCAAGCGTAGTAGTTGCCTCCGCCGCCGCCCGGCCCCTCCACGCCGCCCGGTTGCGGCGCAGGTCGTCAAAAGTGCGTCGACAAGAAATGGGTGGGATGGGCACCCCGTAAGGCCGCGCGGGTAACGGCTCTTTTCTTGCAACCGGGCAGAGGGGATTCGCAAAAATTTTACACTTTCATAATGTTTCTGTGATCCACACCCCATTAATCCTTACATTGATTGTTGTTTGACGCAAGTAGCGGCCAGGTTGAAATGGCGAGCTAAGCTCGGCCTGAAAAAATCAGGTCCGGTCTGGCAGATGCGAATTAAAGAGGCGGGGAATGTATACCATTTTGATCATTGCCCCGGTTTGGGGTCAGGGGCTGTGTGGCGGCGTAGTATCTGCTTTCTCCTTTCTCCCGGCGGTGGTACGGGTCGGCCCGCACTGTGGTCGGATCGCCAGACCGCGTTTTCAGATCGAGTGTGCTGCCATCGGGCAGCCGAAACTAAGCCGAGCACTTGGAAAATGCCCTTCAGCATGGCGACTCGTCGCGTCGGCGCAAACTGCGAACATCCTTTTAGACCCGGTCTGACAGGCTGCCTGTCCTCAATCCCCAACCAACGGAGAATCATGTCAAAATCGTTACCAGTTCTAACCTGCACATTGCTCTTTCTGGCCATGTTGCCGGCAACCGCCATTGCACAAAGCGAAATGGTCATTGAGTGGAATGGCAGCCCAGGCCAGCTTGAAACCACCATCACAGCCGATACCTTGGCCGATGGGTCGCAAGCTCATGATGTGTATGTTCTGGAGCACAGCAGAATCTACCTGCAGATCGACGAACTGCAAGTCAAAAACAGCTTCACCGTTCGCGGACAAGCCTTTGATGCCAATGAGCCGGGTTCGTTTCCTGCAACGGTACAGCCGTTTCCCGGGCCGGATGGACTGTCAAGATATGTGACCTGGCCCGGATCCCATTTCACGATGAATGTTGACGACGTTATCCTTACCCTGGACAACCTGCTCTTCAATGGCGCCTTTGCCGATGGGAGTGGGCACGTTTGGAGCGTAGTGGGCCCGGCCGGCAAGAACCAGACAATTAAGGTTGAAAACAATGTCTGGTCAGGCTACCAGCTGAACGTAACCACTGGCGAGAATACCTCCTTCCATTTTAACAATAGTATTTTTAAATCCGTTCCGTCTTATCCAGGTGGTATTTTCTTCAATGGGCTTTTTTGGGGTGGCGGGTCCTGGCTGGGGACCATCGATTCTCTGACGGTCACCAACAGTAGTATTATAAATACGTGGGGCGAAGCACTCGTGGTTTATGAACAGGTTAATTACGGTTTGGTGAATCATACCAGCTTTGTAAATATTGTCATGGATCCTCTTTTTTACCGTGGCGGGAACAATATGACGCTCAAGAACAATCTGTTCTACAATACAAAACTATTCGGTCAGTCTACTCATTATTTTGGTTTATGGGGTAGTGTAGGCCCAGGAGGGGCAGGCGTTATGCATATCCTCCCCATCGATGCGCCGGATAGCACAGCGATCGCTGCGGGGAGGCATTGGGATCATCTCAATAGAAACATCACGTGGAATAATAATGCCTGGGTAAACGATGAACAGGTGTTGGCATTCTGGGAAGAAGGTCCTTGGGAATGGGAGGTAACCAACGAAGACGGTAGTACGGAAATCCGTCAGGACACAATGTATGCTGTGAGTATGCAGAATATATTTGTCTCGGATACACTGCGTGCATTGATGGCGGCAGATCCCACCATCAGAGAATTCGATAACGTTCAGACAACCGCTACATTAGAACTGGACCCTCAATACCTTAAGCTAATGATAGATCGTATGAGAGATTTTAGAGATAATGAAAAACATGATATCTTCCTGGATGAGTGGTGGCAATATGAGGCGGACAACAATCCGGTAAACGTTCAATGGCCAATCCATGAGGACCTGCGGTACGATGGGGGTTCGCCTGCTGCAAGTGCAAGTGAAACAGGCGGCCCGGTTGGGGACCCAAGATGGGCGCCGATTCCTGTGAGTGTTGAAGAGGATGCTCTGCCCAATACATTCGCGCTTCATCAAAACTATCCGAATCCTTTCAACCCGTCGACAGAGATTGCATTTTCTCTGGACGCGCCATCCGATGTCAAGCTGGTGGTTTACAATATCCTGGGTCAGGCCGTACGCGAATTGGCAAGCGGATCTTTGGCTGCCGGCTCGTACAAATATCGCTGGGACGGCAGAAACGATGTCGGACTTGCCGTTACGAGCGGCCTGTATATCTACACGCTTAGTACCGGGAGCAGATCCGTTTCCAGGAAAATGATTCTGGTTAAATAGATTTTGTTACCGTATCGGAGTAGACCTTCATGAAGGTCTACTCCGATACGGCATCCCCTTGGGCGGATGGGCAACCATATGTTGTTCGGCCCTTTGGCGTGCGGATGGATGAGTCGTTCGTTTCCATGGCATGGAATGAAGGAGTTTGACCGTAACAACATCGCCCATTAGAGGGAGTGCAACACGTACCGTCGAAGCCTGTGAGGCGCCAATGATCCGACGAATCATGTGGTTGATGCTCTTCGTCAGTGTGCCCCTTGCCGAGGCGCAGACCGTGCGTATTACCGGGACCGTGCAGGATGCGCAGCTTGGCGCCCCTATAACAGGCGCTCCCGTTTATCTGATTGGCAGCAGCGGTGTTGCAGTCACTAAAGAAAATGGCCGATTCGTTCTACAGGACGTGCAGGCGGGGACGTACATACTCACGGTTGTTTACGAGGGGTATGCATCCGAAAGCGACACGCTTGTTGTTTCCGGAGAAGCGGATGTTGAAAACAACTTCCGCCTGAACTCTGTACGTGCAGCGGGTGAAAAGGTGGCCATTAGCCCCCAAACGGGAGATCAAGAGGCAGAACCGAATTTTTCGCTCTCCCCAAGCCAGGACAGCCTCCGTTCCGAATTAAAGACGGTTTGCGCCTGTTTCGAATCAGCTGTTGGTATACTCAATGATGCTATCCTTCTTCGCAAGAAGTATGAAAATGCAGAGCAGTACCAAAGAAATCGTGAGGCTGTCGAGCAAATGAATGCTCTGTTAGCGTTATGGCGCACTGCTCAGTACCATTGCCTGACAGGATTCGGCACGAAATTGTTCGTAGACTCAGCGTGCAATCGACCGGATAAAATATCCGATCTGCGCAAGGAATTGGACAGCCTGGGTATAGATACGTAGGCAGTGCGAATGCTTAACCCCTTTTTGTCCGGTGCAGGGAGCCGCAAGAATCTCAACGAGTGAACCCATGAGACGCCGAGCGATCCGCCCCATCATCTTATTGGCCCTCTTTTTTAGTGCGGGCCTTGCTCACGCACAGTCCGTCAGTATTAGCGGGACGGTGCGGGATGCACAAGATGGAGGCACGCTGATTGGCGCGAACGTTATTCTGATGGGCACAAGTCTTGGTGCGGCCGCCAACGAATCCGGGCGATATATTATACCGAACGTCAAGGCAGGGACGTACATAATCAGGGCAGGCTACATTGGCTATTCCCCGGTATCCGACACGTTGATCGTTTCGGGCGAAGCCGATATCGAAAAGGACTTTAACCTGAGTTATACAACCCTGGAGGGCGAAGAAATACTTGTTACTGCCCAGGCCAGGGGTCAAATGGACGCCATTAACAGGCAGCTTGCAGAAAAATCGCTTGTCAACATCGTTTCTTCGGACAGAATCGAAGAATTGCCCGACGCCAATGCTGCAGAATCTGTGGCGCGTATTCCAGGCGTCACGGTACAGCGCGAAGGCGGGGAGGGGAATAAAGTGGTGGTCAGGGGGCTTTCACCCAAATATAACGCCATTTCCGTGAATGGCGTACGATTGGCCGCTACGGATTCTTCGGATCGCAGTACCGATCTGAGCATGGTTTCGCAGTATATGCTCGCAGGCATAGAAGTCACCAAAGCCGGCACACCGGATCAGGATGCCGATGTGCTTGGCGGAACCGTCAATTTCAAGCTCAAGAAGGCCGAGCCGAAATTTCATGTGAATGCCCTTGCACAGGGGATGTATAATGGCCTGAGGCAATCGTATAAAGACTATAAACTGGTACTTAACGTGAGCAACCGGTTTTTCAATGATCGTCTCGGGGTGCTGGGTCTGGTTGATGTAGAAAAAAGGAATCGTAGTTCCCATGAATTGAACGCTTCCTACGATAATCCGAATGCAAAACTGGATTCGCTTAATGCATTGCGGAGCACGGGAATAAATTTGTTTGACATTACCCGTCAGAACGATCGCATAAATAGCCTCTTCGTTACTGATTTCAATCTACGGGAAGGCAACGTCAGTTACAGTTTTCTGAATAGTTCGATCGGATCTGACCAGACTCGATATTTTGAATCCTATGCCCTTGCCACAAGACGTCGAAGTTATAACTCCGGTACTGGGTACAGAAAAACAAAAGTGAATTCGCATATCCTGGAGTATAACCAGGTGTTCTTCTCCAAATTTCACATAGATACTTCGGCATCCCTGTCTGAGTCAACCCAGGAATTTGAGACGTTCGTGGCGCAATTTCTTCAGGATTTTGCATTCGACCAAACGGTCCTGGGTGCAGGCATTAAAAACATTCAGAATTTTCTGGTAGATAACCTTCCAGCCGTCTATGCCAATGGATACACAATTAATGAAGACGAAAACAAAGAGACGGATAAAACGATTCGTCTCGATCTGGGATATAATTTCACATTATCTGACGACCTGTCCGGCAGAATCAAGGCCGGCGTAAAATATCGTAAAAAATCAAGAGAGTTTGATAAGGGGGTTCAGTCGGGACGCCTTAATTTTCCATGGCAACCTGCCATGGATTCACTTCTTGTTGCATTTCCTCGTCTCGATGAATATGGCGATCCTGGCGTGAGGCGTCTTCCTTACAGGGCGTTCCTTGGCGAGGATTATGAGGCGGGGGGGGTCCTGAATGGCGACTTCACTCTGGGACCATTTGCAGATCTGGATTTTATGGGAGAGATTTCAGATTTCCTGAGCGAGAATTTCAGTTATGCCACCTATTGGGAAGAAATTGCCCACACGTTCCACCAGACCAATTCAAACCTGTTTGACTACTCGGGCGAGGAGACCTATACAGCATCTTATCTGATGGCGGATTTTGATATTGGTCCCAAACTCAACGTGGTTACCGGTGCGCGTTGGGAAAGAAATAAGACCGCCTATGCTTCCTGGCAAGGTTGGCAGGATGTTATACCAAGTTATACTTTTGCGGGATTCGATTTTGTCACGCATGATCGAGATAATGAACATATATTACCGGCATTGTTCGTGCGATACAGGCCCTTTTCCTGGCTTGAAGCACGATTGGCCGGTACCCATACGTTGGCCCGGCCGAATTATACCGACTTTTTACCGCTTTATAACATTGCTGGTGCAAACAGGAGTGTTAATTACAGAAACCCTTACCTGAAACCCGCTTTATCCAAAAATGTCGATATGAACGTTTCCGTTCATCAAAGTCATATCGGTTTCTTGAGTGCCGGCTATTTCGAAAAGAATATTAAAGATCTCGTTTTCCCCGGGGGTCGAAGATATATAGTAGATCCGGAATCATTTGGTCTGCCCCAAGAAATAGAAAAAGGATTTATTCAGAATTATATTTCCAATAATCCAAACAATGTAAAATTGCGAGGTTTTGAATTCGATTATCAAACCCGATTCTGGTATCTTCCCGGTTTTTTGAGCGGACTAGTCTTTAATGCGAATTATACGATCACAAGTTCTGAGGTCAAGTATCCTCGGACAATCATTGATTTTGAAATTGATTTCGGTCCGCCGTTGCAGGTATTCGCTGTAAACAACGACACCCTGTATGTGGATCGTTTGATCGATCAGCCTGACCAGATCATGAATCTGTCGATGGGATACGACTATAAGGGATTCTCCGCCAGGGTTTCCATGCTTTACCGGTCTGACATTTTCACAAGGACGAATTTTTGGCCCGAATTGAGAGAATCAACCGATGACTTTAGAAGATGGGATCTCTCGATAAAGCAATCACTGCCGGTTCAGGGACTGGATGTCTACCTGAATGTCAGCAACATAACGAAGTCGGAAGATATCAACCGATTCCTCGACGAGACGAAAGCCGTTGGGTTACGACAAAGTTACGGAAGGACGATTGACCTGGGGCTCCGTTATGCCTTTTGAGAGGCGTTGAGCATCTCTGAGGCAATCTTTCGTTCTCTGCATAGATGTGTAACCTACCACGTTGTTCAGTGGGATATTCAGGGATTGGATGGGGGATTATATAGATAGGTGAACGCCGGTTTTGGGATCTCCGGGTCAATCGTTGCCTTTTCGCCCTTCTCGCATGAACAACCCTGTCGCCTCGGCAATCGTCATTGCGCCGTATCGCCGACACCGCCCAGTTTAGCGGACACCGCCGACACCGCCGGTCGCACGCGGAATCTGTCCGGAGCACGCTATCCGTTTTCCCCATCGTCCCCTTCACCCCGATCGCCTTCTTCGCCCTCGTCGTGTCCTTCACCCTCATCATGCCCTTCGCCATGATCGGCCCCTTCATCCTGATCGTGCCCTTCTCCCTCTTCCCCTCCCATCGCCACGGTCTCCAACCTCGATACATGGAGATTCAGGGCATGGTTTACCCGCATGCCGAACACGCCGTCCATGCCAAGGTTAGCCCGCGGCAGGGCGGCCACTTCCGCGTCGTTCACGAAAAAGCGCACCGTTTCGGCGCCGGCCTCGATGGCGAGCACGTTCTTCACGGTGGCCGCTTCCTCTTCGCGATCGGCCCAGCCGAGAATGGCTTCATGTCCGGTCCAGGGATGAATGGTGGGCGCTTCCGGCCCTTCACGCCGCTTGACGATGAATTCTCCCCCGTCGCGCAGCAGGAAATACGTGTAATCGACGGCGTCTCCCGTCAGGTCCGATCCGCCGACAAAAACGCCAAAGGCCTCCCGGCGGCCCGCCGGATCGAACAGGTAGACTTCCATTTCGATGCGGTATTCGCCGGACGCTTCCATATCCGGCCCCCAGTAGATCGCCGCCGGGCCGGAGCTCACGTGCCATCCTGGCGGCATGGAAACAAACATTTCCAGATCATCCTCGGATGCTTCCGGGTTATCGAACCGGACCTGCCACCCCTCGGGGCGCACAAGGTCTTCCTGGGCCTGCGCAGGAATGGAAGCGGCGAGAAACAGTACGGTGAATGCGAACAGCGGAGCGAATAGGGAACGGGACATGGCGGGCAGCGGGTTGGCGGATGAGGAATGAGCAGAGAATGATTTTTTGAAAAAACTTCCTTAAGGATGCTCTGATCAAGTCCGCAAAGATTCAGAGGCTGAAAGGGGGGCGCTGGCAAGGAATGACGAAGCAATGTGGTAGGCCCCACATAATGAGGAATGACACGGCCAGCGCGCCTCTGTCTGCCTCCCGAAGGGCGCTTCATGGCCGAAACAACCCGAATCCGCCGTGTTTTTCGCTGATTTCAACGATGCAAGCATGTCGTCCTTTACGCGTGAAAGTGAAGCGCTGATCGAAGTAGACTTGATCAGAGCATCCTTAAATCCCTTGCGATCAAAGTAAGCCTATGCGGGGATGATGGCAAGGGGGAGGTGTTCTTGCTGTTCTGACGGAGGGCTTACGATCGGAAAATTATATTTGCATCGAAAATATTTTTATTTTAATTTAAGTCCAAAAATAAAATAATAAAATCTATTATTTACACATTGCACATAAGTATCCGGCGCCATGGAACGCACAGCAAGAGGCAGATATGAGATTACAAGCGCCGGCGGCGAACAGGTTCGGGCCTTCGTACCGGCGCCCTTGCCTCCAACACCCCCGCTTGTTCCGGACAGTTCGCTGCAACAGGCGCTGGAATCGGCGGGGCTTGCTCTGGGGCGTCTCGACAGCATGTCTACGTTCCTTCCGGACTATATGCTTTTCAGGCATATCTACGTACGTAAGGAAGCGGTCCTCTCGTCTCGGATCGAGGGGATACACTCGTCCTTGTCGGACCTTCTGCTCTTCGAGATCGACGAAGCACCGGGCGTTCCGCTCAACGATGTGATCGAAGTCTCGAACCATGTGGCTGCGCTCGAGCACGGATTGCGGCGCCTGAGGGAGAATTTCCCCCTGTCGAATCGTCTGATCCGCGAGGTACACGACATACTCATGCGGCGCGGCAGGGGGAGCGCCCAGAGGCCTGGCGAATTCCGGCGTTCGCAAAACTGGATCGGCGGCGTCCGCCCCGGCAATGCCATCTTCGTTCCGCCTCCACATACCGCCGTACCCGACTGCATGAGTGCGTTAGAGCGCTTTCTGCACAATGAAACGGACGGGCTGCCGATCCTGCTCCGGGCAGGCCTTGCGCATGTGCAGTTCGAGACGATTCACCCTTTCCTCGACGGCAACGGGCGCGCAGGACGGCTGCTCATAACGTTGTTGTTGCATCACTACGGCGCACTGCGCGAACCGCTCCTGTACCTGAGCCTGTATTTAAATCGGCGTCGCACGGTCTACTACGACCTGCTGAATCAGGTACGCCGCACCGGTGACTGGGAAAGATGGCTCGCTTTTTTTCTCGAAGGGATTAAGGTGACAGCCGAAAGTGCAGTTCTCGCCGCCGAGCGCCTTTCCGGAATGTTCCGGAATGACCGGAAGCGAATCGAAAAAAATGCAGGCCGGAGAACAGGCTCTGCGCTTCGCGTGCATGAAGCGTTGAAGGTGCAACCGGTTCTGTCCCTGCCCGAGGGAAGCCGCCGCACCGGGTTGGCGTTTCGGACAACGGCCTCGGCCATGGAACTGCTCGCCGCACACGGGATTGCAAGGGAAATCACCGGGAAGCGGCGCGGTCGGTTATTCGTCTACGACCGGTATCTTGCCATTCTTGACGAGGAAAGTGGGGTGGAGTGAGATTCACATATAGAACATTCGACGAAAATTGTTGCCGGTGCGATGCTAAGAAGACATCCGTTGAACCCCCACGCTGGGCCTCCCTGATCGCACGACGAAGAGCCATGCAAAAAGTTACAATTTTTCCCATTCTGGCAAGGAGCAGGAGCGTTTTAATCCCGTATATTACTTGTGTGCAACAAACGAGAAAATGCCATTATCGGCCTTGACCGGAAAGCCATGCCGAAACCAACGCAATTCGAATTAGGCAGACTCTACGAGAGATCGACCAGGGAGATCGAAAAGGTTACCAGAGATTGGGTTGAACGCAAGATCACAGACCTTGAAAATAAATTCCTCTGGAAAACCGTTGGCGTTGTTGTCGGTGTGGGAGCTACTGCGGCAGCGGCCTTGATCACGGCAATCCTTAAATAGTCGCCAAGCCATTGGAGGGCGCTATGAAATTCCCGAACCTGGAAGACTGCGTGGTAATAAGGGGCGAAGAGGCAGGCTCCCTGAAAGACCTTTTTATTCGTGAAGTAGTGGCAAATGAGCCGGAAGACGGCTTCGAAAAAGCCGCTGCTCTGCAGAAAGCGAACGATTATGCTATTCTGTTTGAATTATATGAAGGCATACTACGATTTAACGTGAAAATAGGAGGAGTGGAAGATGCATATATCGCATTTGGGCCTGATTTTTTGAAACGGTTGCTAAGTGACGCCTTCCATGCCATCGGCGGTACAGGCAGTGTGCAGCCCGCCGCATATGCCGGAGCGCATTAACCGGCCCGAATCCGGGAGACGCGGCTGCCCATGGAACGGGAAATGTCTGAACTGCCCACCCCCCTGTGGACAGAGTTCTGTGGCGCGGCCGGGGCGGCCGAGGCTCTGAAAGGGAAGGGGTAAGAGAGCGGTTGCCGGAGGGATGCGATTACGCTACTGAGTAAAATTACTCAGTAGCTTAATTCGGGAAAATAAAACTCGTCCCATCCGTGCCGCTACGAATGAAGAACTTCCTCGGGAATAATCCTGAATCCAAGCGCTGCGGCATTCTGCCGTATCCGCTCGTCGAAAGAGAGCATACATACATCCGGCGCGAGATTCCGCACAAACACTGCCGTCGAGAGATGTATTGCATCCAGGGAACGAATGGGTTCGTGAGGAAATCGGCGGCGAGAGGCCTCCACGATTTCGGCATCCATAGCGCATAGCGTCCAGTGAGCAGACGCAGTTTCGACAATAGTCCGCGCTTCGATAGCAACCGACTCGTCTAACTGGCCAATAACGGCGGCGCGATGCAGGACGCGATCGCACTCGATCAACGTCAAGTCGGAAGTAAAGACCAATTCCGCTTCGGCCAGCGCCTGATAAGCCCGACAGCCATTATCCTGACCAAGCAACCACGATAATACGGCGCTTGTCTCGGCATACAAATTCACGAATCGCCGCGAGTCTCGCTTAACAACTGCTGAAGTTCATTCCCGGTGAGAAGAGATTTCCTTCGAGCATATACTTCGGGACGGTTAGGCGCCCCGAGACGCACCTTTCCTTCCCGGGCGCGACGACGCAACCCCATACGAGCCTCGTCCCCCGTAGTGCGAGACGGCGGGCGAATCTCTGCCGCAATCCGGCCGCGATAGGTGACATATACTGCCCCGCCTTCGCGAACCATGCGAATGCACTCGCTCAAACGATCCTTAAGTTCTCTGACCCCGACGGTAAGCATAAGAAGCAATGTAGCCTCATGAGGCTACATATACAATACCCGACGAAGATTGTTTCGATACGACTATCAACAAGCATCGACAGCGCCGTTGGTCCTCCACGCCGGGCCGCCCTGATCGCTTCTCCCCATGCCCCCCCACCATCGTCTCCGTATCTCCCGGCTGAAAGGTCGCTGCAAAAGCAATCGCCGGTTACACTGCGCTCCGGTTGTACAAGTTTAGTAATTACCCGACACATGGGGTCTCCGTCGTGCGATCAGGCGGCTTGTTTTTGGGTCTGTTTTTCCGGCATTGGAACGACGGGCGG